>Ga0302325_10023286_pt1 | contig 12915 bp, 9 predicted proteins | sample Palsa_T0_2_FD_201948 | JGI IMG/M metagenome (GOLD analysis project Ga0302325, IMG submission 201948) | Peat permafrost microbial communities from Stordalen Mire near Abisko, Sweden - Palsa_T0_2 | ecosystem: Environmental > Terrestrial > Soil > Palsa > Peat permafrost | place: Sweden: Abisko... | reverse complement strand
GCGGGCGCCGAGACCTCGGGCGTCGAGCATGCTCGCGCCGACCTGTTCGAGGGCGCGACCTGGTACCTGACTCCGGCGCCGAATACATCGGGAATGCCCTATGAGCGCCTGCATCGAGTGCTGCGCCAACTCGGAGCGCGCCCGACGGCGATCGACCCTGACACCCACGACGCGATTCTCGCCACGATTTCCCATCTGCCGCATGTGGTTGCGAATGTGCTTGTGTCGCAGGCCGCGCACGCGCTTTCGGAGGAAGACGAGCGGCTGCCGGCCACCGGTCCGAGCTTCCGCGACGCAACCCGCGTCGCCGGCGCCTCGAGCGCGATCTGGACCGACATCTACATCAGCAATCGCGTGGCCCTGGCGACCCAGATCGAGCAGGCGATGGCGCGGCTCGGCGCCGTGCGCGACGCGCTGATCGCCGGCGATGAGGCGGCCCTCACTTCCTGGAACGAAGCGGCGGCGATCGATCGCCGCCGGCTGCTCGAGGCGCAGTTGGCCGGCGGCCCGCTGTTCGAGCTCCGGGCCTCGGTCCCGAACCGACCCGGTGTGATCGCCCAGCTCGCGCTCGAGCTCGGCCGCTCGGGGGTCAACATCACCGACATGGCGCTCTATCCCGCCGCGGACATGAGCGAAGGCGTGGTGGCGCTGTGGATCGCGGGCGAGGACGAGGCGCGCAGGGCCCAGGATCTCGTCCGGCGGCTGGGGTTCCCGGTGACCGGAGTATGAATATTCCTGCGATGGCCGGAGGCCGGGAGCTCGGTGCCAGCCTATGAACGCGCGCTTCGAGCCATCTGGTCCGCTGCGCGGGTCGATCCGGCCCCCCGCGGACAAATCGATCTCACACCGGGCGGCGCTGATCGGGGCGATGGCGTCCGATCCGGTCCGGATCCGCAATTACCTCGACGCCGCCGACACGAACGCCACGCTCGCCGCGGTCAGCGCCCTGGGGGCGATCGTCGAGGTGCGGCCCGACGAGCTGCTGGTCCGAGGCGGCGGCCTGCGCAACGCGCAGGAACCGCCGGAGCCGATCGATGTCGCCAACGCCGGAACCCTGATGCGGCTGCTGCCCGGGTGGCTCGCGTTCCAGCCGGGCATGAGCTTCACGCTGGATGGAGATGCCTCGATCCGCCGGCGCCCGATCGACCGGATCGCCGAGCCGCTGCGGCTGATGGGCGCGGGGATCGAGGCGCGCGAGGGGCGCTTCCCCCCGTTCACCGTGCACGGCGCGCGCCTGCACGGGATCGAGTACGAGCTCCCGGTGGCCAGCGCGCAGGTCAAGTCCTGCACCCTGATCGCCGGGCTGACCACGGCGCGGACGGTGGTGATCGAACCGACGCCGAGCCGTGACCACACCGAGCGGATGATGCTGAAGGCGGGCGCGCCGATCGAGCGCGCAGTGTCGCCGTCCTCGGGCTACCGCACGACGATCGGTAACGCCGACGAGCTCGAGCTCGAGGTCATCGACATCCCGGGGGACCTCTCCTCGGCGGCGTTCCTGATCACGGCCGGCATCCTCGTGCGCGGCTCGCGGCTGGTGCTCGAAGGAGTCGGCGTGAACTGGACGCGGGCGGGGTTCCTGCGCATATTGGAGCGGATGGGGGCGATCGTGCTCGGTGACGTGGAGCCGGTGGGAGCATTCGCCGCCGAGGAGCCGGTCGCCGATCTCGACGTCTGCGCGGGGCCGCTCGAGGGCACAGTGGTCGAGGCGGACGAGGTGCCGCTGGCGATCGACGAGCTGCCGTTGGTGGCCCTGCTCGGCTGCTTCGCGGAGGGCGAGACGGAGGTCCGCGGCGCCGCGGAGCTGCGGCTGAAGGAGTCCGACCGGATCACCTCGGTGGTCGAGGGCCTGGCCGGACTGGGCGCCGACATCGTCGCGACCGACGACGGCTTCGTGGTCCGCGGCACCGGCGGTCTGCGCGGTGGGAGGCTCGACGCGCGCGGGGATCATCGCCTGGCGATGCTCGGGGCCGTCGCGGGTCTGGCCTCGCGCGAAGGGGTCGAGGTGCTGGGAATGGAGGCGGCGGCGGTGTCATATCCCGGGTTCGCCGACGACGTGGCCGGGCTCAGCCGGACGGGACACTGATGGTCGTGGCGATCGACGGCCCGGCCGGGGCGGGGAAGTCGACCGTGGCGCGGCGCTTGGCCGACGCGCTCGGTTTCACCTATCTGGACTCCGGGGCGATGTACCGATCGGTGGCGCTCGCGGCGGCGGAGCGCAGCCAGGCGCCGGCCGAGGTCGCCGGCGCACTGCGGCTCGGGGTCGGGGATCGCGTCACGATCGACGGGCGCGACGTCACCGAAGCGATTCGCACCCCCGAGGTATCCGAGGCGGCTTCTCGGGTCGCCGCCGACCCGGCCGTGCGCGCGGCGCTGGTCGCCGAGCAGCGGCGGCTCGTGTCGAGCGGGAACTGGGTTGTGGAGGGTCGGGACATCGGGACCGTGGTCGCCCCGGGGGCCGCGGTCAAGGTCTTCGTAACCGCGAGCGAGGACGAGCGCGCACGGCGGCGCGCGGCCCAGACGGGGGCGGAAGTGGCCACCGTCCTGGCCGAGCAGTCCGCGCGCGACGAGCGCGACCGGACTCGTGTGCACTCCCCGCTCGAGCCCGCGGCCGGCGCGGTGGTGCTCGACACCACGGACCTCGATCTCGACGAGGTCGTGGCCCGGATCCTCGCGCTCGTCCGCGAGGCGGATGAAGGCGGCGCGGCTACCCCGAGCCGTCCCGCGGGCGGGGAGTAGCCGATAGCCACTAACCTCGGTGGCCATGAAGATCGCCGTCGTCGGCTACCCCAATGTCGGGAAGTCATCGCTCGTGAACAGGCTCGCGCAGTCGCGCGAGGCGGTTGTGCACGAGCGGGCCGGCGTGACCAGGGACCGCAAGGAGCTCGAAACCGAGTGGAACGGGCGCCGCCTGACGCTGATCGACACCGGTGGCGTCGACCTCGACGACCGCGACGCGCTGGCCCTGCAGGTGCAGGACCAGGCGCGGGCCGCGCTCGCCGACGCCGACGTGGCGCTGCTGGTGGTCGACGCTCGCGGCGGGCTACGACCGGGCGACCACGAGATCGCCGACATCCTGCGCCGCGGCACGCTGCCGGTGATCGTGGCGGCAAACAAGATCGACAGCGTCCGCGACCTCGCCCTGGCCGCCGAGTTCCACGCGCTCGGGCTCGGGGACCCGATCGCGGTGTCGGCCGCCCAGGGACTCGGCACCGGCGATCTGCTCGACCAGCTGACCGCGCTCGCCCCCGACGCCGATGCGGGCGCCGAGGACCCGGATGCCGACGAGCCCGTCCGCCTCGCCGTGATCGGCCGGCCCAACGTCGGCAAGTCCTCGCTCGTGAACCGCTTCCTCGGCGTCGACCGCGTGATCGTCTCGCCGCTCGCGGGCACCACCCGCGATGCAATCGACCTGCCATTCACCTACGGCGAGCGTGAGCTGATCCTGATCGACACCGCCGGGTTGCGCCGCCAGGCCAAGGTCGGCGAGGCGATCGAGTACTACACCGCGCTGCGATCCCAGCGGGCCGCCGAGCGAGCCGACGTCGCGCTCGTGGTGTGCGACGCGAGCGCAGGGGTCACGAGCCAGGATCTGCGGATCGGCGACCTCGCGATGAAGAGCGGGTGCGCGACCGCGCTGGTGCTCAACAAGTGGGATGTGGCGAACGACGTGGACCTCGAGTACGAGCGGGCGAGGGTCGAGCAGAAGCTTCGCCTGCGCCCGCGTGTCCTGACCGCGAGCGCGCTCACCGGCCGTCACATCGCGCGCCTGCTGGCGGAGTCGCTCGCGCTCGCCGACCGCTCCCGCGGGCGCATCCCGACGCCGCAGCTCAACCGCTTCTTGTCCGAGATCGTGGCGGCCCGCCAGCCGCCGGCGAAGCAGGGGCACCGCCTGAAGCTGATCTTCATGACGCAGACCGAGGAGGGCCCGCCGCGCTTCTCGATCCAGGTCAACTCGCGTTCCCGGGTCACGCGCGACTACGCCTACTTCATCGAGAACCGGCTCCGCGAGCGATACCGGCTCGAAGGTATCCCGCTGATCATCGACTTCGTCGAACGCAATCAGCGGCGTCCGGGCCCGGCGCGCGAGGCGCGCAACCGTCGAGCCGGGCTGCGCCCCATCGATGGCGAGGGGCTCGAGGTGCCCGCCTCGGCGGCATCGACGTGGCCGCAGGACGGGCCCCAGACGCCCGGCGACGCCGACACGGCGGTTGCATGATTCACTGACCGGCCGTGTCCCCGCGGCTGCCAGACAAGCTTCCCCTGAAACGGACCTCGCTCGGCGACGCGAGGCACGAGGGCGTCGCCGCCGACGCGGCCCCGGGCGCCGGCGGCCCGGGCAAGGTCATCCTGCGCCTCCGCAATCGCCGGGTGCTGGGGGCCGTGGCCGCGGTTGTCGTGATCGTGCTCGTGGTGCTGATCGCGAGCTCGGGCGGGCAGGCGGTGACGCCGCCGGCGACCGGCGCGGCGTCGGTGGTGCCGAGCGATGTGCTGGCCTACATCCACCTCTCCACCGACGACTCGCGCGCGCCGGTCAAGAGCGCCCTCGCGCTGCTCGGCCGCTTCCCCGGCTACCCCCAGCTGTTGCTGCGGGACGATCTGGCGGCCTGGCTGGGGGCGACCCGTTCCGGGCGCGCCGTGAACTTCGACCGCGACATCCGGCCGTGGCTGGGCAAGGAGGCGGCGCTCGCCATCCTCGACACCGGCACCTCGACCGCCGGCTCGCTGGTCGTGATCGGAGTCGGCAACCGGCCCGCGGCGGCCCGCTTCATTGCCGGCCTGCCGTCCGACGGGTCGGCGAGCTACCGCGGAACGAAGATCACGGGTCATCCCCGCGCCGACGACTCCGCCTTCGTCGGTCACTATCTGGTGCTCGGCCACGCGGCCGCGATCCGCGCCGCGATCGACGTCGCCGCCGGGCGCGCACCGTCGCTGAGCGAATACCCCGTCTATCAGCGCGCGGCCGCGTCTGAGCCGGCGGGCCGCGTCGTCGACGCGTACTTCTCCGCGGCCGGGGTGACCCGGCTGGTGGCGTCCCAGGGAGGCCTGGTCGGCGAAGCCGGGGCGTTGATCTATCAGGCAACCCTGCAGGGCGTGGGCCTCGCGTTGACGCCGGCCTCCGGCGGCGTGCAGGTGGCCATTCGCAGCGTGTTCGACCCGCAGATCGCGCGGACCCGAGCGGCGTCCTTCACGCCCTCGCTTCCTTCGTCGATTCCGGCCGGGGCAGACCTGTTCCTGGACCTCACCGGACTCAACAAGACGCTCCCGCGGGTGCTCAAGACCACCGGTATCGGAGGTCGGATCCCGGAGCTGCTGAAACGGCTCGGCATCGCGCTCGAGGCGCAGGGAATCAGCGTCAAGCAGGACATCGCCAGCCTGTTCGAGCGGGAGTCCGCGGTCGTGGTCTCCACCCCCGGCGGCTCGCCGGTGCTGACGGTGATCGCTCGCACCCCCGCCCCGGACCAGACGCGGACCGTGTTCGCGCAGCTCGAGCTTCCGTTCGCGCGGCTGTTCGCGCCCGTCGGAAACGCCGCGGGCCGGGCGCCCGTGTTCAACCAGGTGACGGTCGCGGGGGTCACGGCCCACCAGCTTGTGGTCGCGCCCGGCCTCCAGTTCGACTACGCCGTATTCGACAACGAGCTCGTGCTCTCGACGAGCCTCGCCGGGATCGCGGGCGTGGCTCGCCATGGGAGCTCGATCCTCGACGAAGCGGCCTACCGTGCGACGCTCGGAAACCACCCCGCGAGCATTACCTCGCTACTCTTCCTCGACCTCAATCAGCTCCTCCGCGTCGGTGAGCAGACTGGCCTGATGACTGGCGCCCAGTTCCGGGCGCTGAAGCCGGACCTCGATCGGGTTCGTGCCATCGGTTTCGTTTCGACGAGCGGGGAGGCCGAATCAACCGCGGAGCTGTCGCTTCAGATTCCATGACGCCACTAGCCGACAACGAGTATCTCTTCACATCCGAGTCCGTCACCGAGGGCCACCCGGACAAGATCGCCGACCAGATCTCCGATGGCGTCCTCGATGCGGTGATGCGCGACGACCCGACGGGCCGCGTGGCGTGCGAGACGCTGGTCAACACGGGGCTTGTCGTCGTCTCCGGCGAGATCAGCACCTCCACCTACGTGGACATCCCGCAGATCGCCCGCGACACCGTCAGGAGGATCGGCTACACCGACGCTCTGTTCGGTTTCGACTGCCACACCTGCGCGGTGATCAACGCAATCGACAAGCAGTCGCCGGATATCGCCCAGGGCGTCGACGAGGCCTACGAGGCCCGTACCGATCCCGGGGACGACGATGAGCTCGACATCGCCGGCGCGGGCGACCAGGGAATGATGTTCGGCTACGCGTCGAATGAGACCGAGGAGCTGATGCCGCTCCCGATCTCGCTGGCCCACAAGCTCGCCAAGCGCCTGGCCGACGTGCGCAAGGCGGAGATGGTGCCCTACCTGCGCCCCGACGGGAAGACCCAGGTCACGATCCGGTATGTCGACGGGCGCCCGGTCGAGATCGAGAAGCTGCTGGTGTCCACCCAGCACAAGGAAGGCGCCGAGTCGCTGATCAAGGACGACGTCTGGGAGCACGTGGTCGAGCCGATCCTGCCCGATGACCTCTATGACGCGCGCAAGCTGCGCAAGAGCTTCCTCGTCAATCCCACCGGCCGCTTCGTGATCGGCGGGCCGATGGGCGACTGCGGCCTCACCGGACGCAAGATCATCGTCGACACCTATGGCGGCATGGCTCGCCATGGTGGCGGCGCGTTCTCGGGTAAGGATCCCTCGAAGGTCGATCGTTCGGCCGCGTATGCGGCGCGCTACGTCGCCAAGAATGTCGTCGCGGCCGGACTCGCGGACCGGGCCGAGGTCCAGGTCGCCTACGCGATCGGCGTCGCCCATCCGGTCTCGGTCATGGTCGAGACGTTCGGGACCGAGAAGATCGGTCGCGCGCGCATCCTCGAGCTGATCGAGGAGCACTTCGACCTGCGTCCCGGAGCCTTCCGCGAGTACCTGCGGCTGCACCGCCCGATCTTCCAGAAGACCGCCGCCTACGGCCACTTCGGCCGCGAGGACAAGGACTTCACCTGGGAGCGCACGGACAAGGCGCAGGCCCTTCGCGCCGCCGCTGGGCTCGACCAGGGCAACGGCGGGGGCTCACACGGCGGGGCGGGCGAATCCGCGTAGCGCCCGGTCCACGGTGCGCACAACCTGATCGGGTTCCGCGAGGCCGCGAAACGCGAAATTGTATTCGGCGCCCGCGGCGGTATCGAAGTCGATCGTCCCGACGCCCAGGATCCGCTCGAGCATCGTCTGACGGGAGTTGACGTTCTGGATCCGGTCCAGGCGCGTCTCCTGGACGTCACGGGCGAACAGGCCGGTGCGGATCATCAGACGCTCCGTGGTGATCGTGTACAGCGTCCGCTTGCGCTTGATGAGCCCCACCAGGATCACCGTGGCGAGCGAGATGGCCACCACGAGCACCACCCAACCGAGCTCGACATGGCCGGCGGCAAGGTCGCTGATCGCCGCCGTGAGGACGGCGGCCAGAACCGTCGCGAGCCAGCCCTTCACATAGACGTCGAGGATCGCACGCCAGCACGGATGACCATGGAAGAGAACCTGCTCGTCGTCCATGGTGGCTGAGCGTAACGCCTCCGACGGCCAGGCCGCCGCGCTCAGATTCCGACCGGAATGCCTGCTAGTCCGATCACCAGGCAGACGATCGCGAAGACCGCGATCGGCCCAGCGAGCGGCGCCGAATCCGTCATCATCAGGCTGCCGTCCTCGTAAAAGGCGAAGGTGGCCACGGCGGGGCTCCCGATCAATGCGCAGGCCCACGGCCAGCCCGCCCCCCAATCCTTGCCGCTGCGGGCGGCGGCGACCGTGCCGAGCATGCGCGCGCACGCGTCGAGCGCGAGGCCGAACGCGAGCACGAGGTAGCCGCCGGCGAGCGCGCACGCGACCACGCCGCCGAACACCTCGGCGAACAGGATCAGCACCAGCACGGCCCCGAGCCCGAGCTCATCGGAGTTGACATCGGCCTCCGCTCTGACCGGCTGAGGATCCGGTTCCCGCAGCGCCAGGCCTCGCGCCAGCGCGCGCGAGATGGCCGCGGCGCGGGCGCGGGCGGCGGGGGACTTCTCGACCGCCGGAGCCGGGAACGGAGTCGCGCCGTAGGCCTCGGCGGCCTTCAGCACCGCGGCGCCCGTCGGCGACAGAGACGACGGCATACTCGGCAGACTCGCCGCGGGATCGGCACGCGGCTGGCTACCTGCTCGATCCAGTTTTCCGGCCACGCGTGGGGCGACGACCCTCGAGGCCCGAGCGGCGGCCTCGACCTGCATCTGCCCGACCCGGAATCGCTTCGCCTCCGGCTCCGGCTCCGGCAGCTTGATCACGAACTCGGGCACCGGGACCGGCGGTCGCGGGGCGCGGGGCAGCGGATACGGTGCCGGGATGAAGGGCTCCGCCAGGGTGCGGGCGGGCTGCGTGGCCTCCGGCGCGGGCTCCGCGGTCTGGGGTGCCCCCAGGTATGACTGCAGCGCCGCGGAGATGGGCACGGGCGCCGGGACGAAGGGTCGCGGGGCGGCTCGGGCAGGCGGGGGCGGGGCGGGGGCCGGCTCGGGTGGGGCGACGATCGGCCGCAGGGTCGACGGGATCGGCCTCGGCGCCGGGACTAAAAGCCTCGGGGCCGGCGCGGGAGCGGGCTCGGGTGCCCTCGCCGCGGGCGCGGTGTCTGCGCCGATGGCTTTGGCCGGCGGCGCGGTGCCTGCGCCGCTGGGTTTGGTCGGGGGCGCGGTGCCTGCGCCGCTGGGTTTGGTCGGGGGCGCGGCGCCCGTGAGCCGGAGGTCCCCGATCAGCCGCGAGAAGGAGCGCGCGGAGTCGCGCCGGAAGTCCTCGAGCTTGACCGTGAACAGCTGCAACCCGTGCGCCGGCAACTGCTCGGCGCACAGATAATCGTGCGGCTGGGGCTGATCCTGGCAGAGCACGACCAGACGACTTTTCGGATAGTAGGCGTCGACCGCCAGCCAATCGTCGCTGCCGGCGCTCTGCAGCCAGTCGAAGACGTGGGAGCGCCGGCTGCTCTCGCCGATCACCCGGTCGCACACATCGAGGATCGCGCCGACCTGGGAGCGGTCTCCGTCACCATCGGGCTCCGCGAGTGCGACGCCCGCCGGCAGCACCGGAGTCGTAGAGCCGGGTGTGGCCTCGCCGAGGCCGGTCCACGCCACGAGCTCCCCGAACAGCCCATTTCCCGTCATCTTCCCACCACTTTACCCTCCAACTTCGTTCCGCATCGATCGATTTGTTTCCGCGTGACCAAGACCTTCGAACCAGAGACGCTCACCGTCGCCCGCGTCGAGCCGCTGACGCGGACGCGAGCGGTACGCGGCCCCTTCGACTACCGGTTAGGTCCCGGACATTCGGAGGTCAAGGTCGGGTCGCTGCTGTCGATTCCCTTTGGAGGCCGCCGGACCCTCGGCGTGGTGCTCGCGCTCGCCGAGCACTCCGAGCTTCCACCCGAACGGCTCTCCGAGCCCCATGGGATCCTGGCGCCGCCGCTACCCCCGGACCTGGTCGAGCTCGCCGGCTGGATGGCCGGTGAGTACTGCTCGACCACCGCTCGGGCGCTGAGCCTGCTGCTCGCGCCGGGGACGGCCACCGGAGTGCGCCCGAGAACCGTGCTTGTCGCCTCTCTGACCGAAGCCGGCCGGGACACCCTGGCCGACGCGACCGCGCGCCTGACCGCAGGCCAGCGCACCGCCCTGCAACGGCTCGCGGGGGAGGGGCTGCTGCCTTGCTCCGACGTCGGCCTGGCCGTCGTGCGCCGGCTCGAGACCCGCGGCCTAGTGGCGCTCACGCGACGCGAGCGCTCGCGGCTTCCCGCCCGTCACAGCGTCGGCGCGCTCGCACCTGCGCCTCGGCTCAGCGCCGAGCAGGAGTCCGTGCTCGCACCCGTGCTGCAGGCGCTCGCGGACCGCCGGCCGGAGCGATTCCTGCTGCACGGCGTCACCGGATCGGGCAAGACCGAGGTGTACCTGCGAGCGGTGGCCGCCACGCTCGCCGCGGGTCGAAGCGCGATCGTGCTGGTTCCGGAGATCGCGCTGACCCCTCAGGCCCTGGGCCGCTTTCGCGCTCGCTTCGGGGATACCGTCGCCGTGCTCCACTCGGCGCTCGGCCAGGGCGAGCGCTACGACGAGTGGCTGCGTCTCGCGCGCGGTGACGCCCGCGTCTGCGTCGGGCCCCGATCGGCGGTGTTCGCGCCGCTGCCCGACATCGGCCTGATCGTGATCGATGAGGAGCACGAGGCCTCATACAAGCACGAGGGCGACCCGCGCTACGACGCCAGAATGGTGGCCGAGCGGCGAAGCCTCGCCCACGGCGCGGTGCTGGTCGCCGGCAGCGCGACGCCGCGGCCGGAGAGCTTCGGCTCGATGCTGCGTCTGCGGCTCGCCGAGCGGATCGACGGGCGCTCGCTGCCGCCGGTGCGGGTGTTGGACATGCGGGCGAAATCGCATCCATTGCATCCGGAGACGCGCGCCGCGCTGGCGGAGGTCCGTCGCGCGGGCCAGAAGGCGATCGTGCTGCTCAATCGCCGCGGCTGGTCGAACTTCCTCTCCTGCCGCTCGTGTGGCCGGGTCTGGAGCTGCCCCGACTGCGACGTGGCGCTGGTTCTCCACCTGGCGGCGGGCACCGTGTCCTGCCACCACTGCGGGCACCGCGAGCGCGTGCCCGAGCGATGTCCGGACTGCGGCTCGACCACGCTCGCGCGCCACGGCGCCGGAACCGAGCGGCTCGAGCACGAGCTGATCGAGGCGCTCGGGGAGCCCGGGTTTCCCGTGTTTCGCCTTGATGCCGACGTCGTCGCAGCCAAGGACGGCGCCGGTAAGACCCTCGCGCGCTTCGACGCCGCGCCCGCGGGCCTGCTCGTGGGCACCCAGATGGTGGCCAAGGGGCACGACTTCCCCGAGGTCACGCTCGGGATCGTGCTCGACGCCGACCAGACCCTGAGGTTTCCCGATTTCCGCGCCGAGGAGCGCACCTTCTCGCTCGTCACCCAGCTGGCGGGACGGGCCGGCCGCGGCGACGCGGGAGGTCGCGTGCTGGTGCAGACGCTCGCCCCCGACGCTCGCGCGATCCGCTTCGCCGCCCGCCACGACGCCGAGGGCTTCCTGGCCGGCGAGCTCGAGCGCCGCCGAGCCCTCGGCTATCCGCCGTTCAGCTCGCTGATCCGCGTCGTCTGCTCCTCGCCCGACGGCGCCGGCGCGCACGCCGCCGCGGCCGAGCTGCGGGCCCTGATCGCGCCGCCGAACGCGCAGGTCCTCGGACCCGCGCCGCTGTTCCGCCTGCGCGGACGCGCGCGTGCGCAGCTCGTGGTCAAGGCGGGAGATCGCGCGGCGGCGATCGCGGCCGTGGGCGAGGCGGTCGAGTCCTCGATCGGGAGGCGCGCGAAGGACGGAGTCAATGTGAGCGTGGACGTCGACCCGCAGTGAGGGCGGAATCGACTGGCGTCGATTCCGTGGGAGATTGCGGAATCGACTGGCGTCGATTCCGTGGGAGATTGCGGAATCGACTGGCGTCGATTCCGTGGGAGATTTGGCAGAGCCAAATCTCCCGGGCGGTGGGGGTCCGGGTACGTGGACGGGCGGACTCGAGAACCCGGCCCTAAACTGAGGCTCATGTCCGATCAGCAGGCTACAGAGCGCGAGCCCCTCTTTGACGAGGCGGCCGAGGGCGCCGCGCCGCCCGAGCACGTTCCCGAGCTCAAGGCGGCCGAGGGCGCCGCGCCGCCCGAGCACGATCCCGAGCTCGAGGCCGAAGAGGAGGACGAGCCGGCGCTCGATCCCGAGGTCGCCGCCCGCCGCGCCGCGGCGCTTTCCCATGTGAGGAAGTTCGGTGACCCGGTCCTGCGCACCCGCGCTCGGCCCGTCGAGCGCTTCGATGCGGCGCTGTCGGACGAGGTCCGGTGGATGGGGGGGCTGATGATCGACGCGATCGGCGTCGGGCTGGCGGCCACGCAGGTCGGTGTCCTGCACCGCGTGCTCGTCTATCGCGTTCAGCAGGAGTCGCCGGTGGTCGCCCTGGTCAACCCCGAGATCGAGTGGAAGGGGGGCGAGGAGGAGATCATGGAGGAGGGCTGCCTGAGCCTTCCGACGGTCCTCGTCGACGTCGAGCGTCCACTGCATGTCCGCGTTCGCGCCCGCGACGAGCACGGCGAGGAGATCCTGGTCGAGGCGACCGGGCTCGAGGCGCGCGTGATCCAGCACGAGATCGATCACCTCGACGGGGTGCTGATCCTCGACCGAACCTCGCGCGACCAACGCAAGGAGGCGATGCGAGCGCTGCGGGAAGCCCAGGAAGCGGCATAGACCGGGTTCGTTGACGGCGTCCGGCTCTCCCGCGCGGCCGGTCTATCTCGGCACCTCGGACTTCGCCGCCGCGGTGCTCGAACGGCTAGCGGCTTCTCCACACCGTCCAACGCTGGTGCTCACGCGTCCGGACCGCCCTCGCGGCCGCGGCCGCCGCGTCTCGCCGCCCCCGGTCGCCGAGGCCGCCCGTGCGCTCGGGATCGACCTCTACCAGCCCGAGTCGGTCAACGGCGAAGACGCTCGGGCGCGGATCGCCGAAGCGGGCCCCGACGTCATCTGCGTATGCGCGTTCGGGGCGCTGATCAAGGAACCGCTGCTGTCCGAGTACGAAATGCTCAACGTCCATCCCTCGCTGCTTCCTCGGTGGCGCGGTGCGGCGCCGATCGAGCGCGCGATCATGGCCGGCGATGCCGAGACGGGCGTGTCGATCATGCGCCTGACGGCAGGGCTCGACAGTGGTCCGGTGTGCCTCCAGGCCACCGAGCCGATCGAACCGGCTGACACCTACGGCACGCTGTCGTCGAGGCTGCAGCGCATCGGTG
>Ga0302325_10023285_pt1 | contig 12916 bp, 8 predicted proteins | sample Palsa_T0_2_FD_201948 | JGI IMG/M metagenome (GOLD analysis project Ga0302325, IMG submission 201948) | Peat permafrost microbial communities from Stordalen Mire near Abisko, Sweden - Palsa_T0_2 | ecosystem: Environmental > Terrestrial > Soil > Palsa > Peat permafrost | place: Sweden: Abisko... | reverse complement strand
CATTCCGGAAGCTGATGGTCAGGGGCTTAAGCGAGGTGAAGACTGAAAATCACATTATAGGCCAAACTAGGAGGTCTCCCTTTTTGATACAAAAATGAAACTGTATCTCTTAACAATATTAAACTTTTACAGAATTCTCCTGTTTTGGAGCAGGCAATACAGAACGATAAGAACACAGGGAATGCTGGGAAGTTGGGCCTTTATTGAAATAAAGAAAATGGATTATCTTTGCCCCGCAGTCACCAGGGCTTTTCCCCAAATATGAATAATAAACTTTATCCTCATAACCCGCATAGCTTTTGTTCCACCATGAGGGTCGCAGCACTTGATCAGCTTGCCTTGGTATATCATCGGGATTCTGCCATAATCGTTGTCAGTGATTCTAAGCTTCTTTCGGACAATGGTAGTCCTATTTAATTATCGTCCTATGTCTTGAGCTATTCACCAATCTCGTTTTCGTCTAATTTTGTTAGGCGTTGTTATCAAGGGACCTGAAGAGTCGAGTAGAGCTGAGGGAAATGATCTTGCAACACAAACATGACCCGATGAAATTAAACGTATTCGAAAGCACGCAGAAACAGACTATACGTATAACTTCACTTGAAGAAAACGGGGAAAATACCGAGTGGGAAGCTGACACAAAGTCATAGAATCCGTGGAGTATGGAAGAAGCGACGGCCAGAAGAGAGTAACAATGCCATGTTTGTTCTATCTATGGTCTTGGTCTTTTAACGCCGCCTATGCCTATACCCAATGCAAACACCACGCCACCCATCTATACATTCGGGCTCAAAAGATCATATTTCACACATCGCTCAACCTACATCGTGTTAGCCATATACTCCACAGGGAAATGAGAAAAGTATAAACCCACATCTTCAATACTAGCTTGCAAGAACTTCCTCGCCTCCAACCCCGCCCAAACCTTCAACATCGAGAAATCACCCTGCCTCAACATGCCTCCACCGCTCTGCGCTCCCAGCTGCCTCAGAATCGGCAGCGCGCTGGAAAGCAAATCGATATTCGGGTTCAACGCTCTCCCAATACCTTCAAGCAACAAAATACTGATTACGACATTGACGAAATCACCTTCCATGCGCACATGATGGGTGCGCACCATGCTGAGGACTTCGTTGAGGATATCACCAATCTTCATATTACCCAGCGCAAGAGTACGACTTTTGACGCCCAGAATGAGATGTTGCATCTTGAGGGCGAAGATCTCTTTATCGATTACGGCTTCGGGTTGTCTGCAGCGTTCGCACATTAGCAGACCCGCTTTGTACCCATCGAATTCAGCGACTGCTTTAAATAGATCAAGGAAATTCCTACGATTTGTGGCGTTGAGTTCGGTGACGAGTCCAGTGTCGATGAAGATGAGCTGTGGTCTAAAGCCTCCTTTGTCGATTTTCTCGAGCTCGGCATTCCATGCTTTGGTGTCTTTCTTGTGGCGGTAAGGACGTAGGCGAGCAAGAACTTGCTCAGTGACGTCGGGTTGGGATTTGGGATCTTCGTCGGCGTGCTTGCTAAAGGGAAGATGTGGTTTTGAGGATTGGTAGAAGCGGACCATGATGTTACCTGGGTGGAGATCGGCATGGATGAAATTGTCTAGGAGGAGCATTCTGAGGAATGCGTCAAGACCTTCGTCGGCGATTTCTTGCTGGAAGATACCGCCTCCGTTCTCCATGAAGTCTGAGAGGGGGATCCCTTGGGCGAATTCTTCAACGAGAACTTGTCTCGTTGTGAATTCAGTGTATGGGTATGGGAACCAGGCTGTTGTCCTTTCTTTGAAGTTTCTTCTGAAGATTGTGAGGTTTGCGGCTTCTATCCGTAAATCGAGTTGTAGCCGCATCATTTCTCCAAATTGCTGGACCTCATCCGGGAGAGATAGCCACTCAATGGTTGGAATAGCGTTCAGAACAGAAGAAAAGAAGGCCATGATCCTGAGATCCCTCCTAACCATCCTCTCAACACCAGGATGAAGGACCTTGATGGCAACATATGAGGACGGGACCCGCTGGGGCGTGCTCTTGATCAACGTATCCACATTCTTTCGTACGTTCTTTCGCAGATTCGGAGGTTCTTCCAAGTCCGGTTCTTCCGGCACAGCGAGGTCATGTTTTAACTTGGCTTTGTACACTTGTGCAATAGCTCCCACTCCTAAAGGTTTCTCATTAAACTCCTCAAATATCTCTTCAAATTGCCTTCCATCAAACGCCCTCCTTATTATTCGCTTCGTTTCGTGTAAAGAGTGTGCCGGTGCATTCGAATGCAATTGGGACATGATCTCGCACATTTCCGTAGGAAAGATATCCGATCTCGAAGCTGCCCATTGTCCTAGCTACTCTAACATCAGCAGTGCTCTCTTTGTACTGTACACCGGTAACAACTCACCTTAATAAAAGCCGGCCCAGCCCTCTCCATCGACCTCACCAGAAACCAATACCACCACAACGTCCCACTCCTCTCGTTCCCCCTCGCCTTATCCCTCTTTCCCACCCAAATCGCAGGCACCGCCACAAGAACCGGCACAAAAATAACCACTAGATGCAGGAATCGCAGTCCAGTGCATATCGGTTCCCAAACATACAAATCTAGAAACAGAAATATGCTGTCCTTGAACCGTCGGAAGCCTCGCACATCGCTGCTGACTTCCTTCTTGATTTCATCCCGTGATGCTTCTAGCATTCGGCCCTCGAACGTTTGCTCTGTGCTCGCATTGTCCTTCTCTGACATCTGCACAAAGGCAAGGGGACTTAGTCCCACTACTGTCGCGAGAAGTAATCCATTGCGCCTAGGCGGCGACCTCCAATATCCATTCTTTGTAGAGTTCCATCTCCTCAACGCCCTTTGGAGATGCGGTTGTTGGAGCGCCGGGCGCACTCCAGCTCTAGGGATTTCTTGGCGAAGGCATGTTCGGCCTATGGTCCATGCCGACAGCATCAGGCCTTGAGATGGCCTTGTCGGGTGCGATGGTATCGATGCTCCATTGAAGGGATTTGGTGATAGTGTCTTTCGATGGGAGTCCAGGCTTGTGATCCCGTCGGCAGCCGGGCTTTGAGATTCGTGACGTCAGGCAGGAACGCCTCGGACTTCAGGCGACACTTCGGGTAACTTACCCCTATTTTCTCCTTTGCATACTTCTTCAAATAGAACAAAAAATATGAGTTTCCAAGGAAACAAAATGCAAGTGCAAGGTGGAAGCATTGAGTGAAGAGACTATTCAATCGATCTCGCTTGGAGGTACACCGAGGTCCTTTAAGCAACCCACTTTCAGCAAAGTGTTCAGTAGCTAGGCGTTGTCTTATGACTGGAGTGTGGCTCTATTTCTTGGACTCATCAAGAGGGTGAAGGTGGAAGTCCTACCAGGCTCCAGACACCTTAACAATGTCACCAGATTTTAAGTTGTACAAGACTCAGGTCAATTTCAAGGGAACAAGATCAAAATTCTGAAAGTGGTACTGTAGCCTGTAGGCTGCAGCGAAAGAGCATAATTACCTTACAAGTATGCTTATTCGCTCCCGTCCCATTCAGTTGTCTAGCAGTTTTCCCTTAAATATATTGACGATTCATATGAATTTAAAGGATTACCCACCCTGATACGTTTACACACATGGATATTCTCGCTTTAGTGTTGGGGCAGCAAGACAAGTTAGGCGAGGCGGAGCCTATTTGTCGAGAGTCGCTAGCCCTGACAAAAACTACGCTTGGGAGAAACCACCCACACAACACTTGTAAACATGAACAATCTTGCCTCTCTGTTACAAAAACAGGGGAAGTTAGACGATGCAGAAAGACTTTTTTGAGACACTTTAATGCTGCAAGACCTTGTGCGCGGCAAAGAACACCCTGATAGTCTAGGCACTATGCAGAGTCTTGCGTTACTTCTTCATATTCGGGACAATTTTGGCGAGGCAGAGGATCTCTTCCATCGAGCTCGTCCTGCTTTCGAATCTGTGCTTGGTTTGAATCACCCCCGAGCTTTATATTTTCTTTGCAGGGCTCGGAAGTATAAAGAAGCGGGGGATATGTATCGTGATACACGTCCGTGTTACAAATATTTCTCTGGTTTAGATCATGAGGAGACTTTGATTTTTCTTTTATGCTTTGTAGAATGTCTTTGCAATGTTAAGAAGTATAAGGAGGCAGAAGGTCTCTTTTGCAATATATCTCCGCGTTATGAATCTGCGCTTGGTCTAAACAATTCTAAAACCTTGTCATGTCTTTTGAGCTTTGCAATGTGTCTCTGCCATGTTAAGAAGTATAAGGAGGCAGAGGGTCTCTTTCGCAATATATCTCTGCGTTACAAATCTGTGTTTGGTCCAAACCATTCCGAAACTTTGACCTGTCTTTTGCATTTTGGAAATTGTCTTGATGATTTTGGGAAAGATGAGGAGGCAAATGAAGTATGGCAACTGATTCAAGATCGGGACAAGGAAAACGAAGAGGATTCAAAATGGAGTACACGTACTGTACATCTAGCGTATCGTCCATGGCGGGAAGTGACCGCGATGTAGAACCCCCCAAATCCCCGATTCATATGTACATTAACACTTTGGATTATCTTGCTAACTTTCCAAAGGAAGAATCTCATGGAATCTCATGGAAGGCTGGGAGCAGAGCAGACGATCGAAGGATGAATAGCCTACTTTAGTAGTGACAGACTGCAGAAGGACAACTGGTTGCTGAAATGATACCTTGGGAGGCATTCTCGAACTTAGCCAATGAAGGCAACTTAGAATAGTTTAAACAATCACTCTTAGTATATTCAATGTCTATGGTAGGAAACTTGATGCTGTTGGTACAGTCTATTGCTATGTATGTAAATCCCATAAAGTGCTGAACACCGTGCTATGCAAAAAGCAAGACTTCGATCCCCATTTCAATACAGATGCAAACAATGCTATGCTCTCAAGAAAAAAAGAGGCGATTCAAGGTAGAGCCATGAAAATATTGAGGAGCTTCTGGTAATCCGGAGCCCCAAAACTAGTGACCGGATCCCGACTCGGAACAGCACTGAATCCCGTTGTCCCAGCACCCAGATTATTGTCCATAATAGTATCATTCAACGCGTTCGAATTGCTATAAAGCGCCGGATTAATGAATCCGACCACACCCTTCCTACTTTGAATCTTCTACTTATTAACTAATGGAATTAAGGAGGCAACAATCGGACAACTGGCGCTAGTACCACCAATTAAACTCAAGCTGCCCTTAATATAAACGATAATATTGCTTCTAGAAGTAGCGATATTAAGATATCCGCGCACTTGCTAAAACCTTTATATATATAAAAGGGCTATAAAAGGGAGCGTAGTGCTCGTAGTAATTCTGCATAGCGGATTTCTAGTAATCTAAAATCAGCTAGACATTTGAAAAGCTATTATTAGATGTAAACGACGTGACTACTTTTTTCGGGATCTTTGTAAGTGTTGCCAGCCGGGAGCTAGGTTGCACTAATGGAGGTGATGTGCGTTGATTTGGAAGGTGGTGCTATTTGCTAAGCTGACGGCGGAATTGCTTGAGGAGAAAATAGTGGTTCTGCCGAGGAAATCGAGTTTGAGGTACTTGTTGCATTGACGGATTAGGGCTGCATTGCCGTCTTCGGTTGTGCCTTAGCTAATGCTTATAACGGGTACGAGTTCGATATTTCCACATGTAAGGTGCTCTATTGCGTTGCAAAAGGAGGCATCGACGGCGTCGAAGAAGATGTCGACTTCTCTGATTCGGTAGTAGCGGATAGGATTTGGCCAAGCTATCGCAACAATTAGTATAAGTGAATGTCAAAGACAATCCAAGAGTTGAGAGCATATTTAAGCCGTAACCGAGTTGAACATTCGAGTTCTAGGGCTCCAATCGAATCGAATAGGTTCGGATTTTAAAAAAGTTCGATTTGCAGCAAATTCGACAAATATTCGACAAATTCCTGTAACTTATATCACGTGTACTACATAGGATAATATTATTAGTAAATCTAATTGAAAATTTTTTCACACTATACTAACTTCTTAATAATTATACATACCAAGCTTACTTGTTTTTGCCTTTAATAGTCCAACTAGATCATTGAAGTGTAAGTTTAAGGCCCTAATAGCATAACTAATGCTAAATTACCTAATAATAGTATAGCGCCCTTTACTAGAAACACACCTTAGCGTAATTGCCGGCAATCAAGGTCCTCTAGCTCTACTAGGGACTCCATTAATGTCAATATTACTACTCCCCGAGCTCAACAACTCCCCAAAGCCTCCGAAGATACCTTTACAGCTCAAACTCCTAAACAAAGAACCCCTAAAACCAGAAAGGAGAAGGTTAACTACTATTCCCTTTATAATTTTAGCTTCTAAGGTCCTCTTGCATCACCGAAATCTGCTCCCCCTCTTGCCAAAAAAGCATGCCTCACTGCCACTACTACAATAAATAGTCAAAAATCGAATGAAGCTTCCTAGTCTTCTATTATTATTCTTGACAAATTAGAAGAAGAGGACACAAATACTATAAATGATCCAAAAAAGCCAAATAGTATTAGAAAACAGGTATAGTAGTAGAAGTTTTATACTACAATAACCCTTACTACAATATATAAGAAGGGTAAAGGAAGAAAGAAGGTTATAGTAGCAGACAAATAGTATAATTGTACTTTATGCAAGAGCTTTAATTGCAAAGCTTTAAAGCTTAGTGGTGGAAATAGTGCATTAAGTTAGCATATTAAGGGGGTTTATAAGCGCAGTGAAGAGGTTAAGTCTTTTGCAAATAAGACTAAACTTATTAGACTTGACAAGTTCTTTAAAACACTAAAGGAAATGCTATCTTTTAAGGATGTAATAGTAAATTGGATCATTAACGCTTGCTAGCCTTTTAAGGTTACCAAATCAAATGCCTTTAAAGCTATAATATAGTTTACTAGGCATAGAGGGATTATTGTCAAAGTAGACACTATTGCAAAGCGTATTTATATTAAGATTACCGCATTTAATATCAACTTAATTAACCTTTTAGATTATACTTGTAATATTGTAGCTTTATCCTTTAATGGTTAAACTAGTACAAATAACATTTTTATACTTGCAATTAATAGAAAGTGGGCAGGGCTAGATATAAAGATATACTTAGCTTGTCTTGGCTTTATTAAAATTTAAGGGGACTATTTAAGCAAGAACTTGGCTTTTTTAGTCTTTAAGAGGGCAAAAAAACTCGGCATCCTTTATAAGATTATTAGTCTTACTAGAGACAATGCTTCAAATAATAACACTTGTGCCTAGCATTTGCATAAAATGATAATATATCATTTTGATAAGCATTTGCAAAAGGTGCCTATTTATAAAAAGGAGATAAGGTTTAAGGGGGAGGATAGCTTTATTAATTGCTTAGCACATGTCGACAACCTTATTATAAAGGCTATTTTGAAGTCTTTAAGCTTAAGCATTTATAAAGACGCATGTGCTTTCCTTGATCGAGTTAAAGAACAAGGTTAGAATAAGATTATTATGCTAATAGCGTCAAGTGATATTGCTATTTTGCGTATTGTTATACTTTAAATGAATTAATTACTTTAAAGGATCAAGGAATAGCTTTTACTTTAAGGCGTTACTTCAAGAATCTTATATAATATTAACACAAGATGGAACTATATGCTATTAATAGTTAAAAGGGCTCTTCTTTACTGTGCCCCCTTATAGGCTTTTATCAAGGATTACCTTAAGCTTTTTTACTTAAAATTTAATCTTAAATAGTAGTAGCGTCTTAAGCAGATTTAAAGTCTCCTTAAACCTTTTAAGCAGTATACAAAGTTTTTTTCTTGTAAAGAACTTACTTTATATTATATTCTAAACCTTTACTTGAAGCTTGAAAAACTTTTAACTTCAATTGTAAAGAAAGAAGGAGTACGCTTTACTTATAATCCTTCTCTTATTAAGGCAGCTCAAAAAGGTTTAAAGAAGTTTAATAAGTATTATAAGGAGATGAAGAAGAATAATATATACTAGATTGCTTGTGTTTTGGACCTTAGGATTAAGACTAATTAGTTAAAGAAAAACTATAATAATGCTAATAAGATTATTAATTAAATTAAGGCATATTTGAAGGAGGTATACCCTGCAAAAGACTAACTCCTTAATCAACTAAAAGACTTGCAAAAGGACACTACTAATTTGGAGTTAGAGTTTTTACAAGAGTATAAATCTGCTATTACAACTGAGGATGATATTAAGCGCTTTTTCAGTCTTCTAGGAGTACAATTTGTATTAAACAAGAAGGAGTATTTAGTTTAATGAGTCTTGAATTAGTAGGAGGCATATAAAGAAGAGTTCCCGAGGATGTTTAGGGTTACTTGTAATTATCTCCCTATCCCAGGATTAGAGGTAGATGTAGAGAGGCTTTTTAATATTGCTAGGGAAATATTAGGGCTATAACAAGCATCAATGAGCTTAGAGACTTTAAAGGCATTGATTTTGTTAAAGGGTTATATTTGTCGGCAAGTAGCAAGCCAAGTGTAAAAAGATTATGTAGTTTATAAATATATAAATAGCTTCAAAATTGTCTGATATAGCATATGTGCAGATGAGAATATCAATAAAAATGCATATGTAAAAATCATGTGAAGTTTGACGAACTTCGTCGAACCCCCGTTAAAAAAGTTTGACAAACTATGAACCTAAAAGATTAAAGGTTTAATTCGAACCTATTTGACAAATATTCGTCGAATCGGATTAATTTGCAGGTTTGATCGGAGCCCTACCGAGTTCCCTTCTCTAACATTGGGCTTTGCAGCGGTGTTAAAAGTCGTATCGCTTATAACTAGAATTGTTAGCTCTTTATCGCAGTCCTTAAGACAAAGTTATGCATATATAAGTCGAGATCATTCTTACTATATGCCTCGGTCCGGGATTTGACAACGGCAGGAGGCGTATGCTTGTAGGTACCATTGGGTATGCTGTATAAAGCTTGGATATAAGCACAAGTCGTATTCGTAGTATAGGATAATAGATCTTAGACCTAGTTTGGTAGTCCGGATCTTCTAATATTAAAAGAAGTAACTTCTGCCTCTTTTTAAATTATGTGCTTAGTTATCGTCAAGAGGTTAGACAGTTAGCGAGATCCAGTCGATATAACGGCGAATACGCTTAAATACGCTATATTTATCGACAGCAAAATAGAATGCTTGGCGGTTTTTAAGTGTTTGAACACATTGTATTCGGTTTTGAGAAGTTACTCGGCTTCGGCAATGGTAAGCTTTATACAAATAAAAGTTCCTCCGATAGAGACGGCTATGTGCTCCTTTGCGATACTAGATGAGGTGAGCTATGACTGAAGCGACTGTTGTCTCCTGAGCGGCGAAGGTCCCCGTGTGGGATCAAAACAGGGGTTAATTGTGCTGCCTATTTTGCTTTGTATTAATGCCTAGTGACTCACTATAAGTGACTCACTATAGCAGTTGCCTATAAGGCTACCTAGAATAGGCTCCCTTGACTTCTTATCCTTTAGTATATAGCTAGCAGAATTCCCTCATTCTTTGAGAGGAATTCAGTCAATTCAATCTTCTCCAAATATCATCATTTTGATCCAACACTATATAATACCTTTATAACCTCAGAACTCGCTTTTAGCCGCAAGATGTGCCTTCTGCTCCCGTATAAGCCCAACCCCAGACCCTCCCCTAATCCTCCAAGCCACTGCAAGATCAGACCAACTAGCAAAGTCTCGGCAATATTACTCGAAGCATGTCAATAGAGTTTATACTCTACTCTCTCCTCAAGTCTTCTAATAACAGCAATAATAAATGGACTAATAAGAGCATAGCTAAATTGGATAAAGAACTAGGGTTGGCTTTAATAGAGCAAAGGAATTTATTATTAGCTAACATGCTAATCTCTATATGTCTTTATCCGGTCAAAGCATAACAAGACAAGATCTAGAGTCGAGAACATACTAATGCTACCGATAGCAAGCCAGAAAAGCCACAAGATACTTCCTGATATGGCATAATCCAGGGCCTTGAGGAGTAAGAGCAACAGGAGATTGAGGTATTAGTAAAAGAGGGAGGCATAGCGATATAGCAGCAGCAGGAGCTTGCAGCACAGAAGAAAGAGCTCGGGTAACCGGCTGTGGGTGAGGGTGACTAGCAGGACCTGATAGAAGTTGTCGATACGGATAACACTAACAGTAAGTAAACCACGTAACTAGAGATCCCCGAGATCGAGTACCGTTTTCGACTGCGTGAGATACGTATCCAGCCCCTTTCTAGACGCCAGATAAAGACAATCTAATATCGAGTCGTATAAGGCGAATACCCAAACAGGTTTGATTTTTGGGTTAACAAAAACAATATGCAAATGTCGATATTAATATTACGACCGCCTTGCAAACGATCCTCTCAAGTCTTGGTCTTATTAATAGAAAGTAATATTATTTGAGTTCTCTGTATACGTTACAATAAGTGTAATAAAGACAAAAAAAAACTTTCGAGTATCTGGTTAATAAATCCCGCTAGATTACTAAAGATTAATTGAGAATCTTACTTAGCCCTATATTAATTGCTAAGCTTAAAGATAACTAGTTGTCTTATAAGTGCCTTGTTTTGGAAATATTAAAAAACAGGTTATTAACGGAATATATTTCGAACAAGGTCTTCTCTCTATCCTTTGAACTAAGTATAGCTTGATGTCTTTCTCAGATATTTAATAACTCCGATTAGTAACGAGCATTGTTATATGTCACAAGCCTCTCAAAGCTCCTCTATCCTAGCTAATCCAGCGTTGGGGCTAGGGGGCGAGCCTGCGACGTGGAAGCGAAGGCACTAAGATATATATATAGAGATTAGTAATAATAATTATTATTTTGTAAACACCGATAATAGTCATAATATATACAATATAAGCGACAAGGATCCACGACCTGCAAAGCGACAAAAGCCACGCTTAGCGCGTACCGTGACTCCGTCTCTCTATTTCTGACAGTCTCTCCCCCTAAAGCCGCCGCCGACTACCAGATTTGAGATTGACGAGACGTAATCTCAAGATAATTACAGATGTTCGTCGACCTTTGTCGATAATAGCTATTAGCATATCTCGGAGTCCGTTTATGGCATTAGAGGCGGTACTAGTTGCTGAGTGTTAGGAGTAGCCCTTATTATACTATATTTTCAAACGTATTAAGATCAGGGATAATATAACATATAATCTTGAGTTCAAATTATTATCAATCTCGGAATATTTTTATCTACCGATTAATTCCGGGATATTAGACTTTAATCACAATGCTATTATACATTTCAAAACACACCAAGCACTGTTAAAACTAAAGAAGAGCAAGGTTCTATGGATAAAAAAAGAGAATACAAACCTACTCCAGAGATGGAACGAAGACCGTTCGTGGGAATAAATCTTTATTGCCCTCCTTTACCGGAGTGAAGGGACCATCCGGGTGCGCTGTTCGACAAAATTCGGAAAGCGGTCCCGTACAGGGGCTGATCGTTCTTAAACTGGCATATAAAGAAGAGGGCAAGTTTTGGGACTGGATCTTCGGCAAGTTCCCAGACGGGACTCTGGCCGGAGTACGCACGCGCTGGACCATGGTACAGCGCAGAGTCGATAAGCTTCCTCCTGCAGGTGGACAGGCAGCAGCTCAAGCTCTGTGTGCCTACCTGTCCCAAGGCATCTGCTGGGACGAATGTCTAATGAGGTCCTGCTCCCTTTGTTGGCCGGTCGAGGGAAACGGGGAAGCGGGGTTCAAGGCGAGGGAGGATAAGGGATCAAGTGCATAGGCGAAACACTACAAGAGATAAAGAGATTGACATCGAAAAGGGACATGAGATACAACGCCTTTATCGGCAACAATTAATATATTATATAATAAGTCGTGCATTTATTGACATCCCTAGTATTATTATATCATATAATTTTCCCTAATACTTGACTAGGTTCCCGTTATTCTTATAAAAACTTAAAAAGTATTATCCTTCACAAAGCCGGATTATTACGCCATCGCCAAGGTTCTTCGTAAGGATATTCCTTTCTTGATAAGATCTTCTACGATTCTTGGCCTAATCTGTCTTCATTTCGACCTCTCTTATAAACGTTCCGCAATTGTCACCAGAATCTATCTCTATGACGGGCCTACAAGGTATGGCAGGATACACTTCACTGATGGAAGAGGTCTTCTCCTGAACTCGTATAATTGGGCTATATGCGAAGATCTAAAGCTAAAGAAAGAAGAAGAGGGTAAAGGAGGAGAAGGTGAGCTATATATATAGCGGGTAATTAGGTGATATAGCGTGGCCTTAGCCTAGGGCCTATATAGGACCCGTATCGTACCCGTATAGTACCCGTATAGTACCCGTATAATAGCGTGGCAGCCAGAGCTGTCACAATCTCGTCCCTAGCCTCTATACGCTATTGGACTAGGGCCGCTAATAATGGCATCTCTAGTTCAAGCACGTTTAATCTATAGCCTATTCGAAGATGATAAATAAGGCTAGCATATTAGCCACGTTTATTAGAATAAATTCTTCTTATAAGCTTACCCGAGCAATAATAGAAAGAGATAATAAGATTATGATTATGTTTATCACGCTCTCAACGCTTTGAGATTTGCATGCTATATTTGGGTTAGAGTTCTTTGCCTCTCATAACGTGAGAAGTGCAATAGCAATAAAACGCAAAAGTCCTTCAAGAATCCAGAAACTATACCATCTCAGAGCTATTTATTAGCATCGTACCTCTCGTCCTCAATTTATTATTTATCGTTTTACCTTTTAACATTATAACCCACTCTACTTGTAACTGGTAAGGCTATTTATTAATATAATTCTATAGATCGACTCCTTTTCCTTGGCTTTTTGAATGCTCTCCCCTCAATCTTCTGAAACAAGGACATATTAGGGATAATATCTCGCGAAGCAACACGGTTTGATTGACTG
>Ga0302325_10023281_pt1 | contig 12918 bp, 8 predicted proteins | sample Palsa_T0_2_FD_201948 | JGI IMG/M metagenome (GOLD analysis project Ga0302325, IMG submission 201948) | Peat permafrost microbial communities from Stordalen Mire near Abisko, Sweden - Palsa_T0_2 | ecosystem: Environmental > Terrestrial > Soil > Palsa > Peat permafrost | place: Sweden: Abisko... | reverse complement strand
GCCTTGCCCTTTTCCATCTCTCGTTATTTCATCATATGTGAATTCGCTAAACAGCCTGCACGTAATTCGCTGGTACACTTTTCGTCACCCCTCCCTTTTCAACCTCTGCCCATCCATCTCCCGGATCGTCTTTAATCAGTACGAATCTCTCCCCTTCGAACATACTATGTTCTGCATCGCTTTGTGCTGTGTATTCGTAGAGTGCTTCTACGTATTTGAGTTTCTTTGCTCCTCGTTTGGGAGCCACCGCTGGGCCTTGCTTTTTGTTAGTTACACTGCCACCCATTGATGATCCGGAATTTGAGTAGATGGACGACGGCCTGGGAGTCGAGGCTAGAATTTCGACGTATGCTGTTGGTACGAGACCTTCTTTGAAGGTAGCTCTGACTTTGATCCACCCACCATCTGCTCGAAACGTCAGTTTATTCCAAAGCAAGGGCCAAACTTCTGTCTCACCATCTGGCTCGAGTATTGTAACTTCTTTGCCCTCGGCCACTGTCAACTCGCCGTCCCCATTCGCATCATAAGCATATAGCATCTTGCCCTTCTGGTCATTCGATGCAGCGCCGCCCGACCCATTGACAGTGCTGCCAGGCAGTTCGCTGATATAGGCTGCAGGCGGAGGTGCCACAACCCTGTTCTTCCTTAGCGTGTTGAGACCACCTATTTCTGGCTTGAGGGAGGTTGGCCTTTCTGATGGTGTCTCCTCAGTTGGAGATCTTAAGCCACTGCCAGACACCGATCGATGTGCGCTTGCTGCATAACCAGAACTCAATGAGTTCATGGTGTTTGATCGACTTATTGTAGGAAGCTCAGCAACAATATCTGAGTTGCCGGTCGAGGTTGGGCTTTTCAGCGAGTTTGCAGCTTCTTGGCGCTCGGCCTTCAGCTTCTTCTTCTCGTCCTTGTTCTGCTCTCCTGGACATTCTGCGGGGACCTTCATCTCGCATTTGCTGTGACACGTGTAACCGCAATCTCTACAATCAAATCCTTTTGCTGAAAGACCCCAGATTCGTTCACCACACAAATCACAGTTTGTGGGGATTTTGAAGGTCTGGGATTTGAAGTTGTGGCTCTTGGCACCCAATGTAACGTCGCCGACGGCTGCTGTGATCGTGGACGTCTCGACCTCTGCAGTCAATCGTTTGTGATCAACTTGATGTAGCTCTTCCTGCATGGCAAAGATAGCTCTCACAACCTCAACTTCATCTCTCGTATCCTTGCCTTCTCGGATTTGTTGCTTCACTCTTTTCGTGCCTTCCACTTCCCGCCGCTTCTTGTCGACCTCCCTCCTCAGGTCGCCTAGTTGCGCTTTCGATTTCCCAAGTACATTTCGTAAGAAGACTTTCGCGGTTTCATCTACCACCATGGCATCATCATCGTGCCAAATGGGGCTCGGCTCGAAGACTTTGTTTGCTGGCTCCTGCCATGGGCCTGCATTATGCCTCACAAACATCATTGAATCCAACGCAGGCTGGTTTCGAGGTATTTCCTGGGAGAGATGATTGATGAAATCGGTGCTTCGTTTCAACATACCAGCCTCGAGCTGCGCAGCAAGTGACCAAATGCCATTGAGCTTGACAACCCGCGACTCTGACAAGTCCTGCAGACTGTCCAAGAGATCTGGTACATATTCATGGTAATATTTCTCCATCTGCTTGTTCGTGACATTGATCGTGATCAAATAGCTATTCTTCACATTGTGCATCTCAAGAATCTGCTGCTGATAGGCATTCTGGGCCTTCGTTTTCGAGTAGTCGAACGAAGATTCTGCCTTCTTCCGTTTGCCTTCGACTTCTTGACACGCTGCATCATATTTGCCCTTCATCTTCCGTAAATCTCCATATGTGGAGTCCCGTTCCTTCTCCAATTTCTCCGCGAATTCGACATGGCGTTTGCGGAGCTCTTCATATCGAGTCCCAAGTACTTTCAAAGGCTCTGCAACCTGCACGATCAGCTCTGATCCATATCGGTCGTGCTCTGCAGCTCGAGACTCGACAGTTGTGAGTTGTGTAGTCCATGTAGTGAGGGAAGCACTGAAGGGAAGCAGCGTCAGCAACTGTAATCCGCGAGCTTGAAGCCCAGCCTGCCCAGCCCATACCTCTCTAAGGATCCTGGGGTCATAGCAGGTGTATCTCCTACACTCAAGCTACTCGATTTCTTTGCCTTCTTCTCATAGTATTTCTTCGCCAGCGCATTGAGCTTTGCGCTATATTCTTTCTCGATGGCACTGCGTTCCCGGTAAAACTGCTGGATATCGTCAAGCCAGGCAATCCCGTTCGCCACCCAGGCATTGACTGGCTTGAAGGCATCCTGAATAAGTCCATCTGTTAGTTATGTTCTTTCGAGGGGTTTTGTGCTTGTGCCGCATACCTTCAGCTCGACGCCAAAGTTTGGTGCAATATCTACATCTGCCATGATTACCACCACAGCGATGAACCAGAAGGGTTGAAATCATGGAATACATGCAAGACCGTGTAGCGGCATAGTCGGATTTTAAATCTTTTTGAGTTCTGTCGCAGGCAGTTTGAAGGCGCAGCACATACACCCCACTACTTTAATGAAGCCAGACCAGCGCAACCTCGAGATTCCACATCGGCCCGCCGAGTCCGAGATGTATTGGTGCCTGAGGCTAAAGAAAGTGTAACCAGCCCCGCCAAAAGTATGGAGCTTAGTGAATTGAGCTCGATCTTGAAGTTATTGTGAACACTTCATATTGTCCCGCAATCTGGTCGCATATAAAACGCGACCAACATCAGATTCTCAGATCTGTTTCACTCACTTTGATCATTTGTCTTTCCCTTCCCTGTCCCGCTGGTCAACGCGACGTCTTCAAGCTCCCTACATAATCTCAAGATCATTCCACAGCCTCGAGTTAAACTTTGGTCGAAAGCAATACCGCACATTATATCCCCAATCACTTCTCAATCTCCTCTTCACTCTTCTCTCACTCTTCAGCTTTCCACCCAAACAAACTATCACCATGTCTGACACGCCCAAAGCCAGCGGCTCCCTTGCTGACCGCATCACTGGTCCTCCAGCATCAAAGCTCGACGCGGCATCCACATCCTTCACGCCATCAAATCCATCGAGCTCATGGGCGGATGAAGTTGCATCGCCTGTTGGGGTTGGAAACGAATCAAAGCAGCTCGGTGCCACTCTTGAAGATGCACAACTGGATGGTGCAGCTCCACCTCTGGCGGGTTCTGGACTTCATGATGCACAATATGAGGTTGAGGTAAAGTTGAGTGATATTCAAGGTGACAAGGACAGTCCATTGTTCTCAGTCAGCTCGTTCGAGGAGCTCGGAATGTGAGACGCCCTACTTCACTTTCACGGTACATTGCTGACGATAAACAGCAACAAGAGCATTCTGAGTGGTCTCTACTCCATGAACTTCAAGAAACCCTCAAAGATCCAAGAGAAAGCTCTACCTCTCCTACTCGGAGCCCCCCCAATGAACATGATCGCTCAGTCACAATCCGGAACTGGCAAGACTGCAGCCTTCGTCATCACCATTCTTTCCCGCCTCGACTACTCCAAGCCACATCAGCCACAAGCACTCTGCCTGGCTCCCAGTCGTGAACTAGCGCGCCAGATTGAGGGAGTTGTTAGAACCATCGGCCAGTTCGTCGACGGCCTGACTATACAAGCTGCCGTTCCAGGCGCTGTTGAACGGAATGCGAAGGTTCAAGCAATGGTCGTTGTTGGCACACCAGGTACTGTAATGGATCTAATCAAGCGAAGACAATTCGACACTTCCAACATGAAGGTCTTGTGCTTGGATGAAGCCGACAATATGTTGGATCAACAAGGTCTGGGTGATCAGTGTCTTCGTGTCAAACAGTTCGTGCCTGCCTTTCCGGTGATTTTACAGCTATACTCACATTCATACAGGATGCTTCCTAAAGTCGACCAAATCCTTCTCTTCTCCGCTACCTTCCCTGATGGTGTGATGAAATATGCACAACAATTCAGTCCTGGGGCGAACGAGATTAAGCTGAAGCGGGATGAGCTTACAGTGGGAGGTATCAAGCAGATGTACATGGACTGCCCTTCTGATGAGGGCAAGTACGATATCCTAGCATCGCTTTATGGCCTAATGACTATCGGATCATCAATCATCTTCGTCAAGGTAAGCAAATCAATCATAGCCAAACAGAAGCCCCGACTAAGCAGAGCACAGAAGCGAGAAACTGCATCACGAATCGCCGCTCGTCTTCAGCAGGACGGTCACAAAGTCGTAGCTGTACACAGTGCTTTCGAGGGTCAAGAACGTGATAGCATCGTTGAGGAGTTCCGACAAGGAAAGGCGAAAGTTCTCATCACTACCAACGTCCTCGCTCGTGGTATTGATGTCTCATCCGTGTCCATGGTCATCAATTATGATATTCCAATGAAAGGCCGAAATGATGCAGAGCCTGATCCGGAGACCTACCTACACCGCATTGGCCGCACTGGTAGATTCGGACGCGTTGGCGTTAGTATAAGCTTCGTTTTCGACAGAAAGAGTTTCCAGGCTCTCGACTACATTGCGAAGCATTATGGCATCGATCTTGTGAAACTGGACCAAGATGATTGGGACAAGACGGAAGAAATCGTAAAGACTGTAATCAAGTCAAGTCGTGCTGGAACCAACCTTCAGGCTTAGGCATGGGCTTTGATCAAAGTTCTCTTTTCTTTCACTCATTACTCGATCTTCATAAAAGCGGGCGTTTGCATGGCTGCTATAGATAGGATGGGGATGACTCTTTAACGTCATTGAAGATGTGTGCGCGGCTCTGGCAGGATACCTCGGGAGGAATATCCTTGAGAATGGGACGGAATTTCCAAAGTAGAGCATACCCAACCAAGGCTGGAAAACTTAGATACCAGGAATGAAAAAATGAATTGAATACAGAAATGGCGACCGTTCCCTTGTTGTCCAAATCACGTAGATCTCGTCAGGAAAACACTCCACACGATCGGATTCTCATCTTATTCTACCGAGTTATGAGCACGTTCATAAGCATGCCTAATTCTCAACATCGGAATAGAAAATTCTAAATTTTTGGCAGCCTTCCTTTGACCTCCAAAAATAACGACTATGCATTCTAAATGCCTTCACTCTCTCGTGACCTGGTTTTGACCGTGCGATACCTACTGAGGACCACGATGTAATTTTAGAAGGAATAAAAAAAGGCTGCCTTACATTAGCTTCGCAGAAAGCCATCCCTCGACCGCTCCTTTGAAGTTGTGAAGAGTTGGTACTGCAACGATCTTGCCGAAGAGAGGCAGCAGGTGTCTATTATAGTTCCTCCACCAACAAGCTCTGCTGCAGCTTACTCCAAAAACACATTCGATATCTCACATCATCCCCCTATCCAGGAAGTCCAAGCGATGTCGTTGCCATGGAAGGGCCAAACACGTGACCAGTATTCCATACTTAAGCGCCCAATGCCAAGCGCGAGCAATCCCATCCAATCAAACACCTTTTCAGCCCAGCTCCCCTATCCCCAAAATAGACACCAAACACCCCGCCGACACCACGACAGCGCGTAGTTACATGAAGCTTCTCTCGAAATGAGACCGAAACGTATCTCCTCCGGGGAAGCATGACCATATGGCTGCCCGGCGGGTCGCCGTTGTTCTACTCTTCTGGTTATTGGTGCTCGAAATAGGCCTGCTTGTTCTCAATCTCCTCGCCGGCGGTAGGATGATGCACTCGAGACTGAGCCCCATCCTCTGCTATCACGCAGAGCTAAGTGTCGAAGCAAGCGCGGGGTTTGTAGCATCTCATTTCCACATCCCCAAACTCCTCAATTTTCTTTGCGCATCTTTTTCATATGTTTTTGAGAGATTGAAGGTTTGTATTGCATTGCACCTGGCTTGGATGGTCACGGTTTCATGACATATCGTTCTCCTTTGTAGCCTTAGAATGGATGATTAGAAAAAGGTGGAGTCATTTTGATTACTTGCAAGTATGTTCGAGACGCTGGCCGCCTCTGACAGCAATCTCTGGTTCTAAAAGGTCAGTTGAACTTCTCTTTTCACCCTCTTGCAGCAGTTTCGGGTCTTAGAAAATGCCCCCAGACTGAGGGATTCAAGGGCAAATGTTGGAATGCTGTGCTGGTTCCGGGCTATGTAAAATCTCAACATCATTAGTATCTTGAAATATGGCGATTACTGGCATCGCAAATAGATTGAGGGTTTATTGAAGAGGTATGCTAACGCCATCATTGAACAGCTCCGACGAGGATGGCATTATGCTGGCCAAGCCTAATCCTCCTGATATACGCATTCTCGAATTATGCCAGCGCGGATTTCACTCTCACTCCTGAGCTTACGAAGTTCGTTCCGACCTGTGCTCAAGCTTGCTTCCAATCGTTTTTAGATTCGAATTTTGATTCTGGTACATGTGGCTCGGCACCGGCGCTAGATTGCTTATGTTCTCACAATACTACAACGGGATACACAGTGGGAGAGGGAGCGGTGCAATGTATAATATCGGAGGATAATATTGGTTTCTGTAAGGGAAATGATGCACAGAGTAAGTCAAAATACTGGAAGTCTATTTCTTGGATGGATGCTAAGTACTTTTTCCAGAATCTGTCGTCTTTACTGCATTTGACATGTGCAGTGGGCAGGCGAACGCCCTGCCCAACACTCACGCCACAATTACTGCAACCTTGATCGTGCAGAGTTCAATGCCTAGCATTGTTCTAGTTGCCCCAAATCCAACAATAACAACAGCAACGAATTCAAATTGGTCGAATACAATGAGTAATAGGAGCACCCAAGCTTCTTCGACTTCCAGATTTATCACCTCGTCAGGATCTCTAGCCAAGAGCACACTAGCTGCTAGCACGTATTCGGCCATGGCTTCTTCCATGTCACCTACACCGCCACCAACGCCCACCTTGACCAAACCCCAAATCATAGGTATCACTGTGGCTTCTATTGGAGGAGGTACCGTGGCACTTGGAAGTATCATTTTGTTTGCATGTTGGAGGAGGAGGAAGCGCCGAAAAGCCAGGGAGAGTGATATGCTCCCATTTCAGATGGAACCTTCAACGGGTAATAGCAGTACCAGTAAGTTTGTAGGTTTCAAAGGACCCGCAGAAAGAGGGGGGCCCGGAGGAACCCCAAATTCAGTGGCAGGCGGAGTACCTCCAAAAGTCCCTCCGCGGCCGGAAATGTCAAACCCCAATATGTTCTCAAGAAGGAGCATCAAGCCAGATATAATTGGACTTGCCATTTCCCCGGAGACAAACGCGGCCCAGCGGAGACCGCAACGGCAATCAAAACTTCTCCCGGAAAAGCCGACCTTGACGTTAATGATGCCCCCATCCCAACAAATATCACAACCAGGCGGCCTTTCGTTCTCTCAACCTGTCACGCAACCATCAGCTGTGAGCAGACAAAGCACAGCAACTCAATTTGAGGAAGACGAGGAGAATGCAGATACAGGCGAGGCCGGTGATGACGCGTGGAGGCGTAAATCTGTCAACCAAATCTGGGATTACTCAACTGGGAGGTGGACATCGATCAGGGCGGTGGATTCGAATTCTCAATCACAGCAGCCAACAGTGACTGCCACTGGAGAAGGAAGTCAATGGCGACCAGTTCAAGCCTCAAATCTAACCATGTCGCCAAATTCGTATGTCAAGCCTCTCACTCTTGGGTCCAAAGTTGGGAGCTTTTCTCAGCCACGGAGACCGGATAACTTTCAAAGGCCTCAGCAACAGCTAGAACAGCTTACGATTCCTGCTTCAACTGGGAGGGTAGTAACGACAACGTCCTCAGTCTACTCACAGCGAGGATCGCTTCCAGCAGCTGAGTCAGCCCGACATAGCACCACTCGCGCTCGCAGGTCATACAAACAAGCCGGACCCTATGACCACAATTCCACGGGCTCGCTCACATCCTTTGAAACCGAGGATTCGATAATCTCGCCTCAAGAACAAGAGCCTAAAACAGCCGAACTATCGCCAGTCGTAGAATCCCCAGCCAGTGGTCGAAGTCCAGTTAGTTACCCCAAAATTCCTGGACGCTTAAGTGGAAATACAATTCGGATGGTGCCTCCACCACCACAACCCGACTTTACAAAACCGTTAAGTGCACAGGCAGGAGCAGGAAAACCATGGCGACAGGCAGAGATAGCTGCCCAAAGAGAGCGGGAAAGAGTCCAAGCTCTGAATCAAGTCCAAGGGCAAGTAGGAATGCAGGCTTTCGGTTCTACCCACCAACGCCAACGGTCCAGGGACTCTGGATACGCAGCAGCCACCACACGCTTACAAATGCACCCTCCCCCACAGTACCAACAACCGCCGTCATCTCAACGCTATCCGCTCCCACCCCTACAAACAAAACTTCAAAACAATATCCCGCCTCCACCGCCTCCTCCACCTCAGCCATTAGCAGACGCCACAGGTGGATGGGGCATCCCACCCTCAACCACCCAACTCACCTCAGCCCTAATCCCTAACCCCCTCTCCTCCCACCCCTCCATAACCTTCACACGCTCCTCTTCCACCGTCTCCCAATACAGTCAAATTTCTAACTCCTCTTCACTCCTCGCCAAACGCCGCGGGGAGCAAAAAGCCCAAACTCTCTCGCTCAAGAATGAAGAGGAGAAGAAGAGAGGAGGGAAGTGGAGGGTGTTAGGGAGAGAAGAGATCGAGGAGGCGAAGAAGGTGGGTTGGAGGCCGATGTTGGCGGGTGGGAGGGGAGAGGGGAAGGGTGAGTATGAGGCGAGGACAGGGCAGCAGTTTGAGAGGACGGAGTTACCGAATACGCCTGGCTGGGTGCCGAAACTTACGCCGACGAGGAGAGGGGATGTGCTATTTTTGAGTGTGCAGTAATTGATCAGGAGTTTTGGTTGAGCGTGTAATAGATGATTGAGAACGAGGAAAGAGTAATCTCGGAGATAAAGGGTGATAGCATGTAGCTAGTAGCAGATATGGGGGGTATGCATTGCCGGCGTTTGGGACAATCATTTCATGGGCTCGAGGGATCAGGGGAAATAAGAGGGAAGCGCACAACGCAATCGGCGTTCCAGGAGCATTCATTCATATATCAAGCCATCATTTTCAGTTCAACATGTAAGAATAGCTAGCAAAACGGGAGTTTCGGGAGTCAAGGAAGTACTTAGAAACACAGAAATGTAGATCAGCAAATAGCTTATACATGACTTGTTGGTATTTAAAGCATTGCTGCATTGCCTCAATAGCGTTACAATGGGCCTCTCGGAAGAGGTGGTGGGGTGCCCTGTAGCCGGGTGGGATTATTGCGCCGTAAATAGACCCCTGTCGGCCTCGAATTGGGAAACCAATACTTGTGAGAAAGAAGAAAAGGGGTGTGGATGACTCACGTAAGTCTTTAGCTATAATTAGTTTCGACATTGGCAAAAAAGGTAAATAAAGGTAAATCTATGTTCTGATGCCTCCCTTTGATGTTCTTTACTTTTTGTTGTGTGGAAGTGTAGCTTGTTTGCGAACGCGAACCCGCTTCTCGGCGTCACAGATCGAATTCCGGAACTTGTTGCCTTCCCACAATTTGCAAATTGCATCTTGAAAAATATTTTCTGGCATTGTCACATCACCATCAGCATCTGTTTTCAAATTTGCTGATGCCACCTGTCTCCATGTACCAGCGATGTGCATCGTTCCATTTGCAGGACGAGATTCGAACACTCTCGGGAAAAGCAAAGCCTTCGGACGTGATAGACAATCCAAATTTGGTATCGGAAGCAACAAGCCGAAGCAGACATCCTAAAGACTGGTCGAAAAATATCTATCTAGTTCGAAATGTGATACGTCAACGTTCTGTCAGGGGTGGCTCCAGTTGCCAACGCCGAATACAAACCGACGTGCTTCTCATCCTCTTCTCTACTTAGAGATAATAGAGCAACGTCATATGGTTATGTAAAGAATGATGATTAATTCTTAGATGATAAGGGGAGTCGGCTTACTATTCCGCAGCATCTCGTCTGGGAAAGACGCCATCGTTCTCGAAGGCGTCCTCGACACAGCAGCGCATAGCGTTAGCTCTACTTGAGACATAGCCAAAAAGTTTAGTCTTTAAATCCACGACATCTCCTTCCAAGGAGTAGGGGTGCTAGCGAACAACCGCGGGGCACACGTTCGAAGCCCCAAGTTACTCGACTGGTAGTAAATTGCTACGTGCTATACACTGGCGTTTTTGACAATATGAAGAGGCAAAGAATACCATAAGGAGACGAGCAATAGATTACAGGTAGGTATGGAACTGCTTTGAGAATCACAGCTACCAGAAATAGCAGAGAGCTTTTGTGGGACTTCCTAGCGGCAACAGCTTCACGGTGACGAAATTGGGCGGAAGGCTGCGGGTTTTAGGGAAGGAAAGAGCGAATGGGCTATCGGCACGTCTGTTGCGGGAGGCTAGCGGCTTTCTGTAGCAAGACTGGGGGCAAGTGCGCCCTTTAAATTTGACTGCTCCCTTCCAGAGACTTCTCAGCAGGGGTTTATTTCTTTGATCAGATAGCAAGAAAGAAAAGATAGCGAGCTTTCTCGCCTTGAAGACTTCGCCAGCTCGAGGAGAAAGAAAGGTGTAGCAGCAGCGGGCTACAGCCGAAGAGGAATGGTCCAAATAAGACCGGAATACCCTAGGCTCGGGGTTGACCGTTGACAGGAGTCGAAGTTGATCCTGCCGGTCCGAATGAGGTGTTTCCAAGGTGACTCTCAAGTCCGCAATATCAGGCTCTCTCGTAAGGGTTGTCCTATTCTCAGATCGCTCCGGTCACTGGTCAGTATTTTGCTAAGTGCTACTCGGTGTGCACTGTGTTGCGAAGCAGCAAGTGCTGACTCTCATGGTGTGATGCAACGCTGGAGTTTCCGGTCGGCATCCGAGATGTGCTCGAACCTTTGATGCTGATGAGAGGGAGTGTGGATGCATTCTTGCGTGTGAGGTGCATAGTACATCCCTCGCTGCTATCGCGATCTTCTAAATGTTTGGTGGAGGAGGGAGGCGCCTTCCTAAAGAAGACATCGGTCCTGACCCCTGTCTCTTAAGCGATCACATGACGTCGCCCTTGCCCTTCCCCTTCCCCAGAAAAAGACTTCCGAAGGGCTGCATGGCTTTGCAAGGGAGCCCTTCAGCGGCGTTGCCGGCAGCTTTGTTTCAGCTTCGGATAGCGCACTGTGCTCGTCGATGACTGAGCCTCATCAAGTCGATGGGCAGTTGTCTCAGCCGCAGTGGGCCATTCAAGGAGTGGTTCAGTTTATCTACAGTATTCATTGTTGTGCAGTGCAGGTTTAGGCTGCGATGTGGTGAGGTGTGGTGCAGCACTGCAGCGCTATGCAACGTGTGCATGGCATGGTTCAGCCTTACGCAGATCTCGGTCCTCCTCGATGGGCTCGACGGCTGCCAATCACGTCCTCGAGCTCGAATATTGTCCAATCATTTCCGGGTCCAGCACGACAACCCGTATGACTCGAGAGATTCAAGTGGTCTCCAGAACGGGTGAAGAAATGCTCGGCTCGGTCCCTTTTCCCCCAACCCCAACAGGCTTGGAACGGCCCCCAACTCAGGGATTCTGCCCCTAAAGCGGCCTGACTGACGTCCTCATGCAGCATCAAGTCCATCCTATAGCACTCTCAGTCTAGTGTCCACTCGTTCAGGCTTCTAGCGTGCAGTTCACGCCGAATATTTGCCTTGCAAAGTGCAATCTCCATTCTCCTGGACTCGCGGAGCCTGTCGCCCACTCCACTTGTCAGAGCCTTGCCTTTGTGTATCCCTCCATAGGACATTATTTGAGAGCCATATTTTATTTACAATCAGACGGGCAACTAGTGCTCGAAAGTCACTGTGACCGGGTGTAGGCTTCCTGCACCATACCATGCAAGTTCTCTGTGGGAAAGCCGTTGCCGTACCAAGAAAGATTTCCCGCAGCCCGTGGGACAATCATATTTGGGTCACGGCTAAAAACGACCTGTACCAGTGCGAATCAGAAGCCGCCCGTCGTTTCTCGTGGGGGATGACCCTGGTGCAGCCTAAAAAATTCTCCGTTCTACATCGAAGTTCTCGAGTTTCGTTCGTCGCGGAGCCCTTCTTCGGTCTGAAATACACGCCGGGCTGTCACATGGCTCAGTATCATGTTATCGAATCAAAATGTTTTCAACTGTATCTTCCCTATGACCAGGCGTTACGGCTGAAACCGTTTGATTTGTGGAATTGGAGAGAAATGCAAAACCTCTTCCCGCAGTTGAGCGTTTCTAAAGTTCTTAGTTCTTCTGGGAGCTGAGCTGTTTTCGGGTGTCCCCACCCCTATGACGAGCTTGGAGCTTGAGGGTGTGCTTCTCAGCCCTGTGGGCCAATGTATGAATGTTGCATTTCTCCTCAGGTACACGAATTCTGCCGCCTCTTCTCCTGATTAAGGGCGCGCGCCACGGGGGGTTGACTGCCACACAACCCATACCAGCCTGGCGCAAATACTAAAATGAGCCTCAAGGCAGTCATCTCTCCTGGACCTCGCTTCTCGGTCTTGCCTGCTCAAACAGAAAAGAGGCATCCTCAGTGCTTGCGCGATGTCGAACTCTGTCAAGGGTCAACGGTAACCGATTCGCCACACCCCTATCATCCTGGCGGTCTTTCCATCACATTACCTTTTACATCATCCTGTTAAAACGTTTTGCGATACTGCAACTTTCCTCTACCCCAGACATCAGTGGTTTGCCTTGAAAAAGCTCGCAATTATTCGGTCCTGGTCTCGTCCTGTCGCCCACACATAGAGAGCGAACATTCTTGACTCACCTAGTGACTAAGTTGCCTTGCCATACTCGAAGCCAATTTGCTATTAAGACCCCAAGTCTTCTTCCGCCTGTCGCTCAAGTAAAATGGATGTACGTCGTTTAGGCTGGGCTCTGAAATAAAAGCAAGCGTGTGGGTTCGACCGCCTCG
>Ga0302325_10023278_pt1 | contig 12920 bp, 4 predicted proteins | sample Palsa_T0_2_FD_201948 | JGI IMG/M metagenome (GOLD analysis project Ga0302325, IMG submission 201948) | Peat permafrost microbial communities from Stordalen Mire near Abisko, Sweden - Palsa_T0_2 | ecosystem: Environmental > Terrestrial > Soil > Palsa > Peat permafrost | place: Sweden: Abisko... | reverse complement strand
TGAGCCGACGTGAGCGAATTGGTATTGTTGCCGTTGAAGACCGATGTTCCGTTGAAGTTGGTGGTCGAACCAATCTGATTGATTTCATTCAGGATCGAAGTGAATTCGGTGTTCAGGGCGGCAGATTGGCTGGTCGTAAGGCCGCCGTTGGCTGCTTCCGTCGCAATCGTTACTGCGCGGTTGAGCTGCGTGGTCACCTGCGAAAGCGCTCCATCGGCAGTCTGCAACAGGCCAATGCCATTCGATGCGTTCTGGCTGGACTGGGTGAGTGCTGCAATGTTGGCGCCCAGGCCGTCGGCGATCGCCAAACCAGCGGCATCGTCCGAGCCGGAGTTGATTTTCAAACCTGTGGAGAGTTGCTGAAGGGTGTTCTGCAGGCTTGCCTGCGTGTTTGAGACGGCATTCTCTGCGACTAGCGAAGAGATGTTGTTGAGGACGCTGATGCTCATGGTTATTGCTCCTTGTATCGAATTCCAGCCTGCACCGAACCTGTCCTGTAGACATCGCAGTCCAGAATCGCTACTTGGAGCAGGTGGTTATTGTTACGGGCAATCTATCGGCATATGGTTTTGAGGATTCTAGTCGGAGAGCAAAAAAACTTTGCGAATGAGGATGTACAGGATCAGCCTAGCTCGAAAGTGTTATGCACAGGCCTGCAGTCGATCTGTGTTCTCAAATCCTCCAATTTTGAACGGCACTCTATGCTTGGGCGAGCCTGAATGGATGAGCAATCGCAGCACAACCAATGACGATGAATGGCTTGGATGTTTCGTATGGGATGTTCAGTAAGACTCGCGTAAGCCATCCCTTCGCCGTCGAGCAGCGATTGCTCAAAAGAGACGTGAGCCAACTATTCGATGAACACTTGATTGAAGAGCGGAGTGCCCAATATGCAAGATGAGTTCTTTCTATGAACAGCCAATCTCACAATGAGCAACGCTGATGCAACAGGTACATCGTGCGCATTCTTGTATGAATCAAGCGCAAGTAGACAGGAGATGCATCCGGCAAATTCAGCGTCAATTGAGAAGACAAGAGACGTATCGGTTTGAAGACCGATCGACTTCATCTTGGCTTGCACGGCGGCCATGTGCTTACGTCATATTGGACTCAAAACAGTAGAGATCGAATCCTGGCCTGAGGCATGCTACTCTGTGCTTGGAGCACCTCTTCGATTCCTTGATCCGGAGGCGGGAAGCAAGAATCTTCCCGGTGGCCGCCACAAGTTTCCATCGCTTTTTCTGCGCAGACTTTTGCGTCCCGCGCCCAACCCATCACGGAGACTCACCAGGATGTTCGGGAAGGCGGTGAAAATCCGCCACTGCCCCGCAACTGTGAGCGCACCCGAAGGGCTCCTCGTCGTTTTGAGAGGAACGTCGCGGGAATCCGGCCAGATGCCACTGGGAGATTTTCCCTGGGAAGGCGGTTCGGAAAGGCGCAAGTCAGGAGACCGGTCCTTGGTGCCACTTACTTGGCTTACGTTCCGAGGGGAACGGAGGATACGGATGCCTTTCGATTTTGACCGGGCTGGCCTGAGCGCCCGAACTCGCCTCTCTCACCTTTGCGCAATTTTCTTCCTTTTTTCCGCCACACTCCTGCAGGCTGGCGTGATTCGCGGCACGGTCACCGATACCAGCGGCGCCACCGTAGTAGGCGCGAGTATCGTGCTGATGAACGGCGCCAAGTACGTCGGCAAGACAGTCTCCACCGCTGATGGCAGCTACCAGTTAATCACCGGCCAAAGTGGGCGTTTTTCCCTCGTTATCACCGCGCAATCCTTCCGCCAGTTGGAGCCGCCATCCTTCTACGCCGGCGCCGGCGCCAGCATCGAGCGCAACCTGGTCATGGAGCCCGAATGGGTGCACCAATCCATCGTGGTCACCGCCACCGGCACTCCCACGCCGCAGCAGCAGACCAGCGAAGCCACCAGCGTCCTTGGCCCGCTCGACCTCGTCTTCCGCGAAAACTTCGTCGACGCGCTGCGCCTCATGCCCGGCACAGTTTCCACGCAAGCCGGCCAGATCGGCTCCCAAACCTCACTCTTCGTGCGCGGCGGCGCCTCAGACGCAAATAAAATCCTGCTCGACGGCGTCAGCATCGGCGACCTGGGCGGCCGCTTCGATTTCGGTCCGCTCTCCACCACCGGCATCCAGGCCGCGGAGGTCTATCGCGGTCCCGATTCAAACCTCTACGGAGCCGACGCGGGCAGCGGAGTCGTCGCCTTCACCACTCTCAAAGGAACCTCCAGCTCCCCCTCATTACGGCTGACCGGCGATCTGGGCGACTTCCACACCTCGCGCGAACTCGCCGAGCTCTCCGGCGCCCGCAAAACACTCGACTACTATGCCGCAGCCTCTTGGATGCAGACCTCGAACTCGCTTACCAACGACGAGTTCCATGTCGGCACAGCGTCAGGCAATTTCGGCTGGCAGCCCATCGCCAGCACTCAGATTCGCGGCACCGTCCACTATGGCATCGACGCCACCGGCGTCCCCAATACGTGGGAGTTCTACCATGTGGCCGACGACGCCACCCAGAAAGACCAGGATCTGTTCGTCAGCGGCTCCATCGACAACCAAACCACCGTGGATTTCCACAACACCCTGCGCTACGGCATGACCCGCAAGCGCGAGCAATACAATCTCTGGCAACCCTCCGGCCAGCTCATCACCTACGATTCGTTCGGAGATCAGGCCTATTTCGGCAACGCGGTGACCTTCACCGGAGCCAACGGCTACACCGCCTCCGGCCGCGCCATGCTCGACTTTCCCGAGCAATATCCGTTCAACGAGCAATTCGTCTCCAACCGCGACCAGGGTGTCTACCAGGGCGACTACCGCTTCACCCCCCACCTGATCGCGCTTGTCGGTTTCCACTACGAAGATGAACGCGGCCTGGAGAACATCCCCACCTTCGCCACCTACGAGACCACCGAGCGCACCAACTCCGACTACTTGGCCTCTGTACATGGCGATTTCAAGGGCCGCCTCTTCTACACTCTCGGCGGCAGCCTGGAGCACTATTCGCAATTCGGCACCCAGACCTCACCCCGCGCCGGACTCTCCGTATACGCCATCAAGCCCCGCCACGGCATCTTCAGTGGCACCCGGTTCCTCTTCAACTTCGGCGACGCTGTCCGCGAACCCGCGCTCACCGACCAGTTCAGCTCGCTCTATCAATTTCTCGCCGCCAACGGCGATCTCTCCGTAGCCCAGCAGTTACACATCTCTCCGCTCGCCGCTCCCACCACCCGCACCTACGAGGGCGGCTTCGAACAGGATTTCTTCTCCGATCGCCTCATCTTCCGCAGCAGCTATTTCCACAACGAGTTCGGCAAGCAGATCGAGTCTGTCGGAGGAAGACTTCTGCCCAGCCTGATTCCCGGACTGACGCCGGCTCAGCAGCAGCAGTTGATCACGGCGCTCGGCTTCTACTACCAGGACGACTTCGGCCTTTCCGTCAACTCCGAGGCCTACCGCGCCCAGGGCATCGAGACCACCATTGAGGGCGGCATCGGCCACAGCATCTTCCTGCGCGGCGGCTACACCTGGCTCGAAGGCGTGGTCCAGCGCTCCTTCGACAGCGACAACGAGCTTTTGGCCGAGGGCTTCGAGCCCACGTATGGAAACACCGGCATTCCCATCGGCGCCCTGTCCCCGCTCAAGGGAGCCCGCCCGTTCCGCATCCCTCCGCAGACCGGCTTCGTCTCCGCCAGCTACGCGGGCAAGCGCTTCACTTTCATCTCCACCGCCGCCTTCGCCAGCCGCAGCGACGACTCGACCTTCCTGGAGGACGAAGACCTATCTGGCGGCAACAGCCTGCTCCTGCCCAACCGGAACCTCGATCACGGCTACGCCAACATCAATATCGGCGGCAGCTACCAGTGGATTTCCAGGGTCTCCATCTACGGCCAGGCGGAAAACCTGGCCAGCGACCAGCACATCGCCCCCATCGGCTACATCAGCCTGCCCTTCAACTTCCGCGCCGGCCTGCGCATCCGGATAGGCAAGGGAACAGGAGAATAGCGATTTACCGCAAGGACAATCTCTAGACCGACCCTGCGCCGGTTTGCCAACGAGCCCTGATCCAGTTTTCTATCCGGGTGAATTTCATCCCATTTTTCACCATTTCAAGGAAATGGCAGGAGATTCTTTGTCCTGCCAAAGCCTTCTTGTGTTAATAAATATTCACATCCTAGTCGCTTTCCGTTAACAGGCCAGCGCTGGCCGGAAGGGCATTCTGATATAGAGCGTGGGCAAAGCACCCGCGGGCACCCCCATACCAAATCATTCTGAACAAAGCACTTTTGAGGAGACTATGACCACGACTTATTTGAGGCGCATCGCCGCTTGCTGCCTGATGGCGCTCGCCGCCCTTGTTGCCTGTACGCCCCCCGCATTCGCCCAGCAAACCCTGGGAGGCATTCTTGGCACCGTCACTGATACAACCGGTGCTGTCGTTCCGGATGTGAAGGCTGTGCTCGTCAGCGACGCCACTGGCTTGTCGCGTTCCGTTGCAGCGAAAGCCAATGGTGAATTTGCATTCAGCGATCTTCCGGTTGGGAGCTATACGCTTACCTTTACCCGTGATGGGTTTGAAACCTCCAAGTACGAGGGTGTCATCGTCCAGGCCGATCGCGTGAGCACGCTGAATGTGCACATGAAGGTTGGATCGGTCTCGACCTCGGTTGAGGTCGCGGCCAATCCCACGCTCAATTCCGTGGACACCACCAACGGCAACGTCCTCGATGCGCAGCAGATCGAGAACACCCCGCTGGGAACGGGCAGCTTCACGCAGCTCGCCGTGCTTTCGCCCGGCGTCAGCGCGGACCTGCTCTCCGGCACTGGCACCAACCAGGGGCTTGGAAACCAGAATATCTGGGCCAATGGCCAGCGCTCTACCAGCAACACCTTCACCTTCAACAGCGTGATGGCCAACAACCTCTTCAACGGCAACTCCTCCAGCTCTGTTGCCGCCAGCCGCGCCGTCCTCAATACCGGTGAATCCTTCCAGAGCAACGGCAGCATTGGCACCAATACCTCGATTTACGATGCCATCGGCCAGTCCCTGCCCACCCCGCCGCAGCAGACGATCTCGGAGTTGCGCGTGAACACCTCGATGTTCGACGCCTCGCAGGGCGCAACCGCCGGAGCTCACCTCGACGTCACCACTAAGTCCGGCACCAATCAATTCCACGGCTCGGTCTATGGTCTGCTTGAGACCTCCAAGCTGGATGCCGATCCCTTCTTCAACAAAGACATCAACATCGCAACCACGCCGGACACATACGTGGGCGACCCCACGCCAGACCTGCATCGCTACTGGGCCGGTGCCGAACTGGGCGGTCCCATCATCAAGCAGAAGCTCTTCTTCTACGCTTCTTACCAGTACACGCGCGTGCGTGACCAGTTCAAGTCCGAAACCAACTATTACGTTCCAACCGGCCTCACCGACGACCGCAGTCTCAGCGCTCTTCAGGCCTTTGCCACCGAATCGGCATCAACGGGCCTGGGTGGCGGAGTACCCGCGGGCACCGCGCTCGATCCCGTGGCCATCGCCCTGTTTCAGGCCAAGGTCACTCCAACGCAATTCCTGATCTCCTCGCCCGTGGGCAACGTGGGGTCGAACCTTCCCACAAACGTGAACTTTTTCGGGCCTGCCTCGAAGTTCAATGCCGCCCAGGCCAACGGCAATCTCGACTATCACCTCTCCGATAACGACGTCATCTCTACCAAGTACTACTATCAGCACGACCCGACGGAAAGCCCATTCTCCAGCGGTCCTTTGCTCGGTTTCCCGCAGACCTTCCAGTCCGGCAGCCAGGTTTTCTCGTTGGAAAACAACCACGTCTTCACTCCCCACCTCACCTGGGATCAGAAGTTCGGCTTCCTGCGTATGACCGCCGATTCTCAGACCGCGCAGCCCTTTGGCCCCAGCGACATCGGAGGCTCCGGAGCCGGCATCAACCTCTTTGGGAGCACCCAACTGCCGGGCATCATCATAAGAGACTTCAACAGCACCAAGTCCGGCAAGACGCTGGACATCGGCCCGAGCTCGAATTTTTCCAACACCGGCTTTGCCCAGACCACCTTCGAAGGCACCAGCAACCTGAACTGGATCGTGGGTAATCACGCGCTCTCCTTCGGCGCCAACTACGACTATAGCCAGCTCAATATCCTCAACCGTGCCAACCAGGTGGCCACGCTCACCTTCAACAACCTCGCCGACTTCCTCGAAGGCGGTCCACTGCGGACAGCGGCCGGAGCGACTGAGTACTTCCAGGGCCCGAGCAACCGCTACTATCGCGCCCCCCAGATCGGCGCTTACGCCCAGGATCACTGGCGCGTAACCAGCAAGCTGAACGTAACTCTCGGCGTCCGATACGACAACGACGGCGGCCTCTCCGAGAAATACGGCCACCTGGTCAACTTCGACCCCACCCAATACTCCTACGACGCCAGTTCCGACACCATCGTGAATTCCGGCCTCATTGTAGCCGGCAACAACCCCCTGTATCACACCCCGGGGGCAAGCGATTCCACGCTGAAGCAGGGCCAGTGGGGCATTGGTCCGCGCGTTGGCATCGCTTACAGCGCAACCCCCAGCATCGTCTTCCGCAGTGGCTTCGGCATGTACTACGATCGCGGTGAGTTCTTCACCGAGTTTTCCCCTAGCGCCGGCGGTGGCTTCAACGGACCCTTCGGCGTCACGCTCCAGCCGCCCTTCGTCCAGCCGGTTCTCGGAACCAGCTCCAGCACCCTGCAAAATCCCTTCGGCACCACGGCTCCGACAATCGATACCAACCCCGCCGACTTCATCAAGAATCTCTCCAATATGGGCGCGCTTATCAACGGCGCCGAGCCCTACCTCTTTGGCGCCTACGGTCTCAATAACAAACTCCCCTACACCGAGAACTGGAGCTTCGACATGCAGTGGCAGGCGCGGCCGGATATCACCTTCACCATCGGCTACAGCGGCAATCACTCCACGCATCAGACCGTGCCGGTTCCCTTCAACCAGCCGCAGCTGGCCACACCGCAGGCTCCTCTGTATTCCGGCGGCAAGTATCCCCAGATGTACAGCTACGGCTTCCAGGCTGGCGATACCACGGCGGACGCCAAGGGCAATCTCACCACGCATCCTCTCCTCACCGAGCCCTACAACACCAACACCGGTGGTAATACCGATCTGCGTACGCCGTACATCGGCTACAGCCCCAACTCCGTCTCCTGGAACACCGTCGGTGTGGCGAACTACAACGCGCTGCTCGCCTCGGTGCATAAGACGGTAAGCCACGGTCTGGATATGTACGTCGCTTACACCTTCGCGCACTCTCTGGATGACAGCAGCGGTTTCGGCCTCTTCTACAACGGCAACAACCCCCAGAATCTGCGCTCCGGCTATGCCTCATCCGACTTCGATCAGACCCACACCACTGCCATCAGCTTCAACTACGTTCTGCCCAAGTTCAAGACCGGTGTCAAGTCTCTGAGTGTTCTCGCCAATGGCTGGGGCATGAACGGATACTCGGTCCTGCAAAGCGGACAGCCCTACAACGTTTACGATTTCAGCGGAACCGTCGGCAGCGTCTACTTCTCGTCCAACGACTTCCTCACCAACCCCGTCCTGCCGCTCGCGCCCGGTGTCACCAGGGCTCAGGCTTTGACCGGCCGAAGCGGGGCGTTCGGGTCCAACGATGCCGCCTTCAATCCCTCGTCGTTCGCCTACCCGCTCCTCAAAGCGGGCGGACCGCAAGGCGTACCGGCCTGCGGACCCACCACCGACGGCAGCACCTTCTGCGACTCCTTCGAGTCCGGTTTCGCCAACGGCGGACGCAACATCTTCCGCAGCGCCTTTCAGAAGAGCGCCAACATCGCTTTCGTGAAGCAGACCAAGATTACCGAAAAGACCAATCTCCGTCTCTCCATGGAAGTCCTGAACATCACCAACACTCCCAGCTTCGACGCGCCGGGCAACAGCTTTAGCGGCGACCCGAACTTCAGCCCCTACGGCAACGGAGTCTCTCCGGGCGGCGATGGCTTCACGCCCATCGGCCCCGGCGCCGATCCGACCACCTTCTCCAGTCAGGGCGTAGGTGTCGTCACCAATCCCATCGGCGGCGCGCGTCAGATCCAGTTCACCGGTATCTTCACTTTCTGAGCGCGGCTCCCTGCAACGAAGCAAACGAGTCCAGCCGGCGTTTCTTACCGGCTGGACTTCGTCTTTTTCCGCTTGTTCTTGGTTATATCCGTTGCATAGATCTGTAACCGAATATTCATAGATTTAGCCTACTTACATTGGCAAACCCAAATAGAATGAAAATGCACCCAAAGAAGATGCTGTCCCTCCATAACTGCGTATATTTTGCGGACGTTTTCGACGCCTGAAGCAAATTTACTCAATAGTCATTCCGATAAGTAGCCCGCATGGCTACCATACATATTTGAGACTCCTGCACGCTGGACGCTCTGAGGCGACGCAGGTGTCTTGGTTCGGCAGAAGCAGACAGAGATCGATCGCGATCCAAGTTTGTTCAAGGCCGCAAGCACGAGCCGGGCCAATAATTTCACCACTGAGGAAATCCACCAGATGAGACGCAATTCATTCATTCGAAACCTGGCGCTGTGTTTGACGGCGGCCATGGTTTTCGCGGGCGCGGCGCGCGCCCAGTCCACTACCCAGGGCGCTATCGCCGGCACGGTCGAGGACTCGTCCGAAGCAGTCATCGCCAACGCCGATATCACCATCCATAACGACGGCACCGACGCCGAGCAGCACCTCAAGTCCGACGCCAGCGGCTACTTCATCGCTCCTCTGCTTGAGCCCGGCAGCTACACCGTCACCTTCACTGCCGCCAACTTCGGCGCCGTGGTCGACAAGAGCGTTCTCGTCCAGGTCGGACAACTGACTTCGCTCGCGCCCAAGTTGACCACCGGCAGCGTGCAGCAGGACGTGACAGTATCCGCCGATGCGCCCGCGCTGAACTTGGAAAGCCCCGACATGAGCGCCATGCTGACCCGCGAAGCCGTCGACAGCATCCCGGTGCAAAACCGCCGCTGGTCGGCTCTCGCGCTCACCACGCCCGGCGTGGTCGCTGATTCCAGCGGCTTCGGCCTCATCAGCGTACGCGGCATGAGCACCCTGCTCAACAACGTCGAGATCGACGGCGCGGACGACAATCAGGCGTACTTCTCTGAAGAGCGCGGCCGCACCCGCGAGGGCTATTCGACCTCCTCCAATGCGGTGCAGGAATTCGAAGTAAACACCGGCGTGTACTCCGCGCAATATGGCCGCGCCGCCGGCGGCGTCATCAACTCGGTCACCCGCAGCGGAGCCAACCAGATCCACGGTGAGGCCTTCTTTAACGATCTCGATCGCGGCTTCGGAGCTTACGATCCAGGCTCGACCGATGCCAACCTCAACCCACTCAAGCCCAAGGATCTGCGCAAAATCTACGGCTTCTCCGCCGGCGGCGCGCTGCTCAAGGACAAGCTTTTCTGGTATTACACCTTCGATCAACTGGCGCATATCAATCCTGCCATCTCCAGGGCCAAGAGCTACGGCAGCGCCAGCACGCCCGGTGGTTTGCTGACCCAGCCCGATCCCACGCCTGGCGCAAGCTGCAACCTGACCACCGGCTACCTCAATGGTTCCACCATCGATAACCAGGTCTGCACCATGGCCGCCCGGCTTGGCCTGAGCTACAGCGCTGCCGTCGCGCAGTATGACGCCGATCTGGCCTCCCTGCAAACCGACCTTGGCGTCGTGCCCCGCGCCGGATATCAGGAAATCAACACGCCCAAGCTCGATTGGCAGATCAACAGCAAGGAGCGCGCCAGCTTCCTCTTTCACCGCTTGCGCTGGGATGCTCCGGGCGATGTCCAGACGAGCTCCAGCGCTGACTATGCCGTCGATGCCTTTGGAGACGACTTCGTCAAGCTCGATTACGGTGTCGCCAAGCTCGCCAGCCAGATAAGCAGCCACGTCAGCAATGAGCTGTTGTATCAGTACAGCCGCGAATTGAACGACGAGCATCAGCAGCCGTACAGCGCTTACACGCTGAATAATCTGGTTGCCCCCAATGGCGGCGCGGCTATTCCGCAAACAACGCCGAATGGTCCCGGCGGTGGAACCATTCCCTACATCGGCCTGGATACCTCCATCGGTTTCAACCTCGGCTCGCCGTATTACTCGTATCGGAATGCGTATCCCGATGAGCGCAAATGGCAGGCTGACGACATCCTGTATTACTCCTTCAAGAATCACGACATTCGCATCGGCGCGGACTTTCTGCACAACTACGACCTGATCAACCAGACGCCGTATTACTACGGCGACTACACCTACAGCACCTTGGTGAACTACTTCACCGATCTGGCGACCAAGGGTTCGTCCGGTACCTGCAACAGCACCGGCGGACTGGGAACGGCATCCGCCAGCGGCAGAGGTACTTACGACTGCTACAGCTCGGCCTTCCAGGACTTCGGCGCGGCTGCGTTCGACATCGCAACCACGGACTACGCGGGCTTCATCCAGGACAACTGGAAGGCCACGCCACGCCTCACGCTGGAGCTTGGCTTGCGCTACGACTACGAGTCGCTGCCGTCTCCGCAGTCCAACCTGACGCAGGCCGCCGGCACGTTCGTTCCCTACGCCGGGCTGAACAACCACCCCAGCGACCGCAACAACTTCGGCCCGCGCATCGGCTTTGCGTGGGATGCCTTCGGCAAGGGCACGACTGTCCTGCGCGGAGGTTTCGGCATGTATTACGGCCGCATCCTGAACGGGACCGTCGGCACGGTGCAGTTCGGCACCGGCAGCCCCAACGGCCAGTACGGCCTGGCCAGCACCAAGCCCACGGCCAACGGAGCGCCCATCTTCCCCAATCCCTTTGCGGCGGGCAGCGGCAGCAAGCCGTCTTCGTTTTATCTCAACTCCAACCTGCAGAACCCCATGGTCGAGGAGTTCGACCTGCAGATCCAGCGCGAGCTGGGCAAGGGAACCGTGCTGCAGGTGAGCTACATGGGCGCCCTGGGCCGCGAACTGCCCAACTTCCTGGATGTGAATCTGGCGCCGCCTCAGGATACGTCGGTTATCACGGTCGTCGCGCCGGCTACCGGCTCCTCGGGTCCGCTGCCGGTCGGGTCCACGTATTCAGTCCCGACCTTCGGCACATGCGCGGCGGGGCCGAACTGCCAGTATCCAACCGGATATATCAACCCCAACTTCACCAACATTACCGAGGTGATCAGCAACATCAACTCCAACTACAACGGATTGACGGTAGACGTGCTGAATCGTGCTTTCCATGGCCTGCAATTCGACGCCAACTACACCTGGTCGCATGCGCTGGACTTTAACCAGAACGCCTCGTCGACAACCTCGACGAATAGCTGGCTGAATCCTTATGCATCGGCGCGGCAGAACTACGGCGTATCGCAGTTCAACGTGGGCAACCGCTTCGTCACATATGTGAACTACGCGCTGCCTTCGATCGCCGGAGCAGGCTGGTGGAAGTATGTCGTCAACGGCTGGAGCGCAAACGACACCTTCTCCATTCAGAACGGGCTGCCGTATTCGGCGACGATCACCAGCGGGTTCAATTCCGGCGCGGCGTTGAACAGCTCGTGGAACGGCGTGCCCAGCGTTACCTACCTGCCGACGATTGGCCTGAACACCTACAAGGTGCCAAACCCGATCACGGACGATCTTCGTCTGCAGAAGGAGTTCAGTTTTGAGGGATTCAGCAAGGAGTTCCGTCTGCAGCTGAATGCCGACATGTACAACGTGGCCAACCACCAGAACTTCTCGACAACGGACATCAACTCGAGCGCGTATACGCTGACATCCACCGGTGCAGCTTCGAGCAACCTTACCTTCATACCCAACACAGCGCCGGGTGTAGGCTTCGGCTCCCACTCCACCTCCAACGACAGCGGCTTCCTCTACACGCCGCGCGAATTCCAGGTTCAAGCCCGCCTGGAGTTCTAGCTTCGAGGGATCAACAAAGAAAGGGCGGTGGCGAGAGCCATCGCCCTTGATGCTTCCCTATTCCACCGATGCAGCCGTGCCCCATTCATCGCGGTTGTATCGCGATGAGTGGGCGGGACGCTTCCCTATTTCACCGATGCAGCCGTGCCCCATTCATCGCGGTTGTATCGCGATGAGTGGGCGGGACGGAGCTAAGATGGTCTATGCCCTCCGGATTGAAACGGTTTCAGAAGGCGGAAGCGCTCCATTTCATCACCTTCAGTTGCTTTCATCGTCTTCCGCTGCTCAACGCGCCAGGTACACGTGAGACCTTTGAGACCGTGCTTGAGCAAACGCGAGCCCGTCATGAGGCTCGGATTTACGCTTATGTCCTGATGCCTGAGCATGTGCATCTGCTCGTGAACGAGCCGCCCCTGATTCTTCTTGCACAATTTCTCAAAGCCCTCAAGCAAATGACTTCGCGCAAATTGCGGGGCCAGCGCGGCCAGTTCTGGCAGACGCGCTACTATGACAGCAACATTCGCGGCGAGGAGGCTCGCTCCAAGGTCATCCGTTATATCCACCGTAATCCCGTGAAGAGAGGATTGGTGGCCAAACCGGAGGACTGGGCATGGTCCAGCTTTTGCCATTACGCAACCGGGGTCCGAGGTGTTGTGGAGATCGAATCGGAGTGGACAGCGAGACTGCGTCCCCCACTCATCGCGATAAAGCTGCGATGAATGGGGCACAGCCAGGTGTTTGTGACTTCAAGCAGACGAGCGCAGAAGGGATGCCTGGGCCACCTGCCATCGGCCTTGATGCTTCCGTATTCCACGGATGCAGCCGTGCCCCATTCATCGCGGTTGTATCGCGATGAGTGGGCGGGACGGAGCTAAGATGGTCTATGCCCTCCGGATTGAAACGGTTTCAGAAGGCGGAAGGCAGGTGGC
>Ga0302325_10023277_pt1 | contig 12921 bp, 10 predicted proteins | sample Palsa_T0_2_FD_201948 | JGI IMG/M metagenome (GOLD analysis project Ga0302325, IMG submission 201948) | Peat permafrost microbial communities from Stordalen Mire near Abisko, Sweden - Palsa_T0_2 | ecosystem: Environmental > Terrestrial > Soil > Palsa > Peat permafrost | place: Sweden: Abisko... | reverse complement strand
CGAGTATTTCCGTACATGCAAGCGCAGTCCGACCAACCCCCAGTGGTGCAATATTCCGTTCAAACCCTATTCGCTCTAAGCCACACATCAACCACAAATTTCGAGCAAGAATAAGCTCCTGGAACGTCCAAATGCGACACCAATAGGGGCGGCGAAAGAGGTGGAGAATCCCTTCCCAATGCGTGTTGATCAAACCCGGGTCAAATTCGTCCTTATCGACAGTACTGTCAACGCACAGCTCCGGTATGCTTCGAAGCCATTCGAAGTTGTCAGGATACTGATGGACAGCATCGAATATCCTCTCCAACATCTGCAAAGAAGCCGACGCTCCAGCGTAATCAGGCCCAAGCCAAGCAATAACCTTTCTCGCCATCGTATAGACGAACTTCATCAGCTGGACCTGCCTACCTCGCTCAGATATATTCGCTTGATCAATGCCTCAGTCACCATTAGATTTTGAACTTTTCTAGGCAAAGAGTTCGAAGAGGTAGAAGCAGACATACATATTGCATCAACCCATATCACAATTTCACCATCTAGCTTTTTAATATGCCGGAGGGCAGAGAAAAGATTCATCGTGGCAGAAAAAGGGATTCCATTGACGAGAATGTCGTCTGTGATAGTGGCGTCACCCTAGACGTACGACAAGGCTGCGTACTCGGGGCCGTCATCAAGATTAGCATGTTTTAAGGTACACTGGATTGGAGATTCTTCGTCTGTTGAGGCATGGAGAGTCAAGAGTCTGATTTCCGGGAAGTCTGTGGACAGCGCCTTGTAGTTTAGCTGTGGTCGCAAGGCTGTGGAATCCCCACACGGTGGTCTTAACATTGGGTCGGAGTCCGTCTTGACAGGCTCCATTATCTCAACTATATGGAGTATAACAACTTAGGAGTTTCGATATTATAAGAGTAATGCGAGGAGCAGACGAGTCTCGAGTTCAGGGGGTGGAGGGGGTCATTGTTGGAGATGAAGAGCAAGATTGTCCGCAGCAGCCTGATCATCCGAAAACTTTAAGTTAATATAGCCACATTATTTCTGCGAGCCTAACCATTTCTGGCATCCTAGACATTGACTTTTGTATCCTTTGGTTTGACCTAAGGGATCTAACAGTTTTAAGACGAGTATGTCGCCGTCAAATCTGCGTCTAGAAGGGACGAAGCATTGAAGCGCCCATTCTATCCCACGATCCTGAGCGCACTTGCTGTGCGTGTGTAGAGGAGTTTATAAAGAGTGCAGCAGAATGAAGAATTTCATCGTAAGAAACACGAAGAGGTGTCCGGGTTAGGCTACCAAGTTGTGAGATGCATAGAGTATGCAGCACCCAGACTGTTAGCGCCGAGGATGGCCGCTTCGGTAAGGACTGTTTTTCTGATTACAGCGGGCAGTTGCAATGAAGCTAATAATTGCGAGGCTACGCTTTCCTCCACGATATACCGTAGCCCTTAGTATTCAGCACCTCGTGATCCTCAATTAAGTAGTCACGTGTATATTAACGAAAGGTGCTGCTGGGGCAGGAACGGTTTCTTGGCCAAACTTGGTGAGGAAATGGCAGCAGGGAGGCACCAGGTGTCCAAAACAGGCATCCACCGCTGACAAAGGGCGTGCTCAGGCGGTGTTAAGGCTCACTCAGGTCAAGGCGGCAGTTTCTCACCCCAAAAGACGGGTTGGGATTTTGGCGCAGCATTCGATCACCTCTTGCTCACGCAGCGCTGCATCTGCTCGCTAATTTACTTAACTGCCACGCCTACAGCAAGGGGCGTCCGAACACTCACCTTTGGACCGCCGTCGCTTCCCCATGAAAAGTCAAGACTTGTAATTGAAGAGGTTTCCCTGTATCCCGTGAAAGATTTGAGGTGTTATGAAGCTTTGCCAACCAGCAACCCTCCGCCGCAGAACATGACAACGGACGGCCACCCGCTCAACAGCACTGGTGGTCTCAAGGCTCTTCTCCAGGCCAGTTCTTGGATAAAAAATTGTCTTGCGGAACACCAGCGATGCAGAGCAAACAGACACTCAGTCTGTTTTCCGACCAGGCTATTACACCTCTCGAGCTCAGCAATGCGTTTAATTGAGACAAATTTAGAGCACCCAAACGAGCCTTACGCTGCTTTGAGCCATTGTTGGGGCCAACACCCGAGCCAGTTGTGCCTAACTGTAGATAAATACGATGCATTTCGGGATGGAATCGAATTAGCAGCTCTTCCCAAAACCTTCAGAGATGCTGTCGAGGTGTCACGTTGCTTGGGGATCAAGTACCTCTGGATAGATTCCCTTTGCATCATTCAGTCTGGAGACGAAAACGCTGACTGGGCTCGTGAGATCCGCTCGATGGCCTCCGTCTACAGCAATTGTCTTGTCAATATTGCCGCATCTTGTGCCACAAATACCCAATCTGGATTCTTCAGGACGAGAAAGTATAGCGCCATAAGCCCCCAAATAATGTCCCTGGCGAGCAGCTCCAGAGAGAGGGAAACGCTTGCAAAGCGCAACTCTCTATCTTTCCTGAATTACGCAATACTATCGTCTCCAAGCAGCCCGGAATATTTTATTCTGAGACATCCGCTCGATAAGAGAGCTTGGGTCTTGCAAGAGCGTATGTTGTCTCCAAGAACGCTCCACTTCTCCGACCAGCAATTATAATGGGAATGTACCGACACATTTTCAGCTTCGGAATCCGTGCCTGAAGGATTACCGCCGGATTGGATATTCCGCACGCCAGTCTTCTCACTAACGGCCAAGGGAGGATGCGACCTGCGCATAACATGGCTTAAAATTCTGCAAGACTATACGCGCAGGGTCCTTTCAATGTCCAAAGACAAATTTCCGGCTATAGGAGCAATCGCAGATTTAGTTCAAAGCCAAACTGGCGACAAGTATGTGGCTGGATTCTTCCTTGCACAGCTACCCCGTGCTCTCCTTTAGTTTTGCAGTTTATATGAGTTCTCGTTCCTCGCTAGAACTGGAGACGAAAACGTAAGCTATGGAGAACGACATACTGAAGGGCCATATCGGGCGCCGACGTGGAGCTGGGCGTGCATAAATGGCCCTATATCATTCGAATTCTGTCTTCTTGACAAGATGTGGCATCCGAACAAGGTGCCTCAGAGCCTCGAGATCTTCGACGGCGGCGATTTTGCAAGTCTTATTGACTGGAAATTGAAGCTTGTCGGCCTCCAGAATCCCTTTAGACAAGTCAAAGGTGCATACGTCGTGCTAAGAGGGCCACTGATTGAGGTCCAAGAGACGGGTGAACACCCTGATGATCATACATTTATGAAGTCGGCAGCTCTTTTGAGTCGTGGAGATCCAAAGCTCTTCTTGGACATCGCGTTTGAGCCAGCTCAAATGCTCCCTGTTTTCTTTCTCCCAATATTTTGGCGCACTTGGCTTCCTGTATCGGCGAGATGTACGGACGTATAATATGGGCTGATTCTTGTTCGTAGCTCTGCCTACAATGATGGAAGCTATGAACGCATAGGGATTTTCAGCGGCTCTTTAGACGCGATGAGCACGCGAGCGTATCAGGGAGCCCAAGATGTTAGGATTCGTTGGGCATCTGACTTGACCCTTTTCTCAGAAATTGTGATGAGGAAGCTTCAAGTCTTCAGGTAGCGAGGTACATTAGATTACAAATGATGGGCTTTGTTCTAATATCCAACCCATCGCCCTTTACAAATAAAACACGAACGTCGGACTTTAATCTTATCCTTGCTAGTTCTGCTTTACTTTCCGGACGTGTGCAGTTGCTGCTTTAAGCTGTGCTAAGGGTGAATATGCCTAACTAGTGCCTGAGCACAGCCTGAGCTATCCTAAGCACTCCCTAAGTCAGCTACGTACCATAATATACAGTAGAAGCTAATTTAGCATCCTACATGCCTCGGCCACAGTTTCCTTACCGAATTTTGCCGGGGAACCCGTTTCTGCTTCCTTAGAGGTTTCTGCTGGAACAGATTTCCTGGAATAAAAATTAAACCAAATAATATATTCAAAACTAACAAGAGAGACGGACAAAAACAGAGTGTGTAGACTAAATGCAAATAAAATTCAACATAGAAAGACACGCATTATAAAAGAGACCTAAGATCCTCTCAAACAGCCAGAACAATTTAGTATATCCTCCTTTATTCAGTTGAAAGCGTGCTCGACCTGTTCGCCGAGACAGCTGAAACCCCCGTTAGTTCAAGAATTCCACATAAGGAAACGTGTACCAACAATCGTACTAAATTTACTGCCAGATCCACTCGGTCCCACTCCAGCGTCTGTATTTTTGGTAATTGGCATCCCAAACCCATGGCGACGGGGATGGCTGTGCTGGTGCTGGTGCTGCTTGTGCTTGTGCTGCTTGTGCTTGTGCTGCTGGTCCTGCTGGTCCCGCTGCAGCCTGACCACTGCCTTGCCCTCTACCACCTTGCCCACGACCACCTTGCCCACGACCGGCGGCTTGCAAGCCAATGCCATGGGATGGCGGATCACGTTGCGCTTGCACTATACCGACTGCTTCCTCGCCAATATAGCCGACAGCCACAAGACGCTTGACATAGTCCGTAGTCCATTCTTGACATCTTCGATTTGTGGTCTGGATCAGTTCGTTAGCAAGTATCTTTTTCATAGTGAACGGAAAATTTTGAACTCACATCATTGACAGGCTGAAGGAAATTTTCACTGATTCGTGGAGGAGGAACTTGCGCTGCCACAAGTTCTATGTTGCCGTTAGGCCGGTCGTCTATACTTTGCAGGCCGCTGGTAGAATCAACAATGTGACTGGCATACACCTGGCCAATATTTGTCACTGTGTGAGGCTGGTTGGAGGCCTCAGGACAGTAATTACGTTTGAACTCAAGCCTATAGCCAGCCATTGGAGCACCGACCACGTGAATCAGGGTACCCGTTCTTTCATCTCTGGCGGAGGGTACGAATATGGCAAAGTGCGCTCTCATTCGAGCACTTTGTCGGAAAGAAACGAGCCTCAAAGTACGAGTGTCCATATTGAAAGTTCGAGCTACGGCGGCGAGTTAATTGGTAGGCAAGTGACAACAAAGGCAGGACTGACAAACAAAATCCTATATGAGATGAGAATGTAGTATGTGTAATAATAGTCTTTCAAAGGTAGTTATTGTTTCGAGAGAGTGTAGTTGTTCTTTCTCGGGTTGAGCCAATTCTCTAAGTGAGGTGCTGGAAGCGATGCTGAATGATATGACTTATTCAGAGGAAGCAGGTGTCTTTATACTTTTCTACACCATCCTCCTCGTCTGTTTTTCAACATTACTACCCAAGCTCCTACTCGAATCCACATTTTGATGAGTTCCAACGCCCTTCAGAAGCGCGCGCGTTGCTCCCCAATAGCCCCTGAAAACAGTAGTTTGGTTTTGTTGCACTTATCCCTGATTCAAAGGTGTCCATGTGTTTTAGGGAAAACAGCAAGTACTTGACCGTGGCCACGGGTTTTATTAGTAGTTTCTTGTCTGTTTCTCTATAGATGAGCGTCAGACTCGTAGGTTGACTAGGATGTATAGCTAACTAGAAGGAACTGATTGAAGTCGTTGTTTGAAGTAAGAAGATTTCTAGGTTTGAGCGTCATTTGATTCGTGAATAAGTTAGCGCTCTTCATGACCCCTCCGAAACCTGAAATGACATTTCCTTTGGAGTGACCTATATATAACTTGTTAGCATTAAACAAGGCTTAGTGAAAGTTCCTTCGTCTAGTACAAATATGGTCCCTAATCCCATTGGCGATCACTAACTATCACCAACATATGGTCTCTAACTGCCGACCCACCGAGGCTGAGCGTTAATCTCGTCACATAATGAGGGTGTAAAGGCTACTATAGGAAGATTGGGGTTTTATCCTCCAAACCGAGAAATTCTCCGTTTTACGGACTCTGAAATATAATTTGAGGTGATACATGAATAAGCGCGCTCGCGAAGAAATATAGGGCGGCACTGAAGGGAGATATCATTGACAGCTAGCCTAATGTTGGTGATATAGCAGTCAACTAATTTGGCGTTCCTAGCTGGAAGCCCACGATGTTGGTTGCGTAGGTAAGCGCATGGTCCGATTGGCCGAGCAGGCAAGAAGCGGGCCAACTTTTGTCACTTTGAAAGTAACCACCAACACGGCTTAGGAGATTGACTGTTGGTCTTTTGAAACACAACTCCTGGGGGGGGGGCGGCTAATTGCTTGACGCGCGACTACCCAAACTCTAACACGTGCGCAGGCGGCTACCTCGGTGCTCGGCTTGATGTTAGACTTAAGTTCATCGTAGTCCTTGATCGAAGGAATGAACTATAAGAGCCTCTATTGCTCATGATATGAAGCATCGCTTGTAGGTAGTCTCATATCTATTGCAACTTCATAATTCCTTTTCTTTTTTCAAAGCATCAAGCTCATCAACTCTTCATAGGCGACAAACAGTCCGCGACCAATTTGCGATAAAGGCAAGGTGCCAGAAACCCAAACATTCAATCGCCTCCCCCGGAGTAGCTCATCGTTATACTGGTGAACATACTGCAACAGATTCATGCACCAAAATGAGTAGGCACTTGAGAACTCCCACGAATCAACATATTTCGAGCTAATAAAACATTTATAGAGAGCTTTAACTTGCGCTTGTTTATTTACCTCCTCCCAATTCCAGTATTGGTGTTCTATCGCAAGTTTATTGCCACCACCCTGATAAAAAGTCTCACTAATGGAATGACAGTCCTGACTCTGACGGGATGCACGTCAAATTCCCCAGTGCTACCGAGTATTTATACCCTTAAGATTCAGAGTAAAACCGGACTCTTCGCAAACGCAACGGTCTCAGAGATTCGTTTGGGTTACTTTGGTAAGACAGCCAAGTTCTTCTCGAAGATTTGCTAATACTATAAATCTGCTAGGTCTTTGTGTCTCCTCTCTAGCTGGACTGGATTGCGGTCTGACGACTGGAATGACGGCCGGAGGGCTGGTTCAGAGATATAACCTTTTGAGAAACGACACAACAACAACATCAACATCTATTGAGCTAGAACAGCTTTTCTCTTTGGCTCTTTCTCTCCAACGCATAATTCCTCCTCTGTTAAGTGTTGGATGTGCGCTATTTTTCATTGGAATCCTTTCCCTGGCAGAGCTAAAACGAAGAATGTGGAGATCCCAACTTCAAGAGGCACAGAAAATGCGATCACTTCCAATTGAATATACCCTTGCAATGATGTGGGGATCTGCTGCCTTTGGACTTGTTTCTGCAGCCTCAGTAGATCTGACAGCTACGGGGTTGCAATTTGTAACGAGTACGTTAGCAAATTCTTCGATTTCCATTACGGCAGGAATTGCATTGGTTGTTCTCCAGTGGCTTGCGTTCAGCTTTTCAGCAATATTTGCTTTAGGCATATACAGTATTTTGAGAAGAGAGGGTGGAACATTCCCAAAATCGACTGGGGGAGGCTCCGCAGAAATTCATCCTCCTCCTCCTCCTCCTCCCCCCCCACCACCAGGATTTGTTTAATATTTATCTAAGAATTGAGGGCTTAAGCTTACCGGGAAAAATGGCTCACGATTTCATGGACCAGGTAGTAGGGACACAAGTTGTACACCAAATTTGCGAGGTCAAAATTTACGTTGGAAAGAAGGAACAAGTTCCCTGCTAGGTCAAAGGAGTTTCAAGTCTTAAAGTGTAGACAACAAGATATCTATACAATTAAGGTTCCCAAATACATAAAATCGGGTCATGCTTTCACAGCGCGCCGATTGCCATGACATACTCCGAGAAAGCCTCATGTTCATCGAGCCTTGGAGCCAGAAACATTGGAATCCACTGCATACGCCACTCTCCCGAATACATGCAAGTATACGCAGCCTTGCAGTATTCCCAATAGTCCGGGTACCAACCCGACTGGCCCCAATCAACAATTGCTAGAATCTGAGGTGGTCCGTGTTGAGAGATTAAAATGTTCTCTTCGTGAAGGTCTGCATGCGTGAAAGTAATTGCCCCATTATCCGGTAGCAGCGGCCTCAAAGGATCCTGGAACTTCTGGGAGTCGGCCAAAAATCGTTGGGGGAGAGAGGAAAACCAATCATTGAAAGGTTTAACTCCAGAAAAGGGACCATCTACCGGCATATTCCGAAAAATTATATCCTGCGGAGTTTGGTGGTTGACGGATCCTGTGGTAGGTCAGAACATGTCACAATTGTCTTGCTTTTTTGATATAACACATAACATACCAATAAATTGATCTGATGGCTCTTGTTTGAGTTGACGCAGAGACGTAACCATTCTACACAACTGCCCACAAACGCTTGTCTTTTCTAACGCGTTTAGGTGCTCCCATCGGTCTTTGAGCGTCACCCCTCGAACTAACTGCATGTAGATGAACACTTCGAGGCCATCCACTCGCCAGCCGTAGACTTCTGGAACAGGAACTTCATCGCCCAAGATCCTTCTAATGAGCCAAAGACACTGGGCCTCTGCAACAGTAACGCGGGGTCCAAACTTGACGAGAAGATTGAGGTGCTCGATAATCACTGGAGGCGGTCGAGGATTTTTGAGCTCAGATAATGCTCTGACTTCCGCTGGTGTTGGGAGATGTTGGCTGGGCTGCTTAGACTGGAAGAAGGATGAGTCCAGAAAGTCCATCTCCTGTCTTACTTGGGGTACTTGACTTGAATGTATTGTCGTGGGGTAAGCCATTCTCGCATAAGTGACCAGCATGAACTGTGATGTAAGACAAAAATCGAAAGGTGCCTTCTTGAGAATATCTCAGCGCTATAAGTGTTATCGAGAATGTAATTTTGGGGAGAATAACTTTGCAAACCTGACGATTAGCCGTGATTCCAATTTCCTTGCACCATGGGCTATCGAGGTTTTTAAAGTGATGATCGCTAGCATAAAGGCAGCGGCGGGTTTCTAGATATACGAAGACTCATCCAATACATTCAAAGTAGGGTGAACTTAGCTGGCGATGCGAGTGAATTCAGGAATAAGTGTGAGCAAGTTGAGCCAAGCAGTTCAATGTTGGTTCCAAAACGCGCTATGACTAATGTAGATTAGAAGGATTCACCATCCGCACTACTCAACTACTCAACCACTCAACCTCGGATTTGGAGACCTGAACGTTAGAACTTCCGAAATGCAATAAGATTTTCGTAATAATTGGAGTATTATTTATTATATACTAGATTTTTTAAATTTTCTAAGCACTTCGAAAAATGCTTCAAATTTTTTGGTGTTCTAATATGATGACTAAGAAGTCTTAGCTAAGTCTTGGCACGAGTGGCCAATGGGGAATTTTCGGGTAAATACACGTGAGGAGCCGCAGAGGCCTGATGCTTAGGGATACCGGTAGTGGACTGTTTAGGTTGCTTCGATAGCTCAGGAGCGGAAGGTGCGACATCTTGCCTGTCGTCGGCCCGAGACCTACTAGCAGAGGCGCCCTCACCTGGGCCAAGCGCGAGTTCCCCCTTGTTTCTATTGTTTTAAGGGGTAATCGGTAAAGTAGTTGTAATTATAATAGCAAGTGCAATTGCAAATATAGGGGTGTTTGTCTTATTTGCATTTATATAAGGCTTACGTACACGTGACTCGCGTTCCTTAATTGCCTTTAAAGATTAATTGTAAATCGTATATTGCTTTACAAATTTATAAAAGGTTAATTCGGTATTAAAATGCGAAATAATTGCCTTTTAGAGATTAAAGGATAGCTTGCTATTTATTTTGTACTTTAGTTTTATAAGTGCGACTTTAGCTTTAAAAGCTAATTGCAAGAACTTAGTATAGAATTTGTGGAATAACTAAGTCGATTTTATAAAAAGCTTCTTAAATTCGTTTTTAGCTATAAATAACCGATTCGGGTTCTTATAAGCAAAGGTTAAGTGCTTAAATAAGTCTTAAATAATTATATATAAATTAATAGCATTATCCTTTAAACGCGGTAATATATGCTTTATAGCTTTACCTTTAATTAAGCATTTAACATATGTAAGCTTTATCGATTTAGTAGGGTAATAATCGGCATTCTTATAAAGCTTATTTTTAATTCGGGATAGCTAATTAAAGAAACTTATATTTTTGCTATTTATAAAGATAAAGGGATTAAGGAGCTTTATAAAACGCCTAAGAGCTTATTTAAATATTATTAGGGTAATTTGTCGATTTTGGTAATATGCTTTAAGGAGTTTAGTTTAAAGTGAGTTATTTTATAAGGATAGCTTAGCTAAGTATACTCGTTGCTCTTTAGCCTTTGCCTTTACATTATCCTACTAATAAAGAGCCTTTAAGATTTGCTTATAAAGTCGTTTAAGGTCTTATTAGAATGCAAATCGGAGGTATTCGAGGTTAAATTCGGGTTCTTTAAGAATTAAGGAAGGACGGGATAGTCGAGGGTTTATAAGTTTAAGTATATAAGAACTAGTTATAGTACTAGCCTCTAGTTCGTGATAAGATTGTGCTATTTCTTTCGTTTTATGCTTATATAATAGGGCTTTGCTTTAAGTTTATATCTTATATAATTTATTTAATTTAATCGATTTCGTTCAAGTTCAAGACAAAGGCGACGCGTTGTCTTTTTTTGTATAGTTTAATTTTAAATCCTTTGTAAGATTGGAATTAGATTAAGCTTTGAATTATGTCACAAGCGCCAAATTTATAGCCTAAGAACAAGCGTTAGTTGAATAGTCCCAATTACAACTATTTAAAGCTAAGGAAAGAAGAGGTTATTTATAAAGGATCGGTTTATATAAATACTCGGGTTTTGCCGCTTTACACTGCTTATGCCAGCCCGCGCTAGTGCACGTGACCACGTGACATAGAATGCTAGAACCGTAATAGATATATCTAATAATATACTCTCTTTTCGTGGTTATAAAGACTTAATAATCCTCGCATATATTAGTATATTGCTCTAAGAAAGTAAAGATATTATTACCTTTAAACTATAAAGCTCTTTGTGCTTTAAGCAAAGGAAGGTGTAATTTAAGAACTAACACGTACTTATTATCCTCTATTATACTTGTGTTTAATATTAAAATAGTAAGCTCGTCTTTTAAAGATATAAACTAAAGCGTAAGTTGCTATGCTAGCAATTTATAAGGGGAACTAGCAGTTGCTATACTTAATTTAAAGGTTAATTAAGTAGTGTTTTTAGTTAAAATAAGTAATAAACGTTTCGATAAGTCCTTTAAAGCTCGTTTTTTGCTATCTCGATTGCTTATATTATATTATTTTTATTTTTTTGCTTTTAGCTATACTTATAGCTTCTTTTCTCTTTTCTTCCTCTTAATTGCTATATCCCTTTAAAGGATTATAACCCCCTTTATAGTATTATCCTTTTATTTATATTATAGCTTTATAGCTATTTTGTGTTTATATATTCTTAGTTCTCCGTGTTTCTAATTCTTGCTAGTCTTATGTTTATACTTTACTTGTTTTTAGTTTTTCTTGTATATCTTATACACTTTTATATAGCTTTTATTATATAAGGACTCTTGTCTAGTGTTATTATAGTTTAAACTTTAAACTAAAGTTAGTAGCTTTCTTACTATTAGTAGTAAAATAATTAAAAATAAAACGCAAATCGATAATATAAGCTCGTTTAAAAGTGCTAAGACTCCTTTTTAATATAGCTCCGTCTTATAGTTCCTCTATTCTATCCTAGCTACTTCCTCTTATTGCATTTTTATCCCCCTTAAGTTAAGCTTAGCTAAAGTTATTCTTAATTAAGCTAATAGGTTGCTTTATAGCTATTCTAGCTTTATATTAGCGGGAACCGTTTAGAAATTAGACTATATAAGCAAACTAACTAGCTAAAATAAACTAATTAAAATAGTAATAATAAAAACAAGCTAACTAGCCACTTAAATAGAATAAGGATACCTTAGTACACGACTCACTTTACAAACCTCTAAGCTTTGCCTTATAAGAACCTTAAGTTATATAATTAATGAGAGCTTCCCTTAATTGCGTTTGATCTCCTTATATTGCTTACTAAAAACATATAAAGGGGCAAACTTTAGCTAAAAGAAAAGGCCTTACAAGAACGTCTCTCGGATATTAAGCAAGTAACAAGTAAACGCGTATATAAATATAAAGCAATAAGTCAAACCCCCTAGAAGTGGGCCCCCCCCTGTTCTGGGCCACCTCGCTTAGCACACCGCCACTACCCCACTACCCACTTTAACCTCGAATATTTTTATTATTCCTTAATAAAACTCTTCCAAATTTTGCAAGTTATTAGAGCCGATTATGAAGCCCTCATATACGGAAGCTGATGTCTAGTATGCACTTAAAGACGTGGCAAATGGGAAGTCCTTGCGAAAATCCTCTCTCGACTAGGGTGTACCGGGGGGCACTCTTTAACATAAAGTACTCGGCATTCTTCCTAAGAAAGAAGCTTATACGCATCTATAGAGGCTTGCACCGATCTAGGAGCAACGTCTTATAGACTGGGTACTAGTTTAAGAAAGCTTAAGGCTTAACCTTATACATGCACAAATTAAAGCTTTTACTAGCCGTATTTTGGCCTCTCGACGCGATGCTACACTACTCGGAAAACGTTAGATAGCTAGATTTCTTCGCCGGAATCCTGTTTTTAAGACCAAAAAGCAATTTAGAATCGATTCTGTGCGTGTTAATAGTGCTATATCTGATATTATTAAGGCTTGGTTTCAAAAATTGGAGATACCGGCGATTAAAGCAATCAAAGTTAAAAACCGATAGAATATGGACGAAGCAGGGATCATAGAAGGCTAAGGGGAGAATAGATTAGTGGTTAAGAGTGCTAAGAAACGTTTCATTTAAAAGAAACAACTAGGTTCTAAGGCTTAGACCTCATTTATTAAGTGTATCTCTTCGAGCGGCCGAGCCATCTTTCTAATCGTTATATTTAAGGGAAAATTAGTCTAACAACAATAGTTTCTTATAAGATTAAGAGAGTATAAGGGCTAGAAGT
>Ga0302325_10023276_pt1 | contig 12921 bp, 17 predicted proteins | sample Palsa_T0_2_FD_201948 | JGI IMG/M metagenome (GOLD analysis project Ga0302325, IMG submission 201948) | Peat permafrost microbial communities from Stordalen Mire near Abisko, Sweden - Palsa_T0_2 | ecosystem: Environmental > Terrestrial > Soil > Palsa > Peat permafrost | place: Sweden: Abisko... | reverse complement strand
GTGTTAATGCTGCAACTTTGAAGCAAGGGCAGGAGGCATTGGATTTGAGGGAGTGGACGGAGAAGGGGTGGATTGCTTATTTGGGTTTTCTAGAGGAAATTGAGGAGGCGAGGTTGGGAAAGCCGTACGAGGGTGGGATGTACTAGGTGAGGGAGGGTGCTGAGGTTTTTATTCCGATGCCTGTTGGGCATTGGCTCTTGCTTTATATACCATTTCTGTTTTCCAGGCAAGGAATTGCAGCAATTGTGGCGAGTACCGGGGAGAATTTGAAATTTGAACTGAATCAAATTGCATATCTTCATTATAGACTCTAACGTGACTCGTATATACGATCATTATTTTGCACACCCAAAACGCCCACCTATCATCATTTAGATCAAGGCTTGCATGCAGCCACGTCTATAATGCAATCAAACCCCCCCAGCTTCGCAGCAGGTCCTTTTCCATTATTAAACTCCAAAACCATCCCACTCTCCAAATCCTCATTAATGTAACTTCTCCCTCAAATAAACAACCGCCGCATACCCTGTACAACAATTGGTACTCATCCCATGCCCACACCAAGGACACTTGACACTCGTACTAATGACTCCACTGACCCCCAGATTCGTATCCCTGACAACATTATCCGGCTTCGCCATACACTCATAGATCTTACTCGGCATATCGTGGAAATACTTGCACGAGCAGCATACCACGAACATTTTGGCAAGCGGCTCTGGGCCACCTGGCTGTGGATGAGGGAGGTGTGCTGGTGGAAATCCGGATTTCATAGGCGAGTGAGGCCCACGGGGAATGTTGAGACGAGCGTTTTGCAGGTACTGGGAGGAGTGAGGAGAGGTGGGAGACGAGCCTTCGGATTTCGTCGTTGTTCCTGGGAGAGGGATTGGTGGCGGGCGGGCAAGATCTTTGGGAGACTTGTGGCCTTCTTGCTCTTTAGAGATGGAAGCCTGTTTTCCTTTCTTGCCGAGGGTTCCCTTTCCTTTTCCTTTGGGCGGACGAGCAAGAGATTGGTGCTTGAGTTCTGGAAGGAAAGAGAGGTCCTGCATTTCGGGAGTCGAGATGGAGCGAGACAGGCTGGGCTCGCGATGTAAATCTGAGGAATTGGTCTTATGGTTAGTCTTGGAGATTTTGGGCAAGTTAGGTTGAGAAGTAGTGAAGTCTCCTGCTGATCTCTTGGCCGTGGGAGTTTTCATGCGATCTTCGTCCTCGGTGAGTTCTATCGGGATTGCTGTTCTGCACCAACTTTCACGTCCACTTGCCGCATCATCGAGAACCGCACCCGACATCAAAGCAAATCCATTCTGCACCGATTTTTCGCCTTCGACTTTCCCGCCCCTCGACTTGAACTCGCGAGTCGATGGAGAATAATCTTTATGAGATTGTGGTCTTGAAGCAGTTGGCGTGGTGATGTTCGAGGATTCATCATAGAGTGAGTAATTCTCACTCGAATCAGTGGCGGATCTAGAATGAGAAGCCCGACCATGGCTTTCCTTAACTGGCGTTGCCCTCTTCACTGGACCTCGAGCTCTAACATTTGCCTGACGATGTGGTACACCAGCGTTCGATGCTTGAGTTGGGGGATTTTGTGGTGCAAAATCTTGAACAATTGGTGAACCGCAGAGATTTTCTCTAAGAATGCGTTCGGCCTTGTTAGATTGCTCATTTACGACACCAGTAGTTGCTGTGCGTTTCAACTGCGGCCTGGTTGAGGTTGGATTCTGGAACTCGTTTGCACTTACGAAGCTTTCCGCAGGCGAATCTGGCGTCCCTGAGTGCTTGCCGAAAGCAGATTTGGCAGCATTCTTGAGCTCCTTGAAGCCTCGCACAGCCGAATTCGACCGTTTTCGAGGTGTGAAGCCTCCTTCGGTTGTGGATACAAGTTGTAGTGTAGGTGGCTTGTATTTTTCATTGAGAACACTTTGAATTGGTTCCGTCCCAGGTGTATTGCCAGCACTGTCCCCGGTAGCGGGCCTTGTAGTCAATGAGGTGTCATCGACGGAGCTTCCGACCCGGCTTCGAGAACTTTGACATGAGACGGATCTATCTCTAGCCCTGGACATTGTCATTGCTTCCGAGACTTTGTTTTGGTCCTGGAACCCAGCAACAGCTTGATCCTTGCTCTGTCGACGTTGATGACGGACGTAGCTACTGCCTGTTCTACCCCTGGTCGGCTCTGCCGTCTCAGCCTTGTCGGCAGAAGCCCCGCGAATACTATTGGACTGGCTGGAAGAGACATTTGATTCCCGAAGTTCCTGGGAGTCTCCACTATACTGGTTAGACTTGACCGAAGTTCGTGATATACTTGCTGCTGAAGTATCGCGCATGGACGAGCTCGAGTCGGGATCGTTTACCAATGGGAAATATCTCGATGTTGGCGGATGGGTTCTGCGGCTCTTTCTTATATTTCTCTCCATTATTGGAGTCGTGTCATCGTCCTTAGGAATTCCATTGCTCCTGGCCAGCATAGCTGCTTGCGCATAGATTTGATCCCATTGCTCCGGAGACCGTATCGATTCTTCATATATAGATGTCGGCTTGTACGACTCCGCAATTGACGTATTACTGCTAAGATTCCCCGGGCCCTTTGCGGTCAAATCTCTGTCGCTATCTAGAAGTCCCCGTGCATCATCATCCGGTGCATTTCCGACTCTTCGAATAGTTTCCTGGACCGTAGCCTCCTCTGCCTGCCTAAGCTTGAGTCCGCCAATGAACCCACCAGTGGCCTTTGATAACGATATTCTTGGAGGGGCAATCTCTTGGGTAGGGGTAGTCTGAACCGGAGTTCCGTGGGAGGACTTCCAAGGTACCGGAATGGCATTCTTGACTTGTATAAAGCTCTTCAATCCAACATCAAAGCTCCCCCTTCTTGCACGACCGACAGCATCTTTCTTACTTTCCTCCTTTACTTCGCGTGGCTCTGGTGAGGGTTGCACTACAGGAACCGCCGGCTCTGATACTGATCGATCTATCGAGACTGAGGTTTTGGTGAGCTGTTTGTTGGTCGGAGGGGCCTTGCTCAGTCGACTCTTGGCCCTATGATCCTGCTTGGCGGCATCGGCCTCAGCCTTTGCTTTCTCCTTCTTCTTTCGTTCTCGTGCTTGCCGCTTCTCCTTCTTCCGCTTCTTGCTGGCGGAATTCTCCCATCCGGGGGAATGGCATATTGACGAGACGTCGGAATCCTCGCTGCTCTCTTCCTCCTGGGGCACGATATCCCCATCAGATCTTATGATGTATTTCGTCGTCGTGGCATTGAAGGAGACTTTCGCAGGTGGAATTGCCAGGGACAAGGCCGGCGTGGTCATTGCTCTCCCTGTTACCTTCAGCGTTGAAGGCTGTAATTCTAGATGCCGATGCTGACTCGAAACTTGTGCCGTACTTGTACGCGCCGGTGGTGGAATAGCTGAGGATGAGGCTTGCATTCGGTCCACCTGCATACGAAAGTGGTCAACCGAGATCCAATGCTGGTGAGACAGGTGGCATAATTGCTTCTTCTGATTTGGCAGGACGGGAGACGCACCTTGTTTCTCTTTTCCAAGTCGAGCATCTGTTGGAGAGTGTTGCGCTGGGAAATTCTCTGCTTGGGCCGGCCATTTCGGTCAGTGGAACCCATGCTGGCAATATATTGCTGCGGCTGCAAGCTTATTGGAGTGGAGCGGGGCGGTGTTTATTAGAGCAATTGAATGCTCTACAAACCGACGGCGTCATCCACGATGGTCCTCAACCGCGGCGAGATCTGCCAGCGTGGAAGACCAAGCTTCTAGGTCTAGAAAGGCGGACCAGGCTGTATTTGAGTTGAGGTACAGTACAGTAGAGAGATGTGAGGTCGTTGAAGCGTGGTGGGAGCTCAATGCGGGGGGATGGGGGCATAGATAGAGTTGAAGGGAAACGGAAAAACGAAAGTGAGCCTAGTACTCCGTAGAGTGAAGCAAGAAAATAAAGTTAAAAAAATAAAGAGGGAGTGAGATTGAATTCAGTGATACCTGCTTTTTGGACGAGGGGCAATCAGGTACTAGTAGGAAGGCCCAGTTGTGCTCACCCGCTTCGACACAAATTACAGCACAGTACAATACAGTAGAGTTTTGGACATGGTCTGCTGAGGCCGCCACGCGTGGAGTGACAGTGACACACGAGATGCCCACCCACTCACTCTGTCTGTTGCTTCTCCTGTCTCTCCCCGTAAACCGGATCTCGGAAGCGTTCACTGCAGGCGCGCAGCGCGCAAAAAGAGTGCCGACTTTTCCAGCTGCGGTGGCTGGGTGGCTGGGTGGCTCGTGGCTCGTGGCTCGTGGCTCGGCAGCACAGATACTTACAGTACAGTACTGTACTGTACTGTAGATGGCAGCGGTTGAACAGGTGATTTCAACTTTGGTGACTTTGGTAGTCTTGGCGGCCAGAAAAGCAGAGGTGCAGAGCAAGCCCGGCACGAATAGTTGGATGTAGTTGGACGACTGGCCCCCGCGGCGTGCATGATGAGCACAGCAGTACGAGCGCGGGAACTTTCTTTGGGACGTTTTGGCGGACGCCTTGCCTGCAGTAGCTCGATTCGGTACGAAGTGGGTTCGTTTTACTACGTACGAAGTACAAGGAACAACGCCTTTGCTATTTTGAGCTCGTCAACCCCTGAGCCAAATTGCCCAATCGCCCAAATCACACCATTTTTCTTGAACGATCGTCGGCATGGGTGCATCGGATTGAAGATTCAGAGCCTTATCGAGGACCGACTCCAAGATCCGTCTCTAGATTTCGATACTACGGTACATCCCCATACTGTTTCGTACTAAGTTGTGAGCCAAGGGCTTAGGCCATGCCTAGTTAGAGCTCGAAGCAAAAGGGGGGACATGAGTTAAAGAAGCCAGCCAGGTCTTCACAGCTTCGAATGACGTCGTGGTGCACACTCAGTATCGTCATGTCACAGTTTGCTACAGTAGGCAAAAAGGGTTTTCCTTTTGCGAACCGAATCGAGGCTCAAGCCGCAGCAGGCACCGAATTGCCACGCTGCCACGATGGTCCCTCTTGCTGCACCCCTCCAAGGATATTCCCCTCGCAGATCGATGAGCTACGGTGGTCGCATGGCAGTCCGTGACTTTGTGGAGACAAATTCCCTTGAAACACACTGAAAACAATCTTCCGGCCAGCACGTCAAGCGCTGCCTGATATTCATAATTTGAGAGACTAGGACAAGCAGCTTCATCGCAAACCTAACCTTCTTTTTCCTACTAACAGATGAGATGAGTTTTGCTCGAGTGGGCCTTAATTGTTGTTCCCGTGTTTTGGAACTTGGAGATCACCAGATTCGAGAATATTTTGCCACTCATGCGGAGCCCGGGGGCCATGATTATTACGGGAAAACCAATCAATGTCTCAGGGCCAACTTTCAAAGCTTGCAGTAAAGCTGAAATGCACCTTTGATGGCGCTTCGAGAACCTGAAGCCACAGTCCATCGGTTGAAACCCGATCATTTCAAGTATAGGTACCATTATATACTTGGCTAAATTTAAATTGCCCAATCATCAGAGCATAATCTCATCAGAGACGGAAATACGACGGGGTTTTTAACACCACCAACGTTCTTTCTCGACAAGATTGTCAGCCTCGCTCCATATATTTCTGTTCAATCCCTCTATGGTAGCCTCCCCTCCTCCCTTCTTGTCCTGTGGCTTCCACCATACCATCGGACTGATGCGTCTCCAGTTCCCTCTTAGGCTTGAGCCAGTGTTTCAAGAGATCTTCTTTCGTTGGCGCGACGTGCATCCAGATCTCGTCGCCAAGCTCCAGATCTTCAAGCCCTTCCAGCGCACGGCCCCGTGGATCTTTCGGAAGTCTTCTCTCGGCATCATGCCGCTTCCTGTTCCTTGTATATCTTCGTATCCATTGAGGCGTCAGGCGGATGAGCATCTCATGTGGAATTCGAAGCCTCATGACAGTCCACTTATCACTCGGGCGATGCTCTAATGACAATTTATCAAGGGCACTGACTTCGAGGGTGTGTACCCGTTGGTGCCACGATTCATTTCCGAGATCCTGGCCGGCATGACCTGTTTCAAAAACTCGGGGGGGGGGCATTGATATTGAGATCAATAACCCGCCTTGAGTTAACTGTCATCTTCAATAACAAACTTGTTATCCTGGGGTACAGCAAAGAGAAGTCGGATTGTGAGACAGGCACTGAACCCCGAACCGTCATCAGCCATGCCAGCTGGTCTTGCTCTTTCACTTCCCAGCATAGAGATATGACAGCCTCAAAGTTGTCTGGCCAGTACATGAATGCCTCCGAATTAATACCTAATAATGGTGCACGGATATGGTGATCTGGCTGGTCTTCTGGAGGCTGGATGGCCACAGCCCAGATGTCGTAAATGATTCCTTGGCCGACATGTTGGAAACGGCTTTTGTGTCGAAGAACCTCGACTGTAGTTGCGGCGCCAAAAGAATGGCCCAACATCGTGACCTGTTGGAGATGGAAACAATCTTTCCCCGATCCCCAAACAATTTTCTTCAACCTTCTAGAACTGCCACCTACTCTGTCTTCGTCCTTGTCTCGTAACCTCGCCTTCGCGACACTTTCTCCTTGTCCATCATTAATCAGTGTCATCACATGGTAAGCCTCCTCAATCTCTGCGAGTCGCAATTGTATCTGGGCGGGACGTAGTTCTGCGTCAACTCCCTGTTTGTTTCCTGGCATCGCGTCGCGAGCATTGTCCTTAGGAAATACATAGTCCATCCTAGAATATTCCTTTCTTCGGTCCTCATCATTGATATCCAGCTCACCTGTAGCCTGGTTTTCTCCCCTTTTCGGCAGATTTATGAAAGTCCTCGGCCCGCTACCATCTCTATGTTCTATACTCACTATCACAAATCCATAACTTGCGGATTGCCCGCAGGCAGAGCTATAAGTTTTCGTCCCTCCAAGGCTACTGAATATCAAAAGTGGGAAACCTGGCTTTTCTGGCTCTCCTGGTGGAGATGATCCTGCACTGTTCTTGGTCTCGTACCCGCCTTCTCTCGAATCCTTGTCTGGAGGCCAATGTCCCGCTAGTTTCGCGTTCGGAAATGCCAGAATCTTTGTGAACGCAGTTGTAATGCCGAACCAAACTAAAGTTGGCCAAGAAGTTATGCTCGCGAATTTGCCATATCCTTTCGCAACCTCAATTCGAGGACGAGGTAGCCATGTCGGCCGACTCCACTTCTTCTGCCCCTCAGGAGACTGTCCTTGTCCCGAACCAAAGCCAGAGAAAGACTGAGAATAACACCGTTTCGAGGTCGAGGAGGTGTAGGTGATCTCGTTTGATTTCGGAGAAGAATCTTGGCTTCCTGGCTGGGACTTCAAGGTCCATTATTCCAACACTGTAGGACCCAGAGTAGTATGGTAGTGATGTACGTAGAATATGTTCTCGGATACCGGACGGAGTCGAGATTTGGGCTGCTTAGAAGTTTTGGGGATATTGTCGGGTTTGTTGGCTTTGGGATTGATGGTTGAAGTAGCCATCTGTAGAGCTTCCGGCATGTTGGGGAATTGGGGTCGTTGAGCCCAAGACGATTAGGGGTGTTATGAAGAGGACTTCATGAAGATTGGATATTGTCTAAATTCTTTGGAACATCAATTGAAATGAATAAAAATAACTGTACTTTAATTGAAAAAAATATCCAAAGAGGAAAGGTAAGGAGGTGATGCATGTGTGCCTTCGAAGTTCGGCTGTAGCGGACGTCGAGACCCTGAGACTATGCGGCAGCGAGTCTCGTCAAAGTAGGAAGGACGGATCTAAACTTCTAGATAGACTTCTAGAACTCTATGTACGTTCAAATGGTCATAGAGTAGCCGCAAACGCGTTAGACGCGGCAGGATAGTTTGCAACTTAGATTTCTCCGTACGCATAAGAATAGACAAATCTGCATTTCCAGGGTGAAATGAGTACAGTCTGATGATCAGTGCAAAGCTTAACTGAACCGACAGACTCCGCCTCACTTTGGTAGAACTTCAATATCTGATATCGTAATGAAGTTGCGTCTCTCAAGAAAGGAAGAGACTCAATGAGCTCGGGTGGAATGGTCCTGAGCTGGTGATGCAGGAAGGAAAAGTGATGGCATGCAGTACCGACATTATTCGTTAGGTACCTAGGTATAGGTAGGTACCTAGGTAGATACTTAGGAGTCAGATCACGTGCTGTCGTAGAACTTCGAAGGTGCAATAGATATTCTGCAATGCTCTGGCATTTGGTATCCATTGTAATACTATTGCCCTTAGTCCGACTTCTATACATACCTCAAGCCTAAAATAAGGACATTCTTCTAAACGCCGTCAACCACAGGGGAGCAAAGCTCATGGAAATGAGACCGTTCCCATAAAATCATACATCCATCAGCTGAGCACACACACTCATCTTGCCTTGCTGGAAACACCAGCACCGATAACCCCAGGAAGCTTCTCTTCTCCAATGCTGAAGAGTAAGCCAATTGCCCAGCCCACAAGCCCAATCATCACCACACTAAAGATAGCAATCAGCCAGAATGGTCCGCTAACATCTCTCTTTTGGCAAGCAGCCCCGCCCCAATATTCAAGTGTCCAGCCCGACTTTTTACCATTGTCGTAGAAGAAAGTGGCATTGGTAGCTACACAGCCACAAGTAAAACATGATCTTTTTGCATCCCTTACATCTTTGTCATTCCCATATTTCTTGTAGCATGCTCCATGTCCCGAGCAGTTATTTGTAGCTGATATGCAAGCATTGAAGGAGGAGTGGCAAAGAGGTGGGATACCAGTAATTGGTTCGAATGTGGAGTTGTCGGATGAGTTCGGGACTCCGACTTGCTTGTGAACGGGAGGCGAGAAAGAGTCGATCATGGGCTCTTCAGTCACCTGCCTGCGGCTAATTAGACTCTGCGAAACTGTTTCGTATCGTCCATAGGCATTTGATGGGCTCTTGGCTAATCGAGACGACTCGGGCATAAGAACCACAACAACATTCATCTCCTCCTTGTTGGCCCAGCTAACCAATCTGTGCTGAGCAGCCAACAACTCCTCAATACCGCTCTGAAAACCGTCAGCATCCATATGCCATCAATACTTGCAGTACTCCTACCTTCGCACTCCATAGATCAAAGTGGATAACCTTTGACTTTCCGCTCCAGCAGGACGCATCGAAGGGATTGATGGCATCTCGTAGTTCACAATTCTGTTTTTCTTGCCCAGATTGCTGGTTTAGATCCGATGCTAGCCTCTTGTTTGCAGTCATCGATGGCGCTTTTTTGATATGAAATGCAGGCTGGACGGATGACCATGCCTCCAAGAGAGGTGCCGCAGTCTTTAGAGATACGCCCTCCACAATCAGCACCAACTCTGGCGTCTTATCGTCCGCGCCATCTTGGAATAGCGACTCCCTTTGTCCACCGAATCTGTTGATATATGACAAGGTGTCCTCGCTGGCATCCCCCAACCCATGATATTGCGATGCACCCAATCGTTGTGCGAAGATCAGTCTTGCCTGTTCTGGGGTGAGGAAGGGGGGCCTCGAGGTGCTGGGCGAGTTGTCCCTTTGGAATATGTAGACGCTGGCATCCGACAAAGCAGTAGCTGCGCCAGCCAAAATTGGCAACAGCAAGCTTGTTGAGAGCTTCATATTTGCTGTTGTCAATTCCTCCGCTGCCTGTGAAGCTTGAGCTTTGGTTGACGAGGATCCGGAGCTGATAAGTCATTAGCGTCCTCCATTTATCACCGCTTCCGCATTTGGGGGCTGGCGGCAGAATTTATGGACAACCACGACTCGAGAAACATCCGCAACCTGCATCCTTTTCTACCTTTCCAAGAGCCACTGGCCATGTATTGACGCATGAAATATGCTCCTGCGGTAGGATATACCCAACTTTCATTCAGATAGCGTCACCCAAGCCCATCTAAGGCTCGCCAGCCTGAAGGCGAGCCTGGACGATTGTCCGACTATGTTCCGATTTATCAGATTAAGGAGGAGCATCTTCTCGATGAGTAGATTACCATTGAAGTTGGAAGCGCAGCAACAGAGGGGCCAGGTCTCAAATGTGCAAAGGGTTCAATTCCGAAGACCACGCATTCGACCGAGGTACGTTCAAAGGGCTCTAAGATTCTACACAACTGCTGCAAGAAATGTTAATAAACTTTGCTCCAGGTCGATCGCTATATCCATTGTTGGCAGCTACGTCTGCTATCAAGTCTATTCTAGAGCGGTGCTCGATCCACTAGAGCGTGCTGCCGTCGAAGCTCTGAAGAACATTCCCGAGGAAGAACTTGACGAAGAGATCCACAAGCCGATTTTTATTCCATTTCCTGGAACCACAAAACAGTTGAAGCCAAAGCCATACCATGGAAGCGACCCAGAATGGCAAGAGTTCATTAAATTCAGCAAGGACCAGAAACTTGCACAAAGGGTCAGAGGTTAGTGATCTGTCATCCCAGCATTTGGCCAGAAGTTGACAGCGCACAGAGGAACTTGCAAACTATGTTCAGCAGGTTGCACTTCGGCATCCGGTTTTGGCAATCCGTTGTGGGAAACAGATGAAATTAAGGCGGTATTGGCTAGATGTTGATTTCCCTCAACATGCACCACCCGAGTTTGAAAGATCAGGGTATGTGCTCTCTTGCTCCTTTTCGGAATCAATACTCACCATTCTACCAAAATAGCATTGAAATCGGCGACGATTACATAACGTGGGGGACGCAACCCGTTGATTCGCTCACCGTCTTCAGACTCCGTCAAGCTTTGTGGCCATCAGCATTGATCCAGTCCTTTTGGAGTTTCACCAAAGTCATGGTCGCTGACGATGCGAAGAGAATTGCAGGCATGCTTGGGATTAGGTCTAGTCCCCCTCCACCTTCACTAGATCAGATACTTGCCCGGCACCAACAACTTATGAAAGGGCCCCAGACTCCATCAAAGGATGGTCCACCAACACTGCCTCAACCAGCCGGTGATGCTTCGAAGGCCATTACTGCGGCTACTCCATCAGAGAAGTCTACTCTCACAGGAGGGAAGCAAGATGGAACGGAAGTTGGGCCTGCTACAAATGCTGCGATGGTTTTCCATGCACATTTCTTCCGTGCCATCATGGCATTCAAGGCCAAGATGGCACAAACCTGGCGGCCTGCGCCGAACTACCCGCCCAGAGGAAGTATTCTGGTGTCTGGACTGGTGGAGTTGGACTCACCGAAAGCTTGGTTGGTCTTTGATGTGAAAGCGGCTTGGGATCCAAAGACAAGATCATATGATGCAAGAAGTATGCACTTGCAATTGAGAAGGATGCAATTAAAGAAGCAGGGTCCTGTTGGAGGAGGGTAGAGTGGCGTTTTTGGATGGCGTTTTTGGGTGTCATAGGGCATTGCAGGTGTAAGTAAAGGCTTTGGTCATAGGACGGATATATCGATCGTTCCATAAACTAGTCGTGAGTATGTTTTGCTTGACGAATTCCAGATACCTTCTCTTCAAACATCTTGCGGCCTTGCGGCGTCAGTCAAAGAGCATTTGGCTAAATCCTTATTGGTGTCAGCAAGTAGGGTTCTTGTTCTTCCGTGCTCACCCTTGCATGTTGTGCGTTGAGATATACGTATTTTCGTTCGAGGTCACAAATCACTTCAATTTCAAGCAATTAAGTGCTTCACCGTGCCGTTCGAGAGTTCTTTCGTCTCTGGTAGCATCAAGCTTCTCCAGTACTGAATGAGAACTAAATCGCTGGAAGTCATGGGCGTCCAAGTTGGTCTGTTCTTTCTCGTCTTATTCAATGATCAAAACTTACTTTGACAACAGAGCGTTGTCAACGATATGCGGAGAGGAAGAAACCCGCTGCGTTTTCTTGCAACACTTTTGTTAGTCGCCCAAGCGCTATCACATTTCACATTTCACATTTCATCTTTCGATTTGAGAGCTTTAATTGCGAGAGAGAAGTCCCAGAAGCCTTGAATCTGATTGGGAACGACTATGTACAAGACGAGAGTGAGGAGGCTCGCAGATCACATACAGAATTGAAAAAGAACAAAAACAACTTAAAAAAACGAGAAATTGGTACAGAGGGTAGAAGCACCAATGGTGCGGTACGATGTGGGGAATATGGAGGAAGAGTAGGTGGCGACGATAGTTGGTTCGGTGACGAAAGGGAATGCGTATGGTGGTGATGGGAGGAGAGAGAGGCCAGCGTCGATCATGCTGGGGAGAATGACTCTCTCGTACACCCTGTTCCATTGTCAGTTTTCACTCTCGAGCTTCTTCGAATGGAAAAACTCACCAAGCTGCCTGGTTGGAACCGACTTGTCCCACGAAGGGGTAATCGTCTGAGCAATCCATCTCATCCCATTCCATGGGATCATCCTCGTTCGCCACGGCGTTGCTGGTCCAGGCCGAAGCCAGACGAAAGGGGGTTGTTGAGGGAGCCGAGGGTGGTGATGAGGTTGAGGTTGATGTCGGGGTTGGCTGTGGGGGGGAAGTCGTAGCGTCTTTTGCAGCGGCTCGTTGTTGGGCCCACAGAGCCTTCATCCCTGGGACGACTGTGGCTGCGGAGGAGGTGGGAGGCGCCGGTACCGCGTTTGTGGTTGGTGGAGCGCGGACTGGAAGAGCTGAGGGGTTCGAAAAAGCTGGCACTAGGCCAAGAGTTCTAGGGCCAGACGAAACCGCAAACGAGATTAGAGCGTTTCTTCGAGGCGCGGAAGGAGGAGGAGGTGGTGGTGGAGGAACTGAGGATGACGAGGATGGTATGGGTGTAGCAGTGGCTGTCTCTCGTCTCTTCTTCTCGTCGAAAAGCTTTTTGATACAGGCCAAGGGTGTCATAGTAGGAATGGATGAGAGTGGAAGCTGTGAGAGAAGCGTGATCGAGACGGTATGTTCAGAATGCTTGATGTTGCCAAAGAAAGAGAGGATGATGGGAGGGGAGAGAAGTTTATATACTTATCCAGAGGTTTGAATC
>Ga0302325_10023271_pt1 | contig 12922 bp, 11 predicted proteins | sample Palsa_T0_2_FD_201948 | JGI IMG/M metagenome (GOLD analysis project Ga0302325, IMG submission 201948) | Peat permafrost microbial communities from Stordalen Mire near Abisko, Sweden - Palsa_T0_2 | ecosystem: Environmental > Terrestrial > Soil > Palsa > Peat permafrost | place: Sweden: Abisko... | reverse complement strand
TTCTCGAGCGGAAAGCCCGTGATCATCGTGAAGGTCTTGTCGAACCAGGTATTGCCGCCCGACCAGCCGCGCCACGGCATATCGGCCTCGCGATAGCCCTGCTGCAGGAGCTGGTTGATCTTGCGCACCGCCTCTCCGGTCATCGGGTAGGCGGGTGAGAAGTCCAGATGGCCGTGGCCGCGACTCATGCCGTTGCCGGTAAAGATCACCAGGCTCGGGATGCCGAGCGCACACTTGTCTTGTCCCGGGACCTGATCGGGATCGGGACTGGGTCCGTAGTCGCGCCGGCTCTCGACCTTGAAGCCGGAGAAACGCGACAGCCGGTCGATGATGTAGTCATAGTGCGCCTCGACGATCTTGGCCGGTCCCTGACAGTTGAGTTGCGTGATCTGCCAGGGCGGTTTGCCCAAGCGGTCCCTGAGTTCGTTCCATTGGGCGCTGCTGCCGCCGCCGGGACTCTCCAGCAGCGCGCGCGCTTCCGGAATCTGCATCGACAACAGCGGCATGCCCATCTGGCTGATCGAATTGAGGACGCCGAGGTCGAACAGCTGTGCAAATTCCTGCACGAAGTCATCCAGGTCCTCATAGCGCGCGATTGAAATATCGAACACGCGGCTGAGCTCGGGTTCGGGCAGCAGGTGAACGCCGAACTTCGTGACAATGCCAAAGTTCGAACTCGAGAACACGCCATCGATATACGGTCCATAGCCATAGCGGAATCGCTGCCACAGCGAGCCGGACGCGGGCAAAGCGCCCATGCCGGTGCGCAGCAGATCGCCGTTGCCCAGCACCACCTCCAGGCCGCAGTGAGCGCGGAAATGGTCGCGATAAGGGCCGCGGCCGACGCCATGCTCGAGCGAGTTTCCGGTCGGACTGCCCCAGCCCGGATCCGGCGGGTCGATACGTAACTTGAGCTTGTGCTCGCGGATGTATCGATACAGATCAAAATAGCTGACGCCCGGCTCCACCATGCAATACGCACCGGCCTCGTTGATCTCGAGGATGCGGTTCATGCGCTTGAGATCCAGCACGACCGAGCCGTTGTAGACCGGCGCGCTGCCACCGTAGGTCAGATTGCGTCCGGTCGAGACCGGATAGAGCGGAATGCGGTATTCATTCGCAATCCGCACCAGGGCCTGCACCTGTTCGACCGAGGCCGGCGCGAGCGCCGCCGAGGGCACGCGCTCGTCGATGAGCCCGCGCACCGGTGAATACGCATCGCGATACAGGTCGACGTCCTCATCGCTGTCGAAGACCCAGCTCTGACCGATCACATTGGCGCACTTCTGCAACGCCGCGCTGAAATCGCTGGCGCTGATGCCCGGCGGTGTTCTCATCGGATCCCCTCGTTCTTCGACTCTGCCGCAGATCGCACGGCATTCTACACCGCGCCGTGCGGGCCAAATCCGACATCCATCAGCATCAGACACGCGTTTGTGGGGATCATCGACTACGTGCAAACCTTTATGTTCGCTACCAGGCAACTGCACCGAGGTATGTTGCTCGGAGCAACTAATGTCGAGGCTGGGCTTGCTCGTACTTCTCGGTGACGAACGCGCGGGTTAGACCGTGATTCGTCTCCATCACCGACAGGTGGACAAATTTAGGGGTGTCTCACAGGCGAGGAATGGAAACAACCGCCCGTTGCACCTGCCATTGTCGGAACTGGCTCGCACTATGCTAAGTTCACCGGCCCATGTTCGCTCTTTCGACCCGTGCGCTCACGAAAACCTACCAGAACGGCGTCCACGCCCTGCGCGGCGTCGATCTGGATGTCGAGCAAGGCGACTTCTTCGCACTGCTGGGGCCGAACGGCGCCGGCAAGACCACGCTGATCGGCATCATCACCTCGCTGGTCAACAAGACCGGCGGCACCGCCAGCGTGTTCGATCATGACATCGACCGCGACCTCGAGCGCGCCAAGTCCTGCATCGGCGTGGTGCCGCAGGAGCTCAATTTCAATCAGTTCGAGACACCGCTGACGATCGTGATCAACCAGGCCGGCTTCTACGGCATCGCGCGTCCCGAGGCGCGCCGGCGCGCCGAGCAGTACCTGAAGCAACTGCAGCTGTGGGACAAGCGCAACGGCGCGGCGCGCGGCCTGTCCGGCGGCATGAAGCGCCGCCTGATGATCGCCCGCGCGCTGATGCACGAGCCGCAGCTGCTGATTCTCGATGAGCCCACCGCCGGCGTGGACATCGAGGTGCGCCGCTCGATGTGGGAGTTCCTGCGCGACATCAACGCGCGCGGCACTACCATCATCCTCACCACGCATTATCTGGAGGAGGCCGAGCATCTGTGCCGCAACATCGCGATCATCGACAACGGCAACATCGTCGAGCGCGACCACATGGCCAACCTGCTGCTGACGCTGCACACCGAGACCTTCGTATTCAATACCCGCAACGCGGTGCACTCGGCGCCGAGCGACACCGGTTTCGTGCTGCGCCGGATCGACGACCACACGCTCGAGGCCGACATCTCCAAGGAGCAGAATCTCAATGAGCTGTTCGCGCGCCTCAGCGTGCTCGGCATCGAGGTCCTGAGCATGCGCAACAAAGTGAATCGCCTCGAGGAGATCTTCATGCGGCTGGTGGAGAACCGGGGGACCCATGCTTGACACCAGCGCCGTGCCCGCGAGCACACCCGCGAGCGTCTCGATGGCCTCGATCCGCTGGATCGGCTTTCAAACCATCGTCATTCGCGAGTACGGTCGCATCGTGCGCATCTGGGGCCAGACCCTGGTGCCGGCGGTGGTCACCGCGACACTTTATTTTGTGATCTTCGGCAGCCTGATCGGCTCGCGCGTGGGACCCATGGCGGGATTCAGTTACAAGCAGTACATCGCCCCCGGCCTGATCATGATGCAGATCATTCAGGTGTCCTACGCCAACGTCGTGTCCTCGTTCTTCGGCGCCAAGTTCGGCAAGCACGTCGAGGAGCTGCTGGTCTCACCGCTGCCCAACTGGATCATCGTCGCCGGCTATACCGCCGGCGGGTTGCTGCGCGGCATGATGGTCGGCGCGGTGGTGACGCTGGTGTCGCTGTTCTTCGCGCGCCTGCCGGTGGCGCACTTGCCGGCGCTCATCGCCGCCGCGCTGCTCAGTTCGACCGTGTTTTCGCTGGCCGGATTCCTCAACGCGCTATTCGCGCGTAATTTCGATCAGGTGAACTGGATCCCGACCTTCATCCTGACGCCGCTGAACTATTTCGGCGGCGTGTTCTATTCCGTGTCGATGCTGCCGCTGTGGGCGCAGAAGGTATCGCTGGCCAACCCGATCCTGCACATGGTGAACGCCTTTCGCTACGGCTTCCTGGGCACCTCAGACGTGCACGTGGAATTCGCGTTCGTGCTGATGCTGGGGCTGGTCGGCGTGCTATTCGCCCTGGCCGTGGGGCTGCTCGATCGCGGCGTCGGTACCCGGGATTAGGCCGCCGGTAGCGCACCCGGTGGGCAGACGGCCCGGGCAGGGGACGGGGGACTGCCCTGACATGGCCCCAGCGGCGGCCCCGGAGCGATCCAGACGTTGCCGGAAAGCCGCTGACGGACCACCCCAACGCAGGTCAGAATGTGATTCTAGTCACCATAATCAATGGGTTGTCATCTTAACTTCACATGACAGTCACATGTTTGAAGGGCGCCAACCCTAGGCTTACTGCCATGAACCGTGCCCAGCTCATCATGGCCCGCTTCGATGATGCCGAGTACTGGCTGTGCCGGCGGCTGAATCGCGGCGCGGGCGCGCCCGCACTGCGCGGCGTGCTGCGCATCGCCAGCCGGCTCGGCGATGGCCTTGCCTGGTACCTGCTGGTCGCCGTGCTGCCGCTGATCTACGGCCGCGCGGCGCTGTGGCCTGCGATCGGCATGGCGGTCACCGGCATCGCGGGCCTGCTGATCTACCGCTGGCTCAAGCACGCGCTGGTGCGCGAGCGGCCGTTCATCCGCCATCCGGGCATCACGCTGGCGATGGCGCCGCTGGATCGCTACAGCTTTCCGTCCGGTCACACGCTGCACGCGGTGGCCTTTACCTGGCAGGCGGTGGCGCACTTTCCCGAGCTCGGCTGGGTGCTCATTCCACTCGCCGGCCTGATCGCCGCCTCGCGCGTGGTGCTCGGGCTGCACTATCCGAGCGATGTCCTGGCGGGCGGCGCGATCGGTGCGGCGCTCGCCCTGCCGGCGCTATATTTCTTTTAGCACGCACCGCCGGCGGAGCCCCAAGCGCATGCGGGTGCTGTTCATCTCCGACGTCTATTTTCCGCGGGTCAACGGCGTCTCCACCTCGATCCGGACCTTTCGCGCCGACCTGCGGGAGGCCGGCGTCGACACCGTGCTCGTCGCCCCGGACTATGGCGCGGGCGGCGCAGCGCAGGATGAACCCGGGGTGCTCCGGGTCGCCGCCGCCAAAGTGCCGCGCGATCCGGAGGACCGGCGCATGAAACCCGGCGCCATGCGGGAGCGCCTGGCGCAGCTTAAGGGGCAGCACTTCGATCTGGTGCACGTCCAGACGCCCTTTGTCGCGCATTACGCCGGCGTACGTTTCGCGCAGCGCCGGGGCATCCCGGTAATCGCGACCTACCACACGTTTTTTGAGGAGTATCTGCACCACTACGTGCCGCTGCTGCCGCGGCGCCTGGGCCGCGTTCTGGCGCGCAGCTTCACGCGTTCGCAGTGCGCACATCTGGCCGCGATCGTGGCGCCGTCCGAGCCGATGCGCGCCCTGCTGCTCGATTACGGGGTGAGCACACGCATCCAGGTGGTGCCCACCGGCCTGCCGGCGGCCAGTTACGTGCCGGGGGACGGCGCGCGCTTTCGCGCCGCCTTTGGGCTGCCGGCGGATCGGCCACTGCTGCTCTACGTCGGCCGCGTGGCGCACGAAAAGAACATCGAATTCCTGCTGCACGCCTTTGTCGCGCTGCGACGCGTGCGCCCCGGCGCGATGCTCGCGATTGCCGGTGAGGGTCCGGCGCGCGAGCACCTGCAGTCGCTGGTCGCCCGGCTGGGGATCGCCTCCGACGTGCAGTTCATCGGCTACCTCGACCGCGAACGCGGACTGGGCGACTGCTACGCGGCGGCCGACGTGTTCGTATTTGCCTCGCGCACCGAAACGCAGGGACTGGTGCTGCTCGAGGCCCTGGCTCAAGGCTGCCCGGTGGTCTCGACCGCGCATCTGGGCACGGCCTCGATCCTGCAGGCCGGCTGCGGCGCGCGCGTTGCGCCGGAGAAGCCGGACGCGTTTGCCCAGGCGATCGCCGACATTCTGGACGATCCGGCACGCGCGGCGCGCCTGTCGGCGCAGGCGCGCAGCTACGCTCAAGGCTGGGCCTCGAGCCACATGGCCTGGCGGCTGGCGGAACTGTATCGCGAGCTCACGCTGCAGCACGCGCCGGAGGCGGTCGTCGCCGCGTAGAGACAGGGCCGGACAGGCCGGCAGGTACGGGCTTGCGCTAAGATCGCGCCATGGTGGACCGAAGGGCGCTGGTGGTCGATGATTCGAAATCCGCGCGAGCATTCCTGACGCGGATTCTCGAGCGCTACGAGCTGGCGGTCGACGGCGTCGAGTCGGCCGAGCAGGCGATCGAATACCTGACAATCCAGCAGCCGGACGTGATCTTCATGGATCACCTGATGCCCGGCATGGACGGGTTCCAGGCGGTGCAGGCGATCAAGAACAATCCGCGCACCGCGACCATCCCCATCATGATGTACACCTCCCAGGAGGGTGAGCTGTACCTCAGCCAGGCGCGGGCGCTGGGCGCCATCGGCGTGCTGCCCAAGCAGATCAAGCACGCCGACGTATCCAAGGTGCTGCAGCAGCTGCATCTGCTGGGCGAGGAGGAGCCGGAGCCGCAGCACGAGCTGGAGACCATGCAGGAGCCGGGGCTGCCCCATGACATCGCCCCCCCGCTGGACACGACCAGCGAACGGCGCGGCCCGAATCGCCCCAAGGCCCCGCCGCTGCCGCCGGATCTGCGGCTGGTCATGGAGGGCATGCTGGCGCATCACATGCTCGACGTGCGCCGCTTCATCAGTGAAAACCTGGAGTCCAGCGCCGATCGCATCGTCAGTGACCTGCGTCTGCTGCTGGAGGACCCGCTGCCGCGGTCGACCGGATTTGCACCGCACGCACGGCCACGCGACCTGGGGCTGTGGCTCGCGGCGGCCGCTCTGATCGCGGCGTTTCTGTTCGGGCTGCAGTGGTCGCGCCAGCGCGGCGCAGCGGAAGTGCTGGCCGCGCAGCTGACCACCACGCAGCAGCAGCTGGGCGAGGCGCAGCAGAATCTGCAGGCGCTGCAGGCCGCGGATGCCGCCGCCGTGGTCGCCGAGCCGGGAGCTGCGAACGAGGGCGCGAGCGAGCCCGGGGATGCGGGCCGCGGGACCTCGATGCTCGAACCGGTGCCATTCGGCGAGACGCCGCTCGCCGGGGCCAGGCTCGAGCGCGTGTCGGGGCTGCTCACGCGCCTGGGCAGCCAGGGTTTCCACGGCGTGGTACAGATTCGCAGCATCCCGGGCCGCTTCTGCACCGTCACCGGCTCGAGCGGCACCCCAATACTGCCCTATGAGACCCTGCCGTATTCGAAGTGCGAGCAGGTCGGCAATGGGCGCGATGACAATGGCTCGGCGAGCCAGCGCCAGTCGGTCGCGTTTGCCAACATGATTTCCACGGCCCGACAGAACGCCTCCGGCAAGATCGACGTGCAGATCAGCGCCGGTAGTGCCGATGAAGTCGTGGCGGCCTATCCGGCAGTCAGTGACGCGCTCACCGCCGGCGAGTGGAATCGCGCCGCGGCAGCCAATAATCGCGTCGAAGTGCATTGGCAGCCGGCGCACTGAAGTATCAACCCCCCGGCCTGCTGCGCAGCGGGCACCTGCAGACGCTGCTCGGCAGCGTGCCGCCGGTGTCCTGGCTGATCCGCCGGCGCGCGGCGCACTGGCTCACCGCCTCGCAGGAACTGCTGCTCGATTGCGGTAATGACGTGCGGCTGCAGGCGTTCTACAGCAGCGCCGGGCCGGTGCGCGCGGGCGCCGCGCGCCGCGTGGCGGTATTGCTGCACGGCTGGGAGGGCAGCGCCGAGTCCACCTACGTGCTCTCGCTCGGCAGCCTGTTGCTCTCGCATGGATTCGACCTGGCGCGGCTGAACCTGCGCGATCACGGCGCGACCCATCATCTTAATCGCGAGATCTTTCACTCCTGCCGCCTGCCTGAAGTGGTGGGCGCCACGCACGCCCTGGCGCAGCGCTTTCCCGGCGCACGGCTCTACCTGGCCGGTTTTTCCCTTGGCGGCAATTTCATGCTGCGAGTGGCGGCCGACGCGCGCGCCCCGGCGGCGATTGCGGGGGCCGCCGCGGTCTCACCGGTGCTCGATCCGGAGGCCACGCTCAGGGCGCTGGAACAGGGTCCGGCGATTTACCGGAATTCGTTCGTGCGGCGCTGGTCGCGCTCGCTGCGCCGCAAGCAGCGCGCCTGGCCCGGCGTGCACGATTTTGACGCCATGCTGCGGCTGGGGCAGCTGCGCGCGATGACCGCGGGGCTGGTGGCGCAGTGCACCGAGTTCCCGAACCTGTCGGCCTACCTCGCCGGCTATGCGGTGACTGGCGATCGGCTCGCGACGCTGCGCGTGCCCTCGGGGCTGCTGCTGGCCGAAGACGATCCGATCGTTCCCTGGGTCGATCTGCAGCGGCTGGCGCCCTCATCGCGCCTCACGGTGGTGCGCACGCGCTATGGCGGGCACTGCGGGTTCGCGGCGGGCGTCGCGCGGCCGAGCATTGCCGACCGCTTTGTGCTGGAACAATTCGAGAGTTTCGAGCGCGCCGCACAGCGCGAAGATCGCAGCTGAGGACTGGCACGGCGCTACGGGCGCAACGCGTCTTCGAACCGGGCGCGCCGTGCCATCAATGCGGCGCGCTCCCAGGGCGGCAGGAGATCGGGATCGAAGCGCGGCTGGGCGCTGGCCTGCGAGCGGCGGTGGCCGATATGGGCGAGGAGCTCGGGAGCTGCCAGTGCCGCCACGCCCAGCACGGTCGCTTCCTGCGCGCCGCGTAGTACCGGCACACCAAGCACCGCCGCCAGGCGACGGCACAACCAGTCCGAACGCGACAGGCCGCCGCTGACGATCACGCGCGTGAGCGCTCCACCGCGAGCCCGCATCAGATCGAAGTTGATTGCGATCAGAAACACGATGCTCTCGAGCACCGCGGCGAAGCGCCGCAAGTTTTCGCCGTCTCTGTCGCCCTCGCCCTCGCCGTCGTCGACGAAGTACGAAGCCTGCTGCGAGCGCCAATATGGCGAGCCCAGGCCGCCAATGCCGTTGATATAGAGCGGCAACACGAGCGCCGGCACTAGCGTCTCGAGCTGCCGCCACAGCAGCGCTTCCGGCACGCCGGCCTCAGCCACGAAGCGGCTGATCGCAGCGCCGGCCCCATTGACGGTGCCTTCCAGGCTGTAGAGTGCGCCGTCGCGGTCCGCGAGCAGCACGCTGGCCAGCAGCGGCGCGGCATCCACCGGCCGCACAGCGAGCGGCCGCTGAATAAAAGCGCCGGTACCCAGATTGATATAGACGCAAGTCGGATCGGGCGTGCCGAAGGCGAACGGAATCGCCGACTGATCGCCAGTCACCGCGCGCAGGGCGATGGGCCGCGCCGCGCCGGTCACGCCGGCTGCGCCATCGTCCAGCTGCAAGTGCCCGTACGATGTACGGGTGGGCGTACACAGCGGCAGCCAGGCGCGCTCAATGCCGAACAACTGCAACAGCTCGGCCGACCAGTCGCGCTCGCCGCTGTCCCAGAGCAGGGTGCGCGATGCATTGGCCGGATCGGCCAGGGCAGCCCCGCCCGTCAGGCGCATCATCAGATATGCGGCCAGGGGTCCGATGGCAAGATCGGCGCGCTCGCGCGCCCGCTGTACCGCCGGCAGATGATCCAGACACCAGCGCATCTTGCCGACACCGTAATGCGGTGACAGCGGCAAGCCGGTCAGAGCGCCGATACGAGCGGTGTACGCCGCAAAGGACTGCAGCCACGCGGCATTGCGCCGGTCCTGCCACGAGATCGCCGGCGACAGGGCGGAGCCCGACCTTGGTTCGAAGCACACGATGGTGGAGCGCTGGGTGGCCAGACCCGCGGCGTCGATCACCAGCTCGCCGGCGCCGCGCAGCACGCTGACGGCGGCGGCTCGCAGCGAGGCGGCGATTTCATCCGCGTTGTGCTCGACCTCGCCGTCACTGCCGTGAGTGGTGGCGATCGCAACCTGCTGTTCGGCGACAATGTCGCCGTGCTCATCGACAATGCATGCGCGGCTCGCATGGCCGCCCTGGTCCAGGGCCAGTACTCCGCGCATATGCTCAGTAGCCGTGCATGATGCAGTGGCCGTACACGCTCAGTTGGCGTGCAGCGGCAGCTGATCGGTCGCGGCGAGCGCGGGCCGCTGCGGCAGCGACGCCGCGACGCGCTGCAGCGCGCGCTGCGCAACAGCGCGATAGGTCGTGAGCTTGCCGCCGTAGATCGACAGTACCCGCGGCCGGCCGGCGCGATCGGGCACCAGCAGGGTCTCGCGCGAGCGGTGAAAGGCGTGACCGCCGCCGCCCGGCAACACCCGCAATCCGGCGAAGCTGCTGGTGATGTCATCGGGTGAGGCGTCCCGATAGCGCGGGAAGTAGTGCTTCAACGCGCCGAGCAGGTAATGGATCTCGGCATGGCTGGGCGCGACGTCGGCCGGATCGCCGTGGAAACGCGTCTCAGTGGTGCCGATCATGAGCTGGCCCCGCCACGGCATCACGAACAGCGCGCGACCGTCGCGCGGGCTCTCGACGTAGTAGATGCCGCGCTCGAGCGCGCCTGGCAGCACCAGATGCGCGCCCTGCACGCGCTCGAGTGCCGGTATCGGAATGGCGGGGGTGATGGCCTGGGCGAGCGTGTCCGCCCAGGGGCCGGCGGCATTGATCAGCACCCGCGTTCGGCATTGCTCGTCGCGCGCAGCGCACCGGAAGCGCAGCTCAGCCCCATCCTCGAACAGCAGCGCGCCCGTGCACTGCGCGGGGCAGATGAATCGGGCGCCCAGTGCCTGGGCCGAGCGCACCACCGCGCCGGTCAGCGCCCGATCGTCGGTCTGAGCATCGTGATAGCAGAACACCGCCTGCAGTCCCGCCGTATCCAGGCCATCGAGTGTGCCCCAGAGGCGCGGCGGCACGGTAGCGAAGCGCGCGTCGCGGGCCAGCGAGCCCAGCAGCGCATATAGCGATAGACCCAGACGCAGCTGCCAGGGCCGTCGCCGCGTGTGCTGATAGATCGGGACGTAGAAGCGCTGCAACCGCACCAGCTCGGGCGCCAGACGCAGCAGCGTGGCGCGCTCGCGCAGACTCTCGCGCACCAGGTGGAACTGTCCGGTCTCCAGATACCGCAGGCCGCCGTGGATCAGTTTGCTCGAACGACTGGAGGACCCGGAGGCGATCGCGCTCTGCTCGAGCAGCAACACCGAGTGGCCGGCGGCAGCGGCGGCCTGGGCGACGCCCGCGCCGTGAATGCCGGCGCCGATGACGGCGACATCGACGTCGTACGCGGCGCTCACACGCCCGGGCCCGGGGCCCGCGCGCTTTGCTGCAGGCTGTGCACCGCCGCACTCATCTCGCGCACCGCCATGGTCTCGATGTAGTTGGCGCCGCGCGCCGCGAGCGACTGCGCCATCGCCAGGGTTTCCACTTCGTACACCGCCCAGCGCCAGGGACCGCGCCACAGCGCGCCCTCGCCCGGCGGCAGCACCTCGTGATCGACGAACAGGTACTCCGGCTGCAGCGCTTCGAACTTCAGGCGCGTGTGCGCATCGTAGGCGCTGATTACCCATCCGATCGGCATGCTGCCGATCTGGCGCGCACGGTGCACGGCGGCCAGATCGAACGAGATCACCACGCACTGACCGCGCGCGGGCTTGAGCGCTTTGACCACGCGCGCGACCACCTGGTCGTAGCCAAAACGAGTGAGACTGGCGCGTTTGATCTCGACGAACAGCGTGACTTCGCGCCGCCGCTCCAGCAGGGCCAGCACGTCGGTCAGCAGCGGAATGCGGGTGCCGCGGAAGCGCTCGCCGAAGCGGCTCGGCTCGCAGGCGTCGATTTTCACCAGCTCGCGCGCCCGCAGGTCGAACACGCAGCCGGGCTGGCCGGTGGTGCGCGTCAGATCGTGATCATGAATCACGATCGGCACGCCGTCGGCCGAGATATGAACATCGAGCTCGAGGAAGCGCAGTCCCAGCTCGAGCGCCGAGGCGAAGGCGGGAAGCGTGTTTTCCGGAAAATCGCGGGCGTCGCCACGGTGAGCGACCAGATGGATCAAGCGATCGTGGTTCAAGCGGGCATCCGTGCAGCAGCGCCGCTAAAGATTATAGGCGAGCGGCGTCTAGCGCGTCTGCGTTGCAGCAGCGGTGGCGGTTATGGGTTTGGCGGTGACGGTGGCCGTGGCGGTCACAGCGCTGGCGCGCCGGTCCTCGAATTCAACGATCGGCTGGTTGCCGGTCACGGTGACCTCGCCATCGATCGTCGCCCCGCGCGCCATCGCGATGCTGGAGGCGATCACCCGCCCGCGGATGATCGCGCTGGCGGCGATTTCGATTTTCTTGCGCACGACGATGCAGCCGGTGATGCGCCCGGCGATCACGGCGCTGTCGGCATGCACGTCGCCTTCCCAATGCGCCTCGGCCGACACCGACAGCTCGCCGCCGATGTTGCCATCACCGCAGATGTGACCGCCGATCATGAGAGCGCCCGGGGTGATGACATCGCCGACCACACGCGAGCCGCCCGCCAGCAGCGACAGCGAGCCGGTCGGGCGGTCCAGAATTCGGCGATTGGGCTTATCGTTCATGGCGCTGAGCACTGCTACAGGTCCGCGTACTGCTACAATTATTCGCTTAGTCAGCCGGAGGCGATGTGATGCGCAACACAGGAATTTGTTTGGTGGCGATCATCCTGGGCACGCTGGCGCTGGCGGGCTGCAGCCGTGAGAACGCGGATTGGAAGTCGGCCACCGCGGCAGACACGCCCGAGGCGTATCAGCAGTTCCTGCAGCAGCACCCCAAGAGCGCCAACGCGGCGCAGGCACAGACGCGTATCCAGCAAATCGCCGAGGATCACGACTGGCAGGCCGCCGCCGCCGCCGACACCCGCGAGGCGTACCAGCAGTTCATCACAGCGCATGCGGACAGCAAATGGGCGCAGGAAGCGCGCATCCGCATCGAGAACTTTGCGCAGTCAGGCGCCGCGCCCGCGGCCCGCCAGCCGGTCACGGGGCCCCCGGCTACGGCCGCCGCCGCGAATCCGCCGCCCGGCCAGGGCGCTTCTGGACGCCCCGCGCACGGCGCGGGCAGCAAGCTCGCAAGCACGGGTGATCACCGCCACTTCGTGCAGCTGGGCGCGTTCCACAGCAAGGCGCGGGCGGAGTCGGAGTGGCAAATGCTCGCGGCCAAATACCCTGACGACCTCAAGTCGCTCAAGCCGCACTTCGTGCCGGGCAGGTCCAAGAGCGGACCGGTCTACAAGCTGCGCGTCAGCGTGCATTCCGAGAGCGATGCGAAGGGGCTGTGCAGCCGGCTCAAGCAGCACGCGCAGGTCTGCGTGCCGGTGACCGCCTGAGGCCACCGGACGTCAGCGTTTCGTCAGCGACTGACATAAATTGTCAGTCTCGACGGCGCCGCTTCTCTGGCAGCTAATATCAACTTATTGATTTCTATGACTGTACATTCTTGGCATAAGGCTTGCTTTGCTTTGTTTGTAAGGTTTTCCCCAACCTTTGCGGACAACGCTCCCCGATGTTCGCCTTCAGGCGCCGCTGCGCTCCCCAGCCTGCGGCGCTTTTCTTTTGTGGCGCTGTTCGACCTCGTCGCCGCACTCAGGCGCCCCCACTAAGCCCTCATGGAGCCCGAGGAAATGCGTGGAT
>Ga0302325_10023268_pt1 | contig 12925 bp, 10 predicted proteins | sample Palsa_T0_2_FD_201948 | JGI IMG/M metagenome (GOLD analysis project Ga0302325, IMG submission 201948) | Peat permafrost microbial communities from Stordalen Mire near Abisko, Sweden - Palsa_T0_2 | ecosystem: Environmental > Terrestrial > Soil > Palsa > Peat permafrost | place: Sweden: Abisko... | reverse complement strand
CTACGGGCAAGTTGCTGCAACGCCGGTGCGCTTTTCCTAAGATCGGCCAGGGCGCGCTCGGCGCGCCGGCCTTCGAGCAGGGCTTTGGCGCCCAGCACTCCACCCACCAGCAGCACGGCCACGACGCCGAGGGCAGCAGCTTTGTGGCGCTGGATGAGCAAGGAGATTTGGCGCAGGGCGCCCGCGTTCTCCGCGCTGGTCGCAAACCCATTCTGATAGGCCGCAATATCCCGTTGGAGATCGGCGACCTGTGGGTAGCGGGCGTCACGCTCGAAAGCCATGGCCTTGCCCACCACAGCGGCGAGGCTATCGGGGATGCGGCCTCGGGGGAGATGCTGGAGCGGTCCCGCCTTTGCAGGGTCGCGATATTTACCTGGAGGCGGGCGGCGGTCAGAGGCCGCCGCGACGAGCGGTTCAATTTCGCCCGCGGCGACTTTCGTGACAATCGCCCAGGCATCCTTGCCGGTGAGCGAGGGCCGGAGGGCGAGCAAGTGGTAGAGGATCGCGCCAAGCGAATAGATGTCGCTGCGCGCGTCGAGATCTTCGACTTCCCCACGAGCCTGTTCCGGACTCATGTATTGGGGCGTCCCCATGACCGTCCCGGCCAAGGTACCGGCGGGTTCGGAATTCGGATTGCGGAGTGCGGATTCCTCTCCCGCCGGAGTGGCCATCTCCCTCCGCATTCCGGCTTCCACATTCCGCATTCGTTTTGCCAGCCCCCAGTCCATGACCAGTGCCTCACCGAAGTCGCCCAGCATAATGTTCTCCGGCTTCAAATCGCGATGGATCACACCTTTGGAGTGCGCAAATGCGACAGCATCGCAAACTTTTTGAAAGATGGTCAGCAGCACCGGCAACGGATAGTTGCCAGGGATCTCCGCATCCCCGTGCGCCAGTTCTTCGAGTACCTTCCTGAGCGTGATGCCCTTGACGAACTTCATCGTGTAAAAAACCTGGTCATTCTCATCCACGCTCAACTCATGCACTGGAACGATGTTGGGGTGCTCGAGTTGCGCGGTCACTTTGGCCTCGGCCACGAACCGCGTGAGATCGTCCGGGGACGAGCCATCGAGCATCACCTTCATGGCCACCACTCGTTCCGTAGCCGATTCTTTGGCATCGAGAATCGCACCCATCCCACCCTGAGCCACCACGCCGCCGATCTCGTATTTCTTCTCGTGCAGAAGCTCCTCCGGCAGCAACCTCTTCACCGCCGCCGTGCTTGAGGCGAGTGTGGCATCCGGCTCCAGCGCCGTCTTGATTCGGCGCAGCTCGACCGTCGCGGCGCCGATCTGGATTTTCTGGTTGGGCCACAGGCGTGTGATCTCGTGGACCGGCTTCCCATTGACCTGCGTGCCGCTGTCACTGCCCAGGTCTTCAATGAGCGCGTGATCGAAATTGACCGTGAGCTGCGCGTGCCGCGGAGCAACTCGTTCAGCCTCCACCTGCACCTCGCACTGCGGCTCCCGACCGATCACGTAATCCCCCGGCCGCACGGTCTTGCGCAAAATCTCCACGCCGTCCTTGCGGACGATGATCTCGGTCTTGGGGATCTGCATGCGAAGTTTCGGCATTTACCAGAGCGAACGGCTCCTGGCGAGCCCGCCGTTCCAGCCAGATTTCGCCAGCCGCGGAATGAATTTGCCGTTGGCCACATCACCATGCACCAGGAAAACAGGTTTAACTCCGAGGAGAACGACCATAGATGAACGGGATGATTTCCATGAAGTTTCCGGCGAGCCGTCGTTTACCGCGTCGGATGGAAGAGCCGACCATAGCGGTGGTCTACGCCTTCGTACTGCTTTGGATGGCAATGAGCGACTGGTCGATCGGGCAGGCCGCAGAGCCGGAGATCTGGCTGGCCCCGGTGGACCCGATCAAGCGGTCGGGATGGGCGGATGCAGGGGCCAGCGACTTTTTGGATTTGTTCCCCGCCGATGCTCCGTGGAAGACGGCGAAGGGGTACACGCAGGTGTTCGAGATTTATCCCCAGTTTCTCTATCGGTCCTCGGATGAGATGCTGCGCACGGTCATTGAAGGATTGAAGAGTCGGCACATCGCGCTGGCCGTCAGTTATGGGCTGATGCATCGGCCGAAAGGTGGGCCGATGCATGAAGGCTATGGTGCGGAACTGGCCACGCGAGATATTGCCCGGCTGCAACGGCTTGGGGCGGAGGTGCGCTATGTGGTGGCCGATGAACCGCTCCTGTTCGGTCATTTTTACTGGGGCGAGGGCGCGACGCCGCTGTCCATCGAAGACGCGGCCAAAGATGTCGCCTCGACGGCGCGACAGTTTCGCGAGGCTTTCCCGAACGTTCGCATCGGCATGGACGATCCGGTCATGCTTTACCGTCCCGACGAGTGGGAGCCCGCCATGCGCGAGTTTCTCGATGTTTACCAAAAGGAGTTTCACGAGCCGATGGCCTTCGTGCGCCTGGAGTGCGCGAGCTTTCACGTTCGTGAATGGCTCCCGCGGTATATTGCCGCGGAGAAGGTTTTGCGGTCCGTGGGGGTCGCCTTTGGCGAATTGGTGACGGGCGACGCCGCGGATCTGGCCGATGCCAAATTCGATGAACGCTCTTTCGAAGCCATGCGCTCGGCAGGCTACGGCGATGTGCGCGATCCAGGCTTCGACCATGCCGCAGACCTGGCCGACCTCGACTGGACGCTCAAAGCCGAGGAACGCTATGTCACCTGGGAATCCGATGGTCGCGCCGCTCCCGCGCAAGTCGTCTTCCAATCGTGGATGGAGACACCCACGCACATTCTTCCCGAGAGCGCCCCGCGGACGCTCACGCACTTGCTCAATGGCTACTTCCGCGAACGGACCATTCTGATGGTGACTCAGCGCGCGGGTGTTCTTCGTGGCCGGCTCATCGACGCTTCCGGCAATCCTCTCGCCGGCTCGCACGTGGCCTTGAGCGTGTTACTCGGATTTGATGCGGACGGGATGATCCATCGCGTTTTCGCGGGATCAGTTCCCGCAGAAGCGCGGTTTGCCCAGGTCGGCTTGCGCATTGGTCTGGAAGGCAGCCGCGCCGGGGCCGCCCATTTGACGCTTGGCGCGACGGAGTACGAAGAGAAGGGGCCCGAAGGACGATCCGCCGTTTTCGGTTTCGAGGACGGTGTCAAAGGGTGGGGGGTGCACGGCAGCGCCGCGGCCACGGCGGCGTCCGGTCCGTCCCGTCAGCCGGCGCTCCTTCAGATCAGCGCCGAATCCGGGCAGACACTGCTGGTCAACTCGAGGCTGGCGCCGGTGACATCCGGGCGGGATTATCAGTTTACTTTCGATGTGCGGATGCAGCCGGACACCGAGACGGGATATCTGGTGGTTTTCTTTTTCGATGCGGCGAAGAAGGTGATCAAGCGCGACCAGGTGCCGCTGGTGGACGACAATGCGCACTTCGTGCGGGATTTGGTCACCGACGCCGACGGACGGATCGTAGTGCCCCTTTGGGCAGATTGGCTGGAGTGGTTGAGATTTTCTCGCGCCTATCGTTTTGCTTATCCCGGAGATGACCTGCACCGGCCGGCTTTTGCGACCGTGCCCGGAGTGGCGCATTGAACTCCTGCTGATTCGGGCCCGTTACCGGACTGACCCGCGCAGAACTTCCGACGACTGAAGGTACCTGGGAGCGCCAATTTGGAAATCGAGGACCAGCCGGTCGATCTGGTATTCGTAGGTCGCGGTGGTGTGATTGATCTGCGCCTGGAGCAGGAAGAGCTGGGCCTGGCTGAGTTCGACGATGGAGGTGAGGCCGATCTGATATTTGGCCTGCGCGAGATCGTAGGCTTCGCTGGCATTGGCCAGCAGGCTCTCGGTCACCTTGATTTTGTCGGCGGCGTTGGTGGTATTGAGCAAGGCGACTTCTACATCCTTGGCAATGAGATCCTCCATTTGGATGAGTGATTGCTGGGCGGCTTGCGCCTGGAGCGCTGCTTCCTGGTCCCGGGCGCTCAAGCGGAAGCCCGTAAAGAGGGGCAACTGCACATCGATGCCGGCGGCAGCGTAGTCGGGCAGGACAGCGGCATCGCCCGCCGTGCCCTTTCCCGCCGCGCCAAGCAGCATCACTTTCGGAAAGTGGGCGGCGCGTTCCGCGGCGGTGGTCTGCAAAGCGGCCTGGTGCTCGTGGCGCAAGGCCAGGGCTTCGGGGCGGTTCGCCAGGGCTTGGGTGATATATTGGGCGAGGTTACCTTTTGGCAGGGCAAATTGCGGAACCAGCGCGAGGACGAAGCGATGCGAACCGGGATAGCCGAGCGCGTTGGAGAGTTCCGCAAAGGCGGAGTCCACCTGGTTCTGAGCCTGGAGCCTCAGCAGCCGCGCTTCGTCCAGGGCGACCAGCGCGAAACTCACGTCGAGCTCGGAGCGAAGTTTGTTCTTCGCCAGCGCGCCGACCTGGTCGGCCAGGAGCTGGCGGGCGTTGACTGTTTCGTCGGCGACGCGGAGCAAGGCCTGCGCTTGCTGCGTTTGGAAATAGGCGTTATCCACCCAAAGCATCGCCTTGGCGCGGGCGAGCAAGCTGCGCTGCGCGGCGGAGAGCGCCTGGCTTTTCGAGGCGGCGGTGAGATTCCAGGTGCGGCCGAAGTCGGTAATGAGCTGGCTGAATAGAATGCCGTTGGATTGGCGGGTGTAGGCCGACGAGGAGTTCAAGCCGCCGGAGGCCCCGATGTAAGTGGTCTCGTCCGAATACGGATGCCCGCCGAAAAACTGGGCAATGTCATTGCCGGTGGCCACATTGGAGGAATCCGCGGTGATTTGCGGGAAGAACGCGGAGCGCACTTCGCGGACGTACTGCAGCGCGGCAAGGGCCTTGAATTTCTCGCCGAGCACGGCGGGAGATTGGCGCAAGGCGATGGCTTCGGCGGTCGCGAGGTCGAGTGGGATTACCCGCCCGGACGGCTGGCGCGGTGGCGTCGCCGCCGCCGCGGCGTTCCGGCCGGGAGACGCGGCGGCCGCACCGAAGACGACGCCAAAATAGAGAACGAGGAGGCACTTCATGAAATGGGTTCGAGTTCGTGTGTCGAAGTTATCCCGCCGGGGGGTGGATCGGCGCGAGGATCGCCCTCAATGCGGGCGATAAACGAGATAAAACGCGGCGGTTTTCAGGAAAGCCGTCCCGATGAGGATCTGTTCCAGCGGCAGGCCGGGGAGAAGCGCTTTGGAGGTGGGCTAGTTTCTGGGCGCCAATGGTAATTCGATGGTGAAACGGCATCCGCGTGGGGGCGTATTTGCCGCGGTGACGGACCCGCCGTGGGCGGCGCAAATGGATTGGACGATGGAGAGGCCGAGGCCGGCTCCGCCGATCTCGCGGGAACGCACTTCGTCGGCCCGGTAAAAGCGCTCGAAGACATGTGGCAAGGCGACCTCGGAGACCCCGGGCCCGGTGTCTGATACCTCGAGCAACGCCGTGCTGTTTTCCGACCGGACGGCCAGCGCCACACGGCCATTCTCGGGCGTGTATTTGATGGCGTTGTCGAGCAGGTTCACGACCAGTTGCTTGAGCCGGGCGCGGTCGCCTTCGATTTCCACGCGCTGCGAAGTTTCGCGGATGAGATCGATGTGTTTGACCTCGGCCAGCAGGCACATTTGATCGGCGGTGGTCTCGGCCAGCTTCGCCAGGTCCAGCCGGACGCGCTCGGTCTGCGCTTCGCCGGTGTCCAGCCGCGAGAGGGCAAAGAGTCCTTCGACGATGCGCACCAGCCGTTCGACCTCTTCGAGCAGGCTCCCGAGAGCATCGCGCAAATCCGGTTCGAGCGAGCGGCCGAGGAGCAGCGCTTCGAGTTCGCCGCGCATGATCGTGAGCGGCGTGCGCAGTTCGTGCGACGCGTCGGACGTGAAGCGTTGTGTGTTTTGGAAGGATTCGTCGAGCCGCGCGATCATCTGATTGAGCACGACGGCGAGGTGCGCGATCTCATCGTCGCTTTGCAGTGTGGGCAGGCGGCGGCCGAGGTGACTGAGCGTGATCTCCTGGGCGGCGCGCATCATCGTCTGGACGGGCTGGAGAGCGCGCTTGGTCAGAACGTAGCCGCCGGCGATGACCACCCCCAGGATCACCGGTAGGCCCAGGAGCAGGGTCATGAGCAGCCCGTGAAGCACCTGCTCGGTGGCCGCGAGCGTGCCTCCCACCTCGACGAGATAGTCCTCGCTGCCGACATGGATCCGCTGGGTCGCGATCAGCAGCTGGGTCTTTTCCGGCGTGGTCACCTGGTAGGCGCCGGAGGGCGCCGGCGTCCCGCGGAAGGCGCCGACTTCCCGCGGGATGAAGCTATGATTGGCCGGCGCGCTCGAAAGGAAAACGAGTCCGCCATCGCCGCGCGTGATCCGCACGAAGCGGTCATTGGCCGCCGGGTCGTAACGCTTCACGATTTCGCGAGGCACATAGTCCGGGTCCTGCGCCGCAGCGTCACTGGCGAGCAGCTCGACGATCTTCTGCGCGCGATGGTCCATGGTTTCCTGCAGCACCTGTTTGCTGAAGAAGCGGAGGGTGGTGTAAGTGAACGCGCCAAATCCGATGAGCACGACCAGCAACACGCCCGCGTACCAGACGATGAGACGGAAATGAATCGACTGCGAATTCATTCCACGACGTCCTCATTGATCACATAACCGACGCTCCGGACCGTGTGGATGAGCTTTTTGGGGAATGGCTCGTCGATTTTGGCGCGGAGCTGGCGGACATAGACATCGACGATATTGGTGAGCCCTTCGAAGCTTTGGTCCCAGACATGTTCGACGATCATAGTCCGCGAGAGGACCCGGCCGGCGTTGGAAGCGAGATACTCGAGCAGGGCGTACTCCTTGGCGGTGAGCTTGATCGCCGTGCCATCGCGGCGGACTTGATGGGCGAGGCGGTCGATCTCCAGGTCGGCGATCTGGATGACATTGGCGCGATTGACCGCGCCGCGCCGCAGCAGCGCCTTGATGCGCACCAGCAACTCGGCAAACGCGAATGGCTTGGTGAGATAGTCATCCGCCCCGGCTTCGAAGTTGGCGACTTTGTCGGCGAGCGCATCGCGCGCCGTGAGCACGACGATGGGTACACCGGAGTTCTGGCGGCGCACGCGGCGGATCAGTTCGGTGCCGCTCAACTTGGGCAGCATGAGGTCGATGATAAGCAGGTCGTAGGGATTGAGCGTGGCCATCTCGAGACCCTCCTGGCCGTCGCGCGCTGCATCCACGGCGAAGCGCTCGGCCTTGAGGCCGATGGAAATAAACCGGGCGACCTTTTCTTCGTCTTCAACAAGGAGAATGCGCATGCGAGAGGTCAATAAACACGTCCGACGTGCGGCTCTGCTGAAAGTATCATTAAGATTCTTTTAGAAATCGAGGCAAACACGCACGATGGCGGCGCCAACCGCGCAACGGCGCGCCAGCGAAGCGGTGTCGTACCCACGTGGAACTTGGGAACGAGCGCGCGCAAGGATGCGAGCGGCGCGGCGTCCCCGCCGGAGCTACTGGAAGAGCGCGGGCAGTTTGATCACAGTCTTCCAGATTCCCCAGATGAGTGGAACGCCCACCACGAGCCAATAAATGGCGAGTTGCAGGCCCTGGCTTTTGGGATGGGAATCGGGTTTGTCCGTCATAATGGCGAAGGAGTGGTGGGATGGCCGGGAACGTTGTGCGGTGGGGGTTGCGGGCTGGCTGTCTCGGGCACGTTCTGGCCACCGCGAAGATGATGGCTTTCATCCACGGGCCGGATGAGCAGGTTGCAGATGAGACCAAACACGAGGAGGCCCGCCATCAGATACATGGTGGGAGCGTAGAGGCTGGCGCCTTTGGCGCCTTGCTCCTGGAAGTGGACGCGCAAGTCGTTGACGAGCACCGGGCCGAGAATGCCCGCGGCAGACCACGCGGTCAGCAGGCGTCCGTGAATGGCTCCGACCTGGAAGGTGCCGAAGAGGTCCTTGAGATAGGCCGGCATCGTGGCGAAACCGCCGCCGTACATGCTCAGGATCACAGCGCAGACGATGACGAAAAGTTCCGGCCGCCCGGCATGGGCGGTGAACGGAATGAGGCTGTAGAGAGTCGCCCCGAGGAGCAGGAAGATGATGTAAACGGGCTTGCGGCCGAGGTGGTCGCTGAGCGACGACCAGGCGAAGCGGCCACCCATGTTGAAAAGGCTCAGCAGCGCGACAAAGGCGCCCGCGGCGGCCGGCCCGACGCCGCGATTGCCGTGAACCGGGAACATCTCCTGGATCATGGGCGACGCCTGTTCGATGATGCCGATTCCGGCGGTGACGTTCAAGCAAAGCACCGCCCAGAGCAGCCAGAATTGCGGCGTCCGCCAGGCCTGGTCGAGGGCGACATTGGCCCGCGTGATCAGCTTGTGGGTGGTTTGCGGCGGAACGTACCCGGCGGGTTTCCAATCCGCCGCCGGGACCCGCACGATGCCAGCGCCGAAAAGAATGAAGACGAAATAGACGAGGCCCATGACCGCCCAGGTCTGAACCACTCCGGTGGAGGTGGCCGACTTGAAGGAATTCATCAGCGTGAGACTGAGGTTGGAACCCATGAAGGCGCCGCCGCCAAAGCCCATGATGGCCATGCCGGTGGCCATGCCGGGTCGGTCGGGAAACCATTTCACGAGCGTGGAAACCGGTGCGATGTAACCCAGGCCGAGGCCGCAGCCGCCGAGTACGCCGTAGCCAAGATAAATGATCCAGAGCTGGTGCCAGGCGACGCCCAACGCAGCGACGAGAAAGCCGCCGCCGAAACAACAGGCTGCGGCTAGCATGGTCTTGCGCGGGCCGCTGGCTTCGACCCAGCGGCCAAAGACGGCCGCGGAAAGTCCGAGCACCGCGATGGCGAGACTGAAGATCCAGGCGAGCGACGGCTGGCTCCAATCGCCGGGAATGGCCTTGGTAATTCCCAGGATCTGGGTGAGTGGAATCTTGAAGACACTGAAGGCGTAGACCTGGCCGATGGAAAGGTGGACAGCCAGCGCGGCCGGCGGAATGAGCCAGCGATTAAAGCCCGGCGGGGCGACGGTGTGTTCGCGATCGAGCACGGACATGGTGGTTCAGGCGTAGGCGGCCTCGGGAATCCTCTCCTTCGCGCCCGCGCGCAATTTCTGCCGCAAGTTTCCGTTGCGGTGGACGACGGGAGCGGAATGTCGATGCTTTGGATGACGGCGAGACATAAGAGGGCGTCTGAGGGAAACAATTCACCTTAAATTCATCAAGTCCGCCACGCTATTCGGGCGCGGGAAGGGGATTCGGAGTAAGGCGGCGTCTCTAACATATCGCCCGGCGCGGCACATCCGCCGGCTGCTCGCCCGCGATGACCTTTTAAACAGTTGCTTCCGTGACCAAGCCCGAACCCATCGAAAACCACGGCGTTGTCGGAGATCTCAATACTGTTGCGCTCGTCGCGTTGGACGGGACGATCGACTTCTGCTGCTTTCCGCACTTCGACTCGCCGAGTGTGTTTGCTTCGTTGCTCGATTTGGAACGAGGCGGCCATTTTCTCCTCCAGCCGGAGATCCGCGGCGCCAAACGCAAGCAGCTCTACCTGCCGGATTCGAATGTCCTGCTCACCCGCGTTCTTTCCGCCGAAGGCGTGGCGGAAATCTCCGACTTCATGCCCGTCGAGGAAGCCGTCAATGCGCATAACCTGGTGCGCCGGGTGAAGAGCGTGCGGGGCGAGATCTCCATTCGCATGGAGTGCGCTCCGCGGTTCAACTACGGGCGCTCCGGGCATCGCTGCGAAAGACAGGGCAATGACGTGCTCTTCATCTCCGAAGGGCCGGACCGCACGGAGCTGCGTCTGCATTCCTCGACGCCGGTTTCCGTCGAGAACGGCAAGGCCATCGCGCATTTCCGCCTGCGCGCCAATGACTCCGCCTCCTTCGTGCTCGAGGAGGGCACCCAGCAGCGCGGTTGCAACTCCCACGACTACGTGCCGGAGAGCTTCAAGCGCACCCTCGACTTCTGGCGCAATTGGATCAGCCACTGCCAGTACGCCGGCCGCTGGCGTGAGCCGGTCCGGCGCTCCGCCCTGACCTTGAAAATGCTGGTCTCAAAAAAGTACGGCTCGCTGGTGGCCGCGCCCACGTTTGGGCTGCCGGAAGTCGTCGGCGGGTCACGCAATTGGGACTATCGCTACGCCTGGATCCGCGACGCTTCGTTTACCATCTATGCCTTGATGCGCCTGGGGTACACGGAAGAGGCCGCGGCTTTCAACCGCTGGATCGAAGACCGCTGCCATGACATGGAGCCGGGGCATCCGCTCCAGATCATGTACGGCCTGGACGGTCGACGCGTGCTCACCGAGGAAATCCTCGATCATTTTTCGGGCTATGCCGGCTCGCGCCCGGTGCGGATTGGGAATGGTGCTTATGACCAGCTCCAACTCGACATCCACGGCGAATTACTCGACTCGATCTATCTCTACGACAAATGGGGTTCGCCGATCAGCCACGGCCTCTGGGCGTGCCTCGTGCCGCTCATCGATTGGGTCGGAGCCCATTGGCAGGAAGCCGACGCCGGCATTTGGGAAACCCGCCATGGCCAGCAGCAGTTTCTCTATTCGCGGGTGATGTGCTGGGTGGCGCTCGACCGCGGCGTCCGGATCGCGCGCGAGAGATCATTCCCCGCGCCGCTGGCCAATTGGGTCGAAATTCGCGACCGTATTTTCCAGGATATCCATGCGAACTTTTGGAATGAGGAAAAGCAGGCTTTCGTGCAGCGCCCCGGGGCGTCGGTGGTCGATGCATCATCGCTGCTCATGCCGCTGGTGAAGTTCATTGGCCCGACCGACCCGCAGTGGTTGTCCACTTTGAAGGTCATCGGCGAACGGCTTGTTGACGATTCGCTGGTGCATCGGTACGATGAATCCGACGGATGGGGCGATCCGGAGGCGACAAAAGATGGGACCTTCAACATGTGCACCTTCTGGTATGCCGAGTGCCTGGCCCGCGGCGGAGACCCACTCCGGGGCCGCTACATTTTCGAGAAGATGCTCGGGTACGGAAATCATCTCGGGCTTTTTGGCGAGCAAACCGACGCCACGGGGGGCCAGATCGGAAACTTTCCCCAAGCCTTCACCCACCTTGGGCTGATCAGCGCGGCCTACGCCCTGGATCACGCTTTGAATGCCCTGGATTAGCCCACACACGCAGCATTGTCGTTGCTCGCGTTTCAATAGTATGAAACTTCGCAAGCGGCACAAGATCGTCCTGCTGTTTTGGGTGCCGTTTTGGTCGGTCGCCCTGGCCACGGGCGCCCTCGCCGGGTGGGCCTTGGGTGTTTTTCACTTTTAATGCACGCAGCCGGCGAGGCACAACCGAAGTCAATCCTGTTCCGGGGGGAACCGAGCCCCGCCCAAGCACTCGTTTGGGCGGGGTCTCGCATGTCTGGGAGCCTGAGACCGAAGACTTGAGAGCCGGCTACGCCGTGGCAAGCCCGGTTGGTGCGGGCGAAGCGCTGCGAAGCCGCACTCGTCCGAGCATCGCGCAGCGCCGCTCTCGCGCTATTGCGAGGACCGCCCGGTCTTCCCGCTCTTGGAATCCTGAAAGATGCTGGCCCGGTAGCCCGCCTGGCGCACCGCCGCGCAGATCTGGTCCTTCGTAATCGCATTCGGATTGTAGCGCGCAAAGGCGCCGCGCTCGAGCAGCCGGACTGTGATCATGCCGGGAAGCTTTTCCAGCGAGGCTTTCACACTCAGTTCCGCCTGTTTCGAGTCCATGTCCGGGATGGCAAGGTCAAGTTCTTCGGGGTGAGGTCTTTCGGTTTTCATGACGTTCGAAAAGAATCGCGCCAGCCTTGCCGGATGCGCTTTGGACGCCCTTAGCTTAGGGCGATCCAGATAGAAACACGGTCCTGCGAGTGAGGAAAGCATGGATTTACTTGCCAGCGATCAATCCAGGACGAAGTTGCGGAACGATTCAGGGGTATGCGTGATCCGCTCGATCCTCTGGTTGAGAAGGCTTCTTCCCCTGCCGTTGGGGCGGCGTTCCTGTTCCGCTGCCTGGCGGCGGGATTGGCCGTATTGTGGGTCGCCGGCTGTGCCACCGAACCGGCACCTCCCGGGAGCCGGTTTGTAGTTTCCGCCGCCAACGCGCAGTTCTACAAGAACGGACCGGCCGAGCAGTTCAGTTACGTCAACCCCACCTTCGACCAGAATCTCACGGCGCAGCAGGTCGGCCCGGACTTCGAGCTACCCAAGGGTTCCCATCTCACCATGCTCAAGCGCGAGTTTGGCTTTTCCCGCGTGGTCACGGATGAAGGTGTCGTGGGCTATGTCTCCAACGACCAAGTCGCATCCGCGCCGGCCGTGGCCCGGGTGACGCGGCCGGCGGTCGCGGCTCCGAGCGAACGGCCGAATCGCGAGCGGTCCCGGAACTCGACTCCGCATCCGCGCAAGATCGAAGAACATCCACTGGACTTGAACGACGTCCCATTGCCGCTGCCGGGATGAGCCAAGGCGTTATGAAAGCAAAGGCAAAAAAAATCATTCCACGCGACGACGAGGAACAGGAGGCGAGGGCCGAGGAAATCCTCGACGCGGTCGATGAAACTCCCACGGACGTCACGGCACCGGAACTCGATGCGCGTACCGAGCAACTCACCGAGTGGGATGACGCCCCCGCCGCGCACGGCACCGCCGCGCCAAAGGTGGGCCCCGGCGGCGAGGAGGAGGATGAGGACACGATCGCCGCAAAGTTGGTCTACGAAGGGACCGAAGAAGCCGACCGCGAACGCCGGATCGCCGCCGCCGACCCGGATTTCGAGCCGTAGGCAATTAGAGCGTGTCATGCACGTGCCATGGAGGGGACGGCGCGGCGCGCCGTCCTTGGAGGGCGTCTAAAAAGTAGGGATGGGTCGCGTTGTGCGCAATTCTGGCTTGGGCAAGGCGCGACGAAGGAGCATACCCGCAGTGGTCTGTGACTGAGGAGCAACGCAGCCCAAGCCAGAATTGCGCACA
>Ga0302325_10023266_pt1 | contig 12925 bp, 10 predicted proteins | sample Palsa_T0_2_FD_201948 | JGI IMG/M metagenome (GOLD analysis project Ga0302325, IMG submission 201948) | Peat permafrost microbial communities from Stordalen Mire near Abisko, Sweden - Palsa_T0_2 | ecosystem: Environmental > Terrestrial > Soil > Palsa > Peat permafrost | place: Sweden: Abisko... | reverse complement strand
GGAGGTGAGCTCCGCCTGAGTATAGGTGTAGGCAGCCGACAAAGTGAGATCGCTGGAAATCTGCGATTGCACCGACAGCTCGACGCCGCGCGAGCGCGCCTTATTGCCGTTGACGGCCGCATAGAAGGCGCCGATCGGCGTCAGGATATTCAGCTGCGGCTTATTCCAATTCTCTTGAAACACATCGGCGGTGAATTGGAATGCGCGCGAGGGAGCGCCCTTCACGCCGATCTCGTAGTTGAGAACGGTGTCGGGACCGAAGGAGACAAACCCTGCGTTCTGCGCGAACAGCCCGGCCGTCGGCAATCCGTTCGCGCCCCCGCGCCGATAACCTTGTGAGGCGGTCGCGTACAGCATGGTATCCGCGGTGACATGATAGGACGCGTTGAGCTTGCCCAACACTCGGCGGTGTGAGCTGTCCTCACTGCCAAGCGTGGTCCCCAGCGGATCGGTGCCGTTGTTTGAGCACGCCGCGCCGCAAATCGGCAGCTGGGTAATCGTCGAGATATCGAGCTGCTGGTCGAAACCACGCAGTCCGCCCGTCACCTGGAGTCGATCCGTGATGTTGTAGGTCAGCTCGCCGAAGACCGCGGCGTCTCGAAATCGCATCCAGCGATCGTACTGAAAGGCGGTATCGGTCGTGATCGGGACGCCATATAAGGCGCTCGCGAACGTGGTCCAACCGAGCACGTCGTCCTGTTGGCTGAAGAATTGTCTCTGGTCTTGATAGAACGCGCCGAGCACCCAGTTGAGCGGGCCGGAAGCGGCCGACACCCAGCGCACCTCCTCCGTAAAGGTATGCTCGGTGGTGTCGCGATAGCTCGGCACGGCGAGACGCGGAAAGCCGGAATAAAAGGCACCGAGATTGGTCTGATAGCCGCCGCTCAGATCTTGCACCGCGTCGCTGTCATTGACGAGATAGGAGCTCGAGGAGGTCACCGTCGAGAAGCCGAAGTCGGCGGTGAGCTCGAGCGCAGTGAGGTCGATGTGACGATGATACGGTTGGGGCACGAAAATGCCCGTCTGGTATTCACCGTACACCGGGGGACTCGCGGCATCGAAGCCGTTGTTCAAGAATCCCGGAGTAACGGCGGAATTAAAGGCCGTAGGCACGTGACCCACCCCTTCCGTGTCGCCCGATTGGCCCGCGGCGTACTCATCCTGATAGTGCTCGGAGAGCAGGATCTTGAAAGGTCCCGTCGTGTATTTCAGCGCCGCATGCACGTACGTCTCCTCGGAGTCGTCGACATCGGCTTGCGAGTAAGTGACGGGAAGGCTCGTGGTGATCGCGCCAGGGGTCCGCAGTACCGGAACCCCTGCGGAATCGAGCACGAAGAGGTTTTTCGCTTCGATGAAGCCGTCTTCGAACATATGTCCGGCCGAGATGCGCAGCGCCAATGCGTCGGCCAGCGGAATGTTGACGATTCCATCGATCGTGTAGTTCTCGCCGAGGGAGTGATTCGTGTGGCTGGTATCGGCCTGTATCGACCCGGAGAAGGCGCTCGGATCGGGCTCGTTGTAGATGAAGCGAATCGTTCCGCCGAGCGCCCCGTTGCCGTAGAGCGTACCCTGCGGCCCGCGCAACACTTCAACGCGGGCGATATCGGTGAGGTGCAGATTCGCGAACACGGGAGTGTCGTCTATGTAAACCGAGACGGGGGACACCGTGAGATAAGGGCTGTCGCTGGTACTCGTGCGGTCGGTGTTGAGGCCGCGCAGGATGAAGCCGTTCTGCGAGCCGCCCTCGCGAATGCCGCCGCCGTTGTAGATGAGACCCGGGACGACCTGTTGAAGCTTGGAGAAGTCGACCACGCCCGCCTCGTCGAGTTGCTGCTCCGTGGTCGCGGAAATGTTGTAGGGAATGTTGATCACCGATTCGGCCCGCCGTGTGGCGGTCACGATGATCTCCTCGAGCTCGGACGACGATGCGCTTCTCGAGCTGGTCGGGCTGTCGGCCGCCGCCACGGCATCATCGGCCCGCGCGGGCTGGGCGACGCTCGTACCAAACAACGCCGACGCGATGGCGGCTCGCAGTAATAAATTGTGTCGAACCGTGGTCCCCAATGTGTCTCCCCCGCCCTGTGAGCGGGCGGTGCGTTGAGGGGACGCTAGCTGACCTTCATCCCCTCCAGCCAGTCGTCTATCGGGGGGTAGTCGGCGGCGCGGCCGGGCGCGCCGTGGCAGCACGCCGGCACAATGCGACAAGCAGTGCCAACCCCGCAACCTCGTAGACGGCAGAGCAGACCCCGAGCGCCACATAGCTGCCGCCGTGGGCCAGCAGGCCGCCGACGATGGGCCCCCCGATGCCGCCGATGCCCTGGAACGTGGGCGCGAGAACGATCAGCCGGCCGGACGTGTCCGCATCCGACAGAGCACCGTACTGGAAGGACAAGCCGAAGTTCAAGAGAAACTGAAAGAGCGTCCCGGCCAAGAAATAAACCCAAGGAGCGCGCGCATAGATCGCGGCGCCGATAGTCACGATCAACAGCAGCGTCGAGACGGCGAGAGGGACGATGCGCCCGTAGCGGCGCGCCGCCGCTGCCGAAAACAAGGAGCCCGGCGCACCAAGGAGGAGCGCAACCGCGATCATGGTGCCCACAGATTGCTCAGCGAATCCCGCGCTGCGCCCGATTTGCTCGAAGAATGCCCAAACTGCGGTCGGACCGGCATTGAGGAACAGCATGCCCCCGAGACCCATCCAAATGTGGATCGAGGAGGACTGAGGTTCCGCGACGCGTGGAGCTTGTTCCTTGACCCCGTGCCGCGGCACCCAGGGGAGCAGTGCCAGGGAGGCAGCGAACACGACCGCGATCAGCACGAATACACTGCGTGGCCCGAGTCGGCCCTGAAGCGCCGTGACGCCAAGGCCGATGAGGCCGCTCGCGATGATCTGCAGGAAGAACGCGTAGCCGAAATTTCGGTCCGGGTCGGACGTATCACTCAGCAAGCAGATGGGCGGTGCGTATGCGATGGCGAGAGCCGAGCTACCGAGCGCGATCCAGAGAATGACGCTCGCGAAGCTGTGTGCACCGGCAGCGAGCAGATAGCCGAGCGCCGCGAGTGCAAGGCCGCCGAAGACCAGTTTCCGCCATGGAAATCGGCGCACCCACAACACGGATGCGGCCATCAGAGCAATGGGGCCGCCCAGTACGGCCGCGGCCACGAATCCCAACTGTCGCGAATCGGGAGTGACGGTGAGCGCGACCGCCCCGATGAGGTACGGCATGAGCATGGCCGGCAGCAGGCAAACGCTCGTCAACAGGGCGGCTGCCATGACGACGGAGAGTCGGTTGACCGATGTACCCTCGATGGCGCCGTCCATTGAGGCCATGCTACGCGAAAGAAGCTCACCGCACGCAGCGTGAGCCTACCCGTCCAAAAGAGGGTAGTCTGAGATTCGCCGCGGCAGAGGCGCGTACCATCACCTCAAGCTACCTCTCACGGACGGCTCACATGACCCTGACGGTTCTCGAAAACGGTCGGCTTTTCGACGGCATCCATGATGAGCTCGTCGAGTCCTGCCACGTGCTCATCGAAGACGATCGGATCCGGGAAGTCGCCCCTACGAGAATCTCGATCCAGGACGCTCGTCGGATCGACTGCCGGGGTCAGACCGTGATGCCGGGATTGATCGATGCGCACGTGCATGCGTGCCTGCCGGCGTCGGATTTCGATGCGGTGGCGCATATGCCGCCGTCGCTCCTCAGCCAGTATGCGGCGGTCGCTCTGGCCGGGTATCTGCGGCGCGGATTCACCACCGTGCGCGATGCGTGCGGCGCCGATTATGGACTCGTCATCGCGCTTCAGCGAGGGCTCTTGCCCGGTCCGCGGCTCCTGATCAGCGGCAAGGCGATTTCCCAAACGGGTGGGCACGGCGATACACGCCCGATCGATGAAATCGACCTATGTCCTTGCGCCTATTGCAGTCCGCTCACGGTGATCGCAGACGGCGCAGACGAAGTTCGTCGAGCGGTACGCGAGGAGCTGCGTAAAGGGGCCAATCAAATCAAGATCTTCGCATCCGGAGGAGTCACTTCGCCGACGGATCCGATCTGGATGCGGCAGTTTACTGCCGAGGAGATCGGAGTCGCCGTGTACGAAGCCTCCACTCGCCGCACCTACGTGATGGCGCATTGTCACACCTCGGACTCGGCGCGGGCATGCATCGCAGCGGGCGTGCGCAGCATTGAGCACGGCTCTGATCTCGATCAAGAGACGGCAAAGATGATTGCCGCGGCCGGCAGCTTCGTCGTGCCGACGATGGTGGTCGCCGACACGGCGGTGCGTCACGGGCTCGCGATGGGCCTCAAGCCGGCGAACCTCGAGAAGCTCGGGGGAATCACCGAGAAGATGTATCGATCGGTGGAGACCTGCCGACGGCAGGGCGTCAAACTCGGGTTCGGGACCGATCTGCCCGGCAACTTCGGCGAGCGCCAGAATGAGGAATTTCGGCTGCGTGCAACCGTGCAGCCGCCCATCGAGATCCTGCGCTCGGCAACGGCCATCAACGCCGAGCTGCTGGGAATGACGGGCGAGATCGGATGCGTTCGGCCGGGAGCCCACGCCGATATTTTGGTGGTGAATGGCGACCCGACGCGCGACATTTCGGTGCTTACCGACCCCGGCACCGGATTGAGCCTTATTATGTCGCGGGGCTCTTTAGTCAAGAATACTCTGCCAAACTGATGGCCGATGGCAGCCCGTGCGAGCTCGCTCCTGTTCTCCAAACTGAGGCCCCCCGGCATCTCGGGCGGATCGCTCCGGCGTGACGCGCTCATCGAGGAGTTGATCTCAGGCGGCAAAGCAACTCTCATCGCTGCTCCGGCCGGCAGCGGCAAGACCACGTTGATGGAGCAGACATACCAGGAACTGCGTTTGCGCGCCGTGCCAACCGCCTGGCTCACCTTCGATGCAAACGATACCGACGCGCTCGAGCTCGTACAGTATCTCGGCAGCACCCTGCTGCAAGCCGAGATCGTGGGTGCGAGCGATGAGGAGACGGCGCATAACATCTTAGGCGGCCGCTCGCCGCGTGCATCCTTGGCGAGATTATTGGCGGCGGCCGCCGCAGCCGGCAGCCATGCTGTCGTCTTTCTCGATGACGTGCACCTCCTGACGGATCCGCCCTGCCTCGCTCTCATTAGAGTGCTGCTCGACGAGTCGAGCAATAATTTGCGTTTCGTGATGGCGAGCCGCCGCTGGCCGTCGCTCGATATCGCAAAGCTCCAGCTGCAGGGAACGCTACGCTTGATTTCCGCCGAGCAGCTCAAATTCACGCTGACCGAAGCCTGCCGCCTGTTGGGAGAGGAGCGAGTCGAGGAACCGCTGCAAGCTGCCTACGAGCACGCCCACGGCTGGCCCGTGGCGCTGAAGCTTCTCGCGGCGTTCCACGCCCGGCAACCGGCGGGCTCGCGCGGACTTGCTCAAAGCGCGGCCAGTGCGGACGTTGCGATCTACTTGAGCGAACAAGTGATGGCGGATTTGCCGGCCGGCATGGAGCATTTCTTGACGAGGACGAGCTTGCCCGAGCGAATCTCGGGCGCACTCGCCCAGAAGCTGACCGATCGGCCGGATAGCGGGCATGTCCTGCGCGAGCTCGAACGGCAAGGCCTCTTCATCGTGCGGGTTGAGGATTGTGCGGGGTGGTTCCGCTATCACGACTTCTTCCGCGATTTTTTGCGTGCCCGCCTCGCCGAGCAGCCAGGCGTCGAGATCACCGCGGAACATCGCCGGGTGGCGGAGTGGTTTCTGCAGAAAGGTCGGCTTGAAGAGGGGTTGAAGCATGCCATCGAGGCCGGGGCCTGGGATCTCGCAATCATGATTCTCGAAAACCAAGGCGGCTGGCAAATCGCCTTGAAGCACGGAGCGGATGTGCTGAACGGCATCGAGGCGATCCCCGCGGTCGCGATGCAATCCTCCCTCCTGACCCGGCTTACGCTGGTCTATCTATTGCTTCATCTCGGACAAGCAGATCGCGCCCGCGAAGCGTTCGAGGAGCTGAGGTCGGAATCAGAAGATTTCAGCGCCTGGAGAGGCGAATGTCTCGCGCCGAATGTACGTGCCGAGTGTCGCGCCCTCGAAGCCATCATCATCATCGATGAGGAGCGCCCGTTGCCCGTGAGTTTCGTCGAGCGCATCAAGCAAGAGGCGAGCTCGATCGGGACCCGTGGGCGCTTCGTGCGGATCGTGATCGACAGCGGCCTCGCTATTTACGCGAACTACGATGCGGGGAACTACCAGGAGTGCATTCGTCTCGCGGATCAGGGGCTGCTCGCCCTCAGGGACATCGACGCGAATTTCGGACTTGGATATTTGCATCTCTATCGCGGCATGAGTCAATTCGCGCTCGGACGGGTCCACCTCGCTCAGGTCGCATACCGAAACGCTCTGGATCTGGCCGCGGGACACTTTCCGCACGAATCGCAAAGGATCGAGGCGCTCGCCTGCATTGCGGAATGTCAATATTATGCCGATGATCTTACCGGTGCGCGGTGCAACGTCGATGCGGCTCTCGCGAGTCTGCGGGAGCAAGTGGCGGTCGACGGCCCGGTTTTCCAAGTAACGTACCTCACCGCGGCCGCCGTGTATGCGCGGGTCGCGGGCCTTGACGAAGCGCTGTCGTTGCTGCTCGAAGCACGTGCCGTTGCCCAATACCTGCAAAGGGAACATCGGCTCGCCAACATCGACATTCGCCGCGTCGAGGAGTTGACCCGTGCCGGCTATTGCTCCGACGCCGAGGAGATTATTCGACAAGACGGGTTCCAGCGCGCCTTGGCCGGACAGATCGGCGAGCCGTCCTGCATTCCGCTGCTTGCCATGAACGCCGGATTGGCCGTTGCTCGGTTCGAGATAGCGACGCAGCAACGGGACGCCGCTTGTCGACGGCTCCTGGCACTGGAGACCAGAAGCGAGCGATTTTCCAACGAGGTGCTGAAGCTCAAATGCCTCACACTTCTGGTGTGGTGCCAATTCGTCCTCGGTGATCATGCCGCCTGCCGCCAGAATCTGCGCCGCCTCACCTCGCGAATCATCCCGCTGGGCCTCAAACGTGTCATCGCGGACGAAAGAGTCCTCTTGCAGCCTGTATTGGAGTACGCCCTCAGCACGGGAGAGCGAACCGGTACGGCTGCACATGTGCATGCACAGATCGTTCTCGAGGACTGGCTGAACGCGTCCGACTGCCCTCCCTTTGCCCAGGGAAAAAGCGTCGGGACTTCGACACGCCCGCTCGATCCGCCCGGTGTGCTTTCGCCTCGCCAACGCGAAGTGCTCGAGCTCCTGGCGGTGGGGCTTTCCGGAAAGGAGATCGCTACCCGGCTCGGCCTATCGGAGAGCACCATCAAGTCGTATCGAAAATCGCTGTATGCGAGGCTGCGCGCGGGCCGCCGGTCGCAGGCCCTCGCGAACGCTCGGCGCATGTCCTTGTTGCCCTGAACGCCGAACAGCGTTTCATGGAAAGAAGGGCACTTATCATCGGGGCGTCGCGAGGACTCGGCTGGGGCCTCGTCCGGGAGCTGGTGAGTGAGGACTGGAGCGTCGTCGGCACCGTCCGCGATCCGCAGGTTCACACCCCTCTTCACGAGCTGCAGGCGGAAAACCGCCAACAAGTGACCATCGAGCAGGTGGACATCACCCAGTCGGCGCATTTGGCGGCGCTCCGGTCCCGTCACGCCGGCGAGCGATTTGACCTGCTGTTCGTGGTGGCAGGCGTGAGCAATGACATCCACGAGCCCATCGGCCAAGTGAGTACCGAAGAGTTCGTGCGAGTCATGGTAACGAACGCGTTGGGTCCACTTCGGGCGGTGGAGACACTGATCGACCTGGTGACGCCGCAGGGCCAAGTCGCCGCGATGTCCTCGGAGCTCGGCAGCATCGCCGACAACACGGACGGCGGCTGGGAACTGTATCGGGCGAGCAAGGCATCGTTAAACACGTTGATGCGGTGCCTGACAGCGCGTCACGCAGACGACACGCGTACGTTCTACGTCGTAGCCCCGGGATGGGTCAGAACCGATCTCGGCGGCGAAGACGCACCGCTCGACATCGAGACCAGCGTGCGCGGGGTGCTCCGCGCAATGCGGGCGCGCTTCGGGACGCGGGGACTCGTGTTTCTCGACTATCGAAATGAGGTCCTCCCCTGGTGACGACGCTTAGCTGTCGATCCGGGCTGCTGCGGACGACGAGTTAAGATGAGGGCACATACGCTATTCGTCCAAGCGCCTTTCTCTCCTCCCCCGCGCATGCGGTGCCTCGGTCCCCGATAGCGTCGATTGTCCCTATGTCCGCTACGGCGGACACAATTCTCGCCGAGAACTGAAAAGGAGGTCGATGGGCACCCAATAGGTATCCAAAAACCATCAGTCACTCACGATCGCTTTAGGTTCCAGAAACTCCCGCAGTCCGTAAATCCCCCCCTCGGGCAAGAGCGGTGACGCATCGATAGGTGCAAGCGCGTTGGGGTAATCCTGGAAGTGCCGGCCCGCCGATCAAGACAGTTTGGCATTGATCACTTCCCGCGGGTCTAAACCCACGTAGCTCTCGGGGAAACCCGAGTAGAATGTGATTCAATGAGAGCCATTACCGCCGAACAAGCTAGAGCCTACCTCGAGCGATGGGATCTGGCCCGCGACGCCGAAGCGGTCGAGCTACAACGCACCCCGATGGCGATCACGTTTCGTCAGTTGGAAGCGCTGATGGCCTCGCGCGATGCATTCAGGAACGATCCGCAGCGGGAGCAGGAGATTGAGTCGGTCCGCGAGCGTTGGGCCGGATTGCGGAGGACTTTCGTTGCCCTTTAGGGCGAGCGGGTTGCCTGAAGGGCTGCAGGGAGGGAATTGAACCCCCGACACGCGGATTTTCAGTCCGTCCCCCATTCGTAAGTAAGTGACTGAATCGCCCGCAAATAGCTCGCGCCCAGTGTCAAATAAAATCCTGCTACGCTCAATTTTAACTCGTTGATTTCTCACGACCAACGAACTTCATTTTTGACAGGTGGACTCGTAGGGGTTGCTGTATCGCGATGGAATAACGCGAGACGGTTTACTCGACCAGCGCAAGGGTCGGGCCATGAGGTTATGGCGATTTAGTGTCGGCGCACGAGGTACCATCGAGTTAACCGCTCGCCGGTACGATCCATTGACCGGTCGCTCTCGCAGTGCAATGCTGTGGCGGTCGCCACTCCTAAGACTCCACGCATAAGAATTGGAGCTCGACTATGTCAATCACCCGCAGGCAAGTGCTCAAACGTGCGAGCGCCGCTTTAGCCGCACCGGTCCTCTTGCAAGGTTGTCAGCAGCAAAATAACCCGACGCCTCAGGATGTGCCGTCGATTCAGCTAGATCTCGCAGTAAATCTCGACACCGACGACGTGTACAACTTTTTGTCCAGCACAAAACCAGAAGAGACGTTCGGTCCCGTCTTGTCAGACTCCGAGAAGACTGTCTACACGCATCAGCTATCCATCAAGGAGGCAGGATCTCAGTCTTTTCCCAAAAATAGCGTGCCAAAGTGTGATCCCTTATTTGATGCTGCGCGCAAGAACCCTCCTGGATGTGCGCCATTCTAATCCGGGTTATTCACAGCGAAGCGGCTGCGCTATTCCGTACGTAGAAAGAAGGATAAAAGAGTGGTTGGTGAGATAACTGCGCTGAATATATACGAGCATCCGGTCGTTGTAACCGCGAAGGCCGTACTGTTGGTCACCGAGGAGGTGCAAAACAATACCGCCCTCGCGGACAAGATCAAGACGGCTTTCGACGCATATGACCCGAGCAAGAATCCCGATCCATTCAAATATGCGTCCGAACACATGGGAACTGACGTCAAGGCAACCATGTTTATTGTTCGCGGGCGTTTTTCTATCCAGAAGATCGGAAACCCAACGGTTCATCACGAGCAGAACGAGAGATTAAAAGCGTTCTACCGCGGTGTCGGCAAAGACACCGTCTATGAACCGAAGAGGAAGAGTCTAGACCAGCTCTTTGGCGAACCAGAAAACAGCCTCGAGCTAAGCGAACCGACCGAGGAGGATATGGGGCGCGTGCCAAAGCCGTACGTCGACCCGGCGCACGAACGTGAATTGCCGGAGAATGCCACTGCGGCTCAAGAAGACAACGCCTTGCAGGACATCATCGACGCTAACAAACTTGGATTCCATGGTTGCGAGGCCAACAGAAAGACCTATAGAAGGATTGCCGCGGTGTTTGGCTGGCCGGAATTTCGCATCGTGTGGATGGATGTAAAGATAAAGGTTGGGTGTTTTTGGGTGATTTTTACGTTGCCCGTTCCACAGATACGCTTCTCATCGTTAGTGCTGTTCGCGTACGTTGCGCATGAGGGTAACCTCGCACCCTACATACAGCAGAGCGTTGAGGTTTGCATTGTCCAATCTGCAGTGTCATCGTTTGTCATTGGCGTCGTTCTCAACAATTTTGCCGCGGCTATGGCAGCGTATGAGGCGCTATTCGACGCGTGCATAAGCAACAAGGCACTGTGTCTGATACCTGGTCTTGCCTTGATCGTTGAGTCCTCAGAATGATCGTGAGCATCTCTGCATATACGAAGGGGTACCGCTGGTTCCGGATCAACGCCTCCTACCTTTAGCGCGTCGCCGAGGCTAAGTCCTCAAGGCATCAAGCGCCGATGATTAAGGGATGAAGTGGAAAACCCCAAAGCGTGGTCGATCATCACCCCGATGGCGGAATTGATGCAAAACTTCGAGCGGACTTCGGTGACGGACCAACGCCAGCTCCCGCTTCGGCTACTCTTAATCATCTGGATAGGAACCGACTATGCCGCAGGACATGCTGGATCTGTTGAGGCTTGACCCTGGCACGCGAACACTAGGCCAACTGTTGCAAGAGCGCGAGTGGGCGTACGAGGAAATTACGAGGCTTCGACGCGAGGACGCACAGCGCCAACGAATCGCGCCCAAGACTTACTCGCATCCAGCGAAGTTCGAGTCTCCGCGCGGCCTCCGATACCTACGGCTGCGAGAGGTCTGCCAGCGTGTTGGATTGAAGACTTCCTCGGTGTACCGATTGATCGGTCTCGGCAAGTTCCCGAAGCAGGTGAAATTATCGGAACGTACGGCAGCCTGGATAGAGAGTGAGATCGAGTCGTTCATGGCATCTCGCATCGCAGATCGAGATCAAGGATCGCCCGCAGCAGCGCCCGCGCCGTCGCCATACATGCGAATGGGTGAAGTCATGAAGCGCACGGGTATGAACTCGTCGAAGATCTACGAACTCATCAGAGAAGAAGCGTTTCCAAAGTGGGCCTCCCTCCCAAAGATCGCCTCTGGCTGGCTGAGGTCAGACATTGAGCTTTGGATTGAATCCCGCGGACAGCAACGGTTGAAATGATCAGCGAAGTGACGCGGAAGGCGTAGGTTCAAATCACGGGCAGGATTCTCGTAACGCCTACCTTCCGGCTATCGCTCGCCGCGTGACTTGGGGGCTTTATGAATTACTGCCAGACCCTGACTCGCACTGTCATAAATGCGCACAAGTAACTGTCATTTTACCTGTTTACAATAAATCAACTGTCCTAGAAGCCCCTAGGTTTACCTGGCGCCCCGAGAACGGGGAAGGATACCGAGTACAGTCGAGAACCGGCCTCGAACTGCAACGCCTCCTCTGATCGAAAGTGCACCAAAAGCACATGCAGCAAGCGCTTAATCCCTTCGGGGGATGTCATTTTTTTCGGCGCAACTTCAACGTTTCTGCTCCATCGCCCGTTCCGGTATCACGGGTATCGCACTTCACAAGAAACACAGACTCGCGGTCGAGGAAATTCTCCTCATCGTCGTGAAAGACCCTTCCGATCACGGGGTCGGCGAAAATACGCATGATTTCCTCGAAAGCCTCTTCATTGGGCATAACCCATTCGGTCACACAGTCATACTCCCATTCTTTGGTGGCCAAACCACTCCCATGAGGATCGGTAGGGACTCCGCCGCCTGCCGTTCCGACCTTGTAGTTACGCTTGAATTCAACGAGAAGGTGCCCCAGGTACTTGTGCCCCAGGCTGACATGACTGTTTTCGTAGTGATCTCGGAATTGTTCGAGGGTTATACCCGCCTTCCGCTTCAACAACCATAGAACCTTGAACATATGCGCCTTCCTTTAGATAGATCGAGTCAGATGAAATTCGGCCGCGCGCAAGCTACTCCTTGAAAACTTCTATGTGCGTCAACGCGGAGAGCATGACAAGAGGTATCTCGCGAGCGGTCGCCCGCTGATATTCCTTGTACGGAGGATACAAATTCACCATGAAGGCCCAGACGTAAGGGCACTCCTCTTGAGTGGGTTCACGCCAGTTCCCCCGGAACGCTTGCGTGGCAATCTGAAAAGCGACCTCCTGGCTTTCCCTCAGGTTCAAATACCATGCGGGGTGGATGTCAGCGCCTCCTTTGGAAGCGACGACCACCACCTCGCCGCCTGAGTCGCCGTAGATAAGCGGTGTTATTCGCTTCGCGCCGCTCTTGCGGCCGATTGTTTGTAGAAGTAGGGTTGTAGTGAACTGGCGTCCACCTATCTCGCGGAGGTCAACAATGTGTCCCTCTGCGCCGCCCGATCTCAGGTAGTTTCGCCTGTGCTCCCCGACCCAATCGAGCCGGGTTGCCTCGATATCGGTCATTCTCACTTGATCTTTGCTCATATACGATCAATCGCGCTGAGCACGTGGCGTGCCGCGATATAGCAGACCGTAATGTCGCCACCTTCGCGGGTCTCCTCTCTTCGCGCACTGGCGCAGCGCCCGCATCAGACCGCAACCGCGACATCGAGGACCTGCGGTTGAACCTGCTTAGCCCGCGCCGCGATATCGTTGGCGGCCACGTAGCCGAACGTCAAGGCGGGTCCGATGGTTCCACCCGCTCCGGGGTAGCAGTTGCCGAACGGGCTGCCGCATGCATTGCCCGCCG
>Ga0302325_10023264_pt1 | contig 12926 bp, 11 predicted proteins | sample Palsa_T0_2_FD_201948 | JGI IMG/M metagenome (GOLD analysis project Ga0302325, IMG submission 201948) | Peat permafrost microbial communities from Stordalen Mire near Abisko, Sweden - Palsa_T0_2 | ecosystem: Environmental > Terrestrial > Soil > Palsa > Peat permafrost | place: Sweden: Abisko... | reverse complement strand
AAAGCTTGGTTGCGAGCACGGCGTCTGTGGTGCCTGCACGGTTCTGGTAGACGGCCAGGCCGTCCGTTCATGCCTGATGTTCGCGGTACAGGCAGAGGGATGCGAGGTCACAACGGTCGAGGGACTAGAGTGCGACGGGAAGCTCGACTTCGTCCAGCAAGCGTTTGCCAAGCATCACGGGCTGCAGTGCGGGTTTTGCACGGCTGGCGTGCTGATGTCTGTGCATTCGTTCCTCCAACGAAACCCGAGCCCGACGGAAGGCGAGATCCGATTGGAATTGGGCGGAAACATCTGCCGCTGCACCGGGTACGTGAACATCGTCAAGTCGATCGCGGCTGCTGCCGCAACCATCCGCTAGCGGCGTGCAGGGAGAAAAAAGATGGCTACAGTAACGTCGGCTCAAGCTAAGGCCGAAGTCACGTCTCGCATAAGGCTTCCAAAAGATCGATCAATTCTCAAAGGGAAGTGGATCGGAGCCAGGGTGCAGCGGGTCGAGGACCCACGGTTCCTGACCGGCAACGCTAAATATGTTGCCGACATTTCGCTGCCGCGCATGCTGCATGCGGTGTTCGTGCGCTCTCCGCACGCGCACGCCCGCATCAAGTCGATCGACAAGTCTGTACTGCCGGGACTCGGCAAGACTGTGTTTGCGTTCACCGGCGAGGATATGCGCAATGTACCGGACCTGATCGATTTCTGCGCGCTGACGACGCTGCTGAAGACACCCCAGCCTGTGATGGCACGCGACCGGATTCGGTTTGCAGGTGAGGCCATCGCCGTCGTCGCCCACGCGGATCGGTATGCCGCCGAGGATTTTGCCGAGCAACTCTTCGAGGCTATCGAGTACGAGGTTCTCCCAGCCGTGCCCACGGTCCAAGCTGCCGGAAGACCGGGCGCGCCACTCCTCCATCCGGACCTAAAGACCAACGAACTCTACCGCGAGACCGAGACGCATGGCGACGTCGACGGGGCTTTCAAGGCGGCGGACCAAGTGTTCAGTACTCAGTTCTACCACAACCGCTACGAAGCGGCGCCGATGGAATGCCGCGGCGTTTTGGCTAACTACGAACGCATGGAAGGTCAGCTGACCATGTGGTCTTCGACCCAAATGCCGCACCGCCTGGGATCGATGGTCGCCGAAGCGATCGGCCTGCCCGAACAGCGGCTTCGCTCGATCGCACCTGCCGTCGGCGGGGGCTTCGGTCAGAAGATGTGCACCACGCCAGAGGAAGTCGTCATTCCATGGGTTGCGCTGCAGCTCGCACGGCCCGTGAAGTGGATCGAGGATCGCCGCGAACATTTGCTGGCCGCGACGCACGCCAAAGAGGAGTGGATAAACCTTGACGTCGCCGTCAAGAACGATGGCACCATCCTTGGCGTCCGCGGTGAATTCATTGGCGACGCCGGCGGCTATTCATTCAACCCATCGAGCGCGCTGATCGAGCCAGCCTTGGCCGCGAAGTCGTTCATCGGTCCGTACCGGATCGAGAACTTCGAAGAGACGGTGGCCGCCTCGCTCACCAACAAGAGCCCGACCGCCGCTTACCGCGGCGTCGGCTGGACGGCGTCAAACACCGTGCGTGAGATCATCGTCGATGAGATCGCGCGCGGGCTCGACATCGACCCCGCTGAGTTGCGGCGCATGAACATGCTGGACTCGAATGAGCTCCCGTACAAAACCGTGACCGGTCAGATTTATGACAGCGGCAGCTACAAAGAGTCGCTGGAAAAGGCGCTCGAAATCATCGACTACAAGGCGTTCCGGGCCGAGCAGAAGAAGCTTCGCGCTGAAGGCCGCTATATCGGTCTTGGCATTAGCGCGTATGTGGAGAACACCGCCTGGGGAAGTGATTCATCCTTTCAGTCTGGCACGCCGCTTCCGTCGCATGACAACTCCACCGTGACGATGGATCCCAGTGGAAAGGTCACGGTCAGCACCAGCATGTCCGCGCACGGCCAAGGCCACGAGACCATCTTCGCCCAGGTCGCTGCGGATGCGCTCGGCATCGAGATGTCCGACGTGAAGGTAATTCACGGCGACAGTCGCAGCTCGCCATACGGCCTCGGTACGTACGCCAGCCGCAGTGCAGTCATCGGCGGCGGCAGCATCGCCAGGGCGGCCGGGGATGTCCGCAAGCAAGTCCTGCGCGTCGCGGGCCACATGCTCGAAGCGAGTCCCGAAGATCTGACCATCGAGAATGGAAAGGTTTCGGTAGTCGGGGCGCCGCCGCTGTCCAAGACCTTGCAGGAGGTGGCCAGCGCGGCGTACTGGGACAACAACATGCGCGACGAGGAGCCGGGTGAAACTCATCAACCATTGCTCTCGTCCACCCGCTTCTACGACCCGCCTGCCACGTATGCGAATGGTACGGTTGTCGTTCTCGCGGAGGTTGATGCAAACACCGGCGCGGTCAAGCTGTATCGTGTGGTCGTGGTCGAGGATTGCGGGACGCTCATCAACCCGATGATCGTCGAGGGACAGGCGCACGGCGGGATCACTCAGGGTATAGGTGGAGCGTTGCTGGAGCACCTAATCTACAGCGACGAAGGTCAGCCGCTGACGACGACCTACGCGGACTACCTTGTGCCTACCGCCCCCGGGGTGCCGAATATCGAAGTGCACCACATTGAGAGTCCGTCGCCGTTCAGCATCGGCGGTATCAAGGGAATGGGCGAAGGAGGTCAAATCTCCGCTCCGGCAGCTGTCGCCAACGCAGTTGCCGACGCTCTTGCTCCTTTCGGAGCCCGCGTCACGCGTCTTCCGCTTACGCCTGATACGGTGTTACGGATGATCGGCAAGATCGGTGCGGCAGCATGACGCGCAATTCGCTCCTAGTGTCTCTATCGAGCCGCCGGGGCCGATGCGCCGGTTCGGCCGGGAGTTCGGAAAATAGTAAAGTCGTCACAGGGTTCCAAACGGTGTTTTGTCGGGAGTTTACGGTGACAAGGAGAAGTAGAATGAAGAGTTATACAAATCTGTTGGCGGGGGCGGTGATGGCCGCCTCCACCTTGGTTGGGGCTAGCTCGTCCCAGGCCGCCGACTGGTGGCCGGTCAAATACTACAACATGGATTCGGGCTCGGCGAAGGACGCAGAATACGTTCCCCTGCCAGGGAAAGCGTCAAAGCCCTGGAATATCTGCGTTCTGTTTCCGCACATGAAGGACTCCTTCTGGGTGGCCGTGGACTACGGCATCGTCGAGGAAGCTAAGCGGCAGGGCGTCAACATCACGCTCTATCAGGCAGGCGGTTATGAAAATCTGCCGAAGCAGCTGTCGCAATTCGATGACTGTCTGGCGGGCAATTTCGACGCCATCGTGATCGGCGTGATCTCAGAAGCCGGTTTCGAACGCGAGTTCGCAAAAGGCGTGGCGTCGGGCAAGCCGATTGTCACCACCGTTAATCCAGTCGGGAAGCCGAGTGTGACGGCGAGAGTAACCAACAACTACCCCGTCATGGGCGAAATAACGGGCAAGGCGCTGGTCGACGCTCTCAAGGGCGCGCCCGGAAAGGTTGTGGCCTTCCCGGGTCCGTCGGGTTCAGGCTGGGCCGAAGGCTTCCTTGGCGGCTTTAAGGAAGGGATCAAAGGCGCCAAGAATGTGGAAGTGCTCGCCGAGAAGTTCGGCGATTCCGGCGTGGCAATTCAGCTTGGTCTCGTGCAGAACGCCTTGCAAGCCTATCCGGACATGAACGTGATCTGGGGCTGTGCCCCGGCGGTTGAAGCGGCCATCGGCGCCGTGGCTCAGGCCGGCAAGAAGGACATGTTGATCATGTCCTCCTACGAAAATCAGGAAATGCTCCATGCCTTGCAAAAAAATGAGATATTGGGGTTCGCCACCCTGTATCCGGTCTTGCAAGCCCGCATGGCTATCGACATCGCGGTGCGCGCGCTTGAGCACAAAGAATACGTCAAGTACGCGGAAGCGATTCCCACAGCCATCCTCAAAAGCAACCTGGACAAGATCAACATGGACTTGGTCCTGGCTCCGGACGACTTCAAGGCCGTCTATTCGGTCAAGCAGTGAGGATGGCAATCAGCGACTGAAGGTTGCTCGGATGACCGCAGTCGTGGCAGTCAATGCGGACGTCTCGCGCTCGGCGGAAGAGTTGCGCGAGACGTCCGATTTACTGCTCAATCTCACCAATATTTCGAAGCGGTTTCCCGGGGTTGTCGCCTTGGAAAGCGTCGACTTCGATCTTCGCCGCGGCGAGGTGCACGTCCTATTCGGCGAAAACGGCGCCGGCAAGTCGACCCTGATCAATATCATCGCCGGCACGTTCCCTTCCGACACCGGCACTTTCAAATATCAAGGCCGGGAGATCACCCACCTCACGCCGCATGGCGCCCGCGCCATCGGCATCAGCCCCGTGTTTCAGGAATTCAGCCTGGTACCCGAGCTTACGGTCGAGCAGAATCTCTTTCTGGGACGTGAAATCACGAATGGCGGATTTCTCAACGGCATCGCAATGCGGGCGCGCGCCAGGGAGATCATCCGCGAGCTCGATTTCGACCTCCGGCCGGACTACAAGGTCGTGCAATTATCACGTGCCCACCAACAGATGGTGGAGATTTCTAAGGCCTTCCTCACCGAGGTCCGGCTGTTGATCCTTGACGAGCCGACCGCCTCGCTCACCGATTCCGAGGCGGAAAAGCTCTTCGGTCTGGTTGCCAAGCTCAAAAATTCCGGCGTCGGCATCATCTACGTCTCACATCGCATGCGGGAGATCAAACAGATTGCCGATCGCATCACTGTGCTGCGCGATGGGCACAAGATCAAGACGGTTCAGGCCGGTGACGTCACTGAAACTGAGTTGGTCGAACTAATGACCGGCCGAAAAATCGGCGTGCTGTTCCCCAAAGTCGACCACAAGCCCACCAAGAAACTGCTCGAGGTTGAACGCGTCTCGCTCACCGATCGCTCGGTAACTGACGTCAGCTTCTATGCCCGGGCCGGGGAAATCACCGGCATCGCCGGATTGGTTGGTTGTGGCAAATCGGAATTAATCCGAGCGATCGTCGGGCTGGAGCCGATGTTGTCGGGCGCCATCCGCATCCGCGGGCAAGAGGTGACCGCTCCAACTCCGGCGTCAATGATCCAGCGTGGGGTATGCTATTTCCCCTCCGACCGTGTGGCGGAGGGGCTGGCGCTTGCGCGCCCGGTTCGCGAAAACTGCTCGATGGCCGCGCTCGATCTGCCTGCTTTCTCGCGCAACAAGATACTTCAGCGTCGCAGCGAGCGACGGACGGTGCAGGGCATCGCCAACAAATTGCGTTTGCGGCCGCCCAACATCGAGCGAGCAGTTGCGAGCTTTTCGGGCGGCAATCGTCAGAAAGTACTTTTAGCTCGGGGGTTTACCCGGGAAATTTCCGTGTTTCTCTTTGACGAACCGACCGTCGGAGTCGACGTTGGTGCAAAGATCGAAATCTACGACCTGATGAAAGACTTGCTTGCGACCGGTGTTGCGATCATTCTTGTTTCGTCGGACCTGCCGGAGGTGCTGAATCTTTCCAATCGGCTGTACGTGATGCATCGATCCCACATGGCGGCAGAGCTGGTTGGCGCTGATATTAACGAGCCGGAAGTGCTTTCCCATTTCTTCCGCGAGCGACATGCGGGCGACGTGGCGAGGCCTACAACCGTATAGGACCGGCAATGAGTGATGACTTGACCGGCGATGACGTCGTCCCCATGGGCACCACGGTCGCCGGGCGGTTTGTCCGCTCTTATAACGCCGTTGGTTTCCTGCCGATATTGCTGACGGGGTTGGTTGTCGTACTAGCGATCTTCCTGCCGCACTTCCTTGCGGTTCAGAATATGCTCAACGTTCTTCGCAGTTCGTCCTATCTGGTCATTATTGCTGTCGGCCAAATGCTCGTTCTCATTGTCGGCGGCTTCGACCTGTCGCAAGGCGCGGTGGTGGCGCTAACCAGTGTCTCTGCCGCGCTGGTAATGGCCGGTCTGAAGGGTACGCTGGACCCGAGCGTGGTCATTCTGATCGGTGTTCTGGTCGGCTTGGGATGCGGTGCGGTCGTCGGCCTCGTTAATGGCCTGTGCGTGGCTTTCTTGAAGATTTCGCCCTTCATGGTGACGTTGGGTACCCTGTCTATCGCGACCGGCTTTGCGTTGCTGCTAACCAGCGGAATTCCGATCTACGGCATGCCCACACAGTTCGTCGATGGCTTTGGCCGCGGCCTATGGTTCAGCTTACCTTCAGTCTTCTACCTCGCCGGCGGAATCGTTGCTGTTATTTGGGTCGTGCAAAACCACACGCCGATGGGCCGCTATATCCTTGCCATCGGCGGAAACATGCAGGCCGCGCTAGTGTCCGGTGTGCCAGTAAAGACCTACCTCATCTTGTCGTATGTCATTTGCTCGGTTCTCGCCTCGGTGTCCGGTCTGGCGCTCACCGCGCAGCTTGGATCGGGACAAGCCGTCATCAACGCGGCACTGACTCTCGAAAGTATCGCGGCCGGCGTTATCGCCGGTGTCAGCATCAAGGGTGGTGTCGGCCGGGTGGAGATGGTCGCTCTTGGTGCAATCCTTCTCCTCACGCTGACTGACGCGATGGATCTACTGAAAATTGATCCGCGCATTCAGGCGATCTTCATTGGCTTCATTGTCGTGCTGGCCGTGGCACTCGACGAGCTTTCGCAACGGAGGGCGGCACGTGTCTGAGGCGAGTATCCCCAATTTGGCATTAACCGTGGGTCCCCAAGAGGACCGGCATCGCAGTAGCAAGCGCCTCGGTTTTATGCTGCTGCTGCCGATCATTATCGCTGCCATGGAGCTAATCGTTTCGTTGATTGAACCTCGCGTCCTTTCAGGTCACAACCTGGTCAATGTGCTGGTGCAATCGAGTTATTTGTTGCTCTTCGCCTCCGCGCAGATGATCGTCATCCTGACGGGTGGATTTGATCTGTCTCTGGGGATGGCAGTCTCCGTGAACAGCGTCGCCATTGCACTGGTGACTACAGCTCTTGCCGCGACAGGGGTTTCACCATGGCTTTTGGTTGTGGTTGGCATAGTCGCCTGCATAGTCGTGGGTTTGCTAGTCGGTACGTTCAACGGCTTTTTCGTGTCGCGGCTGGGAATCAATCCCTTCATCGTCACGCTCGGTAGCTTGAATATCTGTTATGGGCTGGCGACGACAATCTCCGGCGGGCGACCGGTTTTCAACGTACCGGACGTCATCAGCCTCGTTTTCTATGACGGAACGATAATACCCGGAGTTCCTACACCGGTGATCCTGGCGGTCGTCGTCGCGGTGCTGCTGTATTTGCTTTTGGATTGGACGGTATTCGGTCGCGCCCTTTATCTCATTGGCGGCAATCCACGGGCCGCCAATCTCGCCGGTATTCCCGGTAAGCGCTATTTGTTTCTAGCCTATATCACCTGCAGCCTGCTGGCGGCTTTCGGCTCGTTGATGCTCACCGCCCGTACGGGTTCGGGCGAGCCCAATCTCGGCGGCGGCCTGATGCTCGAGAGCATCGCCGCTGCCGTGATCGGCGGTGTCAGCCTGCAGGGTGGAATTGGAGGAATCATCCCCGTCATCTTCGGCTCGGTCTTTGTCACTGCCTTGTCCAACGCGATGGACCTACTGGAAGTCGGCGGCTACGTGCAGCAGATTTTGCTGGGCTGCGTTATCATTGCCGCGATATTCCTTGATCGCGTCCGAGCAACGCGCTCTTAAAAACTCATATTATATTATAATTAAATGACTTACTGCCATGTCGCGCAGATCGCATCGGTGGGTGGATTCGCCCTATCTGAGGCAGGTGATTGACGAACATTGTTGTGGACGCGCTTGCAAAAAGCGCGTCGCGCATTTGATCACTTCAACAAATCTAAAAAGCGTTGGCGAGCAACCGCTTTGGCCTATCCCGCGAGCGCCGATCGTAGTCGCGCATCGCGGTTTTTGTACTCGGCGCGCGCTTTCAGCGCCGCATCCATATCTACCTGAACAAAGCGGGCCAAATTGTTCGGCTGCATCTGCGCAATGCGATCCATGTCGGCGCTGATCACGGTGCCGATGATCGCATAGCCGCCGCCGGACACCGCGTCGCGATGTAAGATGATCGGTTCGAGCCCGCCGGGGACCTGCACTGAACCGTAGGGATAGCCGGAATCCACAATATTGGATGGATCCGACCCAGCGCCGAACGGCTGCTTTCTTTCACGAAACGACATCGCGCGTCCTTTGCGATAGCGATATCCGATGCGGTCCGCTTCCGGTGCGACCGTCCAAGTATCCTCGAAGAATGTCTTCACGGCCTCATCGGTCAGGCGGCCGAAATACAGTCCGGGTACGACACGCAGCTCTAGCGACTTCGGATAGGAGGGGACCAGATCACTCGCCAGCGCGCGACCGGCGCGCGCGCCGCCCTTCGCCGCCCCCACCGGGAGCACGTCACCAACCGCAATCTTGCGGCCGGAAAACCCGCCGAGTGCGCCGAGCCCGTAGGTCGAACGGCTCCCGAGCCTGACCGGGACGTCGATGCCGCCGGCAACCGCGATGTACGCGCGCGCTCCGGCCTTCATGAAATCGAATGTCAGCCGATCGTCCGCCCGCACAGCGAAAGATTCGTTGCGCGGCCGTGCGCCGCCGTTAATCTTGGGGGTTGCTTCGGCTCCGGTAACCGCGATAATCGCCGGAGCGCGGAAGAGGAGTTCCGGCGCTAACAGGCTCGCTTCTAGCGCCGCCGCGCCCTCTTCGTTACCGACCAGCAGGTTAGCAACGCGCAGCGCGTATTGGTCAAGCGCGCCGGAAAGCGGAATACCGATATTGTAATAACCCGGGCGTCCGGCATCCTGCACGCTGGTCGCGAGGCCCGGTTTGATCACCTCAATAGCCATGGAGCGCCTCCACCAGATGCCGAGCGCAGCCAGCCGGATCGGTATGAAAGGATTTCAATGAAAACGTGACGGGGCGGAAGGTCAGGTTGAACGTGCCTGCATCCACCGCCTGGATGATGCGGTCATATTCAGCGCGCAATATCGATTTGAACTTCACGATATCGCCGGGCCGGAATACTGCGAGGAAGTCCTTGAAATACGGGAGCTTTTGTTCCGGATCGTAAATTGGAGCCGGGGTGATTCCGAACATCTGGTAGCCGCCGGCGCCCCGCACCGAGTAGATCGCGCTGAAACAGCCGCCATGGCCGATGGTCAGCTTCGGCGTGTCGGTGCGTGGTCGCAAATATTTCGGCGCTTCGATTTGTTTCGACCGTTCGACGATCTGATAAAGCCACGGCAGTCCGGCAACGAAGCCGACCATGGGGACAAACCAGGGTGCACCCGAATGTGCGGCGATGAAGTCCTCGACTGATTTGTAGCCGTTGATCCGCGCCGAATATTCGATGTCGCTGCTGTTCGAGTCCTGATGGCGATCGCGGAACCGCTGTCCCGTTTCGTTGGTCCAGGGGTCGTTATAGAGCACCGGCAGCTCTACAATCCGCGTGGCCAATTCGAGATCGGCATCGCCGACCTGCGCCTCGATTTCCTTAAGCGTGGCCATCATTTTGTCGGGGTGAATTACGTCCGGATCGAACCGGACCAGATACGAGGCGTTCGATGGACAGATCTCCGTCACTCCGCCGATGCGCCGCTTCTCCAGCTCCTTGCAGATTGCCATGCCCTTGAAGAAGGCCTCTAGCGACATTTCTTCGCCGATTTCAGCGGAGATATGCTCGTCCGCGCCGAAGGAATAACGGATACCGCTCATGCCTGTTTCTGCCCCTGGTTCCCGTGAGCCGACGCCGACGATGTTTGCGCCGTCAGCAGTCGTTCCAGAAATCCGGTGTCAAATCGGGCTTCTTGCACCTCGGCCAATCGGGCGAGGCGTTTATGCAAGCCGGCCGTGGTAACGACGCCGTCGACTGCGAACTCGTCGAGCGCCCGGCGCAATCGTGCCAGAGCCAAGTCCCGAGTTTCCGCGTGGACGATGATTTTGGCAAGCAGCGAGTCATAGAAAGGCGGCACGGTGTAGCCCGGATAGAGCATCGAGTCGACGCGCACGCCGGGCCCAGCCGGCCAGGTGATGGCGGCAATACGGCCCGGCGCGGGCAGGAAGTTTCGATCCGGATCCTCGGCATTGATCCGCACTTCGATGGCGGCCCCCCTCGTCTGGATATCGGCTTGTAAAAGACCGAGCGGCTCTCCTTGCGCGATCCGTATCATTTCGCGCACCAAATCGATGCCGGTAATCATTTCGGTAATCGGATGCTCGACTTGGATCCGCGTGTTCATCTCAATAAAAAAGAACTCTCGGGTCGCGTCGTCGTAGAGATATTCGAGAGTCCCCGCGCCGCGATAGCGCACCCGTTGCGCAAGTCGTACCGCTGACTCGCAAAGAGCATGCCGTGTGGCGGCATTGATCGCTGGCGAGGGTGCTTCCTCCCAAATCTTCTGACGCCGCCGCTGTAAGGAGCATTCGCGTTCGAAGCAGTGCACGACACTGTTGCCGTCGCCCAGCACCTGGACCTCCAGATGGCGTGCGCGACTGAGGAAACGTTCGAGGTAAAGGGCGCCGCTGCCGAAGGCTGCTTTCGCTTCCGCCTGTGCCATGTGAAACTGATGCTCGAAGGACGGCTCGTCGAGCGCGACGCGAATGCCACGGCCGCCTCCGCCGGCGCTCGCCTTCAGCATCACCGGAAAGCCGATGCAGCGCGCGGCAGCCAGAGCCTGGTCGAGATCGCCGACCTCCCCCTCACTGCCGGGAACGATCGGCACGCCGGCGGCCTTGGCCGCTTCCCGCGCCGCGGCTTTGTCGCCCATAGTGCGGATGGCTTCCGGCGTCGGCCCGACGAAGACAAGGCCGGCGGCGTCAACGGCCTCGGCGAAGCGCGCGTTCTCAGAAAGAAATCCATAGCCTGGATGGATGGCGTCGGCGCCGGTCTTGCCCGCCGCGTCAATGATGGCATCGATATTCAAATAGCTTTTCGCGGCTTGCGGGGGACCGATGTTGACGGCTTCGTCGGCCATTCGGACAACGAGACTGTCCTTGTCTGCATCGCTGAAGACGGCGACGGTACGCAAGCCTAGCTCTTTCGCCGCACGGACGACGCGCACCGCGATTTCGCCTCGATTGGCGACGAGAAGCTTGTCAAACACGCGTGCGGCTCATGCGGCCTCGATGAGCAGGATCGGTTGTCCCGGCTCGATCGGTGCCTCATCCTCAACGAGAAAGCGCACGATCTTGCCGCCGGCGTCAGCATGGACTTCAGTGAATTGTTTCATCACCTCGATCAAACCGATGACGTCGCCGTCTGCGACCGGATCGCCGTCCTCCTTGTACGGCGGCTTTTCTGGCGCCGGCCGCCGATAAAAAATTCCGGGAAGCGGACTTAAGACCTCATGCAGCGCCATTCTTTTCAACCCTCTCTTAACCGTCGGTCTAACTAAGATAATCCGCGACGGCGGTCTTAACGGCCTGGGCAAGGACGGTGGCATTGGGCGTGTCGGAGTGAACGCAGATGCTATCAGCGCGCACTTGCACTTCCTTGCCGTTGACTGATAGCGCGACACCTTCGTTTACGGCGCGTAACGCCCGCTCGGCCGCGCGTTGCGGATCGAACGCCTGGTGCTCGCGCGTGATGATGACCATGCCATCATCAGCATAATCTAGATCAGCATAGTATTCTGAAATGAACTCGAGTCCTTCGGAGGGATAAACGCGTTCATGTACTGTGCCGACCATGCCCATCACCGGTACTTTGAACACCTTGACCGCATCGGCAATCGCCTTGGCGATCTCCTGCGATTTAGCCGCCATACCGTAGAGAGAACCGTGCGGCTTGACGTGGAATAGCTGCATGCCTTCGCGTTCAAGAAAGCCTTTTAACGCTCCGACCTGATAGATGATGCAATCGGTCAGCTCCTCCGGCTGCATCTTCATCTCGCGCCGGCCAAATCCCTGCAGGTCGGGCAATGAGGGATGGGCGCCGACCCGGACATTGTGCCGCTTCGCTAACTGCACGGTGTGCGCCATGACGGTGGGATCGGAGGCGTGGAAACCGCACGCTACGTTGGCGATCGAGATGTGAGGCATCAAGCCCTCATCGTCGCCGATTTTGTAAAGGCCGAAGCTTTCACCCATGTCGCAGTTGATGGTAACCTTTCTATTTGGTCTGATCGCGTTCATTGTCTCGAACCTCCTCCGGCCAACGATAGCCTAACCCCGACCCTCGGCCACCGAAATAACTTCGACACTCTAACACGGTGCTGCGCTGCATGGGACGGAGTTAACCGCCTGCCTCGTTTCGCGCCGGTTCGCACCAAGCGACGGGGTTCGCGTGGCTGGCTTGCGCGGCGGGTGGGGTAGGGTCAGCCGTCACTTTTGTTTTCATATTCGTACGCATCGAAAAGAGCTTTCCGTTTCGCCCCAGTCTCGCGGCAGACAAAGTTAACGGTCGGCGATGCGAGAGAATTCCCTAGTCAGTACTTCGGCGAGCTCCCGCTTCTGCTCCAGCGTACGATCCGGAAACCAGTCAACGCGAATAAATGGCATCTGCTACCTCCGAGGGTTCAAAGCGTGCAACATGGATCAGCATCATTGGTCCGATGATGTGCGACCTGCCGGCTGATCCGCATATCGCAAGCTAAATCTATGGCGCCGAATGGTGGAAGTCTCGCAAAGGACGTGCGAGCTGTTCTTGCCCGCGTGACGTGAAGGCGCGCATCCTTTGCAATCTAGAGCCGACGCGATACCTTAGATCAAACGGGTCGATGGCAACCGACACGACCGCAGCGACGGCGCGCGCGTTGGCGATGGGGCACATCATGTCAGGCAAGACAAAGCGCACGAGAAAAGCCAGCTCGGGAGTCGATCCAATTACCCTTTCGGTCATACGGGGAATTCTTGAGACGACGCAACGTGAGATGACGTTGTCGCTTGAGAAAACGGCGCGATCGAGCGTGTTTAATCTGGC
>Ga0302325_10023263_pt1 | contig 12926 bp, 8 predicted proteins | sample Palsa_T0_2_FD_201948 | JGI IMG/M metagenome (GOLD analysis project Ga0302325, IMG submission 201948) | Peat permafrost microbial communities from Stordalen Mire near Abisko, Sweden - Palsa_T0_2 | ecosystem: Environmental > Terrestrial > Soil > Palsa > Peat permafrost | place: Sweden: Abisko... | reverse complement strand
TCGCGAAAATCATGCTCGCGCTAGCCGATGAACGCGAGCATCGCTACGATCTGGCGCAAGCGCTGCTCGCGGGCCTGGCGCGGCAATTCCCCGAAAATCCTCACTTCGCGCAAGAACTCGAGATCGCACAGAAAGCAGTTCGAGGACACTGAGGCCGCCAACGCGTCACTCTCATTGCGTCGCGCCGGCGTCGGCGCTTAAGCAGTGAATAGTATTCGTTGCTACCATTTCACGCGAACGCGATAGTCGAGAGTCGAGGTTCCATTCTTCGCGACGGGCACTTGAAAGCCAAGCGTCGTTGAGTCGAGCTTGTCTGCTTTATAGTTCGATTTCTCGACTTCCCAGTCGCCGCCAATCGGTTCGCGAACTTCCACTGTCACATCCGACTCCTTGTGATTCCGCAACGTAATTTCGTATTCAAATTCGTAGACATTCTTCGAAATCTTTGTGAAATCGGTTTCCTTGCGCTCGCACACGATATCAAACGCATCGCCGACGTGAATCGTCACCGTCTCATCTTTCGGCGTGTGATGGATGTTATCTTCCCCGACGAGCTGAATGCCGCCGTGCGAATCGGCCTGATACACACGAACCGTGCCCGCGGGCAACGGCATCCCGAGACCTGATTTGTCTTCATTCTTGAATCGATAATTCACCTGCACCGTCTGCGGAATCGGGTCTCCTATAGTCTGCGGGTTCCTGTAGTAGTACGACTGCCCGGTGACGAGCAGTAGCTTTTCGACAGAAACGCCGCTTGCGTTCAACAAACTGATCTGTTTGGACTCCTTGTCTTCGATGGAAGTTCGTCGCGCGAGCGAATAGAGGTGGTACTCCGAAAAATTCTCCTGTTCGAATTGCGGCGCTGCCTTGGCCTCTGCTATCGCGGCGCCAAGGGCCCTTCCGTTCATCGGAGCTGGCGCAACGCGGTGAACTTCTCCGGCCACAAGCTGGAGCTTCGCGTTCTTGTAAGCCGTGCCGCTGTTGTTCGCGAGAGTCACCCAGCCATCGAGATCGGCAGATTTTTCATCGCGAGTGACCGTGAGCACATAGTCCGCGTTCCAATTCATATTGTTAGTCAGGTACGAAGCCTCAACGCGCTGCGACTTCGGCCCGCCATTCTCCAGCATCCAGACGAGCGTCGGCTTGCTGTATAGATTTTCGGGCAGATCGGGAAACCGGTAGTGGTCAGTTGGCATTCCGGTGACGATTTCATCTCCGATTCTCCAAACGGGTCCGTTGTTATCGGAAAGCAGCACCGCTTTGGTCTCCACCCACTTGGTTGAATTATTCTCTTCCTCGCCGCGCACGAGAGTCACTTCGCGTCCAACGTATTTCTGAAGCAGCTTCGCTGGATCGAGGAGATCGTATTCGTAGTTCTGTTCCACAACAGAAAGCTTGGCCGGCTCGGAGAGCGAGCGGAAATGAACGGTCTGAGGATTGATCGAAGCCGCAACATCTTCGAACTTCAACGAGAAGTTCCCGGACGGAAGCGATATCTGCCGCACATCCCGCACCAGCGCGACGTTCGAGTTGTAGACGGTGACCGCAAGATCAATCTGGTCCTTCTGAGTCGTACTCGGAGTCGCGCTCTGTGCCGCGCTGCCATCCAGCCGCGGCGACGCCTGCACTCCGCGCGTTCGAAACGCTACCGAACCAGCGATACTCAGCACGACTATAAAGCAGGCTGCAAGGTATTGGCGCTTGTGAATCAATCGAGTCATTTCGTCCTCCCGGGAAAGCTTGAGTCGGTCATCCATCCACACTTAAAACGCTGCCAGCACAATTCCTTGCAGTCACATTCCGAAATATTAGGGATTGTTCTGCTGCGTCCAGGACTTTCCGCCATCCTTAGTCACGAACACACTCGCATCGGCAGCCGTAACCTGCGCGCGTTTCGCGCTCCACGCAGTCACGCCAGTAAGGTCTTGGGACGTGGGCGCCGTGACCTGTTTCCAATCCGTACCATTAGCCGTGCGGAGAACGGCGCCGCTACGGCCCACAATCCAGCAGACTTTTGCAGAAGGCGCGAAACCCGTCGTCATCGCTCCGGCGATCTCCGGTCTCTGCATCTCCCATGTCATGCCGGAATCAGCTGAGAACTCGATCGCGCCCGAAACTGCAATTCGCCAGGACTTCGTCGCGTCCGGAGAGCGAATCACGATGGGATTCGGCGACGCTTCGCGCACTTGCAGCTGATCGGCAGCCGTGGAACTGGCCTTCGCTTGCGGCGCGCTGGCGGGCCTTTTCGCACTCAACGAAAACTCGCGCCTGGCCGTCGCACCTCCCGCTCCGGACGCCTGAGGCGCTGCAAGTCTCGTCGCGTTACTGTTAGCGGTGCTCGTGACGTCGGCTGGCGCTGATTGCGCGAGAGTCGCGGACAAGGCGCTATCGTCGCGCGGAGGCGGAGGCGGTGCGGGCGCCGCGCCACCGAGGACGCCCCCGGCGGACGACACTCCGGCGCCCTCGCCCGTGAAACTTGGCGGCTCGCCGGCGCTCGCACGCCCCGAGGCCGCCGTCGGTGCCCCACCATTTTGTTTGGCGAGACCTTGAGGAGATGCTTCTGAGAATTTCTTCCCGAAAGTCGGAGTTGCAGCGGGCTTGGACAATCCGTCGCCAGTTACCGTTCGTGATGGTGGCGCCAGTTGCGGCTGCGGGGGCTGTGGGACCGGCTCCAGTGGGGCCGTCGTCTGCGTCATCGCAACGTTGACCGGCTCCTTAATTACCTTGTGGTGCGCGCGAATTCCGACCCAGATCAAGACGATTGCGACTGCGGTGACGGCTGGCGCGAGCCAGCGCCAGTTCCACAGCCAAGATGCGGGAGCATCTAGCGGTTTCTCATCGTGCGGCTCTGAACGCACGAGCGCGGCGATTTGCGCCCGGCAACGCGCGCACGTCGCAAGATGCGCATCGAATTGATCGATTTCAGCAGGCGCAAGCGAGCGTTCGTAGTACGCCGCCAGAACCTCAGGCTCGGGGCAGCCCTGTTCGGCCCGCGTGGAATCGCTCGAAAGCCCGCGGCGCAGCATGCTGTCGAATCCCGTCTTGTTGTTTCCGGGCTTCATTCCCTGATCCCTAACTTAGAACGATACTCCCTCAAGAACTTGCATGGAAACGCCACTCCCCGTCACTCGCGCTCACTCCGCAGTCACTCCTTTGACGAGAGTGCGCGCGTGAGATCAAATGGCCATTCCTGCTGCGCGTATTCATAGCAAAGCCGCACCTGAGCTTCACTCAACCGCTTCTCGTTTCGCAGTTCCCCGTCGACGTTTTTGCGCAACTCGCGACGAACTCGCTCGAGCTTGCGCGAGACAGTGGCTTCATGTTCTCCGAGAATCCGCCCGATCTGCGCGAGCGTGAGATCGTCGACGTAGTAATACGCAAGCCGCAGCCGGTCGCGTGGCGCCAGTCCCGCGAGCGCGGTGGTGAGTACAGTTTGCAGCAGCACGAGATAATGCGAGCGCTCGGGGTCGCCGCCGGCTGCTGGCTGCGCCTGGGTTGAATCGGAGGCTTCGTTCTCGGGATCATCAAGCGATTCCGTCCGCCGCGTGCGCCGAAATTCATCTACGTGGCGCTGCGCGAGGATTGCGCGCAGCCAAGTCCCCAGCTTGCTTCGGCCGTGAAAATAATCGAAGAGAGAGCGGCGCCGCCCTTCGCGGCTCTCGAGCCCATAAAGCTCCGCGTAGAGTGAGTCCGCAAGATCTCGGCCCACGGAATCTCCAGCGATGGCGCGAGCCGCGCGGTAGAGTTCGGCCCTGAACTTCGCAACGAAGTAGTCCCACGCGCCCGAGTTGCCGGCCGCGCAGGAATGCGACAACGCCAGATCCTGAAAATGAAGCGTGCCTAGATATGCGGAGATTTCTCGCACGGAGGCTTGCGAATCGCGAAATCGAACGCCAACGCTTCGATCCACAGCGCAAATAAAATCATCGAGGCTGCAGCCCCAGTCTTCGGGTATTTCCGCGCCGCGGAATATTTCTTCGAGCCTCGGCTTGAGTTCGGGCGCTAGGCGAAGCGATGTGGGCAAGAGTGGCGCTCCGTAACCCGCTCCAGTTCCTGGAGATAATGATACACACACGATGCCGGAAGTTGCCCAGCGCGAATGCGAATTCGCACGGCGCGCCGCCGGCGGAATCGTCTAGGCTTTGCACAAAGCCGTCGTTGACATCCACGCCGCCTGTTCCTACGATTCAACGCAGATGTACGTATGCCGCGAGTGCGAACAGCCGCTCAACCAAGCAACCGAACTTTGCCCATATTGTGGCGCGGACCTGACAGGGCAACCGCTGGAAGACCTGGTTTCGCCGAAGAAAAAGCGCAGCATCGCAAAGATCGCAGTCATCTGGGGCCTGCTGATCGCGAGCCTCTGGGCCATCGTTTGGTTTGTTCTCCCACCGCGACCCGGCACGTCAAAATCGGAGGCCGAGAAAAGTGCACTCGCGGCGCTATCCGAATTGCGTGGGGAGCTCACGTCATACTCGGCGGCTGTAGGCAGCTATCCTTCTTCGCTCGAAACGCTCGGAGCCGCGGCTCGCTCAGCGGCACAATCGGCCAAGAACGCAGGCTACGAAATTCAATACACTCCGGCGCCCGCTTCGGACGATGGACGCATCAAAAACTTCACGGTGCTCGCCAGGCCCGGGAATTACGGCTATCGCAACTTCTACTTGGATGACGCTGGCGTAATCCGTTCAACAAAAGAGAATCGCCCCGCTACGGCGCAAGACGCGGAAATGCATTAAGGAGAATCCGTTGCAACGTGTTAGCCGCCTAATTCGACTTGCTCTTTTTTCAACGGCGCTGCTCGGCAATTCCGCGGCGTGGGCGATTCAGCCGAACGGCAGCGCGCCTCTGGAGTGCTTCCAATCGTGCTGCAAGATGCGACACGACCCAGCTAGCCAATCGCCACACGACATGATGTCGCAAGGTCCTATGTCGAATAACTCGATGTCGCACGAGCACGCGACTTCGCTCATTGATGCAATCGAGTTACACGGGACATCCGGAACCGACGTCGAGCCTGCTTCAACTCCCCATCCGATGTGGATGGACGAACGCGCGGGCTGGCAGCTCATGTTCCATGGCAATCTATTCGTAAACGAACTTCAGCAGACCGGCCCTCGCGGAGGCGATAAGTTTTTCTCAACCAATTGGTTCATGCCGATGGCGCAACATCAACTCGGCCCTGGTAAATTCACGGCGCGCGTAATGCTGAGCCTCGAGCCTGCAACTGTTACCGGGCGTCGCTATCCAGAACTTTTCCAAATCGGAGAGACCGCCTTCGGCCTGCCCATCGTCGACGGACAACATCCGCACGACTTCTTCATGGAGATTGGCGCTTTCTATGATTGGAACTTGAACAGCAAAAACGTACTGTCGTTCTACGCCGCGCCCGTCGGCGATCCTGCCCTCGGCCCGGTTGCCTATCCGCATCGCACGTCCGCAAGTGAAGACCCGATTGCCGTGCTCGGTCATCACATGCAGGACTCCACCCACATCGCCGACGAAGTTGTTACCGTCGGCTACGCATACAGCATCGCTCGAATCGAAGTTTCGGGATTTCACGGCCGCGAACCAAATGAAAATCGCTGGAGCATCCAGGCGGGGGCAATTGATTCGTGGTCGGCTCGCCTCACGCTGAACCCCGCTCGAAATTGGTCTGGCCAATTTTCGCTCGGCACGCTGCACAGCCCCGAAGCTCTTGATCCAACCGACGACCAGCGCCGGATGACCGCGTCCATCACTTATAACCAGCCGTTCGATCGCGGCAATTTGGCGTCTTCTCTCGTTTGGGGTCGCACGCGCTCGCTCAGCAATGGCGGCGTGCTCAATAGCTACCTTCTCGAATCAACGCTTCATTTTTTCTCGCGGAACGCAGCATGGGGACGCATTGAAAACGTCGATCGCACGAACTTGCTTCTGATCGGCGAAAATCCGCTGCCCCCAGGATTCGAGGAAACTTTTCTCGCGCGAGTTCAGGCGTACACGGCCGGCTACGATCGCGAAATTCCCGTGCTTCCCCATTTCTCAACCGCCGCAGGCGCCCAAGTGACGTTTTACGGAAAGCCGGCGTTCCTGGACCCGATCTACGGGCAACACCCAATGGGCTATCTCGTGTTCGTGCGATTTCGCCCCGAAGGCTCAATGCACTGAGTGTTGTGATTTCAGCGGTCGAAGTTTTTTAGGCGTTAGTAACAGCCGCATTGGTCGCAAATCGCGTTAAGTGTTTTTCCCAACTCCAGTAATCCTCGTTCCATTAAACTTCGTGAACGAAAATCCCTCGAAGGTTTCGTTCCAGCAGTGGCCCATGTCCTGCAACATCGAAATCGCGACGGCTTCGCCAAGTGGCAACGAATCGGTGTAGTCATAACGCCAGTGAACGCCCGCGTGAACGCGTCCCATCCCGATATTTGCAGCGAGTTTATTCATCTCGCCGCCGATCGTTAGTTCGCCTGCGTCCGCTCCGGCGTACGGCACCAGCGACGATCCATCTTCACTCGATTGCCACACTTCGACACCGGGAATGGAGACGAGTGGCGCGAGATCGTTGAACCAGGCCTTGACGACTGTCGCGCAAGCCCCCGCAACGGTCGCGTGTCCCTGTCCATATGACGGATGCTGCGGACATCCCTCTGGAAACGCATGCGGCAAAAAGTACGTCCCGTGATCGCTGAACACTTTTGCGAGGGCCTTGGAATTCAACACGTCGGCGTGTAATGGATAATTTGCCTGGCCTGTCTTGGTCATATGAACAAGTCCGCCGTATTCCTCCGGGCGAAGATGCCGGTGCACGAACCATTTCGCGTACCACACCGCCTTCAGCGCCCGCTGCGATACCTCTGCAACCCACGTCTTGAGATGCGGCGTTCCAAACGTCCCGAATCCGCTCTGCGTCTTCGAGCCTATGTATGGATTGTTCGGATCGAGCGGCGCGTTCAGGTCAATCAGAGCGATGCAGGCGTTGAAGTAAGCTTCAAATAAAATGTCAACGTGCACATATGCTGAGAGTCCGCGCCCGTTACGCATGTGCTGAAACTCAGGATCAGCTTGGTTTGCGCCGAATGGACCTTGCCCGTTTTGCACGGCGAGCCATGACGGTTGATCCGTCATGTAGTCAACGCCCGGCACATAAGTAGTGAAGAGCTGCGTCACAGGTATCGCGCCGTAGCTGAAAGGTATCAAGAGGAATTGCGAAACATACGGACCTAGCACGTCGCCGGGCGTGAAGCCTCGAAATAGATTCTGAGGTGTGACCGGTGACGGACCGTGAAATGCCGAAAGCGAATTCAGTTCCGCGATGGCCGCTGTAGTGAGCGGCTCGTTTCCATATTGAGTAAAGTTGACATCGCGGCAAAGCGCCATCCAATAGCTTTCAATGGCGGCGTCGGCGATCGCCTGGCTCGCCACCGACGGCGGAGTTCCGATCGCGAATTTGTGCGAGTCAGTTCCCTCCAAGTCGAATGCGAGACCCGCTTGTGGATCAACCTCCAGCGCGGTGCCACCGAGTTGAATCTGCTCGAATTGTTGAGGATTGCCCGTTTGGATCGCCCTTAGCAGGCTTGCATAGGACGCGCTCTCAACCTCGCCGATTGAGTTGTGCGCGAGGCCCTTCGAATAGTTGCCGATAAGATTCGGGTAACGCGTTTCATCGCCGTTCGTGATTTCAACGGGAGTTGCAACGTTGAATTCCGTTTGTGCAGCCGTGACGCGATTGGAAAAGGAAGTTAGCGCACGCACTGAGGCACTCGCGCTGGATAGCGGTGTTGATGGCGGCGTTACGGTCGCCGACGCCGCCGATGCGGCTGCTGCAGGCAAAGAAACCGAAGCGGCAGTTGCCGCTGCGACAGATACCGCCGCCGCGCTAGTTACCTGCCCAAGGAAAGCGCGGCGCGTCGAGCCTTTTCGTTCTGTCTCTTCAGAAATATTCTGCGAATGCTGATTTTTCGATGCCGAGTGCTTGGATTTGGACATTCGGGCCTCCTGTGACCCTCGCGCGAATTTGCAGACGTCATCGAAAGACCTAGAATTGACGAATAAACAGTCGGGCACCCCATCTAAATTGGATTGCTCGTCTTTGCGACCTGGATCTAGGACTCAGTTCAGACAATTAAGCCAATGGAGGCCGCCGCAAACTACTGTCCAGAAGGGCATTTTTGGTTCTACTCGCGTACCAGGCCCTTTGGAAGTTTGCGCGACTCCGTACTTCGGGGACAGGAGGAAGAACACTCTTGAGTAACGCTCGTCGTTACATGAGAACGACAAGCGCGACCATGATATCCTACAAGCGCGTTGGATCGTCGCGAATAAGTCGCCGCTCGGTTGGGTCTTTCCAACGGCAAAGCAAGCGCGGTCAAGTAACTTAGCAGCCTGCGGAGAGGTGCTGGAGTGGCCGAACAGGGCTGCCTGCTAAGCAGTTACACCCCAAAAGGGTGTCGGGGGTTCGAATCCCCCCCTCTCCGCCATTTGAATAAATCCTCAATAAAACCGCAGATTTTTTGAGCTGCCGCTACATGTTGCCAGTTCCTCCAGACAGCCCGACTGATTTTTTCATTCGCTCAGTGAGATGGAGAGAACAAGATCGCAAAGGCAAAACTTCGCCAACAACTGCGATCTGCAGGATTCCCATATCAAGTTCGAATAATTTTTCTTTAACCGATGACTCTGGCAGGAGCTTCGTATCTAACGGCTGGAGTCCCCGCCCCAGGTATGGGCTTCGGGTAACTCTTGGCTGAGCGTTCCAATGAACCAGATGCATTCTTCGGTGACTATATCTACCGCTCCACTGATGAAAGCGCACAGCGTGCCTCGCTCAGAGGCTTCGAGATTCTGAGCCCGGGGAAACAGCTCGTGGCGAACTGTTTCGAGATATCTCGAAGACCGCGTGCGAAGAAGGAACCCGTCAGAACACGGTTAGTGACTCATGAGATCGACGAAGATGTTGTCGAATTTCTCTGCGTCCACTTCCATCTGCACGCGCGCCGGATGAAGTTGTGAGGGCGGAGTCAGATGGCCTTTCCACTTTTCGCGGTCGGGTCCACCGGGTCCGCTATACGGAAGGAAGAAAACTGGACCGCTTCCCTTCTGTTTCCATACGACTGTGTCGCCATATTTCGGGCCGTGTTCGACGTCGGCGTCGAGATACATCGTCTCCCACTTCTTGATTACGGTAGGATCGACGAGTGAAGCAACGAGTAGTTCGTCCCACATCGCAGACCAAAGAGTTGTGCCCGCAGGGGCCTGGAAATCAATGTAAAGATCCTTCACGTGCTTAGCGAGAGGGCCACCCGCATCCACCACGCGCTGCATGAGTTGCTTGCTGGAGTAAACTTGGCCGCCTGCTTCCACCGGGCTCACGACAATCTCTTTCCACGGTTCGCGCATCACGATTGCTGCAGCTTCGGGATCCCACCACCAGTTCAGCTCGGATCCTCCGCGGCTGCTTCCGCCCATGATGTAAATTGCTTTCGTCAGCGCTACGATACCGGGATCCATCCGTACGGCGAGAGCGATATTTGTGAGCGGGCCGGCGCAGTAGAGCACCACTTCACCTGGATTTGTGCGAATCGTATCAATAATGAAGTCCGCGGCACGTCCAGGCCTCACTTTGACACTTGGATAACCGCCTGGCGGGGGCCAAGTCGTCGTGGGATCGGGCGCGTCCGGATTGAACGAGCCGTGCCAGCCTGCGTTGGAGCCGTATAAAGCTTCGAGAAGATCGCGCTCACGTCTCGTATTCAAGAGCGGCAATTCCGCTCCTTTAATCACCGGAACATCGGTTCGTCCGGTTTGCTCCGTGGCCCAAAGAGCGAACACCGTCGCGGGATCCACCCACTGATCGCCGCTGATCGTCGTGATTCCCAGGAGATTGATCTTCCGCGCCCGCAGCAGCATAAGCAGCGAGAGAAAATTCGTGCCCTGCGGCCCGGCGCTGTCCTGGTCCGCGATCACTTTAATCCTCTTATCTTGTGCCGCCAATGGCAGCGATAACAGAAGCGAAACGACAGCAACTGTCGCGATTCGGAATTTCTTCATCTCACCTCGCAATGTTGGGCTTTCTCACGGATGCCATAGCTGCAGTTCTCGGCCGGACACTCTAGCCGCAATTTCCGTTTATAACAATGTTGGCATTGCCGCAGACCGGACCCAACTACTCGTATGTTTTCCATATCAATCTTCCGAAAATCACTCACTCTTTCAGCGGGGCAGAGAGACGGCTCCAAAGATGACCTACTGTTGCCAACGGCAGACTGGATTTTTGGTTCAGGACGGGCTGAAATAGTCTTGGATGAGCAATACGGCAATCTCGGAACTGGCAGCACGCAACAGTGTTCTTGCACTCGAACTGACGATGCGGCCGGCCTTAGTGACTTGTCCCTTCCAAGATGTTCGTTGCCTCGTTGATCAGCGCCGTTTCGTTGTTGAGTACCGCGGAAACTCTTCCAATCTCCGAATTGGCTTCATCCCAATGCTTCAATTCAATGCCTTCGCGCACTCCGGGAATTGTCTTCGCACCATATCCGGAATAGACACCGGGTGCGTAGATCATGTGTTTATACCAGCCGCGATGAGGAAGACCTTCCTGCGTCGTGAGGCGGCGCTCACTTTCCATCAGCTTATGATTTAGGTCTTCAAGCGTTGCCGAGGAAATTCCGCCGGCGGCCCAAGCCTTGCGTAGCGCATCGTGGTAATGCTGCGCGGCCGTCGTCAGCGCGTCAGCAGCATTTTCAAGCGGCGCGAAATTGAGGTGCGGAGGCACATCCTCGTGGGGCGGCGCAAGCGTGGGACGCCGCGGATCGCTAGTCGCAGTGAATAAACCTTCGTCGAGCTCTTTATTGCGCTCGATCGCCTTCTCCCTTTCTTCATCTGCGAGTTTGTGGAGCTGCTTCAGATACAGATGAATGGTATCGGCAAAATCGGTAAATTCGAATGGCAGCAAATCGGCATCAGCGAGCCGCATCACCGCGGTTCCCACAGTCTGCGACAGCGCCCGGCCATAGACAAAATCCGTATCCGAAAAATGCGTAAACCAATAGAAGTCGTCGTAAACCGAGTGATAAATGCCGTCCCGGTCTTCACCGCTATACGCCAGATTTATGGATGCGATGCCCAGATGATCTACGAAAGCAGTGTAATCGCTGCCCGAGCCAATCGCGCCCATACGAATGTCCGCGCGCTCACGAATTTCCTTGCGATCCTCGCCGGCGTGGTCACTGTGAACACCGGAAATGTCGTGCAAGCGAGACCGCTCGCGTACGGAGATATTCTTTTCGGGATCGTTGATGTCGCGGGCAACGCCGTCCATGAAATGCTCGAGAGTGTGCGAACCCTCCGCGGAAAGATAGCCGCGGCCGTTCCCGTCAGTATTCAGGTATGCCACCGCATGCTGCTTCAACTCCGCGTCATGAGCCTCGGCCCACTCGGTTGAACCGAGCAGCCCCGCCTCTTCTCCGTCCCACGCGCCATAAATGATGGTGCGCTTCGGCTTCCAACCCTGCTTGAGCAGCTCGCCGAATGCGCGGCCTTCTTCCATTTCCGCAACTTGCCCCGACAAAGGATCTTCGGCGCCATTCACCCACGCATCATGGTGATTGCCGCGAATCACCCACTCGTCAGGTTGCTCGGAGCCGGTAATTTTCGCGATGACGTCGTAAAGAGCCTTCGTGTCCCAATTAAATACCACTTTCAGGTGCACTCGCGCCGCGCCCGGGCCGACGTGATAGGAAATCGGCAGCGAGCCGCGCCATTCCGCCGGGGCCATGGGGCCTTCGAGAGCCGCGAGCAATGGTTGCGCATCGCCATAAGAAATCGGAAGAGTCGGAATCTTCGTGAGCGCAGGGTTGTCCTTGATGGCGATACGCTTCGCATCAGGAGTTGCGCCGACTCCCGGAGTCAGCGGATCTCCTGGCTGCGCCGACGGAAAATCCATCACGCTGCCGCGCTGAACGCCATCAGCCGGGCGCATCGGACCTTTCGGAAATACGTTGTCTACGAAATATCCATCCTCGTGCGGATCGGAGTAAATCAGACATCCGATGGCCCCGTGCTCGGCCGCAACCTTCGGCTTGATGCCTCGCCATGATCCGCCATAGCGCGCGATGACGATCGCACCCTTCACGGAAATACCAAGCCGCTCAAGCTCGTCGTAGTCGGCCGGCACGCCGTAATTCACATAGACGAGCGGCGCCGTGACGTCGCCATCTATGGAATATGCGTTGTACGACGGCAACTGCTCGCTCTGTTGGCTCGACGTCGGATCTCCGACTACCGGCGGCTCCTGCAATTTCGCGACGAACTTCGTGGGCGCGATCATCTCCAGTACGCGCTCCTTGGGTGTCGGGTATAGCACGTCGAAGGTCTCGATGTGCGCATCCCAGCCCCATTGCTTGTACTGCGCGAGAATCCACTCGGCATTTTCTTTGTCGTAGGCGGTGCCGACATTATGGGGACGCGCTGACAGGCGCTGCATGTACTCGCGCTGATTCTGCGGGCTCGGAATGGCGCGGAACTTTACCTCCCACCGGCGTTCCACAGCTGAATCATCGCGCGTGAAACCCTCGAGCGGTTCTTCATCGGCAGCAGCAGGAATCAAAGAACAGCAAACACCCAAGACTGCAAGAATCGCGAAACGTCGCATCAAGCCCCCTTGCAATTGCATCAGGCCGCAAATTTCACGCTATCGATCGTCGCGGCGGCAGGAAGGTTATCGCAGCGGGACTCTAAAACCAAGTGTATCGCACCGCAGTCATTTGCTTTTGTGCGGCCGAATCGAGTGCTAGGATTGAAGCGAACGAAAATCGGGCATCCCGAACCGCTACTCTGAGAGGGTAAGTTGCTTGGCGCAGACAATCCGGAGCCCAACAAGGCCGCGCGGAAGATCTGGCGCTACGGCTCGATCGTAATCCTGATAGTCGCGCTCTTCTCCGGCTGGA
>Ga0302325_10023262_pt1 | contig 12927 bp, 14 predicted proteins | sample Palsa_T0_2_FD_201948 | JGI IMG/M metagenome (GOLD analysis project Ga0302325, IMG submission 201948) | Peat permafrost microbial communities from Stordalen Mire near Abisko, Sweden - Palsa_T0_2 | ecosystem: Environmental > Terrestrial > Soil > Palsa > Peat permafrost | place: Sweden: Abisko... | reverse complement strand
CAGGAACAGACAGACCTCTATAATGTTATTAACAACAAGAGTATTGATACACGGCAGTATCTCGAGGACAAGGTGGTTGAGCGTCTGACAGGTGCAACAAACACACCAGCGATGTCTCGAAAGGCAAGCCCAAATACGACTGCAGCAAGGACAGAAGACTCGGATAGTGAGGAAGATATCCCACTCAGCAAATTAGTAATCAAGAAACGCGGACGGGGACGGCCGCCAACGTCTGCAACTCCCAAGAATGCATTCGAGCAGATGATGCAGAAGAAGACATCAGCCAATACAAAGACCAAAATTACGAGTCTGAAGCGCAAATCACAGGAAGCATTGTCAACACCAATCTCCAAGTCATCCAAATCAAGCAGACAATCTACACCAGCGAGTAGCATTCGAGGCCGGAATACTAAAAAGCGGAAGTCTTACACGGAGGCAGATGCGTCTGAAGAAGATGAACTAAGTGACGATGAGTTCGAGCAGAAAATAGCAGTAGAAATGGCAGGCCAAGATGAGGACCAGGGCAGTGAGGGAAGTCAAGAGGAGATCGAGCGAGCAAAGACTCTGGAGCTTGCCAGTTAGTCTTCCCCTATCTCCCCTGTATGTGACTGTTACTGACCCTTGAACAGAACGAGAAATTGGCAACAAGAAACTCGGCAACCCATTGATGCAACTCCGTCTCGTATGCAACTCACCGCATAACTTCTACAACCCCTGGTCCGCCGACTCTGGCCTCGAAGTTGACGAAACCCTTGTCACCTCATCCGGCAAAATGCTCCTCCTCGACCGCCTCCTCCCGTCACTCTTCAAACGCGGCCACAAAGTCCTCATATTCTCACAGTTCAAAACCCAGCTCGACATCCTCGAAGACTATGCCCGCGAGCTCCGCAAATGGAACGTCTGCCGCATCGATGGCTCTGTAGCACAAGATGACCGCCGCCAACAGATAAAGGAATTCAATGAGAATCCGGAGTACAAATTGTTTTTGCTGTCGACAAGAGCGGGTGGTCAGGGTATCAATTTGGCTAGTGCCGATACGGTTATTCTGTTTGACAGCGACTGGAACCCACAGCAAGATCTCCAAGCTCAAGACCGCGCTCATAGAATTGGGCAGAAGAACCCTGTCGTGATATACCGGCTCGCCACAAAAGGAACTGTGGAAGAAGATCTCCTCTTGTCCGCTGATGCGAAACGAAGGCTGGAGAAGTTAGTCATCAAGAAAGGAGGCTTCAAGACTATGCATCAGAAGATGGAGAATGAAGAGGCAATGTCAAGGGAGGCGTTGAAGGCGTTATTGCTAAAGGATGGCGAGGTGTATCGATATAAAGGCGGAGAGGAGATCTTGAGTGATGCGGATTTGGATGTATTAACTGATCGGAGTGAGGAAGCTTATGTTAGGGCTGAGAAGGGCTTGGGTGATGCAGAGGGGTTCAGGATTGTGGAGACGAAGGCGGCGGGGTTGATGACGGGGATGGAGGGGAAGAGCAAGAGGAGGTAGAGATAGCGTATGTTTATAGGTAATCTTACGATGGCGATTGAGATTTTGTAAATTAGATTTGAGTAGAAGCTCACCAATTGAATAGATGTCAAAAGATCAATGCCCCCCATCATTTCCGATACTTGGTGACTATTTTTTTCGTGATGAAAGTTGAAAGAAGAGTCACCAGTTGCTAGAATGATTGTCAAGAGTCTCAAGATCCGACATCGTCAGGAATATCAGGTAGTAACACTTAGACAAAGTAGGGCAAGCGGTAGCGTCTTTCCAGTCCTATAATAAAAAGTCTCTGCACCCCCAATTTCTTCTCCAACCTAAATCATGAATGAATACACCAGCTTATTGGTGTTTTCTCCGAGTGTGGCTACACCCCTGTATACTGACCCCTTCCTTACAATCGTGGCTAGCTTTAGAAGGCCTTCACAAATCTGCGAAGGGTATGGCATTCAACCAGCTTTCTTGGACTATCTAAAGCATTCGAAAATGACAATCAAACCTAATATTTATAGCGAAGATAGAGCTTGACAGCAAGAGCAGATGAGACGAGAATAATTGCCCTGTGGCCAAGCTAGACCTTTCGACGAAGGGAGCATTGATCGCAATGTAAACTGAAAACAGAAAAAGGTGGTTTATACTCGACACATATGAAATGCCGCACGAGGAGGCTAGTCCAGGTATTCATGTGGCTACCTATCGTTCCTCTCAATGACTCCTTCAAGCAGTGGCTTAGCCTTGTCCTTAATATACTTGTGCACCTGCAACAATGCCACCAAGCGTTCATTTTTATAGATGATCATACATATCTTAGGCTTCACTATCACTAAAAGCGAGGATATATTAATCTGGCTGAAGCACTTTTTCGTACTTAAAGATAAGATCTCTAACTATCACAATCTTCATCTGCTCATCCCTCTCACAAGTCTCCAAGTCTCAATGTCACTTCATGCTTCCTTATTAGCTACGGTCCAACTTCTGGATCCCTCTGGTGATTTAGCAACCGCCCACAAAACAGCGCAAAACCTTTGCTCTGCTAAGAAAGACGTCGACAAGATTGAGATAGGCCAGAAAGCATAGGGTGAAGTCCACCTTTCTAATACGGAAGGGCCGCATCATTCTTACAAGTCAGACATTCACCAACATTTGCCAGCACAGATTCGAAGGAGATGAGGCTTTTCGCTCCTTCTCCACACTCTTCGCCTTCCCAAGCCTTTGCTTCTCCTGGTTGGTCTAACCCGCCAGCTAGCTATCAATTTCTCAAATAACACGACTCAGTCCATCAACGTTGTTGCAGCAACCCAAGCAAGATTCTCAGCTCAGGCTGCCTCAGCGTTGAATCCCCGAAGGACCTATTAAATAGGCTTTCTGGATTCCGACGACGGAAATATGAAGATTTTTGACAACAGAGAGCCTTTATGACAGCAAAAATCTAACGATCAGATGAAGATGACTCTGCAGGGCTACTAGATCTGAACGACATCAAAAACAAGTACATCGGTTCTATCTTTTCTGCCCTCTTGGTTTTCCACGGCTTCGTTTCAGCGATCGCAATAGCGGGAGGATATGGTCTGCGAATGGATTTATGCGAGATTGCGAGGAGGTTGTACGAGAAGGGGCTTTGAGGGGTCACTGGACCGCTAGGACACTAGTCTCTGGGGAGTCGAATTATCCAATTGACAGACCCTTTAAATTGTCAGACTAGAACTGATGCCGTGAATGTTTTAAATATCCAAAGATATCTAGGTCACTGAGTTTTGAGTTTTGAGGCTTTTTGAAAATGTCAGTCATAACCGACACTCTAAACTTAGTACACTACAATCCCCATAACTAGCTTCAATGGTATCTTTATTTAGTTGGAAAAGCCAGACGTAATAGCACACGACGCACCAAATCATGAGTGCGCCCTTCAAGCTAGACTCGAATAACCCTTAACTATGCCGTTGCGCCTAGCTGATGAAGCATAAGCATCCTAAGCCCAGATAGAACACAAAGAGCGGATAAACTGCGATCCCAACTCTGTTTTTGACCACGCCACTTCCACCAAGAATACTGACTCCTGCCGCTAGCGACCAACCGACCAGAATAAGATAGACGGGTATCCTTGCGATTGTTGGGAGATTAAAGACTGAAAGCAGAGCCGCAATAACGAGCGGGAAGAGCGTGTATCCGATGATAGAAACGCTTTGGGCGAATGAGCTATTCCCCTTTATCAGCAAATATATCACACTCTCCAAGTAGATAGGACTCACATATTCCCACCGAGTAGTTTAATCTGCATCGTAACCACCGCCTCCCCAATCCAAACCATAGCAAAGACCCCTGAAAACACAAGCTCCTTCTGTTCCTTATCCGCCCTAAAACTCAAAAACAGACTCAATAGTAAACAGAAAATCAAGGGTCCCCAGAGATCCCAATCCCTCAACCCTTCACTCATATTCCCCTGCGCCAGCAACGCATCCGGATCTAGCACTCTGCCCGCAAGACCAACGAGCTCATCTCTCGCTCCTGAAATACCCGCTCCTCTGATATTCTCATACGCGCCTCTGAAGCTGGTGGTGTTTTCTAGCATCGAGCCGCCGAACAGGTACTTAGGGTATAGGACCTCGCGCATCTTGGACCAGACGGCGAGGAGGTCGCGGCGGAGCGTCTCCCACACTGATTCGTCGATTGTGTTTGTAGGGGCGCGGCGATCCTCGCCGGGGAAGCGGGAGGTGAGGTAGGATTCGTTGAGGGGGCGGGAGGAGGAGCCTGAGGAGATGTTGCCTGTTAAGGGAGCGCGGGAGGAGGTTGGTTGGAGGGGATCGTCGAGATCGTCTAGGTTGGCTGTGAAGCTTGTTAGCTTTGAATTCTTTGAAGTAGGAGGATCGGAAAATTGCATACCATCATCGGGATCTATTAAGTCGTCATCCTCGACTTGGGGGGGGTTGTAGTGCTCGTAGGGATTCGATGAGCATGCCATCCTGTTGCTGAAGGATGGATTTGGACTTTGGAGTTGTTACACCATGCAAAGACCTGTAGGAGGACTTCCCAAGTCAAGGTATGCTCAGTGCAACCGGTACGTCGCAAAATTGTCGGTGTTCAGCAATGAATATTCTGAGCTTCCAAATTCCACCTTGTGTTCAATTGAACAACTGCGCGTCGGTAGGCCCAAGCTTTTATTTACGCTAGTTCGAATGGAACATGCTTGACATCACGTGCTTGCACACCGTCAGCGGTTGAGCTTCTGAAAACTCTTTTTGGAATGAACTAAGAAACTATAGACTTTATACATGTGGGAGCTTCTTAATATCCACAGCTCTTTGGCGTACTCATAGCTCATGTTCTAATTCTTCAGGTGCAGACCAAGTATTTTTGGCTTTGCTAGAATTGGCAGAGCTAGAACCTCTGCTAAATGTTTGTGCGGCTGCAGCCTGTAGAACACTTGGTAATATATATTACAATTTCTTCAGATATCATTACATCGCATAGATAAATTCAACCGGTTGGAGGCTTTGTTCTTATTCAGATTACCTCCGCCTACACCAAACACCAAAACCCCGAAAGCGCCGGAGATCCCATTTCCTAAACAATATCCATCCTAATACTATAGAAACATATTTCCACGTGTGCCTTCCGTTAGTCCCTGGGGTTGAAATAGCGACTGTTCATTTTGTTGGCTAAGTGACCACCCTTTTTGCACCCGGACTTGAGAAGGCTGGTTACCAACATGATTTTGAACTTGAGGCTGATGGAAATGAGCGAGCTGGCTGGCGTCGGGTGCATAATACACTGATGCTGGGTTATCAGATTTCATGGGGCCAGAGCCGTAGCCTTGCTGGAAACAAAGACTTGCGTCCTGTTGGGGGTTCTGGTAGGGCAGTTTGTTTCCGTCATATAGTTCATTCGTCATGGAAACCCTCCGGGTCCGTCTTTGAACGGCTTGATTCTCTGGTGGAAGATAACCAGGAGTCGGTTTTCCGAAGGGATTCCAGATTGGAAGCCCCGAGGAAGGGAGGGCTTCCCCGTGAGGAGTGCCATGGCCATACGAAGCAATGTTGCCATTGATACCGGTCAATGACCAAGCGAAGACTGCAACTTCTCGAATCGAATTCATGAATTCGTCCACCGGAGGCCCACCGGGCGGGATTTGGGGAGCTTGGAGGCCGTGTAAAAAAGGATTCCGGGCATCTGGCTGATATTGGTGTGGCCTGATAGGATTTGCTCCCCACGGAGCTGCAAAAAGACCGTTGGCAAAGTGTGGAATCGGGACAGGAGGCTGAAGGGATGGAATCGGTGGGCGAGCACGGCGTAGTATCACTACTAATCCATCGGAGGTACATGAAACAACTGCTTCTATCTCGTAGGGGTCAACCTCTGGCCGTGGATTTGGAGTTGATCGCCTTCGCCGACGCTCTTGGGAGAAAACTACGGCCAACGAAGAAGTCGACGAACGAGAGGGACCCGCATTATCGAACAAGGCATGTGCCGAGTCTTGCTCGATATCTGTGCTTTCCCCCGAGGGCGTGCGGGAGTTCTTCTGGGAAATTTTGGGTGATGTGTGCCGAACCATTTCCATTTCATCTCCAGACCCATTGTGTATCTCTGGCAGAGATCCGCTGGTTCTTGTCACAGGGTCAGTGTCGACGTCCATGTGGCCATGGAGCGCCACGCCACCATCTTCGGAATCACTGCTTTGACTAGCATCCCGCATCTCTTCATCGAAGTCTTCTTGTCGGCGCGGGTCGCGATACCAAAATCGAAGGTAGGCGATCGAGTCGTTGGCCTTCGCACTCTCCAAGCATCGGATGGCCTCCGCAAGGCAATTTTCTTGAATACATTCGTAGAAACTTTTCTCCTTGAATTGCTCTGGCGTCACTCCCAGTATGCTTGACACAGCGTTGGTCGCGTACATGACGGTAAGCGTGCGTGTGAATCGATTAAGGATCAAAGCTGCACGAGGTTCAAGAAGTGATGCTTGAGGAGAAGTCCTGAACTTAGAGGATAGATGTTCTAACATGTGGTATCGAGGGTCTCGTGGAGAAGAAGCAAAGAGACGGCGGATAGCTGGAGCTTGCTCAGCTCGTCCTGAATGTTCATCAGCGAACGTACTGAAATGTGATCCTTAGTAACATACGCTCGTTCTTTGCGTCTCCCCTATAGATGCTCGTGCAAGCAACCAAGACCTCATACACAACTGTGAAGACACATTCACAACCCACCCACAATCCATCACTGTTTCTGATCCTGGCATAATTTAGGACAGCGGCTTTGTCCAGGAGCACTCCTCGGCTGTGGATATTGCGAGCAAACGGGACTTCATCAGGATGAAAGTAATCGAAGCATGATTTGCCTATTACTTGGCCTGGTTCATAGCCCAAGATATCCACAATGGATCTGTAGTGTTTGTCTTAGCGGACTACTAGAAATGTAGAGAAAGGTGTTCTTACTCAGAAGCGTACAAGATGTTGGCATCCGGGGTAAGGTCTAGGGATGGGATGTTTAGCTGTCAAGCACCTTTGAATGACAAGCCAACGGGAGTATGCTTACTGTGAATTGTCATAAAGGTCGTCTCCATTTTGAGGAATCTGGCGTTTGTATCTCTAAAAAGATGCTCAGTCCTTCTGGTAGACGAATTGTCGTGGAGCACCCCCCGCCAAATGCGTACGGAAAGGGCGGCAGTCAATGAATTTTAATAATTGCCCAGAGGCAATACGGGGTCGAGACTTGTTATGTATTCGCGGTGAGGAGTCGAGTGGAACGTTGTATTTGTGTAATGTTCTTTCGTTATAAGTATGGGCTGGTGGTACCTCGGTGCATTCAGACTGATAGCGGGGGTCGTCGATTCGATGCTAGGAATGCTGGTTAATTCACAAACAAGTAGAAGTGGTGAATTGGTCCGCCATTCGCAGGTTCGATTTCTGTCGTTATTATACTGCACCCTCTGGTCTTCAAACAGCTTTCCTGGGTTAATGGAAGAATGGACATCGATGGAACCTATATTGCAAACAGTGGCTCTAATATTGCTAGAGCAAACGCGGCAGGGGCTGGTTTAGGGATTGCTTGCGAGAGATACAGCAGAAACCTTGGCCGGGATCGACAGGGAAGATAGGGTCTGCCGCTGTCAAGGGCTCGAGTCCGTGAGTTTCGGTGGGGGAGTGTGAAGGCGTCAAGGATACAAAATAGCGCCCCAGCCTCAATGATGTCAAATCATTGGTGCGCCATTGCAGCAGGTAAACACATCTCTGCAAGAGACGTCTGGCGCAGGGAAGTCATATCGAGGGGTGGGAAGGCGGGAGGTTGAGCTCTCGGCCTGCCGGCCAGCGTTCCCGCTTCGGGCCAGGTTAGTAACTTAGTGATGCCGCAACAGTAGGGTCTGTCGATCACCGCCAACGGGTATGATATCGGTTTCGATGTGTCCTCTTGCACATCGAAGATATATTATTATCAAAAGCACAATTCTTTTTTTATGGCTTCTGGACGCTGGGTCATTCTAAGGAGGAGGTCTTCTTAGGACGTGTCTCTTGCAACACTGTCCACTGTGCTACGTCGTGGCTAAGTGAAGCTCGGCGCACGCTGGTGCAATCCAAGTTACAGCAATCTTTCCAACATATATTCTTGTTCTGCCCACCGAAAGAGCCAAGAGCTCAGGAGTCCCATGTTTCCTCCCTGGTTCCCGCCACTGCGGGAGTGCGGCGCAGATTGGAGGTTAACCAGGTTATGGGGATCAAGTGAGGGCGTCGTCTGAAGTCACAGCTTGAAGTAACGTCAACAGGGTGTGATACAGTACTGACTTGCTTCTGAGGCGTATTTTCAGCTGAGCTGAACCAACAACTCTGCCCTCGGGCCCTCAACGGGGTTCTGCATCCTCCGTTTCGATCCCTGCGATTCCAACAATTCTGGGCCTTCTGCTGTACAACAGTGACTCGAACACAACCCTGGGAACGGGAAGCTGCTCTGCACATTGCTGTGACTTGTGAGTTAACAGCATGTTTGAGCCTCGCAGCGCGCACCCCTCTGGCAGTTTCGGTAGAAGAGTTCACCCAGCAACGGGGCAGACTCACCAACGGGGGCAGAGTTTTAACAACAAAGAATATAATTAAAAATCAACTACAAATCGGAAACCTTTACAAAGTTGATGCATCGATAGGTCTAAGTAGTGTTAATAATATCATATCAATTAGAAATCCCCTTTTCTTTTACCTTTATAATATAAGAAAATATGGTTTATTATTACCTTTACTTAAATATGCTATTCTTAGATATACTTTCAATATTAAAAAGACGCTCATTTTCCACATTAGTTAGTAGAAGCAAGCCCGAGTTTATTTAAAGGGGTAGTGGGTGAAGTCTTCTACGGTAACACCCGTTGCTTCGTGAATCTTGGTATCGCGCCCACTTCAAACCTCGCCGACCTGATCATTTGATGCTATTTTCGACATCAAGGAAAGCTTCGGAGGCGGAAGCCAGTAAAGCCACAAAGCAATATTGACCACAATTGACGTACGTGGAGGTGGCTTCGACCCTTCACCCCATGGACGTTACGTCTTGGATTCTTGGAGCTCTGCAGTGTGCACGCAGGCCCCCCGTGCATGCCTGTCCAGTGAAGTGATCGTTCCAGCAGGCCGGTTGTCGTGCTGCAATGCCAAGCCAATACCGTACTGTAGACTGCAGTCTGTATCAGAGAAACCTATTACTTGGCGGCCGGGGCGCTCGATCTGGAGGGCACACTTGGAATTGGGAACTGGGGTTGAACATCGGATCGTCGAAATTGCTGGAGGAAAATTCGCAAATCTGCACCGTGACGAATATAGAATAGTGGCGATATTATGCCTTTTGGCTTCTGAAGTTCTGATACAGTAGAGTAGAACTACTGTATGGGGCGTTGCAACGGTGCAGCCGAGACGCTACTCCGTATCTTTGTACTACCTTCGTATCCCCCTGCATTTCCCTATCGTGGAATCGCGTCAACAGGGTCCTCGCTAACTTTCAACTTTGACAAGCCATCAATTTTGACTTCTGACTGGTCAATGCACCAAACCTGGAGAGGAAGAAAGACTGCGAGAGAGAGGAGAGAGCCGACACAATTGGGATCGAACCCGAAGACCGAAGAAAGCATAGTGTGAGAAATCGAGGAACTCGCGTTCATAAGCCCTTTTCAAACCCTTCTCACAAACCCTTCACAGCTAATGAGTAACCTTGCTGCGCGACAGACTTCTAGACCACCTATCTTGTCCTTGACCAAACCTGCCTGACAGCCACGAACTCCACCATTCCGCTGCATGATTCCTGGCTGCATTTAGGCTTTCCAGCCTCTCGGTATGTTTCACCTTAGTCCCGGACCTCTGCATACTGTACTGTACTGTCCTATACTGTATGTTTGCGCGCATCCGCACCCGCGCACTCTACGCCCTATATTTCTTTTTCGATGTCCAGAACAGTGTGGAGAAGCCGTGTTAGCTTACGGTCACCAATGAGATCTGCTCAGGGATGCAAGTTCATCCTATGTAGTCGAAAGTGTCGAGTACCCAACAGCTTCAGAGATACTGTCAGCTGATCTCAATTTTCAGCATTTCCAGTCTCAAGTGCCAGGCGTCTATTTCTGCGCACTTTGCTTTTTGCAAAGCTTTGAAGGCGTCCCGTTCCTCACAAGCACGATACAAGATCGACAAGCTCACGTCGATCTTCACCATTTTGGCATCAGAGTAGCCTCGCCGATGGGGTTTGAGCCTCATCCGCTCCTCTGCAAGCCAATCGTTTTCCCACCGTATCAAGGTGACCGGAGAAGAAAAGTACCATGTCACTGCAGCGAGATAAGGTCGAATGGGAACTTCCCCATTTCAAGGAAGCTCATCAGATGCAGGTCAGTACCGCGGGAGGACGCTACTCCGAGGGTTATTCTTGTGTCACCTCAGTATTTGTCAACTAGCATTCTAACGGATCCTGCTTCCTGTAGGGGATGGGAGGTACGTAACCCTCCAATCCTGAGACCTGCTCCGCGGCCTGACATACAATTCAGATTTCTGGTCCGTGAAATTCTACCCATACACGCAACCGGGTGTCGATCCTGTCTTTGCCGTGACTGGTGGAAAGCGGGTAGGTCTCCCTGACGGTATCCGAAGGTGCGTCTGACGTGACTGCAGATACTAGTATGCCGCCCATCGGGAAAAGAAAACACAAAGTTTGAGGTCATTCAGCTGATTGTAGACGAAGATGTGAGGTGTCATTCTTTAAGAGCAACATGGAGTGGCTGACAAGCAAAACAGGCTGATGCAGATCACTACGCATGTGCTTGGAGCAAAGACCTCGAGAACGATACTCCTCTTCTTTGTGTATCTGGAGGCAATGGAAAGATAAAAATCATAGATGCTTTAAGTGGGGAGTTACTTCGGGTACGGGACTCTTTCCGTCAAAGAGATGTACGCTGATCCAAGTAGACTCTAGCTGGTCATGGTGGGGTACAGTCAGCCAGCCATGAATACAAACTCCTGTAGCTGACCCCTTTAGGAAGTAAATGACCTTGCAGTCTCGCCGATCAACCCTCACATTCTTGCCTCAGCATCAGAGGATTCCACAGTAAGGATATGGAGCCTCGATCCAGCGCACGCAAGACAGCCTTGTGCTGCCATACTCGAAGGAGATGGCCACAAGGAGACTGTCTTGAGTCTTGTGAGGTCTTCCTAATCTTGCCTGAATCACTCTCACTGACATCCCTAAGTCATTTCATTCTAGTGGTCGATATCTTCTCTCAGGAGGAATAGATCACATGATAAATCTCGTGAGTGTTTGCCCTGCTATCAAAGAGTCATTGTTGATAGTCAGCAGTGGGTGTTACCTCTGTTCCCTGATATCAACACTGGAACCGACAAGCCAACGAGAATATACTATCCGCACTTCTCAACATCTGAAATACATGCGGACATTGTAGACTGGTGTGTACTCTTACTTTCCTTACGCATTTCCATCATCTGACTCCCAATCAGTGTTGCCTGGTATGGCGACCTCATATTCTCCAAAGCTGCCAGAGAGCACTGCATAGTCCTCTGGTCCATAAACAGCTTCTCCCCCACCGACCCACAACCACCCCCCTCCTCCGCGCCCACAACTCACGACCCCAACCGCGATACTCGCTCAGCCTTCTCACTCCCCTCCTCAACCTCTTTCTACACTCGGCATCTCCAATTCTCCATCCCCGAGAGCGAAATAATTTTCATGCGTTTCTCACTTTTCCCCGGCTCTAAAACCAGTAACCCTGTCCTAGCCTTCTGCAACGGCGTCTCTAAAGTCTTCTTCTGGGACCTCGCCCGCTTCGAAGAATACTATAACGTCATCGACTACTTCCCGGGCGGTGTCACGAACCCAAATCTAAACCCAAATACTACCACCTCAGTCGCTTTTTCCTCAACCTCAGGTCCCGCTCCCGATCTCCCTTCCTTTTCCACCCCCCGCAAACACCCCTTCCTACAACCCTTCCAACGCCGAAACCGCGGCGGAGCCGTCGCCCGTCTCGCTCGCGAAGGAAGCCCTACTGAATCCTCCTCAAGCCACCATACCGGCTCGGACAACACAGCCGACAAAGACAGCGACTCTTCCAAAGGAAAAGTAGATTGGGCACGGAGCCGCACGTTGTGGGAGAAGAGGTACCACATGGGAGATCCGCTGAAGGAGCTAGAGGCGCATCAGGTTGAGACGGTGAAGGGGCTGGGGTTTATGGGGCGGCAGATTGGGTGGAGTAGTGATGGGCAGTGGTGCGTTGTAGTCGGGAGTGCGGGCGTGATTGCGCTCTTGCATCGGTGGGAGAAGGAGAAGGGGAAGCAGGGTGCTGCTTAATGACGTTCAGATGTAATCATCCTATGGAGTATGACGGTCACAAGAAAACCAGAGTTAGATATTTCATTGACAAAAGCAGTAAGAAGATCACTGAACGCCATAGGACTTATGCTTAAAACAGGTACATTGAATCCCTAGACCCGGAAAACCCCAACCCGCTGTGATATTGTACAAAAGCAAACCTATTAGTCTACTTTCCCGTTCATGCTGCCACCTAGCAGTCCATCCTTCTCATCAAGTCTAAAGTATCCTCCTCTACCTCTCCTTATCCTTCCTCGTCCGTACATGAAAACACCAATCACGATTCCGGCAATTACCCCTATTGAGAGGTAAGGATGTCCAGAAATCGCACCTCTTATATCGAAGAAGAATTTCTCAAAGTTTGAGATGGTGGATTTAGGCTTGATCTTTGGTGGGGAGATGACGACTTTTGGTAAGGTCTCGAGGATTGACGTTCGTGATGCCATGATTGAGTTTCCAGTGATGGTTGTATCCCAATATCTTCGGCTCTGTTGTCAACGGTTAGCATCATTTCTGTAGTCCATCGATATGGAGGTACTCACATCCTCGTCATTAATGATGACTTTCTCGCCATCCTTGGCAACCTCGATCCCATATGTGGTCCGAAT
>Ga0302325_10023261_pt1 | contig 12927 bp, 10 predicted proteins | sample Palsa_T0_2_FD_201948 | JGI IMG/M metagenome (GOLD analysis project Ga0302325, IMG submission 201948) | Peat permafrost microbial communities from Stordalen Mire near Abisko, Sweden - Palsa_T0_2 | ecosystem: Environmental > Terrestrial > Soil > Palsa > Peat permafrost | place: Sweden: Abisko... | reverse complement strand
AGCTAGGAAAAACTGGCATCTCTCTGCATAAATACGGCCACCGATGATTCTGGACTGCCCCTAACTCACTGAGGGAGCGTACGAAACCCCGCAAGAATGTTTGGCACAATAGCCACCCGGATTCTTCGCCAGGTACTGCTGGTGATAGTCGGCGCTGAAGCGTTTTCCTCGATGGAAATCAGCGCTTTATCTCGCTGTGGTCACGTTGTCGGTAGACTTTCGGTAGACGTTGCTGCCGATCCACCGGTAGACCAACGCGGCCTTAGACCCCGACTACGTGCTCATAAAACCAGTTGTCGAAGCTGCAAGAAACGCGTTCAAGCATATGCGGTCGCTCTGTTACGACTGATCTCAAGGAAGCCGCACTTTGGATGTTGGTTCGCGCGTGTGCCAACTACCGCGCTTTGGACGCCCGCGTACAGATCGCGCATGCGGTTATGGATCGTTGGCTTGATGAATTATGATCTTCGACATTGCGATTCACCCGGGCCAGGACAACATGCGCGCACCCGCTTGCCCCTTTGGGACGCAAGGGCCAGTGCGGGGACAGTGGGGGCCAGTATAGCGGCCCCGATGGCGGCAGATCCGGCACGCAGGAGCGTCCGGCGGTCAAGCATGCACGTGCACATGGCTGTTTCTCCGTTGCGAGTTGCGGTATATGACGACTATCACTTACGTTGAAATGAGTCGCGTCTCGAGGGCCATCGGCGGGGCCTTCACTCACCCCTAAGCGGGCTGTCCCGCCGCTTCGAGGATCAGCCGCGTGATTTCGTCGGGATGGGAAATCAAAGATAGATGGCTGGACTTCACCTCGATAGTCTTGGCGCCCATGCGCTTGGCCATGAAGCGCTCAAGGTCCGGATTGATCGTGCGGTCCTCCGTCGATACCGCATAGTAGCTCGGCTTCGATCGCCAGGCCGCGTGAGTGGCCTTGCCGGTGAGCAAAGCCTTGTGGAACGGCCACTGGGCCGCGTAGAGCACTTTTGCCTTTGCTTCCGGCAGGTCTCCTGCAAAATCCCGCAAGAACGCCTCTTCGCTTAAGCGCCCTTCGTCGCCGTCGAAAATAACGCCCGCGGAGGCCGGTGGCGTAGGAAATCTCTTGGCCAAGGCCGTGTAATCTTCGCCAGCATCCGGCGCTCGCGCAGCCACATAGACCAAAGCCGAAACATTCGGATGCATGCCCGCTTCGGTGACGACCATTCCGGAGAAGGAATGTCCGGCCAGAACTGTCGGGCCATCCTGACGTGCCAGCACTCGGTGGGCCGAGGCAACCGCTTCAGGAAGCGTCGTCAGAGGGTTTTGCACGGACGTCACATTGAGTCCCGCCGTCTGCAATCGTGCGATCACCTCGGACCAAGATGATCCGTCGGCGAAGAGCCCATGCACGAGAACGATGTTGCGCGCCTTGGTCGGAGTAGCCATAGAGGCCGTGCCGCGGGTGGATGTCAACGAAGCGGCAGCGCCTGCAACGAGGGCGGCCGAAAAAGTACGTCTACTGATGGCCATGAGGATATCTCCTTCGCTGTTACGCCGAGTTACGTATCGATGCGCGACGCCGACCCCCGGGGCTGGTGCCAACGAGGCGCCGAAGGATGTCGATCCAACGGAGAGGTACCGTGGCTGGCGTACTGAGAGGCTATGGGTACCACTTGTGCTCCAGCGTATCCGGAAAACAAATTTGAGCCGAGAAGCGCACCGCAGAGGGCGTCAAGAGCTTGCGGCCGACGCCCGGCCGAATCGCAATGCCTCATTGAGGTCACTCCGCCGCCTTGGTCAGCGCGCGTGCACGTCATCGGACGCTGACGCGCGCGAGCAGATTCATCAGGTCCTTCACGCGGATGCTCTCCAGCGAGCGCGTCCCGCACAAGCCGAAGTACCGCGTGACCTGGAATCCCTGTTGCGCTTTCGTTCCCAGGTGATGCTTCAGTGCGCCGCACAACCAGGTCGATTGAACAGCGCAGCCAGGCCACAGGTAGAGGTGAACATCCGATCACCGTCGTGAGCTACTCCGTCCACCTCGAGCAGGCGGTGCTTCAGGTTAGCCCCTTCTCGCGCTTGCAGCATCCGAAAATAATAGGTTCCGCGGGCGTAGCGAAACGGGCCCTGCGCCTCGCCGGCGCACGAGGTATCGAGGGCAGGATGATGCGGATCGACGTCGGCCGTACCGAGCAAATATACAACATCGCGCTGCGCGTAGCGACGCTCAAGCGAATCCGGCGCCATCGTGACATACGGCGGAACGTCGCCTTCCAAGCCGTACTTCCAGCGGTCCAACGAAGGACATGCCTCCGTATTGGATACGGGGCGATCAGACGAAAAGTAGAGGTAGGACGAAGGATTGGCAACGACGTAGCGCACGGCAACTTTGCGCGCCTCAAGCGCGCCCACGCCGTTGCCGACGACGGCGTAGCGCTGCACGAACTGTGCGCCGCCCGAATGACCGGCAATAACGACTTCCTTCAGGTTCGGATACGCCCTCGGGTCTGCGAGGTGGCTGAGAATTGCGTCCACGACCGCGAACGAGCTCAAGTGAATCGGCCCGTCAGCTGGTAGCCCGCCCATCCAGTCGGCTCCTTTCCACCGCATTACATCAACGCCGAGGCCGCGTGCCTGGACATCCTGCTCGATCAGGAACTGCGGAACCAGCAAAACGGTGTGTTCCGCGTCAGTGCCCGCCGCGGTAAGCGCTTTTTGACCGGAAGCGAAGTAGTCAACTGCGTTGCGGTTCGCTCCGTGGATGATTAGCACCGCGCGGGTCGCCTCGGGTTGGGGAGTATCCCAGCTGGCGTTCAAGTAAAGCGGCAGAAAAGCTGTCTCTTTGATGCCTGGCGATGCAATAACGATGCGCGCGGGACCGACGTCGGCAACGGGGTCCGGTACCTCAAGGGGGCGGCCCAATTCCTGTGCGCTCGCGTTAGGCAGCGACAGTCCGAGGATGTCGCCAACCAAGACAGTGACGCAGATCCCGACAAGCACCGCGCCCACCTCAGATCGATCACAAAATCTCATGATGTAACCCCTCTTTGACCGCAGCATCGCGTGATCGGTCTCATGCGTTCATGGCACCCTCCCTAAGTCAGGACCGCGTGATCACTTCACTTGTGGGCCTCCATAAAAGCCCGCAGCAGTGCATTCATTCGCGACTGATATCCCGCGCCTTGGGCCTTGAACCAATCGATAACGTCGGCATCAATGCGAAGCGACAGGAGCGCCTTCTTTGGAACGGGCTTGAGTCCCTTGCGGGCCACTGCGCGCGCAAACATCGCAGGCGTCCACTCGGGCGCGTCACCGTCCTTCACCACTGTCGCGTCCGTCAATTGTCGTACCCGGCGCAGGTCAGTTCGTGATTTGCGAAAAGTAAAAACGCGCTTCATGTTTCGTAGCCTTGCGGATTGAAATGATACGAATCTGGTCACGCCGCTCCGTATGGGTCACTGAAACTACCTGGTCTTCCAGCAGCCCCAGCGTCAGAAAGCGGCGTTCGCCGTAGGTTTCGCGGTCGTCCTCCGCGGTAAAAGTAAGACCCTCAAAAATCTTGGCGCGTCCGCGAAATCGACGTCGTGCTTGCGGATATTTGCCCGTCGCTTGGTTTCGTCCCAAGTGAACATGATGCAGTGTAGCTACACGCCGTAGCTACCGCAAGTAGCCGGAATGGAAGCACTGACGCGATTAGCGCGGCCGCCGCGATCGGGATGCCTCGCGAATCCTTCCCCGCGGACTTTCCTAACGCTAGCCTACCGGTAGAATTCCGGTAGACTTCGACGCTGAAAACAGCCGGCGTTTCCCTGCAGAAAAACCTGGATCGTCGGCTTCGCCCGCTGGTATCCCTCTGGTAACACGCGACAAACCTCGGCTAACCAGCAGTCACGCCTTCTCCCCCACCGCTAACACCGGGGATTTATACGGAATTCCGCACGAATGATTCGGGCAATAGCCGCCCGGATTCTTCGCCAGATACTGCTGGTGATAATCCTCGGCGTAATAGAACGTCGGCGCCTGCAGAATCTCTGTCGTAATAGTCCCCTTCCCGGCCTGCTTCAGTTGAATCTGAAATATGCGCTTCGACTCTTCGGCTTCCTCGCGCTGTTCATCATTCAGCACGTAGATTGCGGAGCGATACTGCGTACCCGTGTCGTTACCCTGACGCATCCCTTGCGTCGGGTCATGCGATTCCCAGAACACCTTCAACAACGCCTGGTAGGAAATGACCTTCGGATCGTAGATCACACGTAAGACTTCGGCGTGACCGGTGAGGCCCGAGCAAACCTCTTCATAAGTGGGATTGGGGGTGCGGCCGCCGGCGTAGCCGACAGCCGTCGAATACACTCCCGGCAATTCCCAGAAGAGTTTTTCGGCTCCCCAGAAGCATCCCAGTCCGAACACCGCTTCAGAAAGTCCGGCCGGAAATGGCGCAACGATGCGATGCCCGTTCACATAATGGGTTTGCGACACTGGCAGCGGCGCGCTCCTTCCAGGCAGTGCTTCGCTTGTCGAAGGCATCGTAGATTTCTTGCGAAACAGGGTCATGTGTTTCACCGAATAGTGGCTGGGGGATGAGAGTGTGGGGACCCTCGGCTGGCAACTCAAGCCTCGCAACCTGCCGCTTTTGCAAGTTGGAGCAAGCCGGGCTATAAATGGTGCGTCCCGGTCGTGGATCGAGCCGCGCAAGGAGCGGCATCTATGGCTCTGCTTCTAAGGTCTCATCTGGGGTGGCTGGCGCTAGTCGTGGCTCTGGCGTCGTCGCAGCCGTGCACGGCCGCCGAGCCGGAGGGGATAAGCGGCACGGTGCTCGGTGGGGAAAATTCCACCCTCGCCGACGGGGCAATCGCATTGGAGCAGGGTCGGATCCAGGAGGGGATCCGGCTGACGGAGCAAGGACTGAAGAGCAATGCCGACCCCGTGAAGGCGGCGGTCGGTGAGTCGAACCTCTGTGGCGGATATGCGCTGCTGCGCGACTGGGTGCATGCGCTCACGCACTGCAATGCAGCAATCGAACTCGACCCGCACAACTGGCAATCATTCAACAACCGCGCGGCGGTGCATTCGGGTCTCGGCCAATACGATCTTGCACTGGCGGATCTGCACACGGGGCTCGGACTTGCGCCGGGCGCGAGTCTCCTGCATCAAAGCCTTGCGGTCGTGGAGCATAACCAACGGGTGCTCAATCGGCGCGAGCGCACGTTTTTACGGTCATGAGGGTTAAATCTTCTTATGGGTATCAGCCAACAGCAAAACTTGCGTGCCCCTCCGATTGAGCGATTGCACCCATTCGGAGTTCGCGTAAGCCTGCCGCCGGCAGATCCCATGCGCAAGCTCTTAGGGCCACAGTGGCATCGGCTTCACTGGTACGCAACCCCCGATGAGCGCGACAGGGCCATCGTCGAGATGAGTCGCCGCCATGAGTATTCTCGAGCCACGGACCTTCCTTCACTCGTGTTCGAGAAGGTCGAGAAACTCTCTGAGAGCCGCGGGCTGTAGCGACTAGAAAGTGCGCCCGAGAAATAGATAAAAAGTCTGCGCCCCGCTCTCCCCGCGCCCGGTACCGATATACACCGGGCCGATGAGCGTATCGAGTCCGAGGAATAAGCTTGCGTCCTTGTGAGCCGAAGACAGGCTCGCATCGCCTCTTTGCTGCCAGACATTGCCTACTTCGAACGACACGCCAAGATACGCCGGGACATCGAGAAACCCAGGACCGCCCCGTCCAATCTGGCGATAAAAGATCGTGCGCGCGATGGCGTAGTTCGGACCAATAAGCGAGTCCTGCTTGAGCCCCGAGAGATTCAGAAACCCGCCCAGTGTGAAGAGTTTGCGCACATCGGTCGTAGAGCCATCGAGCGTCGTGCCGGCGGAGGTCCAGAATACGGCGGTCTGCCGGCCGAAAGTGCGCGCCGCCAGATAATTGAAGGACAGGCGGTCGCCGTCCTCGGTCGACCCTAAGCCGGTGCGATCACCACGCCATTCGAACGAGGCCTGCTGTCCGGAGCGCGGAAAATTGACGTTGTCCAATCCGTCGTACGAAAAGCGCAGGAAGAACTCCTTCTCATCAAAGGCACCTGTAGTCAGCGTGGGCTCGCCGATCACGACACTCGAACTGCCGACGTCGCGCACGAGGCCGGTGCGGATTTCGCCCCAATTACCGAAATCCCTGCCGAAATCCACGCCATATTCAAACGTACGCACGCGGTACTCCGCGATGCGGCGCTGGTCCTGAAAGAGATAAAGATCCTGCGCCTCGATCTGCGCGTGCGGCGCGACGAAGTACGGCGAAGTCTGCGACAACGGCAGCCACAGTTCGGTTGAAATCTTCGACGTCTCGCCAACCTGCAGATCCCAGACCCATTCACCGCCAGGCTCCGTGATTTCAGATTGCACAAAGCGTGCCGCGGCGTTGTAGTTCGAATTGCCGGCGAAGTCATCCTGCAGATTGAGCCCAAAGCGCACGTAGTTCGGACCCCAGGAATTGCGGCGCGCCGTCAGTGCAAGGCCGTAGCGGCCGTCGTCGTCCTGTACGATCCGATAGTCGATTCCCTCGAAGTTTTCACCCCCGTAGAACGAAGTCACGCGCCGCCCGAGCTCGCGCGGATCAGCCGGCACGCCGATCTGGTCGTCGAATAGTTTATGCAGGGCTTTGGCGTAGCGCTCGGAGCCGGGCTCGATGCGCACGAATTCGATGGGCGGTGCGTCGCGGCGTGCCGCGGCGCGCTGCTGCTGGTAGAGCTTGTATGCCGCCGCATCGGCGGTAAGCGTGAGCAGTCGATCCTGTGCTGAAAGTGCCGCCTGTTCACCTGCCTCGATCGCCCGCGGTACGTTACCGAAGTCGAAGGATGAGAACTCCCCGAGTATCGGGGCGATGTGTACGTCGGTCGGAGCGAGACTCTCGAGCTGGCGTTCTTCGTTGCGCCGGATGAGGATCGCGAGCATCTGGTTCGAAATGACGGGCGCCGTCGTGAGTTTGTCGCTCGTCAGAAGTGGTGCGCTGACATCGACAACGATAAGCACATCGACGTTCATGGCACGCGCCACATCGATGGGAAGATTTTCGGCGAGGCCGCCATCAACCAGCAGGCGGCCATTGCGCTCGACCGGAGCAAACACGCCCGGCGCGGACAGGCTTGCACGCATCGCGCTTGCCAGATCGCCATCGTGCATCACGACCGGATCTCCGGTTTCGAGGTCGGTCGCCACCGCGCGAAACGGCGTCGGCAGCGAGTCGAAGTCTGTGATTTCGGCAACCGGCAGTGTCAGCCGCCGCAGGATCTGGCTCAACTTCTGGCCTTGAATGAGCCCCTTGGGCAGGAGAAAGTGTCTGCTCCTGAGTCCGAGCGGAAATTTTACGAGAAAATCTTCGTCTTCCTCCTTCCTTCTAAAGGTGAGGTCGGTGCGCGGCGGTCGATCGCGAAACGCGTCCTGCCAGTTGACCGAAGTCATGATCTTCTCGATGTCGCGTGCCGAGAATCCGCTCGCGTACAAACCGCCCACGACGGCGCCCATGCTGGTGCCGGCGATCGCATCTATCGGGACGTGCAGATCGTCGAGGACTTTGAGGACCCCGATGTGTGCGGCGCCGCGCGCACCACCGCCGGAAAGCACAAGCCCAATGCGCGGGCGTGCGACGCTCGGCTGCGCAGCGGCTTGCTCGGAGCTCGCCTCATCCCGGGCAAGCGCCAAGTTCGCGGCCGCGAGGCATACGAACGCGAAAAAAACGCGGCGGACTCTGATTCGGGGCCGAACCACCCGTGATTGATTCACTTCACAAGAATACCAGCACAGCGTGTGCGAGGCGTCGCCAATGACTGATAATCGCTGCATGCCCCGAATCTCGAATGCCGAACCGAACGAGAGAATTTCATCTCGGGGACCGCGCGCATCGCTGCTGACGCTGGTCGGTCTTTTGAGTGTAAATGTGAGCGTGCGGGCGCAGTTGCCTGCGGATAGTGATTGGGGCTATTACGGCGGGGACGCCCTCGGGCAGCACTACTCGAGTTTGGCGCAGATCGATCGTTCCAATGTCGCACATCTGCAGCTCGCCTGGAGCTACCGGACCGGGGAACTCGGCACAGGTTTCTCACGCGCGCACACACTTGCGTTCGAAGCGACTCCCGTCTTGGCTTTCGGTCGCCTGTATCTGGAAACGCCGACGAACATCGTGATCGCGCTCGACCCGGCGAGCGGGCGGGAATTATGGCGCTTCAATCCTCATGTGGATCGAAGCCTCGCATATGGGCAGGCAACCTCGCGCGGCGTGAGTGTTTGGCAGGACCGCGACGGATCGCGCACCGCCAGCTGCGCGCAGCGCATTTTTACGGGCACCCTCGATGCGCGACTGCTGGCACTGGATGCGCTGACTGGCGTGCCCTGTACGGACTTTGGCAAGGACGGCGCAGTGGACCTCATGGCCAAACGCGCTCCGGCCGCGCGGTCGCACTCTCTTGTGACCTCACCGCCGGCGCTATTCGGAAATCTCGTGATTGTCGGATCGGCGAGCGGCCATGCCCCCCCGGAGGAAGTTGGACGCGGGATCGTGCAGGCATTTGATGCGCGCACGGGCGCGCTGCGCTGGGCATTCGACACCTTGCCCGATTCGGCATCCCACGCGGCAGCCGGCGACTGGCAGATCGACGAGGCGACACGTGCCGGGGGCGCCAACCCCTGGGGCGTGATGTCGGTCGACGAAAATCGCGGTTTGGTATTCGTGCCCACGGGATCGGCGACCCCGAGCTTCTATGGTGGCCGACGCATCGGCGATAATCGGTTCGCAGACTCGCTGCTCGCGCTCGACGCGGGGGGCGGTCGTCTCATATGGCAGCAACAGCTCGTCCATCACGACCTGTGGGACTACGATCTGGCGGCCGAACCCGCCCTCATCGACGTTACGGTCCATGGCATATCCGTGCCGGCGGTTCTGCAAGCGACCACCACGGGCATGCTGTTTCTCTTTGAGCGTGGCACCGGCAAGCCTATTTCCGCAGTTACCGAACGCCCGGTGCCCAAAAGCGCAATTCCTACGGAGGAAACATCGCCAACGCAGCCTTTTCCTGCTACCCCGCCCTTGGTTGAACAGCGCCCCCTTACGCCCAAGGACGCTTGGGGTCTCACGTTTTGGGACCGCAGAGTCTGCCGCGAACTCATCGCGAAGTATCGCAATGACGGCCTGTTCACCCCGCCCGATCCGCGCGGCTCGATCCTCCGGCCCGGCGTTCCAGGCGGCGTGGGTTGGGGAGGGGTTGCCTATGACGCGCACCATCAGCACGTGTTCGCCGCGGTCAACCATCTGCCGATGGTAGTGACTCTGATCCCGCCGTACGAGCGCGAGGAATTTAAGCCCCTCCTCTCGCCGTGGGGTTTACCATGCACGGCTCCGCCCTGGGGCACGCTCGTCAACGTCGATTTGCGCAGAAACAGAATCGCCTGGCAGGTGCCACTTGGCTCCACAAAGGGAACACTCCCGTGGTTCGCCCCGACCCGAGACTTCGGGGTGCCGAACGTGGGCGGTCCGATCGTAACGGCTGGCGATCTGGTATTCGTCGCGGCGGCTGCCGACAGCTACCTGCGCGCATTTGATATGGACACCGGCAGAGAGCTTTGGAAGCATCGGCTGCCAGCCGGCGGTCAAGCAACTCCGATGACGTATCGCGCCGGCAGAGCGCAGCGGCAATATCTTGTCATATCGGCAGGCGGCCACGGCGCCCTCGGGACCCCGTTCGGTGACTACGTCATCGCCTTTGCATTGCCAACCGCCAAGCCGTAGGCGTCATGCTCGGTGGAGATCATGAACGCCGCCCAGTAAGCTTATGGCTTTCGTGCTGCGCGAGACTCGCATGCCCTGGCTCCTGATTCTTTCCATCGCCACCCAGGCGCTGCTTATCATCCACTGCGTCAAGACCGGGCGGAACCAGATCTGGATCTGGGTGCTTGCGTTACTGTCGTTTCCAGGTGCGATCGCCTACGTGGCGGTCGAAATCGTGCCGGATTTATTTCGCAGCCACACCGCGAAGCGCACTGCACGCGGCGTTAAGAAGGCGCTTGATCCGCATGCGGATCTGCGCCGCTACGAAAGCGAAGCTCGCGTGGCGGGCAACGTTGCAAGCCGCCAGCGCTACGCTGAAGCGCTCAGCCGAGCCGGACGTTTTGATGAAGCCATCAGCGAGCACCGGGCAAATCTCAATGGCCTGTATGAGCACGATCCAGACATCATGCTGGGTCTCGCGCGCGCCCAGTTTGGCAAGGGCGACGCGAGCGGTGCTCGTGCAACCCTTGATGACCTCATCCGCCTGAACCCCGATTTTCGTTCACCCGAGGGGCATCTTTTATATGCACGCGCACTCGAAGGCGAAGGCAACAAAGCCAAAGCGCTCGAGGAGTATCGGGTGGTAGCGTCGAGTTTCCCCGGCGCCGAGGCGACTGCGCGGTTCGTGAAGCTGTTAGCGGCCGAGGGGCATCGGGAGGAAGCGCGCAAAGTCGCGCGCGAGCTGCTGGAGCAGGCGCGCATCGCTCCCGCGCACTATCGTCGAGCGCAACGGGAATGGCTCGAGGCGGTGGAGCAGGTGGCGCACAGCTAGAACAGACGCGGCTTCGAACGGCGCGTCAAGATCAGAAGGCCGGCGGCGAGGGTAAAGAGGTCGATCGCGCCGCCGCCACCACCACCGCTGGAAGGCGCGGGAGTCACCGTAACTTGCGCCGAACCGGTCTGGGTGCTGACCGCGTCCGACGTCGCCGTGACCGTGACGACCAGCTGCACCGACACGGTGGCAGGTGGCGTATAGACGCCCGCGGATGAAATCGTACCGAGCGTCGCATTGCCGCCTTTCACTTTGTTCACCTGCCAGCTGACGGCAGTGTTGGGCGTGTCGGTAACCGACGCGGCGAATGCCTGCGTACCCATTCCCACCCGCAAACTCGCGCTTGCAGGCGAGACAGTAACCATCACGGGTGAGGCTATTGCGACGGCTGCAAGGCACGCTGTGGTGCCGGCGTTCGCTGGCGCGGTCGTGCTGGCGCTAGTCGGATTGACAGTAACGTCAGCCGTATCCTGACTGCCCGCATCGTCGGTGACCGTGAGCTGCGCGACAAATGAACCTGAAGCGGGCGCAATCACCGTCGCGGTACTCGTGTTGGCGCCGGAAATGCCCGGCGGATTTGCGCCGGCGCCAGCGATCGACCACGCGTACGAACTTATCGTGTGATGGCAGGCAGCCTGGCTACCCGTGCCGAGCAGCACGACGTTGCCTCCCGGCGTGACGGACGCAGGCACCGCGACGGCTGCGATGGGCCGCAACGCCGCCGTAACCGCGGCGTTGGCGTTGGCCATTCCGGCGCCACAGGTCTGTCCATCGAGCGTGCAGATACATTCAGCACTCTGCACGTCGCTGGGCCCGCTTGGAACGTGGCAGGCGGGCGGTGGCGTGGTTGCATCGAGCGACGTCTGCGGGAAAGGCAGCGCAGATTCGCGCAATCGCGCGATGAGCTGTGCTGAGGTGAGATTGCCGTTCACCGCCAGCATGAGTCCGGCAATCCCCGACACAATAGGCGCCGAGAAGCTGGTGCCGAGATTTGTATTCGTCTCATCCGTGTAGCCGTTCGTTGTCGGCACGGTGGTGCCGAGATTGTAGGTCGTGTCGAGGCTGTAAAGGCAAGGCGATCCGACCGTGATATTGACGCAGTTTCCGGCGGGGGCGCTCAACGCGACCTCGGGGCCTACGTTGCTGTAGCCGACTTTAGTGCCCGCATGGCGCAACCCCGCGATGCCTGCGACGCCGGGACAATTGGCCGGCGCATCGACCGGACCGCCTTCGTTGCCCGCCGACACGACGATGAGTACGCCGCGTGCGATAACTTGGCTGATGATCTCCGGATAGCTATTCGTGCAGGCGCCTGCCGCGCCGATACTCAGGTTTTCGATCTTTGCGGGATAGGGATTGTCCGGCACACCATCCACGTGAATGCCGGCCGCCCAAAGCATCGCCATTTCGATATCCGAATCATTGCCGCCGCATTTGCCAAGCGCGCGCACGGGGAGAATCCAGCTACTCCACGTAAGGCCACCGACCCCGGTCGCGTTATTGGTAATGGCACCGAGAATCCCTACCACCCGGGTGCCGTGCCAGGAGCTGTTCTCCACCGCGCAGCCTGTAAATTCCGGCGTGTTCGTGTCCGCCATGCTGACCCAGTCGCCCGGATCAGAGGCGTCCGGATTGCGCCCCTCGCCATTGTTACCAACCAGCGGATCGGACACAAAATCGTATCCCGGCAGGAGCCGGCCATTATCTCCTGCGCCCGCGCGCAACAGATCCGGGTGATCGAAGCGTACGCCTGTGTCGATATCGGCGATGACGACGCCCGTGCTACCCGTTGTCACGTTCCACGCTGTTTCCGCATCCACAGCACTCGGGGTTGTGCTGGCATTCTGCAGATACCACTGGTCGATATAGAGTGGATCATCTGGCGCCGCCTGCACGTAGCGGCGCTGATCAGGTTCAGCGTATTCCACCGCCGCGTCCGCACGCAGTCGTTCGATGGTCGCCGTTATCGGCTCACCGGCGACTGCGGGCAGAACACGCATCACATGCAAGCCAATAGAGATCCGGTGCGATTCCTTGAGCGTGAGATTCACGCGCCGCGCAAGCGCGTTCAGCCGTTCCGTGCTCGATAGGTTGGCAGTATTGGCGGCCTCAGGCGCCCGCAACTTCACGATAATGCCCTGAATGGCCGGTTGCGATGACGTGTGCGGTTGAGTTCGCACGGGATTCAGTTCGGCGGATGCGCCGAATGAATTTGCGAGGACCGCCAGAGCCAGGCACATCAAAAAGCGCGAGGAACGCATGGTTAAGAACGCTCGGCGGCTTTAATTGTTATGCCGACAATACCTGAATTTGACTGCAATAACTGCTGTCGGCTCGCGCCGACGGTACTAAGTTAAGAACGCCG
>Ga0302325_10023260_pt1 | contig 12927 bp, 10 predicted proteins | sample Palsa_T0_2_FD_201948 | JGI IMG/M metagenome (GOLD analysis project Ga0302325, IMG submission 201948) | Peat permafrost microbial communities from Stordalen Mire near Abisko, Sweden - Palsa_T0_2 | ecosystem: Environmental > Terrestrial > Soil > Palsa > Peat permafrost | place: Sweden: Abisko... | reverse complement strand
TCTAGGCGGCGTTTGCGTCATGATTGACGTCTTGCTTTAAGGAGATCTCTTCCAGCGTCTTCCCCATGGTTTAGCGCAGAAGCTCATAGGAATGGAGCCGAGCCGGATGATCGTAGATAGCGGAAGCGACCATTACTTCGTCCGCTGCGGTTTCTTCGACAAAGCGATCCAGGCTGCGGCGGACGGTGTCCCGTGTTCCGACGAACGAGCGACAAAGCATGGTCGATACGTGTGCTTTCTCGGCGGGCGACCAATAGGCTTCGATGTCGTCGATCGGCGGCGGGAGCTGGCCACGCGTGCCGCGAACAATATTCGTGAAACTTTGCTGGGCAGAAGTGAAGAGATGACGCGCTTCGGCGTCGGAGTCGGCGGCGATCACGTTCGCGCCGACCATCGCATATGGCTTGTCCAATTGGGCGGACGGTTTGAACTCGACCCGGTAAAGCTCCAGGGCTTGCAGCAGGGCATCGGGGGCAAAGTGCGAAGCGAAGGCGTATGGAAGGCCAAGCGTGGCGGCCAGATGTGCTCCGAACAGGCTTGAACCGAGGATCCAGATCGGAACCTTGAGATTGGTACCCGGAACCGCCTGTACGGCTTGCCCCGGCTGCAAAGGGCCGAGCAGCGACTGGAGTTCGAGCACGTCCTCGGGAAAGTGTTCCGCGCTGCCGGGATGACGTCGAAGCGCCCGGACCGTGAGCTGATCGGTGCCAGGAGCTCGGCCGAGGCCTAGGTCGATACGTCCGGGATAGAGCGATTCCAGCGTGCCGAACTGTTCAGCGATCACCAGCGGCGAATGGTTGGGCAGCATAATTCCGCCGGCGCCCACACGGATCGTGCGCGTGCCGCCCGCGACATAACCGATCACTATGGCGGTCGCTGCGCTGGCGATTCCGACCATGTTGTGGTGCTCTGCCAGCCAATAGCGGCGATAGCCGCAGCGTTCGGCATGCTGCGCCAAGTCCAGCGTGTTGCGCAGCGCATCCGCCGGCGTGGCTCCACGTGGAACGAACGCGAGATCGAGAACAGACAAACGAGGCGTCATCTGGATACCTCGGTGGGCGAAGGATTATGCCAGTGGCCGTCCGCTGCGATCAGGCTGTCCGCCTTTTTCGGCCCCCAACTACCGCGCTTGTAAGGGAGTGCCGGGGAATGCTTCTTCAGGACTGGATCGACCACGACCCACGCGGCTTCAACTGCGTCCTCGCGGGTGAAGAGTGCTCCGTCGCCAGCCATGGCGTCAGCCAGGAGCCGCTCGTAGGGCGATCCGGCACCGTGCGGTTCTTCAATCATATGGAGTTCCCGCTGCTCACCAACGAACTCCTTTCCCGCGCGTTTCACGCGCGCGGCCAGCGCGATGGCGGAACTCGGCGAGAGCCGAAACCGGAGATAGTTTGATCGACCGGTTGTCGGCACCGAGTCGGCAAAAAGCCTTTGCGGTGGCGGTTTCAATTCCACCAAAACCTCACATACGGTTTCCGGCAAGTATTTGCCGGAGCGCAGATACCACGGCACACCTTCCCATCGCCAGGAGTCAATAAAAAGCCGCATCGCGCAGAAAGTCTCGACGTCGGAGTTCTTAGCCACGTCCGGTTCCTTTCGATAACCCGCATACTGTCCGCGCACTAGATCGGCGGGTTTCAGCGGGCGCATGGCTTCAAAGACCTTGGCTTTCTCATTTTGCACCGTTCCAAAATTCCTTCCGGGTGGCGCTTCCATGGCAAGCAGCGCAACGATCTGGAATAGGTGATTCTCGACGACGTCCCGGAGACAGCCCGCGGTTTCATAAAACGCGCCGCGACCCTTGATGCCGAAATTTTCGGACATGGTGATCTGAACGCTGGCCACGTAGTTGCGGTTCCAGATCGGCTCGAGGAACGAGTTGGCAAAGCGGAAATAGAGAATGTTCATGATCGCTTCTTTTCCCAGGAAGTGATCGATGCGGAAGATCGAGTCTTCGGGAAAAACCGACCGGGCGACACGATTCAATTCCCGCGCCGAAGCCAGGTCTCGTCCGAAAGGTTTTTCGACAATGACACGCGCACGCTCGGCCAACTTCGCAGCGCCCAGTCCTTTGATGACGGTCTCGAACAGCGACGGCGGGATGGCGAGGTAATGTGCGGGGCGCTTGGCCTTCCCCAGCGTTTTCTTTATCGCGGCGAACGTGCCGGGGTCGTTGTAGTCCCCGCTCACATAACTAATTTGGGAGAGAAGCTGATTGAGGGCACGCCGGTTATCGATCCTGCCCGATCGCTTGATGCTGTCGGTCACTCGATTTCGCAGACGCGCCAGACTCCACTTCGGGAAGGCAACGCCAATGACCGGGATTTTGAGGGCGCCTCGTTTCGCCAGTGCGTAGAGCGCGGGGAAGATCATCTTATGAGCGAGATCGCCCGTCACTCCGAAGATCACCAGTGCATCCGAATGCGAGACAGCCATCAGGCACCTCCCTTCTTGTCGGCGGCCTTTTCCTCATGACCACCGAATTCAAAACGCAGGGCGGACAGCACCCTGTTGGCGAAGTCGTCCTCGCCTCGTGAGGCGAAGCGTTCGAATAGCGCGGCGCTGAGGACGGGGGCTGGGACCGATTCGTCAATAGCCGCCTCTATCGTCCATCGCCCCTCGCCCGAGTCGGAGACCCGACCGGAGAACTTCGCCAGATCCGGGCTATCGAGAAGTTCGACGGCGGCAAGATCCAGCAGCCAGGAGGCGATGACGCTGCCTCGCCGCCAGACTTCAGCGATGTCGGCTATGTTCAGGTCATATTGGTAAAGCTCGGGGTGGCGCATCGGGGTGGTTTCGGCATCGTCGGTGCGATGCTGCTTGCCGGCGTTGGCGTGGCGGAGAATATTCAGCCCCTCTGCGTAGGCGGCCATGATACCGTACTCGATGCCATTATGAACCATCTTCACGAAATGGCCCGCGCCGCTTGGCCCGCAGTGCAGATAGCCATGCTCGGCCGAGCCGCCGACCTTCTCCCGACCTGGAGTGCGCGGCACCGAAGCAATTGGCGGAGCCAAGGAGCTGAAGATGGGGTCGAGGCGTCGGACGACCGTTTCCTCACCGCCGATCATCAGGCAGTAGCCCCGCTCCGATCCCCAAACTCCGCCGCTGGTCCCGACATCCACATAGTGAATACTCTTCGGTTTCAAATCGGCATTGCGACGGATGTCATCGTGGTAATAGGAATTCCCGCCGTCGATGATTATGTCGTCGCGTTCGAGCAGCGGGACCAGGGTTTTCAGAGTCGGATCCACCGCCGCCGCCGGCACCATCAGCCATACAGCGCGAGGCTTCTTTAGCATTTGCGTGAATTGTTCGAGCGAAGTAGTCGCGACGGCACCTTCTTTGGCGAGTGCTTGTGCGGCTTCCGAGTGGATATCGTAAACGACGCATTGATGACCGGCTCGCATGAGGCGCCGTACCATGTTCGTTCCCATCCGACCCAATCCAATCATACCCAATTCCATGTGACTCTCCTTTTTTTACGGGACAACGATGCTGGCTCCGTGCAGACGTCTCAAACAAACCCTTCATGGCTGAACTTTCTGGCTCTCCAGTTCCTGCACTTTGGCCAGCCGGCGTCGGTGGCGTAAGGCACCGCTAAAGTGCGCGGCCAGAAAGGTCTCGATCAGTTCCCAGGCGAGCGCAGGACCGATTACTTTTCCACCTAGACAAAAGACATTCATGTCATCATCTTCAACGCCCTGATGAGCGGAAAAAACATCATGGATGAGTCCGGCGCGCACACCGGGAACTTTATTCGCGGCGATGGACGCTCCCACGCCGCTGCCGCAGAGCGCCACTCCGCGCTCAACATCCCCAGCGGCGACAGCCCTGGCCAAGGGAATGATGAAATCGGGATAGTCATCTCCGGGGTTCAGTTGGTATGCACCGAGGTCGACAACCTCGTACCCCGAACCACGCAGCGATTCCGCCACCTGCACTTTCAAGGCAAACCCTCCATGGTCCGCGGCGAGTCCGACGCGCATCTTGGTTTCTCCTTCGACGAAACAAAAAAAGCCGACGCAACTGGACCCCGAATTTTCGGGATTCAATTACGCCGGCTTACTCGTTAACGGGTCTTCCGGCCATTGGCCGGATTACCCCTTATTTAGTCATCCGAGGATTTCGATCTTCTGCCGGAAGCTGATTTAATTACGACTTTAGACGCCTATATCGTATGCGAGGGAACCGGCGAAGCAAGGAAATCCCCGAAATACACGCGTATATATGGGCTGGTCGATCGCATGTTCGGCGACCTGTGCGTGTTTTGCAGCGGGGACTTCATCAAGATCATTCGAGTCGATGACGGAACATCCATGAGGCTGCCGATAGTGTGACGGTCGCGATAATAGCCATCGGCCACAGGTCCGGCATCAGCCGACCCATTCCCGCTCCTTCCAGATAAACGCGCTGGGCAATTTCGATGGCATACCGCAACGGATTGATCAGCGTGAAGTATTGGACGCTCTTGGGCATGCTGCTGATCGGCGTGGTCAGACCTGAGAGCAAGAGGAACGGCATCATCGCCACGAATCCATAGAGCGTCGCCTGCTGCATGGTGGAAGCAATCGAGGAGATAAAGAGCCCGATCCCCACGGCCGCCAGGAGGAACAAGATCAAACCGGCGTAGAGAGTCACTAACGATCCGGCGAAGGGGATGCGAAACCAAAGCTGGGCGACAAGCAGAACATTTGTTGCCTGTGCGGCGCCGATGAGCATGCACGGCAGCGCCTTACCGGCCATGATCTCCACTGGGCGAAAGGGAGTTACCAACAACTGATCGAACGTTCCCTGCTCGCGCTCTCGGGCGACGGACATTGCCGTCAGCAGAAGCGTCTGCATCATGGTGAGGGTTCCGATTAGGCTAGGGATCATGGCCCAACGAGTTTCCTGGTTCGGGTTGTACCACGCGCGATTGATTATTTGGACCGTCAGACCGGGCTGGCCATGAGACGATCGCCAGTCGGCGTTGAATGCGCTCACGATCGCGCCAATATAGCCGATGGCTGTGCCCGCGGTATTAGAGTTGCGGCCATCGGCGATCACCTGGATGTCCACGGGTTGACCGGACCGTAGCCGCCGCTCAAAATCCTGGCCGATCTGGATTACCAGCAGAGCGCGCTTCTCGTCAATGTAGGTCTTCAAGTCCTCGATACTGTCTAGATTCGCGACGCGGTGAAATACGCCCGACCCATCGACACCGGCCAACAGCTCGTGGGAGGCGGCGCTCTGGTTCTGATCGAGCACCGCATACGGCACGTCGTTTAGGTCGTAAGATGCCGCATATCCAAAAATCAGGCATTGAAGAATCGGTGGAATCAGAAGGCTGAAACGAGCGCGCGGGTCCTTAAGGACTGCCAGCAATTCCTTGCGCGTCAGGGCGATAATGCGGAGTATTGCCTCAAACATAGTTACGTCTCAGGCAAGCTTCTTCTGTGTGACCAGCCGGGTCAGAAGGAGCAGCGAAATCGCCATTCCGGTCAGGACCGCCGCGTTAGGCAGAACAACACCCCACACATCGCCCGCCAAAAAAAGCGTTTGAAGCAGCGCGACATAGTATCTGGCGGGCATTGCGTAGGTGAGCAGTCGAACCGCCGTGGGCATACTGCGCAGGTCAAACAGGAACCCGGAAAGCATCATCGCCGGCAGAAATGTGGCGAGCAGCGTGATCTGGCTGGCGACGAACTGGCTCTTGGTCAACGAGGAAATCACCAAGCCGATTGACAGTGCCACCAGCAGATAAAGCATCGACGTTATCGCGAGCAGCCAAACGGAGCCGCGAATGGGGACGTGAAACAGGTACTTGGCGGCAAACAGACAAAGCACCAATCCAACCATTCCTTGCGCGAAGTACGGAATGATCTTCCCCAACAGAATCTCATCGACGCGTACGGGCGTGACGAAGAGTGCTTCCAGCGTGCCGCGCTCCCACTCGCGCGCCATCACCATGGACGTCAAAAAGGCTCCGATGAGCGTCATCACGAGTACGATCAGGCCAGGGACCAGGAAATAATGGCTGTCGTTGGCGTTGTTGAACCAAATCCTGTCCAGCACGGTAACTGGACCCACATTCACAGCCCGGCCCTCGGCGGCGCGCCGGGCTGCCCACTGGCCGATCGCTCCCTGCGCGTAGCCTTGCACAATGCGGGCATGATTGGCGTCGGTGCCGTTGACGACAATCTGCACCTGGGCATCGCCAAGCTTCATATTCCGAGCAACATCGGATCGAACCAGGACGATTCCGTCCACTCCCCGATCCAGCAGCAGTTCCTGCGCCTGAGGCATCGAGGTCAAGAATTGCGCAGCGAAATAAGGAGACAACTGGAACCCCGAAGCCAGCTCCGTGACATCCGGGGAAGGAGCCTCCAGGACAACCGCCACCTTCACGTTCTTCACATCGAGCGACAATCCGTATCCGAACAATAGAATAAGAATTACGGGAAGAACCACGCCCATAGCGATGCTGCTGGGGTCGCGCACCATTTGGCGGAACTCTTTCTTCACAAGTGCCCCGACGCGCCGAGCCTTGGCGATCAGCGCGTTGTGCTTCGTCTTCTCCGCCGCGAGCGTCACGCCGCACCTCCTGCCCGGGCTTTATCAGCAGGTGTGCTGCGACGGGATTCCTCGACAATGGCGATGAACGCATCTTCCATGGTCGCTTGCCGCCTCGGTTCAGACTTGGCGCGCTGGCGAATTTCGGCGGGCGTTCCCTGCGCCAGCACTCGACCGGCATCCATAATGGCGACCCGATCACAATATTCCGCTTCCTCCATAAAATGCGTTGAAATGATTACGGTCACACCCTGCTCCGCCAGAGCCGTGATACGTCGCCAAAACTCACGCCGAGCAAGAGGATCAGCGCCGCTGGTCGGCTCGTCCAGAAACAGCGTTTCCGGTTCGTGCAGAAGCGACGTCGCCATTGCCAGGCGCTGTTTGAATCCACCGGGCAATTGTCCGCTGGGGAGGCGGGCGAGTGATTTCAATTCAAATTGCTGCAAAGCCCACTCGATTCGCTGGCGTTTCCTGCCGCCGCGCAGACCATAGGCACTGGCGAAGAATCCCAGGTTCTCGGCTACAGAAAGCTGCCCGTAGAGTGAAAACTTCTGTGCTACGTACCCAATGCGCTGTCGGGCCGACGCTCCGGCGCGGCGCAAATCCGCACCAGCCACTTTCAGTGTTCCGCCTGTAACAGTGAGCAAGCCACAGAGCATGCGAAACGTCGTGGTCTTACCGGCGCCATTGGGTCCAAGAAGGCCGAAGATCTCGCCGCGGCGCACGTCGAAATTGACATGATCGACGGCGGTAAATTTTCCGAACATCCGAAGCAAATCGTGGACCTCAACAACCACCTCGTCGCCATGCCCGGCTGGTGGGTGGTCAACCTTCATCGAGCCGCCCACTGGACGGTCGCCGACCGTCCGTCGTAAAAGGACCATGAATCCGTCTTCAAACCGGGCTTGCGTCGGCACCATTCCAGGAACGGTCACCGCCTCATCCTTCCGCACCAGCCGCACTTGACCGCCTTCGGGAACCGCGTCCGTTACATTCGGATCATCCAGCAATCGTGCCTGGAGACTGCGGGCTTTCTGTCCCGCCGGTGGATCGGCCAGGAACGTACGTCCCATCGCCAGCTTGCTCACTTCCTCCGGTCGGCCCTGCGCCAGCACTTTGCCGTTATGAAGTACAACAACGTGCCCGCATCGCTCCGCTTCATCCAAATATGAGGTGCTTAGCAGCACCGACAAGCCCTGCTCATGCACAAGTTTCAGAATAATCTCCCACAACTCCCGGCGTGACAGCGGATCGACGCCGACGGTCGGCTCATCCAACACGAGCAATTCCGGAGCTCGTACCAGCGCGCACGCCAGCCCCAGTTTTTGCTTCATACCGCCGGACAGGCGACCAGCCAACCGATCCTTGAAATGCTCCAGGGCCGTCATTTCCATGAGCTGCGGGTATCTCGTCTTTCTTTCCTCGCCTGTGACGCCATGCAGATCGGCATACAGGTCGAGGTTTTCCTGAACAGACAGGTCCTCATATAGCCCGAACCGTTGTGGCATATATCCGATCCGAGATTGAACCTGTTGCGGTTCAAGGTTGATGTCAGTGTCCAAGACCTTCAATTCGCCCTTGTCGGCGGTCATCAATCCGCAGGCCAAGCGGATCAGCGTTGTCTTTCCAGCGCCGTCAGGTCCCACCAACGCGGTCAGTGTTCTCCGGTCCGCCTGAAAAGATACGCCATCAAGCGCTTGCACAATCTCGCCGGTGTCACGGCGGAATGTCTTGTGGATATCTCGCACGACCAGAACGGGGGTGTTCATGGCGAGCCTTGCGTCGTAGGCGTTTGAGAAGCAGACTGTTTGAGAGATAAATGCACGGTGGCGGGCATGCCCAGGCGCAGTTCGTTTCCAGGATCTTTCACGAAGACTCGGATCTCGTATACAAGGCTCGTCCGCAATTCCTCGGTTTGCACATCCTTCGGCGTAAACTCGGCCATAGGCGAGATAAATCCAACCCATCCATCAAGGGGCCGATCAGGAAAGCTGTCCGTTGTCACGGTCGCGACCATCCCTGGACGCACTTTGCCCAAGTTCGGCTCGTCAACATACGCCCGAATCCATTTTGGATCAGTGATCGCCAGCGAGTATACCGGCGTTTGTGGGGAGGCCATTTCTCCCGGTTCCATGAGCCGTGTGCGAACCACCGCGTCGCACGGTGCCAAGAGTTGCGCGTCCGCCAACTCCTGTCGCAGAAAGGCAACTTGCGCGTTGTCAGCTCGCAACTGTGCTTCGGCCTGAGCAACGTCCTCCTTGCGCGGACCAGCAACTTCCAGCTCCAGCGATTTCTGGTTCACCGCCACCTTCGCGTCGGCCACATCCAGGGCGGCCTTGGCGCTATCCACGTCCTGCTGGCTTACCGCGCCCTGAGAACTCCGCATGAGATTCACAAAACGCTGATATTGCTGGCGAGCATTGACGGCGTCCGCCCGGGCCGACTCAAGATTCGCACGGGCTTGCGCGATTTCCTCGGGGCGATTGCCATTATGAAATCGTTCCACGACCGCGCGTTGAGCCGCTGTCTGTGCCTCGATCTGCGCAACTTGTGGCTCCAGCCGGCTCGTGTCCAGCCGAGCAAGAACTTGTCCCTTATGCACTTGGTCGCCCTCCTCCACCAGTACGGCGGCGATTCGCTCACTGTCGTTGAAGGGCAGGTCCACCTGACGCAGGTCGACATTGCCATGAAGATCAAGCTGGTCCACGGTCTTGTTGTGGTAGGTAAGCCACCACGTCAACCACGCCGCGCCGCCAGCCGCTATCACCAGCACCGTCACGATCACCAATGTTCGTTTCATCGATTCTCCACTGGCGAAGCAAGAAGATTGCGGGGGTTGTAGTTCAACCTTTCAACCGATCCTCTCTTTTCTGGGAATCTTTAGCACCAGCGCGCCACAGGGCGGAAGTAGAAGTTCCAGATGTGGATGCGGAAAGGTCTGCATTTCGCCGCTTAGCAACTCACAGCATTGCAAAGGCCCATCAGTCCTGAGGACAGGCGCGAGTTCGACCGCGATGCGCTGCGGATTGTGTGTGTCGAAATTACATACGACCAGAAATCCGAACACCTGCGTTGCCGTGTCCCGACGAAATGCCGCGATGACAGCGGGATGCCCATCATCGACGAACCAGCAATTGTCCCCGCGCCGGAAGGCCGGATACTCTGCGAGAATGGAATTAACCCGGCTGATGAACTTGGCAAACCTCGCCTCGGCGGGATACAGCATCTTTGATTTCCTGCCGATAAAATCGATCCGTTCCTTCTCACCGAATTCCACCCCCTGCGGGATTCCAGTGGCCCCGGTGCCCAACAAGGCAGCGGCAACATAACGGGGGACCGTCGAGTCAGCGGTGCCGAACTCCTGCGATGGCGCACCGGAATCGTGAGATGTGATCGGCATGAAGTATCGGATATGCTCAGAAACACGGTGGATGTAATTCAAGTATTCGCGAAGCTGAGGCACAAACTTGTAATTCCATGGCGTCGCCAGATTGAGATTTAACCCCCACTCCGGCCCGGTGCGCAGCAGTGTGCTTTCATCCGTGAAATACTCAGCGAGGATACCCACCTCGGGATACTCCGAATGCAACGCCACCGTCATCGCCTGAACGAAATCAGGATCGCTGCTGTGCAGATTGTCAAAACGCACAAACCCTCCGGTGTCATTGGCGTATTTCGCCCAGAACAGCGCGTAATCAGTCATGTAATCCCATATTTCCGAACGAATCGCTTCCGACGGATGCTCGTAGTTGATCAAGATGAGGTCGTTCCAGGTGCGCCAACCCTCATTGGACCAATATCGGGCGCGCTGAAACCCATCTGGCTGATTTTGGTCGGGCACGATCCAGTCCGGCGCTCGCTGAGCCATCGTGCTGTGTACACCCACATGATTGAGGACCAGATCAAAGACGAGCCGGATGTTCAGCTTTTTTGCTTCGTCGATAAACGTTTCCAATTGCGATAGGCCGTCCTGCCGCGAACCCGTCATGAGGTAGGCATGATCAACGTCAAAGAGGTCTTTGGCAGAGTACGGACTTTCAGAAGTGTCCATCGTTGTTATGGGCAGCAGATGAATAGCATTAAAACCCATCTCCTGGATGCGATTAAGATCGGCTTTCCAATCGGACGCAGTGCCGGAGACAATGGGAATTAGGGTGTAGATACGTAGGCCATCCACCTGCGGCGGATCGATTAAAATCCAGGCATCAGGGACGGTGTCCCCAAGCCAGGTGGCACCTTTATCCAGCGAGAATTCGGCCCGGAATGAATGGAGGCCAGGCCGTTCGGGCATGATGTCGCACGTCAGCGTGCGCTCATCGGCGCGCACGAAGGGAACTTTGGTCCATGCATTGCCCCCATTCGCGTTCAGTGTCGTCGCGAGGCTCGCTTGAACATTGTCGGGAAGAGGATCTCCCGTAGTGATGGTCAAGGCCAGAATTTCCCCCTGGCAAGCGCGTGAGAAACTTTGCCGGCCAACGGGATACGAACGAGCGATCCGGCCGGAAATGGGATGGACGCGCGGGCGTTCAGGTAAAACGGGAATTCGGCGGTGTTGGGTCGTCATGTATAAATCCGAATCAGTTTTCCCCCGGCGCGACCAGCGCGTTGTTCACGATCATCTGCGCCTCGGTCACAAGGGTTTCCAGATGCCGCTCGTCGCGGAAACTTTCCGCATAAATCTTGTAAATGCTTTCCGTGCCGGAGGGACGGGCGGCAAACCAGCCGCTGGCGGTCACGACCTTCAAACCGCCTATGGCAGCGTTATTGCCAGGAGCGCGTGTCAGTTTGGCGGTGATCGGATCACCGGCCAACTTGGACTCCTTCACAGCCTCGGGGGACAGTTTGGCAAGCTTTGCCTTTTGTTCCGACGTCGCGGACGCGTCGATGCGAGTGTAATACGGCGTCCCGAACTCCGCCGTCAGGCCGCGAAAATGTTCGCCAGGATCTTTGCCTGTGCGAGCGGTAATTTCAGCCGCCAGCAGGTCCATGATGGGGCCGTCCTTGTCGGTCGTCCAGACTGTGCCGTCGAGCCGCAGGAAACTTGCTCCGGCACTTTCCTCACCGCCGAAACAAAGCGAGCCGTCGAAGAGCCCAGGCGCAAACCATTTGAAGCCGACCGGCACTTCGAACAATTGACGACCGAACTTGTTCACCACTCGATCTATCATGCCGCTGCTGACCAGCGTCTTGCCCACCGCCACTTTCGAGGACCAATTCGGACGGTGCGTGAGCAAATAGCCAATGGCCACTGCGAGATAATGGTTGGGGTTCATCAAACCGGCGGACGGCGTGACGATTCCGTGCCGGTCCGAGTCGGGATCGTTGGCGAACGCAACTTGGTATTTATCTTTGAGACTGATGAGGCTCGCCATCGCATAAGGGCTGGAGCAATCCATGCGAATTGTTCCGTCATAGTCAACCGTCATGAACGAGAACGTCGGATCGAGTCTCGGATTGACGACCGTGATGTTCAGCTTGTAGACAGAATTGATTGGCTCCCAATAAAGCAACGCCGCGCCACCGAGCGGGTCCACACCCAGCTTCAAACCGGCGGCGCGTATGGCCTCCATGTCCACAACGTTCCGCAGGTCATTAACATAGGGCATAACAAAATCTTCCGCGTGCGTGGTCGTGGCCTTTATCGCGGTGGAAAACGGCACACGCTTCACCCCCGCATTGTTCCCATGTAATAATTCATTGGCGCGATCCTGCACCCATCGCGTGATGTCAGTATCCGCAGGGCCGCCGTTGGTCGGATTGTATTTGAAGCCGCCATCTTCTGGCGGATTATGCGAGGGCGTCACGACAATCCCATCAGCCAGACCGGTTTTGCGTCCGCGATTGTGAACGATGATAGCGCGTGAAATGACCGGCGTCGGCGTCACCCCATTGTCGGCTTGGATAACCGTCTCGATGTTGTTGGCGGCAAGAACTTCCAGCGCGGTGCGTTGGGCAGGATCGGATAGCGCGTGCGTGTCCTTGCCCAGGTAAAGCGGGCCCGTGATTTGCTGGCCACGCCGATAATCGCAAATGGCCTGCGTGATGGCGAGAATGTGCGCCTCGGTAAATGTCCCGCGCAGCGACGAACCGCGATGTCCGCTCGTGCCGAAGCTGACCAGTTGGTTCGGGTCGGCCAGATCAGGTCGCCGCTCGTGATACTCACGTTCGAGCCAGGTCAAATCGACCAGCAATTCCTTGGGAGCCGGTTTGCCCGCGAGCGGAGAAATCGCTCTATTCATTTTTGGCCTCTCCACGTTACTGGACACGACTTCGCATTCCAGATCTCCGTCGCATATTCGGTGATGGTTCGGTCGCTGGAGAACTTGCCGGACGCAGCCACATTCAAGATCGCCTTGCGCGCCCAAGCGTCTT
>Ga0302325_10023259_pt1 | contig 12927 bp, 12 predicted proteins | sample Palsa_T0_2_FD_201948 | JGI IMG/M metagenome (GOLD analysis project Ga0302325, IMG submission 201948) | Peat permafrost microbial communities from Stordalen Mire near Abisko, Sweden - Palsa_T0_2 | ecosystem: Environmental > Terrestrial > Soil > Palsa > Peat permafrost | place: Sweden: Abisko... | reverse complement strand
AGCAAAATTCCCGAGCGATACGTCAGCTTTTTTTCTTGGTAGAGCGCTTGCCGATCGTCGTTTGGTCGCCGCCCTCGAGTGCGGTCAAGCCTTCGAGAGCGGACTTCGCCTGTGGCGCATACGGCCCATTGGGGGCCACATCGATGCACTTCTGGTAGGCTTCCAGCGTCCCGGGCGGAATGATATAGGTCAGCTTGTCGCCTTCTTGCTTGCTGTCGATCGTTCCGGCGTACGCCCCGCCCAGCAGGAACCAGGTCTGCGCATCCTTGGGATCGGCGTCGGACGCCTTCTTCAGCGGTTCGATCGCTTCCTTCATCTTGCTGGAGTTCGACAGCACGATGCCAATATTCTTCCAGCAGGGCGCTGCAATCGTCGGATCGATGGTCACGCCTTTGTCACATGCCGCGTTCGCTTCCGTAAACTTCCCCGCTTTGGCAAGTTGCGTGGCCATCGCCGAGTAAAACTGCCCTAGCGGTTTCAGATCGATGGCTTTCTGCGATGACTCAGCGGCGTCCGCAAATTTCCCCAGGCATTCCTGCGCCTGCCCCAGATTCGCCATTATGGTGGCGTGGTTGCCCACGTCTTTCGCCGTGGTTGCGGCGCCCGCAGCGGTTAATTCGGTTTCGGCCGTCTGGCAGTCCGCGGTCATCTTTTCCTGCAGCGCCGGTTTTTGATCCGCCGGTGCCGCGGCGAGCTGCTGCCGCACCGCCCTGGAATCGTTGTAGGCGTCCATACCGGCCTTGAAGTGCACCTTCAAGTCTTGAAATTTGCCTTCTTCTTCGGCGCGCTTTTTCTCCGCTTCCACGTTCGCGGGGTTGTTCGCTTGCTTCGCTGCGATTTCCTTGAAATTGATCTTGACGATCGCCGTCTCGTCCGAACTCACGTGCGTCTGGATCGAGTAGTCGACTTTGGGTGTTTCGCTCTTTATGGTGATCGTGTGCGTTCCGGAGGCCAGTCCGATCTGGGTGAACTTGCCTTTCGCGTCGGTCTTTACGTGATAAATCTGGCCGCTGCCGTCGTTCTTGATGTCCACCGTCACTCCGGCCCACGGCGCTCCCTGGAGATCGAGCACCTCACCGTCGATCCGGCCGATCGCCTGCGCTGACGCGATGATGCAAAACACCAGCGCGATGCTCAGCGCTCCTGTTACCGCTATTATTTTCTTGATCATGGCGCCTCCTGCTCCTGTACAGAATTCCGGTCGCCTATTATGGCGCAGTTGGTACTCTTTACGCGATAGCCTTCCCAATCACCGGGGGGTTGCGGACTTTTCCCGGCGCCGGATGTATAGCACTCCACCGGCCACCGCGATTAGCTCCGTGCCGATCACGATCAGCGCCACCCGCACGCCCCAGCCAAACGTCAGCCAGAAGAACGAAACCACGAATGCCGGGATGCCGATAATCAGGAATGACTTATTCACGGTTGTATCCGCTGCACCTCGGGCAGGGCCGCGAAACTCCTAAGGACGATAGGTTGCCGAGCTGGTGTCCGTTTCCCACACCGTTACGCTCGCCAATCCGGCCCCTTGCGCGGTATGCCGCATTTGTTTTGAAGTTTCATCGTAAATGTATTGCGCGATGTTTTCGGCCGAGGGGTTCACGGTGTCAAACGGCGGCACTTCATTCAGATGCTGGTGATCCAGCGGGCGAATGACGTCCTGAATGATCGTTTTCAGGTGGATGAAGTCATACAGCAACCCGGTGCCATCGAGCGCCGGTCCTGCAATCGTCACGCGCACCTTGAAGTTGTGTCCGTGGACGTTCTCGCACTTCCCGTAGTAGTCGCGGAGCGCGTGGCCGGCCGCAAATGTATCGTCGACGCTTACTTCATACATCGTCGTGGACTCCGCTCAAGGTCCCGCCGCTCGATTCGCCGGATCGGCCGGATTGCATGAACCGCGCCACCTCAGAAAGGTCCTGGGTCACCGTGTAGGGCGGCAACGATTCCAGAAAAATTTTACCATACTGCATTCGCTGAATTCGGTTATCGAGAATACTCAGAATCCCGCGGTCGGTCTTCGAGCGGATCAGCCGCCCGAAGCCTTGTTTGAGGGCCAGGACTGCTTCCGGAACCTGATATTCCGCGAAAGGATTGCGGCCGTCTTCCTGCATGGCGCGGATGCGCGCGGCGACGATTGGATCGCTAGGGACGGCGAATGGCAACTTATCGATGATTACGCAACTCAGTTGATCGCCGCGCACGTCCACGCCCTGCCAGAAGCTGGAAGTGGCAAACAGCACCGCGTTAGGAGTGCTGCGAAAGCGGTCGAGCAGCACGTTGCGGGGCGCGGTCCCCTGCAGCATCAGGGGGAAATTCACTTTTTGTCCGACCCGCTCGTAAATATCGCGCATCTGCGCGTAGCTGGTAAACAGACAGAACGCGCGGCCCTGCGATATTTCCAGCAGCTTGGTGATTTCCTCCGCCGCGCGCGCCGCGAATGCCGGCTGGCGAACGTCCGGAAGCGCCGGCGGAATGTACAGCACGGCCTGCTCCAGAAAATCGAATTCCGGCGGCAGCACGCGCTCGGTGGCCGATGAAAGCCCCAGCCGCTGGCGCACAAATTCAAAGCGTCCGGCTACCGCAAGCGTCGCGGAGGTCAGCAGCACGGTGTCAAATTGCTCGAATAGCTTTTCCCGAAGGATGGAGCTGACGTCGATGGGCGTGGCGGCCACGAACACACCTTTCCCTCGCCGCTCATACCAGTAAACGAAATTGCGTTCCTCGCTCTCGAGAAGAAAAGCCAGTTCCCGGCGCAGTTCCGCGGAGCGCCGAGCGATCCCCAGCAGCTCTTCGGGCTTGGTCGCCAGCGCGCCAATCTCCGCTTCCAGGCGTTTCAGCGCCGAACCCAATTCGTCATAGCTTTCCCGGTGCTGATCGAGGAACGCGGCGCGATCGGGCGGCTCGAACGGGAATTTTCCTTCGCGAGTAGGGAAGCGCTCGAAAAAATTGTGCCCGCGCTCACGCATGCGCGCGATCGCTTTGCGGATTTCGGTGGATGAAGTTTGCAACTGCTTGAGGATGTGTTCGGAATCGCGGCCTAGCTCGTCGAACCGATAACTGGAAACTTGGCGGCCGAAGTATTCGCTGGCGACGTCCTCGATTTCGTGCGCTTCGTCGAAGATAACCGCCGAATATTCGGGCAGGATCGAGCCAAAATCGTCCTGCCGCAGCGCCAGATCGGCAAAAAATAGATGGTGGTTGACGATAATCAGGTCCGCCTCGGCGGCACGCTGGTGCATGGTCGTCAGGAAGCACCGGGAGAATTCCGTGCACTTCGTACCGGTACAAATTTCGCGGCGGGCATCGAGTTGCCCCCACAAACCGGAATCATCGGGGAGGAAGTTCAGTTCAGCGCGATCGCCGGTTTCGGTGAGTTTTGACCAATCCTTGATTTGGGAGAACCAGTCGATGTCGTCGATGCTTTTCAGGCCCGGCTGCGCATCCATCTGGGTCACACGGACGCGGCATAGGAAATTGTTACGGCCTTTCATCAAGGCGACTTTCAGGTCAGGCGCAAAATGTCGGCGGATGAACGGAATGTCTTTCTGGAAGAGCTGCTCTTGCAGAGACTTGGTCGCCGTGGAGATCACCACCCGGCGTCCGCTGCGAATCGCAGGGAGCAGGTAGGCCAGCGTTTTCCCGGTTCCCGTTCCGGCTTCGATCAGTGCGTGGCTGTGCCGTTCAAAAGCCAGCTCCACCAGCTCGGCCATTTCCAACTGCGAAGCCCGGGGCTCGTAGTCTGGAAGGCGCTTGGCTAGCAATCCCCCGGCGCCAAAGACCTCGGCCATGCTGATGGTGGATTTTTTTTCGCTCGTTTTGGCCACGGCAGTCCGGTCCTGATCCCAAGGAAGGTCCAGTTATCATAGCAGAAGTGCGAAAGGCCTCCCGGACGCGGCGCAACACCCCCGGAGTGGGTGTGCCACCGAATTGGGTTTGACGCTGTCTAACGGATGAGTACGATATGGGGCGCACCTGCGCTTTGATCATTAACTGGAGGATACGATGGCCAAGAAATCGACGTTGAAAGACGCAGCGGTGAAAATCGGCGGTGCGCTGGGCTCAGCCGACCGCGCCGCTCACAAAGCGGTAAACGCAGTGCATGTCACCCGAGAAGAGCTAGCCGACCTTCAAGGCCAGGTCACCAGCCTGGCCAAACAACTGCAAAAAGCCAGCACCCGCATCCGCAAAGCCCTCAAGTAGCCGAGGCTCCACTGCTTCCGTGTTCCTTAATTCTTCACCGTTAGAGTGAGCGTGGTGGGGACCGCGATATTCCCTGAGGTCGCGGTCACCGTGAGCGTATAGGTTGTGCTGCCGGACTGGGGCGAAGCGTTTGCTCTAGTGCCGCTGCCGGCGCATGCACTCATGCCGAGGATAGCCTTAGCGACTGTATTGGGGTTAGCGCCTGGTCGACGCGCCGGCGAGCGCGTTTCTCACGATGGGCGCAACGTTGTTGCCCAGGATTTCGATGGCGCGGAGCATCTGGGGATGCGGCAGCGTGGAGACCCCCATTTGGAATGTTACCCGGGAAATTCCTCCAAGAGCCTCATTCACATAGAGGAGCTTCTTGGCCACGGTTTTCGCGTCGCCGATCAGCAAAGCGCCTTTCGGCCCGCGGACGGCGTCAAATTGCGCGCGCGTGGTGGGCGGCCATCCACGTTCCTTGCCGATTTCCGTGAAGGTGTGCGCGTAGCCGGGATAGAAGATGTCCGCCGCTTCGGCGGTGGTGTCCGCGAGAAAACCGATTGAATGGAGCCCGACGGTCAGGCGGTCGGGGGAATGGCCGGCGCGGCGGCCTGCTTCGCGATATAGGTCGACCAGCGGACGGAAACGTTCAGGCTCCCCGCCGATGATTGCGACCATCAGGGGAAGCCCCAGCATCCCGGCGCGCACAAAAGAAGCGGGTGTGCCGCCCACGCCGACCCATATGGGCAGCGGATTTTGCAGTGGCCGTGGATAAATGGCCTGGCCGGTGAGCGCGGCGCGATGCTTGCCGGACCAGGTGACATGGGTGTTCTCGCGAATGTTGAGCAGAAGCTCGAGTTTTTCAGCGAACAGCGAATCGTAGTCTTCCAGATTCAATCCGAAGAGAGGAAACGATTCGATGAATGAGCCGCGGCCGGCAACGATTTCTGCCCGGCCCTGCGAAATCAAATCCAGCGTAGCGAATTCCTGAAAGACGCGGACCGGGTCGGCGGCGCTCAGGACAGTGACCGCGCTGGTCAGGCGAATTTTTTTGGTTTGAGCCGCGGCCGCGGCGAGAATCACAACCGGAGCCGAGTCCAGGAACTCCGCACGATGATGTTCGCCGATGCCGAAGACGTCAAGCCCCACCCGGTCGGCAAGCACGATCTCCTCAAGCAGGTGCTGCATGCGGTCTACCGGTGTGAGGGTGAGGCCCGTGGCGGGGTCGGATATCGCTGCCGCGAAACTATCAACGCCGATTTGCATTTATCGATACTGCGGGGAAAGCGACGCAAAATCAACCGGCCGAAAAATCTCGCTGTGAGGAATTTCGGCGCATGGATAAATCGGGAGGATCGCCTTAGCCGGCCGGGAATGCATCGCGCTGCCCGCGTCTCCTTCTTATTCGTATCGCAGCGCGATCATGGGGTCGACGCTCGCGGCTTTGCGCGCGGGCAGCCAGCCTGCCAGCATGCACACTCCCGCGAGTAGCACGGCGGAAACCGCAAACACCAATGGGTCGCTCGCCTTCACGTCAAAGAGCTGCGATTCGATTAGACGTCCCAAACCGAATGCGGCTACCAGACCGATGGCCAGTCCGGTGGCAGCCATGCGGACCACTTCTTTCAATACCAGCCAGGTGACATTCGTTCTTGTAGCGCCCAGAGCCATGCGAATTCCCAGTTCGTGGGTGCGCCGCGCCACCATATACGTGAGCACGCCATAAAGTCCGATGGCGGCGAGCAACGCGGCTAGCAGCCCGAGGCACATCGAAAAAATCGTAAGCAGCCTGTCGTTGAAGACGGATTCATCTACTTGTTCTGCCAGGGTACGAAGGTCGAACACCGGGAGATTCGAGTCGAATCCTTGCACCGTTTTGCGCAAAGTCGCCGCCATCGTCGAAGGATCCTGGCTGGTGTGAACGTAGAACGTCCCGCTTCCCAGAGCGACCGCCTGTGAATACGGCCTATACATACACGGCTGGAGCTCCTCGCGGAGATCCCCATGCTTGGTGTCTTTCACCACGCCAATGATCTCGATGTCCGGATGGACGTTGTCGCCGCTGCCGCGGGCCAGCCGCTGGCCGATGGGACTCCGTCCGGCGAAATAGCGCCGAGCCAGTTTTTCGTTAACGATCACCACTTTCGGGCTATCGGCCCGGTCGCTCTCGCCGAATTCGCGTCCGGCCAGCAGCGGAATTCGCATGGTTGCGAAATAATTGGGGCCAACATTGTTTCGGCTCACCTGCATGTTCTCATCCGGCGCCGCTGCGTAACCCTCCACCGTGATGTTGCCGCTCGTTTCGTCGTTCGCGAGTACTGGCGACGTTGCTACGCTTACGGACTGCACCCCGGGCAAACCCGCGATGGCTTCTCTCATTCGATCGAATAGCGCCGCCGTTTGCTGCGGTGAATAGCGGCTAAGTTCCGGCGCGACGGAAAACTGGATCACGTGATCGATGCGCAATCCCAGATCCTGTCTCTTCAAGTTCAATAGACTTTGCGCGAAAAAGCCCGCGGCTGTTAGCAACACACCGGTCAGAGCTACTTGCGAGACCATCAACCACTTGCGCAGTCGCAGGTTCGACCTTCCGTCCGACGCGCTCCGGCCCTGCTCCTTGAGCGCGGTTTGCAGGTCTGCGCGGCCCGATCGCGCCGCCGGCACCAATCCGAACAGCACCCCGGTGAAAATTGTGAGCGCGATCGCGAAGGCCAGAACCCGGTAGTCGAGCTGTGCGGTCAACCCCACCGCGCTAACGTTTTGCACCAGTGAGCTCACCAAGGCGCCTAGCGTCCAGGAAGCCAGCACGAGCCCGGCCGCGCCGCCGGCCAAGGCCAGTAAGAGGCTTTCCGTGAACAATTGGCGGATCAATCGCCAGTGGCCGGCGCCCAAGGCCAGCCGCACCGCCATCTCGCGTTGGCGCGATTCCAGCCGCGCAACGGTCAGACTGGCCAGATTCGCGCAAGTAATGAGCAAAATCAGCCCGACCATAGCCATTAGCGATACCAAGGGCTTTCGTGCGTCACGCTGCAAAATCAGCCGGCCGTTGGCGCCCGAGTCCAATTTCATTTGTTGCGCCACGTACAGATCGCGCGTCTTCGCGGACATCTTTAATACCGGTAGTTCGGCTTCCAGAACCGCGCGATAGGCTGGACGCAGTGCCGCTTCCGCCTTTTCCGGCGTAAAGCCCGGCTTCAACCTCCCCAGTATCGCCACCCAACGGTCCGAGCGAGCTTCCAGCCCGTTCCAGTTCGGCGTCATCGAGGCCTTCATGGTGATCGGAATGAAAAGATCCGGCGCTTGCCCCACTTGGACGCCGGTAAAACCGGCCCGCGATACCCCGACCACAGTCAGCGAGGTTCCGTTGACCACCAGCGGCTTATTCAGGATTCCCGGGTCGCCGCCAAACCGCTGATTCCAGTAACCGTAGCTCAGCACCGCCACCGCATTCGCTCCTGGCGCCGTTTCGTCTTCAGAGGTGAACACGCGGCCGAGAGCCGGCCCTACGCCCAGAACCTCAAAATAATTTCCCGAAACCAGCTCGCCAGTGGAACGTTCCGAGGTGTGTCCCTGCGCCGAAACACTCAAGGTAGAATCCGGAAAACGCGCCAATAGGCCGGAAAAGACCGGATTCTGCTCGCGTATGTCCTTGTAAAGAGGATAAGAAAACACGTCGTCACCATTACCGTCGCTAGAAGTATGCCCAGGGCGCGGGCCGGGCGAGCGCAGAATGACCAATTCCTGGGGCCGTACCACCGGCAGGAGCCGAAGAAGAACCTGGTCGGTGAGGGAGAAAATCGCGGTGTTCGCGCCGATTCCAAGCGCCAAAGTGAGTACGGCAATCACGGTAAACGCCGGATTTTTCAGCAGCATCCGGATCGCAAAACGAACGTCCTGCATCAGCGTGGTCATCGCATGGTCCTCGTTATCACTAGGCAAGATCGCCCACGAATATATGTTCCACGTGGAACATTCCAAGTGCCATTTTCCCGCATGCGGTAAGCGGTGATTGTAAGCGGCTTACCAGGTTTTTGGATGAGCTTCCCAAAATGGAATGTCCCGCGCATGGGACTCTCCGTCCCCCAAGCGGACAGTTCGCTGGTTTCGCCGACCGGCACGCGTTGCAGGATGCATTTACTGAACGCACCACGCAAGTGGCCGTGCTACCGCCGCTGATGTGAGAACCGCCGAGCTCTTGGCCTTGCCTCGCGGGGCGCCGCTGCTGCGCATGCGGCAGCTCATCCATTCGACAAAAGGCAAGGCCGCGATGTACGTCCTCGGACTCTGCCGTTCGGGGCGGCACACTCTAATGATTCGCAGACTTCGCTGATTTTCGCGGTTTCCACACCTGCGAGCGGCGCATGCATAGTGCGGCCGCACCCACCAACGCGGATTCTGACCCGTATCGTGCCGCGACCATCTCAACCTGCTCGCGCCGCGGATTGATGGCCCAGGTTTCCCAGGCCTGCCGGATCAAGTGCTCGTGGGAAAGCATCCGCTGGCCGAGGCCTCCGCCGAAAACGATTACTTCCGGTTCGAGCAGATCGACAATATTCCCCAGCCAGATCGCCAAACATTCAACGGCTTGGTGCACGATTGAATTTGCCGTCTTGTCGCCATCGATCGCCGCTTTGAAAACGATCTCGCTGGTCACCGCGTCGAGTTTTCCGCCCGCGAGTGCGAGAATCTCCGAGCGCCGCCCGGCGCGATTCGTCACTTGCGCGCGCGCCCGCTTTGCGATTGCCGTGCCCGAAGCGTACAGCTCAATGCATCCGCGTTTTCCGCAACCGCACAGCGGTCCGCGAAAGTCGATGGACATGTGTCCACCTTCTCCGGCCGCACCCGTGGGACCAGCGATAATCTCCTTATGCACCACGAAACCGCTGCCGATTCCGGTGCCGAGCGTGACGTAGAAGACGCTGTCGTACTTCGCTCCGGCGCCCCACGCCGCTTCCGCCAGAGCCGCAGTGTTAGCGTCATTGCCTAGGCGCACTGGCAAGCCGTAGCGCTTCTCGATTTCGTCAGCCAGAGGAAAGTCGCGCCAGCAGGGGATGTTCGCCGCTTTTAAAAGCACGCCGCGCTTCGAATCGATCCAACCCGCCACGCTGACGCCGATCGCGGTCGCTCGTTTTGCACGCCGATCGCGAAACACCCCGTCCACTGCATCGAACACAGCTTGCAGACCCTCCGCGGCCGTTCGCCGCGCCACCATGGGCGCGCGTAGTTTTCGCAGCACCTTGCCGTTCGGGTCCACCAGGCCCGCCGCGACCTTGGTTCCCCCGATATCCACGGCAACAATTAGTTTTTCTTCCGCAGTGGGCATGAAGATGAGATGGGCTTCCTTGTTTCTGACTATCCTACCCGTGTTGCTTCGGTGGCGCTCCCAGATGCGCCTGTTTGATTGTCTTGCACCCGATCCAGTTCGCGCCACATCAGCCAGGCGCAGACCAGCGCCAGCAGTACCAGGATTGTACCGAGCTCCGAATTGCGCAGCAGCAATTTGCCTACGCCGAAGAGAACGCTGTAGGTCATCACGCATCCGAGTACCCAACACCATAAGTTGCGGCCCAAATCGCGCGTGGGACGCACTTCGGGAGCCAGCGCCGCGATCGCCTGCCATCCGGTCACCTGCGGGCGAACCTTACGATAAAAGGCCAACAAAGTCGGTTCGGGCTCCGGCGATGTGAACAGCGTCACCATAGTCCACACCAGCGTGGTCATCACCGTGGTGGCCAACGTGGTCTTCGCAAAAATTACCGTACTCGATCCGGAAAAAGGCTCCGGCCTTCCCAGCAACGACAGCCATATTCGATTCCAGTGCAACGCCAGAGTCGCGCTCATCGCTGTGGCCATGCAAGAAATTTCGCTCCACGCGTTGATCCGCCACCAGTACCACCGCAGTAGATAGACGCTCCCGGTTCCCGCGCCGAGCTCCAGCACCACTTGCCACCCCGAACGAATCGACGCGAGCTGCGCGGAAATGTAAGCAGTGACGATCACCAGCAGCACCGTAACGATTTGCGAAGTGTGCACGTAGTGCCGCTCGCTGGCGCGCTTGTTGACGAACCGCCGGTAGAAATCCTCCACCAGGTACGACGTGCCCCAATTGAGCTGGGTGGCGATGGTGGACATGAACGCCGCCAGAAAGCCGGCCAAAATAATCCCGCGCAGGGGGTGCGGCACGTACTGATTCACGATCATCATGTAGCTGGATTCCGGTTTGGCCAATCCCGGGTACAGAACGATCGCGGCCAGGGCGGTGAAAATCCACGGCCAGGGACGCAACGCGTAGTGCGCGACGTTGAACCAAAGCACCGCGAGAAGCCCCTCGCGCTCGTTGCGCGCGCTGAAGATTCGCTGGGCGATATATCCGCCGCCGCCCGGTTCCGCGCCCGGATACCAGAACGCCCACCACTGAACTCCCAGGTACACCGCGAAGGTCAGTACCGGAAGCGTCCACAAGGCCTCGCTGGAAAAACCCTTCGAAAAATCGGGCAGGAATGCCAGTGGGTCTGAACCGCCATTGGACGCGCGCATCGCGCCGAGCTTTTCCATCATAGGCATGATGCCGCCGGCCGCGGCCACTGCGTAGTAAGCCACGGCGATCACAATCCCCATTTTCAGCACGAACTGAAATAAGTCGGTCCACAGCACGCCCCAGAGCCCGCCCAGCGACACGTACAGCCCAGTAAAAGGAATCAGAAAGAAAATGCAGACGATCAGTGCCCTGCCGTCGGTTCCGGAAAACACCGGCCCGAAAACCCCGCCCAGGATGCGTGAAAATCCGGTCACCACCGGCCAGGTCTTAAGCGTCGCGTCCATGGTAGTGCCGACGATGATCACCATAGACTTGGTTACCCATCCCAGAATCAGGCAGTTCATCATCAGTCCGAGATACACCGCCCGGAAGCCGCGCAGAAATGCCGCGGGCTTTCCCGAATAGCGCATTTCCGCGAACTGCACGTCGGTCATCAATCCCGAGCGCCGCCACAAGCGCGCGTACAGGAATACCGTCATCATTCCGGACAGCAGGAACGCCCACCACAGCCAATTGCCGGCAATTCCCTGGGTGTAAACCAGTCCTGCTACCAGTAGTGGCGTGTCCGCGGCAAATGTAGTTGCCACCATCGACGTCCCGGCCAGCCACCACGAGACGTTGCGCCCCGATACAAAGTAATCCTCGGTGCTCTGGCCCGATTTGCGGCGAAAATAAAGTCCCAGGCATAAAGTAATTAGCAGGTAGCCAACGATCGCGGACCAATCGAGAATTGTAAAATTCATGACTGTATGGCCCTCCCGCTCACCACTCCATCCGGGCCAGCACCCCAGCACCCAATTCGGCGGAAAAACCGCCCCGGCGTGCAAACGTATACGGCGGCTTTTATGGCACAGCCCTATAGCAGAGGTAATGTAAAATCGCAAATCTCCATTGTAAATTTTCGCCGTTCATCGCCAAATTGCGTGGATGATATGGCAGCATGAATCGGAAGGATCTAGGGGTGCTTGATTCATCGGTCAACGAACGTCCGGGTTGACGTCCACGAACCGCCCCGGACGCGGTATTCTGATCACAGCAATCTTTCTTCGACCATGCCCAAAGCCAACCTTCGGTCCCAACAAATTGCGTTCGCCGGTTTGTGCGCACTGCTGTTAACCGGGCTCGGTACGCCGCGCGGATTGGGACAGGAGTTGCCGCCCGCGGCGACCTATGAAGTTGTGAACGTCGAATCGGGCGGCTCGATCTCGGGCAACGTGAAATGGAACGGAGCGATCCCGAAGATTCCCCACTTGGCAATCACCAAGGACCCAAAGATCTGCGATCCCGGCGGAGAGAAGACGCGCGATTTGCAGCGGCTCGTGATTGGGGCCGACAGCGGCGTTGCGAATACAGTGGTCTACCTGAAAGACGTGTCCCGCGGCAAGGCGTGGGATTTGCCATTGGCCGAGCAGACCCTCGATCAGCACGCATGCACCTATGTCCCGCACATTTTGCTGGTGCCGGTGGGCGGCGCGATGGAAATTAAGAGCAGCGATCCGGTGCTGCACACTGTGCACATGATGGGCGCGGCGTCCTACAACCTGCCCTTCCCTTTTCAGGATCAATTTATCAGCCGGACCATGCACATTCCCGGGCGTGTGGACATGAAGTGCAACGCGGGTCATGTGTGGATGAACGCGGAGGCGCTGGTGGTGCCGCATCCGTACTACGCCATCACCGACGCGCACGGGAATTTCACACTGGCCAACGTCCCACCCGGCAATTACCAAGTGGAGGCGTGGCACGAAGGCTGGAAAGTGGTTTCCGAAGAAGCGGTGCTGGACGTAGGCGCGCAAGTGACCGTGAAGCGGCCGATCTACAGCCAGCCGCGGACATGGCAGAAGCAGGCCACCGTACATCCGGTACACAACACCACAGTAGATTTTCAACTCTCCGAGGAGTAGCCGATCGGGCGAACGCCCGCTCTTCCACGACTCGCCGGCTGCCAGTAAAGGGTTATGGTGGAGACCCTTGCTTTGCTGCAAACAGCCGTTGCATAGAAGCAAAATAGATAGTTCGGTTCGGCATTTCACATCCGCCGATCTCAGGATACTGTAAACTTTTGCGCGGAATTCTCGTGCGCGCGATACAAATTAATACAAAGAGTACCCATGGGCAGATTGTTCGATCTTGATGACATCCGAATGTTCACACTTGCCGCTCAGAGCGGCAGTTTGAGCGGGGCTGCACAGGAACTGCGAGTA
>Ga0302325_10023258_pt1 | contig 12928 bp, 9 predicted proteins | sample Palsa_T0_2_FD_201948 | JGI IMG/M metagenome (GOLD analysis project Ga0302325, IMG submission 201948) | Peat permafrost microbial communities from Stordalen Mire near Abisko, Sweden - Palsa_T0_2 | ecosystem: Environmental > Terrestrial > Soil > Palsa > Peat permafrost | place: Sweden: Abisko... | reverse complement strand
TCACGGGAACCTTCATCCTGTTGCAAATTTCCCGGAAGCTGAATGTCCGCCGGTTTGTCCATATTTCTACCGATGAAGTATATGGCGATATGTTGCCGGGTGCTTTTGCCGACGAGAACTTCCCGTTGCAGCCCAGCAGTCCGTATTCTGCATCCAAGGCGGCCTCCGATCTCCTGGTTCGGTCGTATGTCCGTACCTACGAATTTCCCGCCATGATCACCCGCTCCTCAAATAATTATGGCCCGTATCAGTTTCCGGAAAAATTTCTTCCCTTAATGATCACCAACGCTCTGGATGACAAACCGCTACCCATCTATGGTGACGGAAAGCAGCAACGCGATTGGCTTCATGTGGAGGACAACTGCCGGGGAGTTCTTGCTGTTCTTGAGAAAGGCCGGATCGGCGAGGTCTATAATATCGGGGGCCTCGACATTGAGGAGAATCTGGATCTTGCCCGTCGCCTGCTTAATCTCACCGGCAAACCGGACTCGTTCCTCTCCTATGTGAAGGACCGTCCTGGCCACGACCGGCGCTATGCGCTTCGCTGTCATAAAATCGAAAAGGAAATTGGTTGGAAACCTGCAATTTCACTCACCGAGGGTTTACAGCAGACAATTGCCTGGTATCGGAAGAATTCCAGTTGGCTGGCGGGAGTTCGCGGAGGCGAGTATCGTTCCTACTACGAGAAATACTACGAAAACCGTGATTCTTCCCTGCATGCAATTGCGCCATCTAGCCCGGCATCCTCCCTTTGATCCCCGCAAGTTGGGGCTTGGTGAAAGCGTTTCCTGAATGACATCCTCGTCGAGGTATTGACTCCTTGCAGAAACTCGAGACATCTCTCCCCGGTGTTTGGGAGCTTCGCCCCAATGTTTTTCGCGATGCGCGGGGTTTTTTCATGGAGATTTATCATCAGCGAAAGTTCGCCGAGTTGGGCATTTCCGGCTCCTTTATCCAGGATAACCATTCCAGTTCGGCAAAGGGCACTCTCCGCGGGTTTCACTACCAGTTGCGCCATCCGCAAGCCAAGCTGTGCCGGGTCGTCGAGGGCGAAGCTTTGGATGTTGCCCTGGATATCCGTGTCGGTTCACCCTCCTTCGGAAAATGGGCAAGCGTTCTGCTTTCATCGAAATCTCAGAATCAAATCTATATTCCCGCTGGTTTTGCGCATGCGTTCCTGGCCTTGACGGATTCGGTTCAGTTTCTCTACAAATGCAGCGAGTTTTTTGATCCAGGCGATGAGCACGGCATTCTTTGGAATGATCCCGATCTCCGGATCGCATGGGGCATTTCCGATCCGCTCGTTTCTGACAAAGACCGCGGCTACGCCACCTTGGCATCCACGCCCAGGGAATTCCTGCCTCGATATGTGGGCGAATGACTCTCAAGATTCTACTGATTGGCAAGAATGGCCAGATCGGGCGTGAATTGAATCGCTTGCTGCCTCGCATCGGCGACGTAATTGCCTTGGATCGGCAACAATTGGATCTGTCGAAGCCGGAAGACTTGCGGCGCTCTATTCGTGCTGCTCGTCCAGGACTGATTGTGAATGCCGCCGCCTATACCGCGGTGGACCAGGCCGAGACCGACGAAGCCGCCGCGCGCGCGATTAATTCCGATGCCCCGGAAGTGATGGCGCTGGAGGCAAAAGCCATCGGCGCGGCTCTGGTGCACTATTCCACCGACTACGTCTTCGACGGGTCCCAGACCAGGCCCTATTGCGAGACGGACGCAACAAATCCCATCAATGTCTACGGGAGAACGAAGCTGGCTGGGGAGCAGGCCATTCAGCAGGCAGGCGTTCCCCACCTGATATTTCGTACCGCTTGGGTATACGCGCGGGAGGGCAAAAACTTCCTGCTGACGGTCTTGCGGCTTGCCACGCAGCGTGAGGAATTGCGAATTGTGCGCGACCAGATCGGTGCGCCCACCTGCAGCCGTGAAATCGCCGCGGCCACCACGGATGTTCTTTCCCAGGTATATGGGGGCCAGCCTAAGTCGGCATCTCTGGCGGATGTCAGCGGGATTTATCACATGACTGCTGCCGGGCAGACCAATTGGTACGAATTTGCCAAGACCATTCTTGAGGAGTGTTCCATTTCCAATGAAAGTTCGTGGGTTGCAGCGGCCACGGCCCGCCGGCCGCTCATTGTGCGTCACGTCACCCCCATCGCCACCGAACAGTATCCCACTCCCGCGTGCCGTCCTCTCTATTCGCTCCTCTCCAATGCACGCCTTGCGGCAACATTCAATACCCGCCTTCCCGATTGGAAAACCCAATTGCACTCTGTTTTCTCAATAGACCATTCGGAAATGCCGGCCGTATAGTTTTTTTCTGATTGCTTGGGAAGTTCCGCTGGCCTGGAATTTTGGCCGCGCTATGTGCAAACCGGCCACTGTGGCAATGTGCCCGGAAAGTCCCCTCGATAGCTAAAACCAAAATCGAATGGGCCGGGAGGAAACTCCCGGCCCATTCGATTTTTAGCTGCAAGCGAAACCGGCTGTGTCTTCTTAGGGAATGGTACCGGAGATCTCGTTGGAGAATGCGCTCTGGACGCCGCTGGAATTGACGGAGGTCACCACGTAGTAGTAGGTGGCCCCGGCGGTGACGCTGCTGTCGGTGTAGGAGGATCCGCTGATCAGGGCGGAGCCGTTGATCGCGGTGGTTCCCGATTCGCCGCCCGAAGAAGTCGCGCGGTAGACGTTGTAGCCGGTCACCGAAGAGGAGGTGCTGGCGCCCCAGCTCAGGGTAGCGGAGTGCGCGACGGCCTGCGCGCCGGTTCCCGACAGGGTGATGGACAGAGTGGAATCGCTGGCGTTGCTGGTGAGGGTGACGCTGCCGGCGGCACTGCCGGTGGCCGACGGGGTCAGGGTGACGCTCAGGGTAGCGGTTTGCCCCGGAGTAAGAGTCTGGCCCGAGGAGATGCCGCTGACGTTGAAGCCGGGCCCCGAGAGGCTGACGTTGTTGATCGTCAGATTGGCGGAGCCGGAATTAGTGAGCGTAACCGGGAGGGTGCTGGTGCTGCCCATGCTCACGCTGCCAAAGCTCAAGCTGGACGGGTTGGCGGAGAGGGTGGCTTTGCCTGGAGCGGCCACGGTGAGAGTAACCGGGACGGACAGGGGAGAGTTGTTCACACCGGAGGCGCTCACAATGATATGCCCGGTGTAGGTGCCCGCGGCTAAGGAGCTGGAGTTGACGCCGAACTGCACGGTGGCCTTGGTGGTGGCCGCGGAGGTGCTCAAGGTGATCCAGGACTGATCGGCGGCCAGGGTAAAGGGCAGCGGACCCGGAGTGGTGTCGTCGATGACCACGCTCTGGGAAGCGGGCGAGGCCGCGCCGGTCTGCGCGGTGAAGGACAGCGAAGCCGGCGTAGCGCTGATGGTGTAGGTGGAAGCCGCAGCGACGGTGAGGGTGGCGTTATTGCTGGTGGCCGTGCCGGCGGAGTTGCTGACGGTGACGTTAAACAGCGCGCCATTGTCGGTGCTGGCCGCGGCCGGAGTGGTATAGGACGAAGCCGTCGCGCCGCCGATGGCCGCGCCGTTCTTGCTCCACTGATAGGTAAGCGGTGCCGTGCCGGAAGCAGCCACGGAGAACGTAGCCGTTTGCCCGACGGGGACCGTCTGGCTCGCCGGCTGAGTCGTCAGCGACGGCGCCACCGAGGCAGCGGTCACGGTGAGAGTAATCGGGACGGACAGGGGAGAATTGTTCACTCCGGAGGCGCTGACAAATATATGCCCGGTATAAGTGCCCGCGGCTAAGGAGCTGGAGTTGACGCCGAACTGCACAGTAGCCCTGGTGGTGGCTGCGGGGGTGCTCAAGGTGATCCAGGGCTGGTCGGCGGCCAGGGTAAAGGGCAGCGGGCCTGAAGTAGTGTCGTCGATAACCACGCTCTGGGAAGCGGGCGAGGCCGCGCCGGTCTGCGCGGTGAAGGACAGCGAAGCCGGCGTGGCGCTGATGGCGTAGCTGGAAGCCGCAGTGACGGAGAGGGTGGCATTGCTGCTGGTGGCGTTGCCGGCGGAGTTGCTGACAGTGACGTTAAACAGTGCGCCATTGTCGGTGCTTGCCGCAGCGGGGGTGGCATAGGACGAAGCCGTCGCGCCGCCGATGGCCGCGCCGTTCTTGGTCCACTGATAAGTAAGTGGTGCGGTGCCCGAGGCCGTCACGGAGAACGTCGCGGACAGCCCTACGGTCACGGTTTGGCTGCTGGGCTGCATGGTGACTACCGGTGCCACGGCGCCATCAGAGCTACCCGAAGAAACGGACTTGGATGTTGGCGGCGTTTGGGCTGAGGATAAGCCGATGCATCCGTTAAGCGTCACCAGCGATGCCATCAGGAAGGCCAATATAATAAATGACTTAGGGGCGCAGCTCGTGGCGCCTTGATCCCCTCGGACCGTCGCCTGCCTTGTGTCTCTTCGAATCTTTAGGTGCTGTTTCATGGCGCGAGAAGTTTAGGAGTCGCTCGCGCCCACTCACTACTGGTCGATGGATCAGAGAACGAACAGTCGGGTACCTGCCCCTTTGGACAGCGCAACCGGAACTAGGGCACACGACGTCGAGGTGGAACACGAGAATAAATGCAGCAATCGGCAATCTAGGGCATGCTCCCTTCGAGATGAATGCGCGCATCGGGGGAGCTACTTATGTTACGCAGATTCAATCGCTTACAATTAATCTAGGGAAAGGTTCTAAGAGAAATTTAGGTTTCTGCGGGGCTACCAGGTAGAAAGTGAAGATGGGGACGAATGATTCCGTCGGCCTTCGGGGCCGGCCCGTCTATGCTGCTCCGAACCATGTCCTCCGGACGTGTCGAACAAAAGTAGTAATCGGCAGAGTTCCTAGGAGAAATGTCACCCACAGGATTGGATAGCGATATCGGTCTTCAAACTCAACGGCATAATAGATCAAGGGAAAGAACGTAAGACATGACATGCAAACTGCCATGCTCGCGAGGTCTTGCCGGTATAGCAGCACCAGACCTACTACGCTCAGTAAGGTCATCAAATAGATGACGGCACGTTGAAATAAGCGTCGGTCGCCGGTGGCGGGTGCCGCGTCCGTTTTGGGAGTTAATGCGGTCTGCCGTGCCGGAGTGGTCAAGAGGTTGTTGCTGTCGTCCCTGGCAGTAGCCGCTTCGACTATGCTGGGACTCTCTGCGGCCAGGCGCGCCGGGTTCATCAGAAAGATCTTGCCACTTTCGTTGGGTATCCAAAACGCGACAAATCTCATCGCCGTCAGTTTCATGAATCGTGTCGGATGATGGGTGATCCAACGCAGTGCATCCCGCAACTGCAATCGATTGTATTCGACCTCGCCCAACTCCAACACTCTCTCGGCTTGTTCCATACTGACGTTTGGATGGGTCTTGAAAAAGCAGCCGCTGATAATATTCAGTGAAATACCGTACTGCGCGCAATCATCGTTGGAGACCGATAATTCCAGCCCCAAATCATCGCGTATAAAAACATAGTGATGAAACACCCGGTAGTTTCGGATCATCCATGGGGCAATCACTAGTGCGGGCATTAGAACGAGGGGAAGGAAGGATCTCTTCCAGAAGTCCCTGGGACTCCGCCAAATCTCCCAGGCCAGCCAGACGGCAAATATGGGCGCTAGGGCTGGAGCGACCAGGATTGACAATCCCATTAGACATCCCAAGGTCCATCCCAATCGGTTCGCCTCTGCCCCCCGCGAATCCAAGTAGCGTCGGTAACAGCAGCAGGCGATGGCCAGCAGAAGGCTTGCATAGAACGATTCCCACATGTAGTAATTCTCCACCTTGGCGACAATCCAGATGGAGCCCGCAAGAAAACCGTTCAGAGTACCCATTCCGAGCATTTCGCTGAAAAGTGGAAAGAAAGCCAATTGCAAAGACAGAATTACTGCAGCGGCCAACTGCATGGCATATAGCCCGGCGCCGCCATCTCCAAAAACTTTCATCAGAAGCGCTAGGAAGGCCGGAAACATGGGAGCGGTATGTGCCGAAGGCCCTGTGGCGAGCGCCTCAAAGGGATTGCCAAACTGACCCTTTTCGTAAAGATTGTATGCCAGGGAGAGGCTTTCTGGGCTTCGGGGCACCCAGCTGCTTGGATCGTAGCTTACCCAATACCGTGCTAAGCCGGCGGCAAACAGCGCGAGACAAGCGATAACAAGAAGTCTGCGGGATTGCGCGCCGGTTCCCTGATTCGTGGTTTCCGCTTCGATTTGCTGGAGCAGCACTGCGGTTTTTCCTGGGTCGCATCGAACCTGATTCGCCGTTCGACGGCCATCAAGTTGGGGTTCCCGCCTTGGCTTCCTAGCTGGCCAATAACTCATAGGGGATCTCCTCGGTTTGCAGCGCCTCACTCGGCTTCTGGAATTGCATGGTTCTGTTAAGGGGAAAGGTGGGAAGCCTGCGCGGATTCGCTCGATAGAGGACAGCTAGGGAACGACGAGGGTATCCCCCGCCTTCAATTCAATGTTCTCGCTGAGTTGTTTCCCGTCGATGACATCTTTGTAATTGAAAAAGATCTTTTCTGGTTTCCCATTCTCTTGCCGCAGCACGTAGATCTTCTTCGAATTCGCAAACGGAGTAAATCCGCCCGCATCTGTGAGTCCTTGTAGAACCGTCATTCCCGGCAGCAAGGGAAAAGTGCCCGGCCGGGTGACCTCTCCAAGGATGAAAATTCTCTGGCTATTGATCGCCGTAATGATCACGGTGACTTGCGGGTTGGTCAGAAACTTGGTTAGGCCCGTCGAAAGTTGCGATGCCAGTTGCGTTGGCGTAAGTCCCGCAGCTTGCACATCGTTTAACAGAGGCAAGGAGATTTTTCCATCCGGGCGAACAGGTACTGAGAGGGAAAGCTCCGGCTCTTTCCAGACGCTGATAGCGACTACGTCCTGCGCGCCGATTACATATTTCGGATCCATTGTCGCCGGCTTGGCGACGGCATTTGGGTCCGCTGTCGCATGGGTATCCGCGGCCTGCGGCGCATCCTGTTGCGCGCCTGCAGGTATCGCCAGTAGAGCTATAGAAAATAAAAACGCCGTCCCGATCGGTCTGAATGTCAGCATTGATTTCCCCCGCATCGTATTTGGCCTGGTGGGCGCGCTAAGCGGTCTTCGGCTTGTCCGAATTCTTCGCAGCGCCGCGTACATCGTACGCGGATCCGTAGTAAGCGCTATAGGCAAAGGCGTCTTCTTTCACCGTATTCAATACCACGCCGACCACATTCTTTCCTTGTAATTCTTGCGAGGCTTTTCGAGCGCTCGCCAATGGCGTGGCCCCTGCCCGCAGAACCAGCAGGACGCCGTCGCACAGGTCGGCGATTACCCTTGCGTCAGCCACGGGCACGCAGGGAGGCGAATCCAGAATGATCCAATCGAATACCGGCCCCACGCGGTCCAGCAAGGTTTTCAGCTTCCCGTTGGAAAGCAATTCGCTGGGATTTGCGGCCGCGTTCCCTCCGGCAATGAGAAATAGCCCGCTGTCCGGCCCTTGCTGGATGACGGCCATTTCGTCGGCATCGCCTCGCAAGTAATCGGACAGACCAGGAGTTTTCGGTGCGCCAAAATGTGTGTGCAGTCGCGATGCGCGCAGGTCGCCGTCGATCAGCAGAGCCCGGCGATCGGGTTGGCGAACAATGGAATGGCCCAAATTGCTGGTTATAAAGGTCTTCCCGTCGCCCGGAACAGGGCTCGTAATCAATAGGGTCTGAAGTTGCTGGCTGCCCCGCAATTGGTAAAGGCGTGAGCGCAGCGTACGGAATTGTTCCGCGGCATCTCCGGTCTCTTCTGGATCGGAGAAGACATTTAAGCTCGCGTTGAGATGCCACTGTGGCCGCGCGCATTGCGCCTGCAGCTGTTCGAACGTCAAGGGACCGTCCGAGGGCCCAAACTCTCTGTCCGGACTGATGAGGACGCTGGTCCCAGCGCCTGCGACTGACGCGGCGCTGTTCCCATTCGGTCCATCGGGCGATTGCAGGTTGAAGGGCGGAGCTCCATCGCTCGTTTGGGCTGCGCGTTCCAGTTCGGCTTTCTTCAATGCCTCATGAATGCGACTCATCGTTTCCTTTCGCGACTCGCTGCGCCAGTCGCTGGAACTCCGCAGGTTGCCGGAAGTACGGCATCTGCTGCACTCTACTTAGCCCCCCACCGTCAGGCCGGAACCGTCAGTTCCTTGCACCATGGGGCTCACCACCGGAACCAACGCCAGTACAGGCAGTCGAAGGAGTGTCTCGACGTCTCTCTCGTTTCGGAACGAGGTATCCCGCATTTCCAGCAGGAGAGTAAGTCCTAGGCCCAAAGCCACTCCGCCTCCCAATCCCCCTAGAGCAAAAAGTCCATTGTTGGGATAGGAGGGCATGTCGGGATAATTGGCTGGGTCCAGAATCGTAAACTGTTCCCCCTGCTGCCGGCGTTCAAGATCTGTCGCCATTGTCGATTGGTCGCGTTTTTTCAGTAAATCGTTGTAAAAGTCCAGGGCCGTCTGATAATCGCGTGTCACTTGCTTATATTGCTCTAAGATTGCGGGACTCGATTCCACTCGCGCTTGGTACAGCTTGATCCGCTGCTGGATATCGGCCTGCTGTGCGGTCTGATCCGAAATGGTTTGGTCGAATTGGTGGATTTCATTTCGTAGGGTTTGTATCTCCGGGGGCTCCACCGGCGGTTTGGTGGATTTAACAGGTCCCGCGGCCTTGCTCGCCGCATCCTCAGCCGCGATCATCCTATTCAGGGTTGCGATATCGTTCTTGGTTTTGATTACATCCGGATAGTCGTCCGTATATTTGGATCGCAGCGCGGTGAGCTGTTCTTGTAGAGAGGAGAGGCGCTGTTCGTACGTTTGCGGATTGCTCCCATCCGGCAGCGCCCGCAAAGCCGCGACCTGCTCCTGAAGCGAGGACTCCGCAAATGTCTTATCCTGTTGCGCGCGCGCCAGACTCTGGTTTGTGGCATCGAGTTGCGCACTCAAACCCGTGAGAACGTTTAGATTGGTCGATGCGTCGTCCGGCAAAGACCCCATATATCGTCGCTGAAAGTCCGCGAGTTTTGCGTCCTGTTGGTCCAGTTTGGATTTAGCGTCATCCAGTTGGCTGGAAAGAAAATCCGTCGTCTGGTCCGCCTGTTTCTGTCGAAGTTCCGTGTTCGACTCGATGAACAGGGAAGTAATCGAGGAGCAAATCTGCTGCGCCAGACCTGGGTCTTGAAACGTTACCGTAACGTTGAATCCCGGGAGTCCTTCGGCTCTTGTTTCCGCCATGGCCTGTACGGGCGTCACCGAAATCGTCGATCGCAGCCGCCCAACCAAATCGTCCATGGGCACCGTATTGATTTCGTCGCGATAGAGGCCAAGCTGCCGGACGATGGGCTCGAGGCGGGTCCGGCTCAGGATCTCCTGCTGCATGCTTGCCAGTCGCTCTCCGACCGCTTCGCTCACAACCGGTTTTACGTAGTCGCCGGGCACCGTCGGCTGCTGAATAAGGACAAGCGTCTGAGACGTGTATCTCTTTGGAAGGAAATGCGCGACCCCAATGCCCAGACCGCAGCCTAAAACAGCGAGAGTGAGGATCAGCACCCACCTTTGCCGCAGGATGCTTACGTATTCATCTAAGGCCATTTCTCGGTGTCCCAGCATTCTTTCACCTGCTTTTTTTCGAATTACTGTGGGTGCCAATCTATCGAATCAGCACTAATCTCACTATGCGCCTTTGGGAATTGCCAGGTTTGCTATGCACACCTGGTGTTCCCGCTACCTTTGCTTACAGCAATGTGGATGCCACGCGTGAAAATACGTCTGGCCAACCTTAGGAATGGATATAACTCAATGCAAACAAACAAGTTATTATAGAACAGGGAGGGCCAGGGGAAGAAATATATGCCCCATTGTGGCTTCCAGACCAGTTCCAATAAACGATAATTTCTTTCACATTCCCTTCCTTTCTTCAATAAATTACCTGTCTCGAGGTTCTGACTTTATCTTAACTACCTAATATACAGCTAGATACAAGAGGAATGCCCGATGCCTAAGAAACGTGGAAAGGAATTTCCACATTGTGGTAGTGCAGCGGAACGATATATGTAGCGTGCGTCACCGGCAATGAACCCATTCATCCCAGTTCAAGTATTTCATAATAAAGGTATTAGGTGAAATATTGCGGCGCTTTTAATTCTCCTGTAACCGTGGCCGCTGGGTTGCTCTCTTTGACTATGCTGAGAGTTGTCAAAGCGACTCTCGATTCCGATTTCGCCGCGGTTGTACATAATTGCCGGCCCAAAAGGGTGAGAATGCCCAGCAGGGTAGACCACAGGACGGGGAACAATGCCACATATTTTGTGAGCGGCGCAAGCGCTGCGATGCGCGCCTTGGAGCGCGTCATCACGGACATCGCCCCCACGGATATCCCTGTTCTCCTGGTCGGGGAGAACGGCACGGGGAAAGGAGCCGTGGCCCTGGAATTGCACAATCGCTCGCGGCACTGCGACGAGCCGTTCGTAAAATGCAATTGCTCCATCGCGAACTTTGACTCTCTTGTCGCTAACCCGCGCCCCGGAGGAAGGGCGGCCGCGGCCAGTGGGACCCTCTTTCTGGACGAGATCGTTCAACTGGGGCCTTCCGATCAGAGGCGCATGTTGCAGTTGCTGCCAGACGGCGATCGCGAACTGGCGGGACCGTGGCTAAGTGCGCGCGTGATTTCCGCGACGACAAAAAATCTTGAAGACGAGATGCAAGGCGGGCGTTTTCTGCAGGAATTGTACTATCGCATCGACGGCGTGTGTCTGCGGCTGCCATCTTTGCGTCACCGTACCGAGGACATTCCGGACCTGCTTGCTTTCTTTTTGAAGAAATACGCTGTTTTGTTCAACCGCCAGGAGCCGAAATTAGGGCCCGGGGTGATGGATTTGCTGCTGCAACATTCCTGGCCCGGAAATGTGCGCGAACTTGAAAATATGGCGCGCAAGATCGTCGCTTTGGGAGACGAACAGTTGGCGCTGGGCGATCTGGCCGGTCCTGTCAGGGTCGTCCCGCCCGAGTCAACGGCCAAGCCCGTAACGGCCAATGGGGAGGGCAACGGCAACGGTAGGTCCCTGAAAGACGCTGCCCGTGAAGCATCGCGGAAGGCCGAACGAGAGTTGATCTTGAAGGCTCTCGATCGTACCCACTGGAACCGCAAACGGACCGCGCGCGAGTTGCAGATTAGTTACAAGGCCCTCTTGTACAAGCTTAAGCAATTGAATCTGGATGGAACGAGTAGCTCATGAGTGGGGCAGACCCCAGGGTGTGCGAAAGGAACTGAGTGTTTAGCCGGGCGACCTGATCGTTGCTCGCCGAGGAGTGATGAATGAAACGACTGAAGATCCTGATGATTGCCGCCGCGCTCTTGTTTTCCGCTTCCGGCGCTTTCGCGCGGCAACAGGGCGATGCTACCCAAGCGCCCGATTCATCCGCGCCGATCGCGCCTCTGCCCCCGCAGGACGAAGGGAACGGGAGTCGCCAGGCCCCTGAGCCCGCCGGGCGCGCCCTGTCCCTTTACGGTTCGCAGGACCAGGATTCCGGCCAGGCTACCCCGGACGACACCACATTGTCGGGCGGGGAAATCATTGGCTTGGGTTCCTTGACGGGTACGCAGACCCTTTTTGCCATTGCTTATCAGTTCGGGGAATTCGCGGAGACTGGAGTCTCCCAGGGTGACGTTGATTCCGTGACTTCCATTGGCGGCAGTTTCGCCCTCGACCAGCATTGGGAGCGATATCACCTGAGCGCCGCATACAGTGGAGCTCAGACCTTCTATTCCCCTGATTCCAGCGTCAGTGCCGCCTATCACAACGCAGCCATCGCGCAGGAAATTAAGTGGAGAAGGTTGGTGTTGCATTTGCGCGACAATCTCAACGTTTCACCGCAATCCACCTTTGGCGGCTTGTATACTGGCTCAGCCGGTCTGGCCGGACAAAGTACTGTAATCAACGGCTATTCACCGGTCATCACCTCGGGAGAGACAATTCTGACCGGTACGGCGAATCGTGCCGACAATGTCGCCTTCGCTGGAATCGATCTTTTGGTGAGCCGGAGAACGACCTTGACCCTCACGGGCTCCTACGAATTCCTGGACTTCTTCACTCCCGGCTACATCGATTATCACGATGTGACGGTGGGTGCGGGTTACAACTATGCGCTCAGTCCGAAGAACACGGTAGCCATCGTGTACAACTTTAGCCGCACCGCCTACAGTGGCGCCAGCGGCGGAGCGACGGAGTCTCACGTTGCCCAGCTTGCTTACGGACGGAAAATAAACGGGCGGATGGCCTTCCAGTTGTCTGCGGGCCCGCAATTGGTCGTGCCCGAGAATTCCGGACCATCGAACGGTCGCTATTGGACGTGGAGTCTCAGCTCTTCTCTTAGCTATAGGCTGAGTCGCGTCACTGGCGCCAGTTTCGGCTACTACCATATCGCCTCCAACGGGTCGGGCGTATTCACAGGCTCGGAATCCGATACCTTCTCGGGCGGGATCAACCACCAATTCACTCGATTTTGGTCGGCATCGGTAAATGGCGGCTATTCGCGCAACGGCAGCATCGTTTCCAGTAACACGGCTGCCAATCAATTTGACGACTGGTTTGCTGGCGTGAGCGTGGGCCGCCAGATTGGTCGTGAGATCAGCGCGAATGCCAATGCTGGCTATCAGCGGCAGATCGGTGGGACCGGCGCTTGCCCGGTTTTGACCTGCGGGTATGCGGGTTCTTCGAATTTTGTTGCGGGTTTAACCGTTGGATGGAGCCCGTTGGCCATCGGCAAAAAATGAGGGATTCGGCATGTACAAGAAGTTTTTCAATCTGAAGGAAAATCCGTTCAACGTCAATCCGGACCCGCGATACCTTTTCCTGACGCGGAACACCCAGGAAGCCCTGGCCTGTCTGACCTATGGGATCGAGACGCGCAAGGGATTCATC
>Ga0302325_10023257_pt1 | contig 12929 bp, 8 predicted proteins | sample Palsa_T0_2_FD_201948 | JGI IMG/M metagenome (GOLD analysis project Ga0302325, IMG submission 201948) | Peat permafrost microbial communities from Stordalen Mire near Abisko, Sweden - Palsa_T0_2 | ecosystem: Environmental > Terrestrial > Soil > Palsa > Peat permafrost | place: Sweden: Abisko... | reverse complement strand
GCTACTGCTCGATGTAGGGGAGCGTGTCGCGTGGTACGGAACGCCTCACACACTTGGATCGATATTCTGCCGCCTAACTTCCCCAAAAACCCATCAGCTGATCGTCAAGTCGCGTAGACGAATATTTCGATTACTCAGCGTGTCGTAGTTCGAAACTCCCTTAACCTTGCGACCAATCCTTCGCAATTACACTCCAGTCTACAGTTCGCTCCTTGGCAAGGGTCCAGACATCCCAAAAATCTGGGTCCGCGGATCTCGGGCGCTGCTCCTCTGGCAGTTCGTCTACCTCCAACAGAACGGGTATCGGGGCAGCCCAGCCTAAGAGAATTGATTGGCGGGACGGAAGGCTGGGTAATTCTCGCAGCAATCCCCCGATGTTGTCTGGGACAAGCCGTGCCACAAGATCTTGGTCCGCATCATTCACGATTCGATGCAAGAGAAACGTGTTGCATTGGGCGAGTACAGTAGGAGAAAGCTCTGAGGGTCGCTGCGATGACAGCACTAGGCCCAACCCGAACTTACGTCCCTCACGCGCGATGCGCTCGAAAGCTTCGCGGCAAAGTTGGGAAGGCGTCGATGCGGGACCCTCGTCGTCTCTGCTTCGCCGAACGAATGTATGTGCCTCTTCGAGGACTAACACGGTAGGGAGGGAACAACCCGTAGGATGATTTCGGCGGTATCGCTGCAATGACTCGAAAACCAATCGAGCCAGAACGGAGACTACAATATGTACGACCTCCGAGGGTATCAGGGACAGATCGACAACGGCGAGCGGTCCATTGCCCGCGCCGTCTGCGCCAACGTAGTCATTCAGCCAAGAATCGAATGAGGTCGGAGGCTCGCGCCCAATTACCGCACCGAGGCGCTGATCCGCCAGCATCCCCCGAATGCGCAATCCTAGCGTCGAAATAAAGCCTGCAATATTGCCTCCGTGTTCCGTCGCGACGCGATCAAGATGCTCGGCAAGAAGGTTTACGTCGAAGAAGAGAGGGGCATCTTCGCTGATAGGCGCTGCTATCCCCATGTCTGGAAGCGTGAGTGCTAGTGCGTTCAGCGGGTCACGAATTGACTCAAGATCAGCTATGCGAAAGTCGTTAAAATACTCACCAGAACGGCGACTATTGACAACTCCTGTGGTTGTCGTTGCTATATGAGCGAGTTCGGTTCTGGTTGGTTCTTGCACTTCTCCGGAGAACTGTCGGCAATCGGATGCGACACCCTCCAGCAAGCGACCACACTCAAATCGGGCCCTCGCCGCCCCGGCAAACGCTTGAGTGCCCGCACTTAGGAGCGCCGATATCCGAATAGAATAGGAAACGAGATACCGACGAATCATTGCCTCCCGGGAAATTCCTTCCATTTGGCCGCTTTTCAATTCGCGAAGACCTTGCATGAGCAACGGTCGCTGCGCACCGGGCTGTGCGTGCGCCACAGCCGTCCACTCGTGGCCGCTCCACAACCAAGCGGGGACGTCCAATGGACGTTCGCCCTGGCCTACCGGGGGTACGCGAAATAAACGCAGTTTGTCGCCTTGGTCGGCGAATGCTTTCGCATATTCCCCGTTAGGATCAAGCACGATGAAGCGCGCATTCGGCGGCGAGTTCTTGCCCCTATCCTGAATCAGTTTATTAGCTGCATCCAATGACCAACGAATCAGTCCGGCGACAGTACACGATTTGCCACTGCCGGTGTTACCCAGCACGGCAAGATGCCGACCGAATAGCTTATCTGGATCCACCATGATCGCGGCGTTTGACGCCAACGGAGACGCACCGATCCGCACTCTCCTGTCGCTGTCTTTGGCCCCAACAATGGCCTCAACCTGCTCCGATGTTGGCATTAATACCTGATCCCCCACTGAGGGGAACGCGACAACGCCTCGACATAGCTCGTACTTCGTTGTTCGCGAAACGCGATCGCGCAGTGATGTGAGCGTGCCGACCGGCGAAACGGACATCTTACGCAGAGGAAACGGCAAATCGATCAGGCCAAAATCCTTAAATCCCGATCGTTTTGGGTAAGGAGATGGTTCGATCCCGATCCAAGTGATATATCCAACCGTCGAACCCGATTCGTTGGGAATGAGCACATAACCGTTGAGGCGAGGAAACGCAGCGGGCGTACCCGTGTTCAAGGCTATGGCGTGCGGTGCGTCCAATTCCAGTACGACACGGACCTGGTCAGGGGACACTGATTCGACGGAACCCACCACCAGATTCGATAATTGCTCGATTGGAGTAGTCAAATGACCGCCTTACGTGGAGTCGCTGCCTGCCGGTTCGGTCGCCGAAGAAGCTAGGTCCGCTTTCGAATCCATGGGCCGATGTTTCATCAATTCAGTCATTCGTCCGGTTATGTAATCAAGCGCGGGCTTTGGGAGATAGTTTTCGACCAGCGTTGAGAGGTCCGCAAAATGCGGACCCACCAGTAGCGATACTTGTGCGTCCCGTGTCTTGGCACAGAAGCCTTTGAGGCGAACGTTCGCGTCATATGCGACGATGACCAAGTGCGTGGAAGGAATGGTCAGCATGTCCAGCAGTACACGATTGATGTGGTCGTCGCCGAAACCATACCCGTACGTGACAACGACTGCGTTAGGGCGGCAAACGGCGGCGGCGAAATCTCGGAACAGTTCCGCATACGGATACTGAGTTGTTTCAATGTCCTTTGCGGGATTCGGATAAATCATCGCGGTCTCAACTGGCCGCTTCGGAATGTCCGTGTGATCGGCGGGCGCACCAAACGGAATACCGTTGCGGTAAATGCGCCGCTCGCTTTTGTCGAAGAACCAATCCACAGAGCCGTGAAGTTTGGTAAACCGTACCACGCCCTCCATAAATCTTGGTTCTCCCCGAATTCCGGGCGGGTTGTAGTGCATATCTATCTCAACGCGCGATGCTCGGAATACGGGGTTCAACGCACCGACGAACCTATCAATGATGCGTAAGCCTGCAAGATCGCATCCGCGCTCGATTAACCGGTCGTAATTGCTTGTGAAGACATGCAACCGCTCGCGAGACGCGGCACGGCTCGCGAAACTCAACAAAAATGATTGAAGTATCGCTTTGGCTTGCTCGCGCGAAAGATCATCTCTCCCGTTTGCAATGCCACTCTCAATTTCCAGCACGGATGCCAAGAATGCAGATAACTGTGTGTTTATAGCATCCCTAAGCGCGTCCGCCTTATTGGGGTCGGTTACCACCAAACCACCCAGTACCGCAAGGGCGCTTCGAAACTGGTCCTCGATGTTCGCCGGACCTCTGTTCATCGCTTTGGCACCTGCGTCAGCGTTCGCATCGATCGCGGCGTCGTTCTTGGTCCCGAACTTTACCTTGGCCATGCCTCTAGCATGAGCACCCGCTATCGTCCCGATGGCTGAAGTGAAACCGCTGCCTACCATCAAGTTCAGGTGTTCCGCTTGGAATACCGCAGACAGCCAAGGTTCGATTCGTTTTCGCGAAGACGAAATAAACGCATCCATTTTGTCAGGCTCCGCCGGGAGGGCGTCCCGACTATCCGCATGGCTGCCGACCCGATAACAGTGTTGCTTCCAGTTCACTTCGTTCCTGACTTCGCCGTATAACTTCGTTCGAACACCGGCAGGAATTGAGTACCCTTACTTAAAACCCAGGTCTTCGGCCTTAAATCTGAATTCGCGTTCTTGCCAGCTTTCGCCATGGAATTTAAATTCGACCGAAATGACGAGCTTGCTTGGAGAATATAGTGTGCCAGCCTTGAGTTTGAGCTGGCCGTCGACGAATGCATCGCACGCTTCAATGAAGCCTCGACGAATTCCGCGCTCGTACCATTGAAGCGCGCGTTTCTTGGCCCTGTTGTCGATTAAGTCCGTAACTGCGTCAAAGTCCTCCCTAGGATGGCGGGTATGTTTCGGAGGCACCCGAAGTGTCTTCGCAATCTTGTTTACCACCTTTCGGTAGGTAGCGCTGGCGGCACCGATCGGGTCTCGTGGGTTCATAATGGCCTTAACCTCCTTCAAATAAGCTGAACGGTCTCCAAGGCCCATTTTCCGAAACTCACTGGCGCGAGTTTCGGGGACGGGTGATTAACGCCATGAGTGAGTATAAAGTGTCTTATTATCTGAAAGCGATACTACCACAGGGGGATCCTTGGCTCTCCTTCCCTTCAGGTTCGCGCGAGTCAGTGGGTTGGGCGGCTATCGAGTGCGTGGTCGGCCTGATTGAAACCTAGCAGGCCGCAGCGTGTATAAGCCTTCCGAGTTCGATTCGTCTGTCAAAGCGCGTCGGTGCGATATGGGCCGGACTCCGTGGGTTCAGGTGCGACGTTAAGGAAGAGAGCGAAAAGGGGCGGCCCTCATGGTCGCGTGCTATTGGTTTCGACGACGCCTCTTTGGGGCCTGCGCAGCCACCACGAGTGGTGCGCGCTCCTTCTCGTACCGCGCCAACAGAAATTCGACGCGTTCGCGGTCGCTGTTGAAAGATTCCGTGCGATAGAGTCTATCAACCGCTGCATCGAGCGTCTGGTGCGCTCTGCGCAGATCCGTAGGCATCGAAGTCGGATCATAGACGTCTGCGAGAGTAGAGTCTGAGTGATTTGCGCGGGCATCCAGCACAGCTTGGGCAAGGATTCCGATTTGGGTTTCTGCGGCTGGGGAAAGGAAGGGCCAAGGGAACGGATTATAAACGAGACCGATAGAATAGCGGGGATCGCTCTTAAGACGACCGCCGATATACCGAAGCCAGGCCATATGCATACGTGAGGTGAGAATCCCAAAAAGCGAGACAGAGGCGTTTTCAATGATACGAACCAAGTTGCTGGGGATCACGGGGGACCGAAGATAGGCAATTGGCACGTACTCGCGTTGCTCGGAGCTAGCTTCTGGCACAACGAGAAATTCGCCCTCGGGCACAACCGTAATGTTGTAGGTCGCCGGGTACGGCGCTAGCTTCTTAGTTTGTTTCCGTTTGCTTTCGGATCGTTTCTGACTGACGATCCGCATACGGCGGAGAACCTCTGGCATGTTCTTGAGTTCTGCTGGACTGGCCTTCTGAAGGGCAAGAATCCACCGCACCTCGCCATTAACGAAGTCATCTGTGCTGATGTAAGGACGGAGGAACTTTTCTGCGTCCGGCTGGATCGAAAGGAATTGCGCTTTTTGACCGTCGTCAAGAACATATTGATCGAAGTCTATTGGCTGTGATCCGGTGATCATACGAGGTAAATGGGACGGCGGAGCCGATTTCTCGTAGACGACGGTGTGGGGATCAGCAAGATTGCTGGCGTCGAAGAGGTACGGGGAAATAAACCCGACAGAGTTTTCAATTGGATCGCCGTTAACATGGGGATAGTCAAAAAGACGTTTGTCTTTGGATGTTTGCGTTCGATGTGTCAGTCCAATGATAACGACATGGACGTGAGCTTTGCCTCGCGCCTCGCTACCCCATGCGAAAGTACGGTGCGCGAAAGCGATTTCAAGATTGTAACGGTCGAACAGAAGTGGCCAGAGTTCGGCCACCTGCTCGCCTTGCGTGATTGAGTTGGTGGCGACAAATCCAATTTTCGCCGTCGTATTCTGGATATAGGCGGCCGCCTTGATGAACCACGCGGTGACGTAATCTAGTGTTCCACGCTTCTTGGGAAGAGCTGCGATTCTGGCAACCTGCGCTCGCTGTGCGGCTGTTTGGTATTTTGCGCCACCGAAAGGCGGATTGCCGAGAACGTAACTGCAGTTATCCGGATCAAGAACGGTCGTCCAATCGGCTTCAAGGGCGTCGGCCTTCTTGATGGTGGGCGAAGCCTTCAAAGGAATGCGAGGGAAGTATCCGCCAAGGGCCACCGATAGGCGCATATTCATGATGTGATCCATCATCCAGAGCGCGATCTCCGCGATTCGAACCGGAAATTCCTCAATTTCAATTCCGTAAAATTGATTCACATCAACCTGTGAAAGATCGGCGACGTCGAATGTACGGTTAATATTAAGCTGAACGAGCACTTCAGTTTCGAGAGTGCGAAGTTCCCGGTAAGCAATGACAAGGAAATTACCACATCCGCAGGCCGGGTCAAAACAGCGGATCGCGGCGAGCTTTTTTTGAAAGGTCCGAAGTGCCGCAGTCTGGCCAGTATCGCGGCGGCCTATCAAGCGGTCAAGTTCGGCGCGAAGATCGTCGAGAAAGAGCGGGTGAATGAGCTTCAGAATATTTTGCTCGGTTGTGTAATGCGCGCCAATCGCGCGGCGCTTCTCTTTATTCATGACGCTCTGGAACAGGGCTCCGAAGATGGCCGGGGAAACCGCAGACCAGTCAAATGCACAGGCGTCCAGGAGAAATCGGCGCATCCCACTGTTAAAGGCCGGCATCGGGAGGTGTTCGGCGAATAGATCGCCGTTGATGTACTCAAATTGCTTGAGATCATCGTCGAGAGTTTTCGGACGTTTGTCGAGAGGCCGGTTGAGAATTTCGAAAAGCTGGCCGAGGAGGGGGGCTAAGTCAGAACCATCTTCCCGTGTGCGGTCGCGGACAAAATCCAAAAAAATACCCTTTGGCGTGAAGATTCCCGTGTCGTCCGCGAACAGGCAGAAAACCAGGCGGACGAGGAAGGATTCAAGCTCATGCCCTTCGTAGCCGGAATCGAGTAATGCATCATGCAGCTTGCCCATCAGCTCGGAGGCGTCGATATTTACGGGGTCCTGGTCTTTGAAAACGCGCGCAGCACCTCCGAAAATGAACCCGAAAGCGTGAATGTTCTTGTGAAGATCGGCCAGCTTGAATTTGAGTTCCTCGCGCGTGTCGAGGTCGTAAAGTTCGAAGCTCTGAAAATCGCAAACGAGGACGTATCGCGGGAGTTCGGAATCTTTAATCCCGGGGAAATAGTCGAGCGCCTGCTGTTTGGCTTTGGTCAGGTCGCGGCCTGCGCTTTTTTGCTCGACTAGTAGAGTTCCTTTCCAAAATAAATCAATAAAACCCGGAGCTTTTGATCCCAAACGCCTAATCGGTTCTTCGAAGGTGGCAACTTTGCGGCGCAGGACACCAAAGATCTCGAAAAACTCATTGTAGAATGTCTGAGTTTCGCCCTTTTCGTAGTGAGCGCTGTTCCAGTCCTGGGAGAACCTGGTGGCCCTGTGCCTTATCTCGTTCCACGAAAGGCGTATAGCGCCCTCTGCGCCGCAGTAGCGAGCGTGACATAGCTTGTATCACGGTTATTAAGGGGACGGGAAAGTCTGAACTCGGACAATACGAAAGAGAAAACGTTGTCGTTGACTCTCGTCAGGCCAATGGTGTCAGAATTCGTGAAAGTCGGCTACCTCTCGGGCGCGTCCTGGCGGGCGCTATTGTGTTACGAAAGCTGCCACGGATGGGAAGATCAGCACCGCCTGCCGTACGCAGGATCACTCCGGTCCCTCCCATCAGCACTAGCAGGGCGTCACTCAGTAGTCGCCGGTCATTTTGAGGGCGCGGCGAACGTTGCCTTGAAGTTCTGTGTCATCGATCCTTTCGACCGCCGCTGTCGAATTTTCGCCGTGGTGGTAGCGACTAGTATAGTTATTCAGTTCTTCAAGCCCGTCGCAGAGGGGGAAGAGCTGGTGGCTTGCACCAACTGTGCGGATTTTGGAAATGATGACGCCAAGCGTGTCGGCGTCGGTTAGAGCGCCAGCACCTAGGATCTTGCAATAGGTCTCAAGAACAGGACGTATCTTTTGCACCACGTCGCGCGGTCGTCCCTCGGCGCTGAGGCAATACTTCCTTAGAACCTCACGGTCGGTTTTATAGCCATCTTGAGTCTCTCTTTCAATATCCCATTCCCGAATGGTCGTGTTGAATTCGTCGAGGCGTGTCAGCGCTAGACATCTGCGTTCAGCGGCATCGTAGAGCCGGATCCAGATGCGCATTAGAAAATTCTGGTCATGCGATAGCACGATCACCTGGCCGCAGTCTTGACCGCATTTCTTAATCTTGTTAACCGTGCAATCCTTTCTAAAACTGTCCTGGCTATTGAAGGGATCATCGAAGACTACGATCTTGGAGGCTCGGTCGGGGTCGTGCTCCAGTTGAGCAAGGAAAAAAGCAAGGGCGAGGGTGCTCTTGTCGCCCGCACTGAGCGTGTTCTTGAAACTCGGTCTGTCGATTGGCGTTCTCGAATCGCCTACATCCACGGAAACGTTGTTAATCATTATTTGGTAGCTAGAGCTGGCAACTCCTCCCGGATATGCGTGTTTGGTGCCCGTGATGCGAAAACCGGTGTGGAAGTCGTCCAGCAGTCGATTGATTGTTTGCTCGTAACGGCCGATGACCCGTTCCGTATATTCGTCGAGCTGTTTGCGGACAGAGGCTTTTCGTTCTTCGATGGAACGTTTTTCGGCGACTGCAGCGGCGTGATCAGCGCATGTTCGCTCTACGTGAGGTTCATGACGCTTCTTCGTAGCCCGCAGAAACGAGAGTTCGCTTTCGGCTCTGGCTACATCAGCTGTTTGGGTCGCCGCTTTCTTGGCTTCAATAACCAAATTGGCAGCGGCGACGCCGAGATTATAGGCAATCACTGCCTGCCGTGCGGTCACGAAACGCACGGAGGCTTCGGTATAGGAGGCATCTATTGCGATTCGTTCAAGGGGGGACGCCGCCTTACGGTCGAGAAGAGCCAGAACCGCCTGTCGAAGGCCCCGCAGACTCTCGGGCGGCCCGCTATCTCCGAGCGTTGGGGGAGTAATCTCGCAGAACCTCGACCAGAATTCAACATTCGCCGTATTTTGAAGTACGGTCGCATCCAAATTTCCAATTTCTCTGTCACCGAGGGCTGTTTCGATCCGGCGACGCAAGGCCGCGATTTCCGAGCGCAAACCATCGTAGGCGTCGCTGAAAAAGCTCTTGTAAGCGCCGATTAGTGCGAACGCTCCCTTGAGCGATTGGCCGCAGAAAGGACATGTCTCCGCTTCACTAATGTACCCAACGCCTTCGGAGAGCCAAACCTGCCCGCGCACGCCCATGTTGTGGGCATTGATGTGGCCGGTGATGCGGCGTTCCGCGTCGGCAGCGACGCCCTCCAGAGTCTTACCGAGTAGAGATTCAAGCGCCGCGTCGGGGAACGCCGACAGGATCAACGGTGTGAACGCGCTGCGGCTTCTGATATGTGTCGCCTGCCTAACGGACTCCAATTCTCGTTCTTTTGTGGCGATTTTCTCTTCGATGCCCAGATCTTCAGTCAACGCAACGAAGAGGTCCAGCCCATGACCTCCGGCATGCGACAGAATGGCGGCAGCCCTGTCTCTGATTTCGCTGTTTTTCTCCCGGGCCGCTCCGTCCAGACGGTCAATTTCGTTCGCAAGGTCCACGCCCTCTCTGCCGACAATCACGCTGTAAAGACTGCGTCGATGTTCGATATCGACGACATCGCCCGAATGAACGTTTTCGGAAACGAAAGTTGAATCGAAAATTGCAATGTCAGGAACTGTTGCCGTCCAGGCCCCGTTATCGAAAGTGGAAATGCTGCCACTGGCCAGAGAGAGCTTGATTTCCGGTGGGGCCGTGCCTCCCAATGTTGTTCGACCCAGAATGTGAGCGGTGTTGCCCGATTGTAGCGAACGGAGGACGGCGCAGAGAGTCGTCTTGCCACGCCCGTTCTCGGCGAAGATCAGGTTATAGCGCTTTAGCTCAACATCGCCCACTGCGCTGTAGTTGACGAATCTTCCGACATTCTTGATCAAAATGATTTTGCGGAGCATGCTGTTTGCTCCTTACGGGTCTGTTATCTAGATCTTTAGCCTGCGCCCCGTCTCCGATCAGACCTGCCTCTCGTACAATTCGGAACTACAGCGGGGCAGTCATTCCGCCACTAGGACGTTCGTGAAATGAGTCTCTCCCGTTGTTGAACTAGCCTGTTTCTTAATTTCGTTAGGTTCTCCGCGTCATGCCCGTCCATACAGGACGTGCAATATTCATCGAAACAGTCCGCCAACTCACCAGGTGAAAGTGACTGGATTCCCAAATCTAGGCCGAACGACATCAGGAGCGTGTGTGCCGAATCGGTCTTAAACTTCATCTTGTTCGGGTCGAGCTTCCCGTATCGCCACTTCTGGAAATCCTCCATTACGCTCATTAGTTGCTTGCTGGACTTTTCGTCACCAGCCGCATCACCTTCCACGAGTTCCTCCAACGTTCTTCTGTATTTGCTCCACGCGAACCACCCCTGCATGAACTGCGCTTCTGAAACGGTTGTCCCTCTCTGGGACGGATCAATCCCGTAGATTGCCAAATCTGCATTGGCACGGTCTCGCTCGGCGGAGTTCTGGGCGTCGTGCATGCGATGGGCTTCCTCGATCAACTCCGCCGGCGGATTCCGGACAAGCCGCTGTACTTCCCTTCGCTCGTTCGTATTAGCGCTCGCGAGCAACTTCAGCGTTTTCTTGTTGTGTTCGGCGGAACGGAGAAAGAACGGGTGGACCTTGTCCTTCCAGTTCGATTCGTCCTTCCCCCGAACCTGGACTCGTGGTCTTCGCTTCCGTTTCCCCATCGTGTGCCTTTAATCCTCGCATTTCCGAAATGAAATGAATTTCTGAGTTCCTTCACTTAACTCTAGCACCGTTGTTCCATGAGGCGTGGCACTCAAACCAAATGACGGCCAGCTCGCCTCCGAGCCTGAACACCCATTCAACACGCCTCCAAGAGTTGATCCCCTGGATTCCGATTCCTTGACCGCCCTGCAAACCCTATTTCAGACCCTCGACGAGTGGGAACGGAAGGAGAACATCAATGCGAGATGAGAAAGCTGGAGCCAACGTTAACGTCACGTTGAGCGACCCGGAAACGGCCGTAAACGCCCTCTCCGGAAGGAAGTTTCCATGTCCGACCTGTGGACAGGGGCTTCCAATTCGCATCGCCAAGACCGGAAAACCTTATTGTGTGTGCCTTTACTGTGGCAACCAGCTCTTCTTTCGTGGAAAGGCTGGAATTCAGCGTTTAACGCAGATAATAGAATCCGACAAACTCATTTCACAGAGGGAGCCGAATAGCGATTCGGCATACACCTTATTTAATAGACTCGTGCAATTGCGTTTGCAGAAAGACGAACTACAACAAAAACAAGGACTTATCCGCAACGACCAGGATTTAACGAACGCGATTCGCGCGGTTGACAATGAAATACAACGCGTGCAACGTGAACTGCATAAAATAGGGAGTCGAAATCGCGGGAGGGGTAAATGATGAACGAAGCCGTTATATATGCCCGAGTTTCCAGCAAGGATCAGGAACGCGAGGGATATTCGATTCCCGCACAATTGAAACTGCTAAAGGATTATTCCGCGTCCCGCAATTTCGCAATCGTCCGTGAGTTTGTCGATATCGAAACCGCCAAAACCGCAGGCCGGAAACAATTCAATGAAATGGTAAGTTTTCTGAAGCAGTCATCGTCTTGTAGAATGGTGATTGTAGAAAAAACCGACCGGCTTTACCGGAATTTCCGCGATTATCTGACCCTAGAAGATTTGGACATCGAAATCCACCTACCGAAAGAGGGACAGATCATCAGCAAGGATTCTAAATCCCAGTCCAAGCTAGCTCACGGAATCCAGCTCGTCTTCGCACGAAATTATATTGAGAATCTGCGCGAGGAAGTGCGCAAGGGGATGCGGGAGAAGGCCGAGCAAGGCATATACCCCAGCCGTCCGCCGATAGGATACAAAAACAACAAGTTAGAGCACACAATTGAGCTGGATCCTGTAAAGGCACCAATTGCGCGCCGGATGTTCGAATTGTACGCCACGTCAAATTATTCCCTGTCTGCGGTGCGGAAGGCTCTCAAGGAAGAGTTCGGCAAGCTGCTCGCAAAAGGATATTTAGAGCGGCTCCTGAAAAGCCCTTTTTACACGGGACTATTTGTCTGGGAGGGCAAGACATACCAAGGAACACATATTCCCCTCATCAGCAAAGCGCAATTCGACACCGTTCAGACGGTATTTCGCGGTCACAATAAATCCAGGTATCGAAAACGTGAATTTGCGTTCCGAGGCCTGCTCACTTGTGCGTACGACAATTGCTTAGTTACAGCGGAAATCAAGAAAGAGAAATACGTTTACTACCGTTGCACCGGGCATCGCGGGAAGTGCGAGCTGCCCTACTTTCGCGAGGAGGATTTGGGAAACCGGCTAGGTCAGGTGTTGAAGGACATACATATTCCGGACGACATACTCGGCCAACTTGAGAGTTCTCTCCTCGGCGACAAAAACCGCGGGGAAACGATTCGAAAACAACAAGAAGAGCGCCTGAAGCAGCGTCTCGCATCGGTGCGCCATCGTCTCGACCGAGCTTACATGGATAAGTTGGACGGTAGCATTACAGATGAGTTCTGGGCACGGAAAAACGACGAGTGGCGAGGCGAAGAAAAGGAGGTTTTGTTTGCACTGCAGGGCTTGGACCAAATACAGCCCGAAAGGATGCTGAATGCCGTTCGGATCTTAGAACTCGCAAATAAGGCGCATTATCTATACGTTAAGCAACCTCCCGCCGAAAAGGCCAGATTGCTCAAAACAGTGCTTTCGAACTGCTCCGTGGATGCCGTAAACATCCATCCGACATACAGAAAGCCCTTCGACCTGATCTTCATGCAGACCAAAAACGATGGATGGCGCGCCCGGAGAGATTCGAACTCCCGACCCTCTGGTTCGAAGCAAGCTGTGGTCAAATCTAAATAGCTTGTTTGGTGTCGCTTACGAATCCAGAAACGCTCTCTGGTCCGCGCGATGATACCTGACGAGACCTAAAGTTGGCTCCCTCCGATTGAGCCGGATTTCTAAGAGCGGTTATAAAGCGGAACATAGTGCAAACACGAGCATGAGCCAATCGCTACTACATTCTCCAGACTGGCGCTAAGTGATTGAGGCTTGTTCCTGACCGGCTGAGCGTGGTCGGCGCAGCGGTTTCCAGACTTGATGTGGGGAGCGGCGCGGACGAGACGGTATA
>Ga0302325_10023256_pt1 | contig 12929 bp, 15 predicted proteins | sample Palsa_T0_2_FD_201948 | JGI IMG/M metagenome (GOLD analysis project Ga0302325, IMG submission 201948) | Peat permafrost microbial communities from Stordalen Mire near Abisko, Sweden - Palsa_T0_2 | ecosystem: Environmental > Terrestrial > Soil > Palsa > Peat permafrost | place: Sweden: Abisko... | reverse complement strand
GAGCGCCGGCCGCGCGGCCTTTAAAGACTCGTCCATCCTCGAGCGCGAGTATCGCGCGACCTGCGGGGTCCAGCGTCAGTGTATCCTCCAGAGGAGTTCATTTCGATGCGGCGTTCACCGTTGAAGATGAATCGAGCGAGCCAAAATGTCCCACGGGCCAATAAGCAAAAACGGCCTTGCCGTAAATGAAGTCGCGCGGGACGGTGCCGAACATGCGCGAATCATTCGAACTGTCGCGATGATCTCCCATCACGAAAAATTCATCGGGCGGGATGCGCCGCGCCGGATAGCTTCCCCCGTCCAGATAAGAGGCCGGCACGTAAGGCTCCTGCAGCTCCTTGCTGTCCACGTAGAGATGCCCGGTGCGAATTTCGACGGTCTCTCCGGGAAGCCCGATCACACGCTTGATGAACGACTTGGAACGATCCAGGGGATACCAGAAGACGACCACATCCCCGCGATCGATCGGCTCGAAGCGATAAACAAACTTGTTGATGAAAATCCGCTCCTGATCGCTCAGCAGCGGCGCCATGCTCGTTCCTTCCACCTTCACGGGCTGATACAGGAAAATGATGATCACCAACGCAAGCCCGAGCGCCACCGCCAGATCCCGCGTCCAACTGCGCAGTTCTCGCCGCAATTGGGGAATAGGCGGAGGATCGGAAGGGTTCGACGGGCCGGATTGGGTGCTATCCAGCATTCTGCACTCCCTATTTATATCACGCCGGGACGACGTTCACCAGACACCCCGAGACGGGGTGCCAAATCCGGCATATTCACAAATGATTAGACGGCGCGGAGCCTGGATTCGTTATCTGCTGGGCGCCGGAAATTGCACTTTGGGTACCTCGCGCGAGGCCTCGGAAGCCGCGAAGTAGGCATCGTTGCGCTTGAAGCCAGACATGCCGGCCACGATGTTGTTCGGGAAGAGAGCGATATAGGTGTTGTAGGCCTGGATCGCATCGTCATAGCGCTTGCGCTCGACGGAAATGCGATTTTCCGTGCCGGCGAGCTCGTCCTGGAGCCTCAGGAAATTCTCATTGGATTTAAGCTGCGGGTAGTTCTCCACGATCACAAGAAGCCGGCCGAGCGCGCCATCGAGCTGGCCGTTCGCCGCAATCTTATCCGCCGGAGTCTGCGCGCCGAGCAGCGCGGAGCGAGCTTTGGCGATATCGCCGTAAACCGTTTCTTCATGGGCGGCGAAGCCCTTCACCGTTTCGACGAGATTGGGGATGAGATCGGCGCGGCGCTGGAGAACCACGTCGACCTGCGCCCAATCGGACTTGACCGTTTCATTCAACGTCACCATTTCGTTGCGGCGGGAGACATACATGCTTCCGAAAATCAGGCCGCCGACGAGGAGAAGGGCCACCAACACAACAATCACCGCTACCGCTTGCTTCATGGAATCCTCCGCGTGGCGTTCATGCGATCAGTGCATGTATCTGGGAATTCTAAACCAGTTCGCGATGGTGGGCACGAACTTCAATGTTCTGGAACTTCGATGCTCAGGGGGCCGGCCGGCGTCGAAAGAGATTGACGGTCTTCACCGTCATTACGACCTCGCGATTCTGGTTCAGCACTTCGACATACACGCGAACGACTCCCAGATCCGGCTTGGATTTGGAACGGCGCGAATCGAGCGCCGTTACTCGAATCCACAGAGAATCGCCGGGGCGGACGGGCTTCAGCCAGCGGAGTTCGTCGATGCCGGGGGATGCAAGCGAGGCCACGCTCGACAGGTAGTTATCGGCATAGAGGCGCATCATCAGGCTAGAGGTGTGCCAACCGCTCGCAATGAGGCCCCCAAACGGGCCGCTAGCCGCCTTTGCAGGATCGGTGTGAATGTACTGAGGATCGAACTTCTTCGCGAAGTCCACGACCTCGGATTCCGTTACCGCAATGGGCCCGTATTCGAAGACTGGGCCGGGCAGGTAATCCTCGAAATATCTCTCGTTGATGGGGACGCTGAATACCGGGTCGCTCATCCAGATCTCCCGACTGCCCTTGACGTAGATGTTCTCGGGCGTGCGGCTCGTGGCCGAACTTTGCGACGGAAAGTTACTATACTTCCAGCCAAGGTCGAGGCTTGAAAAAAGACGTATTATTATGTGAGCCGTGAAAAATCCGCCCGTGTCAATTGGAGTCATCTCTGACACTCACGGACTTCTGCGCCCGGAGGCTCTCGAAGCTTTGCGCGGGTCCCAAATGATTATCCATGCGGGAGACATTGGCGGACAGGAAATCCTCGATGCTCTACAAGCCCTAGCGCCAGTGATCGCCGTGAGGGGCAATACGGACCATGGAAGCTGGGCGGATGCGCTGCCTGAAACGGCAGTGGCGGAAGCCGGCCCAGCGCGGATCTATGTACTCCATGATGTCCACGCGCTGGATCTTGATGCTGCGGCGGCGGGCTTCCGAATGGTGGTGAGCGGCCATTCCCACAAGCCGGAGCGAACGGAACGTTATGGAGTTGTCTACCTCAATCCAGGCAGCGCGGGGCCTCGGCGGTTCCAGTTACCCATTACGCTGGCGCGGGTTGAAGTGCGGGATGCAGACTGGGACATTGAATTCATTGACCTTTCAGGCCATTCGACCAAGTGACGAACGCGGGGATCGCTTCAATCGTACTGACTGGGGGTCTTGGCTGGGTTTCGAGCGGCAAGAGCCGATGGAAAATTTAATGGGTGCGCGAAAGACCATTTCCAATCTCGCGCGTCCAAGAGGCCATTTAGCGAAGGGTGTATTCAGTCGAGAGGAAACAAAACGCTGAGTCGGCCCATAAAGTGCTTGACTGTTCGTGCGTATCATTATATACACGAATCAACCTTGGAGGTCTCCTTATGCGCGCGGGGTGATTTTATGCGCGGGAGCCCCGATATCTCGGCGCGTTGGGCTCCACTTCGACCTCTCTGCACCTGCTCAAAGCTGAAGCAGGCGCTCGCAATTGAAACGACAGGCTAGTCAGTACTGAAAGATGGTGGCTATGAGTCTGTGGCGTTGGGTGGTCTTACTGGGTGCGCTGGGACCGCTCGTCTATTACGTGCTCGCGATTTTCTGTGGCTGGGACTACTTCCGCAAAGCGCGCCGGATGTGTGCCCCCGATCTCTCTTTCCACCCGCCCGTGAGCATCCTGAAACCGGTTCGCGGCGTCGACCGCGAGGCCTACGAGAACTTTGCCAGCTTCTGCAGGCTCGACTACCCCGAATACGAAATCCTGTTTGCGGTCAGCGACACCGACGACAGCGTAATCCCGGTCATCGAAAGACTGCAGCGTTCGTTCCCCGATAGACAGATCCGATTGCTGACCGGAGCGGCGCAGGTGGGGGCCAACAGCAAAGTGAACAAGCTTTGCCGCCTGGCGAAAGAGGCTCGCCACGATGTGCTGGCGATCAGCGACAGCGACGCTCGCGTGGAGCCCGACTATCTGCGCGAAATGGTGGCTCCCCTTGCAAAGCCTGACGTGGGCATGGTTACGGCGCTGTTTCGCGGGTTGACCGGCGGCGGCTTTTTCTCCGAGCTCGACGCGTTGGGCGTTCCCGCCGAGTCTGCCCCCAGCGCTTTCGTGGCGCGAAAACTGGAAGGAAACATGAAGTTTGCGTTTGGCTGGTCCATGGCGACCACCAAGCGGCATTTGGCGGAAATTGGCGGCTTCGAGGGCTTCGCCAATTATCACTCGGACGATTTCGAGCTGGGCAACCGCATCGCCTCGAAGGGATACCGGGTCGAACTGATGAGGAAGTGGATCTGGATGGTATTCCCTCGAGAAACCCTGCACGATTTCCTGCAGCACGAACTGCGCTGGTCGATCGGATTGCGGAACGTACGAAAAGCCGGGTATCTCGGCCTGGCATTGACCTATGGGCTGCCCTGGACAGTATTAGCCGCCATTGCCGCTCCCACCGCAAAGGTGGCACTCGCGTACGTGATGGCCTACTTTGTTTTGCGGCTTACGATGGCGTGGACGGTGGGCGTGTGGGGCCTGGGCGATCCGGTGACGCGCCGCAGGATATGGCTCGTGCCGGTGCGCGACCTGGTCAATTTCACGGTCTGGCTGGCGGGATTTTTCTCCAACACGGTTCACTGGCGAGGACTTGTATTTCGCGTCAAGCAGGGGCTGCTGATTCCCTTGCCTGCGGTTAAGGACGTCGGCGCCGGCGATTAGGATCGCGTTCCCTCACTTTTCCCGTTCTACCTCACTCGCGCACGTTTTCTGGCTCGCATTGCATTGCTGCGTCCTTTTGACCTGAAGAGGGGCTTACCCCGCGAATCGCGACGGAAGCGTGGCTACGTTGGCATGACGGCAGCGGATGTCACCGCAGGAATTTCAAGATGGATTTGAGTTCCCTCCCCCGCCTGGCTGCGGATATCCATCTTGAACTGGTCGCCGTAGAGAAGACGCAGGCGCTCGTGGACGTTGCTGATTCCAATGCCGCCCCCGTACACCTCGACGAGCCGCTCCGGCGCGATGCCCATGCCGTTGTCTTCTATGTCGATGAGCAAACGCCCGTCACGCCGGTGTGTGCGCAAATGGATCTGGCCGCCCTCTAGGCGCGGAGCCAGACCATGCTTGATCGCGTTCTCGACGATCGGCTGCAGAAGCATGCTCGGTATGAACTCCTCAAGGGTTCCTTCGTCGACTTCCTTGAAGATCTGTAGCTTGTCGCGGCCGAAGCGGATCACCTCGATATCAAGGTAGTCGTCGATAAAGGCGAGTTCCTCGCGCAGCGGCACAAACGTCTCGTGCTTGCGCAGCAGGCGCCGCAGGATGTTGGATAGCTTCAGCACCACGCCGCGGGCCATATCCGGATCGAAACGGATCAGCGAAGAAACGGTGTTGAGCGTGTTGAAAAGGAAATGCGGGTTGATCTGGCTGGTGAGCGCGTCCATGCGCGCTTTCAGGAGCAATTGCTGATTCTGCTCGAGGTTCATTTCAATGCGGGTGTTGTTCCAGATTTTGATCGCCATGGCCACGCACATCACCGAGGAAAGCACCACCAGCGCCATGTAACCCCAGTTGGCGGGCTGAATCGGGAAAAGCCAGTGCGACGGAACGACATCGGCCAGCTCGATCCAGGCCACCTCAAACGCAGCGCAAGTAAATAGAGGCAACATGGCCCAATTACCCTTGCGCTCGCGGAAGAGACTCCAGATCCACTGCGGAATATTCAGGAACAGGAAGGGACCAAAGTGCCAGACATCCTCTTTTTCGGGGATGACCTCGCGCACCACACCGGCGAGCAAGCCCACGAGGGCCGCCATCGGGCTCGAGAGCCATTCATGATTGCCAAACGCGGGAAGGCTGATCAGCGATCCACCCAGCAGCCCTACTACCTGCCCGCCGATCAGGCCCATCAGGAACGAGCCTTCCAGCATGAGGTCGAAGAACCGGTAACCGCCAAAGATGCGCAACATTACGCCAATAGCCAGCGGCGGAACGAGGAAAAGAAGGAGCTTTACTTTCTGGTCGGAATCGCGCGTTTCAATGAACAGCAGTTTGCGGAAGGACCGGAAGCGCACCAGCAAAGCGGCCAGCGCGGCGGCCCATCCCACCTTAAGCACGAGGGTAAACAGCAGTTCTCTTCCGCCGGAAAGTGGTTCCATGGAACTCGCAGGCCTATGGATGGCAGCCTTCGGTTACGTTAGCCAATGAACAAGGCGTTGTAAAGCAATGTAGTTCCACGGTGTAGTTCCGCGGAGAGCGACTGCAACTGCGTCGACGCGACGCCGCCGGCGGCCAGCGGAAGACTGAAAGCCGCCTCGGGAAGGCTGCTATAATCCTGTTCCACATGGCACAGCGCAAAAAGAGTGTCCGGGCGCAGGTTGTAGCGCGCGCGCAATTACCTACCAGCTTCGGGCAGTTCAGGATTTTTGGCATTGAAGGCGGCCCCGGCGAAGAAGCCGTCGCTATCCAGCACGGTCGAATTTCCGGCAAAGCCCCGCTCGTGCGCGTCCACTCGCAATGCCTCACGGGAGACGTGTTCACTTCTCAGAGGTGCGATTGCCGGGCGCAGTTGGAATTCTCCCTTCGCAAAATTGCGAAGGAGCCTTCCGGAATCGTGCTCTACCTCCCGCAAGAAGGCCGCGGCATCGGCCTGATCAACAAACTCAAGGCGTACGAGTTGCAGGACCAGGGGCTCGATACCGTCGAAGCCAACCGGCAACTCGGCTTTGAAGCCGATTCGCGCGATTACGAATTCGCGGCGGAGGCGCTCAAGGCCCTGGGCGTAAAGTCGGTCCGGTTGCTCTCCAACAACCCGGACAAAGTGCAGCAACTGGAGGAATCGGGCATCCGGGTCGTCGAGCGGGTTCCCTGCCGGCCGCGAACCAGCCGGCATTCGCGCAAGTACCTGCGCACGAAAAAGAACAAGCTCGGGCATATTCTCGCCAACCTGTAGCGTCCCCTTGCCGGAATTTTCTTCTTGACAGAAATTTCGTTTCGCTCAATACTAAACCATATGGTTAACTATTCAACGGCCGCGCTGGACAGTACATTCGCGGCGCTTTCCGATGCGACGCGCCGGGGCATCCTCTCCCAGCTCGCCCTCGGCGAAAGCTCCGTGAGCGATCTCGCGGCTCCCTACAAAATGTCCCTTCCCGCGGTCTCGAAACATCTTCGTGTTCTGCAGTCGGCCGGCCTTATCGCCCGGCACAAGGACGGGCGCGTTCACCGCTGCCGGCTGACCCCGGAACCGATGAAAAGCGCCGCGGAATGGATCGAGCACTACAAAAAGTTCTGGGAACAGCAATTCGATGCGCTGGCTGCTTATCTGGAAGAACAAAACGAAAAGGAGAAAGAACAATGGCAAGCTCGACAGCAAGTCCGGAAACAACCCTCGAAGTCCGGCGCATGTTCACGGCGCCGAGGGAAAAGGTCTACGCCGCGTGGACCGAACGCCGGCACCTAGAACGATGGATGTGCAATCCCGAAGGGAAAAACGTGACGAAGTATCTGGAGTTCGACCTGCGCGAAGGCGGCGGCTACGTGCTGGAGCTGCTGCTGCCCGACGGCAAGAAATATCTCAACAGGGGAACCTACAAACTCGTGCAGCCTCCCGAGAAGCTGGTGTTCTCCTGGGCCTGGGAAAAATTCGATGCGGCCGGCAACAAGTTTTCTGAATTGAACGATACGTGGGTTACCGTGGAATTCCTCGCGCGCGGGCAGTGGACCGAGGTTGTGCTGAAACATGACTTCCTCCCCGACGCACCCATGGTGGAAGCACATCAGAAGGGTTGGATCGGGTGCCTCGAAGTCCTCGGAGGCTATCTGGAATCGGAGAAGTAAAGACCAATCCGATCTCGCGAAACAGGGCGGCCAGAATTTGGCCGCCCGGTTGCGCTTGGCCGATGACGAACGCGATTTCACCCGCCGCGATCATCGACTGTACGCCTCCGAAGCTGCGTAAATCAGCTTAACCAGGCGGACGAGTCTTCGATCTCCATCATCGATTCCGGGAAATTCGTATTCGCAAGGAATTTGGATGCGTCCCTTGGAATCTTCCCATGGGTACTCGGCGTTGTCCTTCCGCACATCCCCGTCGTCGCACGCAGGTGCGAGTAACTCTATTTCTTTGGCAAGACGGCGTATCTCAGAGATTTCCCACTGCGATATTTTATTATTGGAGATCACTTTGTAAAAATGACGCGCCATGGTAGGGAGATGGCGCTTCACATAAGCGTGACTTTTCCGTACGTTCATGTGGCCGTTTTCTGTCGCGAGATATGCCTTGCACGCCTTCTCCGCAGCCATCTGGAGAAAATGAAGCCGATGGCACTTATCAGTGCCAGCGCGAACGAGCGCTTCGCGGGCTCGCAAATCGGATAACGCCTGTTTCGCGTAACCTCTTGCCCAGTCTTGATCAGTCGGCCGCACGATCATTCATACCTCAGCGGGCCAGCAGTTCTTCGCCGAGAGTCCACCCGTCGCGTCTTTCAGCTCTCTGCTGTTCCCGCGCAACATTTGAACGTAGAGCGCGCCGATGCTTGGGCGCGACCGCTACGGAACCTTTCTTCCCCAGCAGGTCCACTCGTTTCCTATGGAATTTCGCAAAGCCAAGATCTCGGATCTCCTGATACTCGTCGGGCGATATCTCGACGATGATTGACGGGTATTCGATGCCACGGGCGGGATCGGCAGTAAAGGCAACCGGCTCGATGCCCATTTCGAGCGTGCCTTCGACGACTTCCAAGAGCTTGATGGGATCGTTCGGATCGTCATTGTCCAGGGGCTCGATAAGGCAGACGCGCTTGAGATTCGGCTCAACCAGAGAATGTGCCTTTGCCATGCTCTTCGCCGCTTCCAACTTGCTTTTCTTCATGATCCCTCCCAATATTGGCAACATCATAACATAACCTATTTTATAATCCAGACGTAAAAAGAAAAAATCGCAAGGCGATCATGCTCCCACACATTTTAGCCGCCGCCCACGAAGTGGACGATTTCGAAGCTGTCGTTAGATTGCACCGCGGTTTCTTTCCAGCGCGGGCGCGGGAGGATATCGAAGTTTCGTTCGAGGGCGACGCGGTCGAGCGGCATGCCGAGGTGCTCGATCAGATCCGCCACGTTCAGACCATCCGGAATTTCGGTACGCTCTCCGTTAATCACCACGGTCATGAAGCGGCGCCTGCCGGAGGCGCTTTGGGCTTCGAGCGCATCGCGAAGCGGATCTCGTCTTTGCCGGAACCGCCGCGAGCCTGGATCACGAGCGTCAAATCGCCCTTTCCCAGCGGCGGCAGCGGAAATTCGATCGTGGCGCGTCCCTGGCCATCGCTCGTTCCCGTATGCGGCTTATCTTGCGCGCCCTCGATAGACGCTTCCACCTGCGCGCCGCCCTCCGGCTGACGATCGACGCGGCGGAGAATCGCCAAATCGAGTGAGACTTTGCCACCCATCAGCCAGGACCTGGGATTCAGCAATTGGACTTCGATTCCCGAGGCGCGCGCAGCGGCCTCCATGGCGGCCGCGATTTCAGCATCGAATTCGCCGGAGCGAAGATCCTCGATTACACAGCGATGCTGCTCTTCTACTCTCTCGCGCAAGTCCTCCGCGCTGAATTCAGGCGATTTAGCAAAGTGTTCGTAATCGGTGGAGCGGCGGAGCAGTACCCTTCCACTCCGGTACACCGCCGTGTCGATCACATAAGGGTTCGGCCCGCGATCTTCCGTCTGAACATGGAACACCTGCTCGCCGACCTGAACATCCGTGTTGAAACCCGAACTCATTGGCTTTCCTTCGCCCACATTCTCACGACTGAGAGAGTCGCCAGCCTCATAAATTATTGGAAGTTCATTTGACCGACGTGCGATCGAACGCTATTATAACAGCGCATCGATCATGGACAGCGCCTACCTCGACAGCTACGGTGGACTTTTGCTCATGTTTATACTGGCCGCAGGATTGGCCGGTGTCCTCGTGGTTGCATCCACTGTTGTCGGCAAGCACTCCCATTCCAAGGCCAAAGATCAAGCCTATGAATGCGGGATGGCCCCCATTGGCGACGCGCGGCAGCCTTTCTCTGTCCACTTCTACATGGTGGCCTTGGTCTTTATCCTGTTCGACATCGAGGCCATCTTCCTGTATCCCTGGGCGCTCATTTACCACGACCTGAAGGTGTTCGGTTTTGTGGAGATGCTGCTCTACATTATAATTCTGTTGGTCGGTTACATTTTCCTCTGGAAGAAGGGCGCGCTCGATTGGGACTGAGCGGCTATCCGGAATCGGACTCATAGTGCCACAGGAAATCGACAAAATATCCCCCGTGCGCAAGCTTCAGGAATGGGACGCGCGATCCGTTGCGGAAGTGATTGAATCCAGGGGAGAAACTACAGTCGTAATCGGCCGCGACGACCTCCTGAAGGTGGCCGGGTACCTTGCCACGGAGCCTTCGCTGAAGTTTTCGTTTCTCTCGGATATCGCCACGGTGGACCGGTTTCCCATGGAACCCAGGTTCGAGGTGAATTATCAGCTTCTTTCGATGGATCTGCCGGCGCGGCTGCGGCTGAAAGTGAAGCTTTCGGGCAGCGATCCCGTGATCCCCTCGGTATTTGGAATCTGGCCCACCGCGGACTGGCACGAGCGCGAGAATTTCGATCTTTTTGGCATCCGTTTCGAAGGGCACCCCAATCTGCGGCGCATCGTGATGCCCGATGAGTGGGAAGGCCACCCGCTGCGGAAGGATTATCCGACGGAGGGGTATCGCTGATATGTCGCAAGCCCCCGGAGTGACCATCGAGACGACCACCGGCCCTTCCCCGTCGATGGTGCTGAACATGGGGCCGCAGCACCCCTCGACGCACGGCGTGCTGCGCGTGGTTCTGGAACTGGACGGCGAAATCGTGATGAAGGCCGATCCGGTGATCGGCTATCTGCACACGGGCATCGAGAAATCCTGCGAATCGAAGACTTACACCCAGGCCATTACCCTCACCGACCGCATCGACTACCTGGCGCCGCTCTCGAACAACCTGGGCTACTGCCTCGCCGCCGAAAAGCTGCTCGGGCTTGAGGTTCCCAAGCGTGCGCAATACATTCGCGTGCTGCTGACGGAACTGACACGCATCACTTCGCACTTGGTCTGGCTGGGAACGCACGCGATCGATCTTGGCGCGATGTCGGTGTTCCTCTACAGTTTCCGCGAGCGCGAAGAGATCATGAAGATTTACGAGTTCGTCTCCGGCCAGCGGATGATGACGAGCTACTTCCGCATCGGAGGCCTGGCGCTCGAACCGCCGACGGGCTGGCTCGACAAGGTGCAGCGCGTGATGGATTCGCTGCCGGCGCACATCGACGAATACGAGGACCTGCTCACCGGCAACCGCATCTGGATGGCGCGCACCAAGGGCGTGGGCATGATGACCGCGGCCCAGGCGATTGCGCTGGGCGCGTCGGGTCCTCTGCTGCGCGCGAGCGGCGTCCCTTACGACATTCGCAAAGCGTTTCCGTATTCGAGCTACGATGAATTCGATTTCAACGTGCAGACGCAGACGGCGGGCGACTGCTTCGCGCGGTACCAGGTGCGCGTAGCCGAAATCCGCGAGAGCATCAAGATCGTCAAGCAGGCGATGGAGAAGATTCCGTCCGAAGGTCCATTCCGCGCGGAGATGCCGGGCATCATTCCGCCGTCGCGCGAAGAGATGAAGACCTCGATTGAGGGCCTCATCTATCACTTCAAGATCTGGACCGAGGGATTCGCGCCGCCCGCGGGCGAGGTGTATCAGGCGATCGAATCGCCGCGCGGGGAATTGGGCGTCTTCATGGCGAGCGACGGGTCGCCCAAGCCTTACCGCGTGCACTTCCGCACGCCGTCTTTCGTGAATTTGCAGACCCTGCGCACACTTTGTGAGGGGAGCTTGATCGCCGATGTGGTAGCTTGCATCGGCACCACCGACATCGTTCTGGGAGAAGTGGACCGCTAACCCAATCATGCAACTTCCGCCGGCACTCGACGAAAAATTCAAGGACCTTGCGGGCCGCTACCCGATCAAGCGTTCGGCCCTGATCCCGATGATGATGTACGGGCAGGATCACTTTGGCTTCCTGAGCGACGAACTTCTCGATGAAATCGCCAAACGGCTCGACCTGAACTTCCTTCAGGTGACCGAAACGCTCGCCTATTACTCCATGCTGCGCCGCAAGCCCGCCGGGAAATATCATCTCCAGGTATGCACGAATATTTCGTGCATGGTCCGCGGCGGCAACGAACTTCTCGATCACGTAAAAACGCGCCTCGGCATCGGGCACAGGGAAGTTTCCCCTTCCGGCACGTTCTCGCTGGAGGAAGTGGAATGCATGGGCGCATGTACCGGCGCGCCGTGCATGCAGGTCAATTACGACTTCCACGAAAATCTCGATCCCGACAAGGTGGACGCGCTCCTGGAACAGCTGCAGGAAGGCAAGAAACCAGCGCCGGTTGCGGTGACCTCCGGCTCGGTGCACGAGCGGCTGCCCGCGGAAGTTCCGGTGATCAGCAAGCGGTTCGGTCTGCGCAATTCGAGAAAGATCGAAACGTACCTTCAGACGGAGGGCTACAAGGCCCTCGAAAAAGCCCTCAAGCAGATGACGCCGGACCAGATCATCGACGAAGTGAAGAAGTCCAGCCTGCGAGGCCGCGGCGGCGCGGGCTTCCCCGCCGGGATGAAGTGGAGCTTCGTCCCCAAGGAAACGGGCGGCAAACCGAAATACATTCTCGCCAATGCCGACGAGAGCGAACCGGGCACCTGCAAAGATCGGCCGCTAATGGAGATGGACCCGCACCAGCTGATCGAAGGGATGGTCATCGCGGGCAAGGCGGTGGACGCGCATCGCGGGTTTATCTACATCCGCGGCGAGTACCGCTACATAATCGACATAATGGACGTGGCGATCGCCGAAGCTTATGCCAAAGGATATCTCGGCAAAAACATTCTGGGCAGCGGCTTCGATTTTGACCTGATCACTCACACCGGCGCGGGCGCCTACGAATGCGGCGAAGAATCGGCCCTGATGGAATCGCTCGAAGGCAAGCGCGGGTACCCGCGCATCCGCCCGCCCTTCCCTGCCGTAGTCGGTCTGTATGGCTGCCCCACGGTGATCAACAACGTCGAGACTCTCAGCACGATTCCCGCGATTATTAACGGCGGCGGCGAATGGTACGCGGGCCTCGGCACGCCGAAAAATGGCGGTACACGGCTCTACTCGATCTCCGGGCACGTAAACCGGCCTGGAATTTACGAATTGCCGCTCGGTTTCCCGCTGCGGCGGCTGATCGAAGAAGTTGCCGGCGGCGTGAAAGACGGCAAGAAGCTGAAAGCGGTAATCCCGGGCGGAAGTTCCTGCCCGTTGCTGAGCGCGGACGAAATCGACGTCGCCATGGACTACGACTCGGTGGCCAAAATCGGCTCGATGCTCGGTTCCGGCGGCACGGTGATCTTCGACGAAGACACCTGCATGG
>Ga0302325_10023253_pt1 | contig 12930 bp, 7 predicted proteins | sample Palsa_T0_2_FD_201948 | JGI IMG/M metagenome (GOLD analysis project Ga0302325, IMG submission 201948) | Peat permafrost microbial communities from Stordalen Mire near Abisko, Sweden - Palsa_T0_2 | ecosystem: Environmental > Terrestrial > Soil > Palsa > Peat permafrost | place: Sweden: Abisko... | reverse complement strand
TCACCGGGACATCACGTTCGCGCACTTCTCAGAAGACCCCGAACACGGAGACCTCCCCGTTTTGCGAGTTCTCGGTTGGGACGACCAAGATACCGCCCTGCATTCTGCTTATACGGAGAAAATGCTGCAGGAAAGACTGCGCTGGCCGAAGGATTCGAGCGACATAGAGAAATGGCGATCGTCTTGGTCCTCGGCTTTCACATTGCGCCACATGCAGGTCATCAGAACGTCCAAAGAGTTGGCGATCCAGTTAGCAGATTTGGCCTCGAAGATTCGCAAGCGCGTCAAAGCCGTCCTTGCAATTGAGTCCGAAAAAGGATCTCTACGCAAACTGCATGCCGCATTCAAAGAAGCATTGATCCACGATCTCACTGAAGATGATTTCGCGGATATGTATGCGCAGACTATTTCATATGGTCTGTTGACGGCGCGGGTTTCACGTCCATCTGGCCCAGTGGCCGACAACTTGAAGGAGATCGTTCCGGTCACCAATCCATTTTTGAAGGAGTTGCTTGAAACATGCTTAACCGTGGGCGGGCGGAAAGGGAAGGTCAATTTCGACGAGCTTGGAATTAGCGAGGTTGTAGGGCTGCTACAAAATGCCGACATGGAAGCTGTTCTACGGGATTTTGGTGACCAAAATCCCCAAGAAGATCCTGTCATTCATTTTTATGAACTGTTTCTGAAGGAATACGACCCCGAAAAGCGCGTGAAGCAAGGAGTGTTTTATACTCCACGTCCTGTAGTTTCATTTATCGTACGCAACGTCGATCAGATTCTCCGAAAGGATTTTGGCCTCAAACTTGGGCTCGCCTCGACAGAAACCTGGGAGGATATGGCGAAGCGCCATCCCCACTTGAAGATTCCTCAAGGGGTCGCCCCTAGTCTGCCTTTTGTTCAGATTCTTGATCCGGCCACCGGCACTGGAACGTTCCTTGTCGAGGTCATCGAGATCATCTACGAGACGATGCGCGAAAAATGGCACGACGAGGGCCACATGGAGCTGGAGTATCCGAGCTTATGGAATGAGTACGTTCCGAAAAATCTCTTAGCGCGCCTCTACGGATTCGAACTCATGATGGCGCCCTATGCCATCGCCCACATGAAGATCCCGCTCAAGTTGAAAGAAACCGGCTTCACTGCATGGGACCGTTTGAGTGACATCGACCGTGTGCGCATTTTTCTGACTGACTCACTCGAACCGCACCAAGACTTCTCAGGCCGACTTGCATTTGACGTCCCTGAGCTTGCACGCGAGGCTCAAGCAGTAAATCAAGTGAAGGACAGGGGCGTGTTCACAGTAATCGTTGGCAATCCGCCATATCTTCGCGAGAAGGAACGTGGTCCCGGTGAACGTGCTGAGCGCATTGGTGGATGGGTTCGTTTTGGTGATAACGACGGCAATGCGGCACCTATCTTCGATGATTTCATCAAACCGCTGACTGAATTGAACCAAGGCGTTCACGCGAAGCTAGCCTACGAACTCTCCGTGATGTTCTGGCGGCTCGCCTTGTGGATCGGTTTCGAAAAGCACTCTTGCCCTGGCGTGATAGGAATGATCTCGCCGCGCGCGTACATCGCTGGCCCTGGCCACGTGGGAATGCGCCAATCCATCAGAGGCCTGGCAACCGACTTCTGGATTACAGATTTGGGCGGCGACAACCGCGGCGCGCGTAAATCCGACAACATCTTCGAAATTGAAACAGGGGTCGCGATCGGCATATGCGTTAAGTCGCCGCGTGCTCACGGCCAACACGGGGTTCACTACCGTGAAGTTGAAGGCACGGCTGAGGACAAGCTGGCTGCCTTGCGAAATCCTCAAGCCCTTCGCAAAACACTTTGGAGGGACTCTTCTTCAGACAACCATTCGTTCATGCCGGCCAGCAAAGGACTCTATGCCGAATGGCCAAAGCTAACCGATCTCTTTCCATGGCAACACTCCGGAACCCAATTTAAGCGACTCTGGCCTATTGCGGAGTCGCAGCAAGTACTGGAACAACGCTGGAGGCGACTTGTCAGTCTTCCGCCCGACCAGAGGGCGGCGGCTTTCGTTGAGACAGATGCCAGATTGGTTAGCTCCGGCAATCAGCGTTCTCGGACTCTGCGACACACGGGCATCGCATCTCTCGCCAAAGACGCACCTTTTCCGCTCATCCAAAGGTATTGCTATCGCTCCTTAGATCGCCAATGGGCGTTTATTGACGAAAGATTTGCTGACCGACTGCGACCAAGTTTAGTTTTGACTCTTGGGTCGCAACAGGTATTTGCAATGACACTCATGTCAAAGCAATTGGGTGCGGGACCGTCAATCAGCGTAACAAACCTACTACCAGACATGGATGTCTTTTGTAACCGGGGAGCTAAAGACATTATTCCGCTATGGCGTGACGCAAGCGCTAAGCAAGCAAACGTTCTGGAAGGATTGGTTGATCTACTCACGGCTCGATTCAATGAACCTGTGTCCAATGAAGACCTTTTCTGTTACTGCGCGGCCATACTGGGAAGCCCGGCATACGCATCCAAGTTCGAGAGCGAACTGGCCACGCCCGGCCCACGAATCCCAATGACTGCAGACGCGCAGCTCTTCAGGCGGGGTGCCCTCCTCGGAGCCAGATTCATCTGGCTGCAGACTTACGGTGAGCGCTGGTTGTCATCCAAGCAAAACGGATGGAAAGATATTTCAGGCTCCGCAAAGGTCAAACGACAGATTCCCGAGGATGAAGAGCATTATCCTCGTGAGTTTGCCTACGACAAGATTTCCCACACTTTGTGCGTGGGCGATGGAGTCATTTCTGGGGTCAGTCCCGAGGTCTTCGGCTACGCGTTGTCGGGCTTTAAGGTTGTCGAGAGTTGGCTTCGTTACCGAATGAAGGAGCGTGGCGGTCGCGCTAAACGAGAAAGCACACGCTCAGAACTCGACGAGATTCGTCCATCCCAGTGGCTTTTCACTCGCGAATTGCTGGAACTTTTGTGGGTAGTTGAAGGCTGCATTCGCCTTTGGCTGGATCTGGAATTGTTTTTGACGAACGTAATAACTAGCAAGCACATTCTCGCCAGCGAACTGCCGGCTGCTACCGAAGCTCAACAGCAGGAGCCACAATCCTCATCGTACGATCAACACCCGACGCTTCTCTAAAATGATTTCTGAACCAAAAGCTCGGTGGCGGTTACGTTTAGAAAAAGAGCTCGCATTCCGCCGTGACTTTGAAAATCTGGACGAGAACTCATGGCGCAATTTGCTCAAGGGCCGCCGGGTCACAAGTAGCAATTACGACACTGTTCTGTCCCTGGATTGGCCCCATTTCTGTACCAACGCCACTGCTGCCTGCGGCGGACCGCAGGGATGGTGCTACACGTTCCAAGGAAACCAAGCCGGAAAACTTCATAATCGCCATGCTGCTATGGTCGATGTTCTGGCCCGCAATTTTCCTGGTGTTTTCGGTGAATATGTCGCAGACGAGGTTCGGACAGTAGTGAGGGAAGGCCAGATTCCATACCCCAACCTTCGCTACAGCGGAAGCGGCGAGTTGGTAGAGGCCTACCTTCCGGCTCTGCAAGAGATCCGAAACCGAGGAGTACTTCTCTGGGGATTTACGCGCAATCTACGATTAGCCCAAGAACTTCGAAAACTGGGAGCCAGTGTGATCATTTCTTGTGACAAGACTAGCCCTCCTGGATTTATCGAACAGGCAGCAGAGGAGCGCTTTCCGCTTGCCTATTCGTCAAGCGGGGTCGAAGATCGACCTCCATTGGGAACGTTGGTTACGTTTCCTGTTCACCGGGTAGGCAGAGTGCGCGAGGTTGTTGACTCCCCCACTGTTTGCCCAAAGGTGCTTGCAGACTTTCTCGATGACTGCCGACCGAAGGCAAGCTGTCAACTGATCTGCCAGCGTTGCCACAAGACCGATTAACTATTAATGATGAGATATATCGAATTCTGTGCTGGAGCAGGGGGAATGCGAGCCGGACTCGACGCGGCTGGCTGGCAATGCGTTCTTGCGATCGACAATGACCCTGATATGGTCGCAGTGCACCGGTTAGCCCATGAGGCGGCACTGCAGGCTGACGTTACGGACTTGACTACCGAGGATCTTCCTGACGCCGACGCTTGGGTGGCTGGGTTCCCATGCCAACCCTTTTCCTCGTCCGGCAACCGGCTAGGTTTCGGACACCGGTCAGGCAATGTTTTTGAGCACTTGACGCGGCTGATGGAGTCGCGTCGCCCTCCGATAGTTGTGTTCGAAAATGTTGAGGGACTTCTGACGAACAAGTCCGGGCACACTTTCGCGGTCGTTCTAGCGAAGCTCACAGATCTTGGGTATGCAGTCAGTTGGCTCTCACTTGACTTGTTGATGTTCGGAACTCCACAGACTCGGCCCCGCCTCTTCTTAATCGCCGCCCAACCGAACGTATTGGTTGCCAAACAGCTTCAAGAAGCGAACCCCATGCTACCTGGCGTGAGTAATGGCCATTCCAACGCCTTTGCTGACTTTCTCGAAACCAGAAGGATCTCATGGGTAGAAAGATCTCACGGCAGACTCGATCAAATCGAGCAGCTTCTAAGACCTGCTATTGGCAAGGCTCGCTCAGCTCAAAAGCCGGTTTTTGGTTCGCTTGGACACGCTTCAGATCGATCGTACGTGTCCTTTGACGTGGACTCGCCGGCAACCCTGAACGTAGCGCCGACTCTAGGCGAGCTAGTTGCTCCTAACTTTCCGAAAATGGACGCTATTCGTTCAGGTCGTTACTACGCCCGAGGTGCTCCGACAACACTCTGCCTACGAGCCGAGCCCATCTCGCACTGCATTGGCACGAGTTTGGGCGGAGCTCCACTGTATGCAGTGCCATTGTCATCTGTGAAGGACAGGAACGATCGTGCAGCTTTTCTGGAATTTGCGAACTGGTATCGAGAGCAAGACGGTGTCCTTGTCATGAGGCTGCGCCCCGATCGTGCTGTTATGCTCTTCGGACCATATACCGAGGCTCTTCATGAGGCTTTGACAAAATGGGATGCAGGCGATACACGAAAATACAAAATTGTCGGCAATATGGTCGCCCCCATCTGTGCAAAAACTGTCGCAGAACTTGTTAACGAGCAACTTTTACAGGCAGTTCAACCCGAATCCCTTCCGGTCCAGTGCACGTCGTAAACGGGAGAGGAACCGCCGGGACGCCCCTTTCAGATCATGCTCCCAAACTCTAACAACCGACCAGTCGCTTGCCCGTAGGCGTCTGACAACACGCCTGTCTCGCTCCATATTGATCTGGATTCGCTGCGCCCAAAAAGCGCAGTTCGATTTTGGCATTTTGAAATGAGACGGACAACCGTGCCAGAAGCAGCCATCGACGAAAACGACAACTCTTTGGCGAGCAAATGTGAAATCTGGGCGACCGGGTAGTGGCAAGTGCCTTCTCCATCCGGAGAGGCCGTTCCGCTTGAGCAGAGAAACAACAACCAGTTCCGTAGCCTTGTTGCCTTGGCTACGAATCGACGACATTATCAGGGAGCGCTTTTGTTTGGAGTAAATGTCTGCCATTTCCCTTGCAGATGTTAGCAGCTGCAAACAACACCGTGCCATTCGTCGCTGCAGACCAGTGCAATCGAAGTCCGGCAAGGTCGCAACGGCTTTATGGAAAATATGATTAGGCCTACCGTGCGAGGCTGAAGTCACACTTGCTGGGAAGACAACTCCCTAGTAAACTGTTCAAATTCAGCAATTTGCAATCCGACAAATGGCGAAGCGACTGTCATGCCGACGGAACGGGGATGCGCCTACCTTCTTGAGCCTGTTCAGTGGGTGCGGCGGGCTCGACCTCGGATTCGTGAATGCCGGCTTTCGCTGTAAAGGTGCCTTTGATACTGACGTCGGAGCTTTGGCTGTTCACAAAGCAAATATTCCAAGTCAAACATTTGAGTGGGATCTGTCGTCAGGCAGGCTGCCAGATGGAGTCCCGAATGTTGACGTGATCCTATCGGGATCGCCGTGCCAGGGATTCTCTACCATTGGCAAGCGCAGATTAGACGATCTGCGAAATACATTGCTACTTGCAACAGCCAAAATTGCAGTCTCTATCCGTCCACGTGTCGTCGTTGCAGAAAATGTCCCCGGCGTCGAGTTTGGCTCTCATCGCAAGTATTGGATAGCTCTCGTTGAGCTTTTGCAAAACGCTGGCTACGTATGCAAAACGCTTCAACTCGCGGCAAGCGATTTTGGCGTTGCACAAATGCGCCGACGTCTATTCCTTCTGGCAGTCGCGCAAGGTTCTCCTACTCAAATCCGCCCTAATCCTGCATCGCAAAAAACTCTGGCGGACGTGCTCTCCGACCTTTCGTCTCCAGACAGTCAGGTTTCAAACCACGAGCCGCAGCCACTGCGTGAGGACACCGAGCACTTCCAAATTGCCCGACGCATTAAGCCAGGACAGAAGCTTTGCAATGTTCGAGTCAGCGAGAGAGCGGTTCACACTTGGGATATTCCTGAAGTATTCGGTGAGGTATCGCCGTCCGAACGCGTGGTACTAAACGCAGTCCTCCGGCTCCGACGACGCGAACGATTGCGCAAACTGGGCGATGCTGACCCGGTACTGCGCAGCAGCGTCCAACGAGAAGTGGGTTTCAGACCGCATAATGCGATTGAAAGCCTGCTGGTCAAGAATTACCTGCGAAAAGTTGGCCACCGCATCGATCTTCGACATACTTTTAACGGTAAATATCGTCGGCTCGCTTGGGATGCATTGTCGTTCACCGTCGATACAAGCTTTGGAAATCCCAAGAATTTCCTTCATCCCGATCTTCAGCGAGGGCTCACCGTTCGAGAGGCTGCTCGAATTCAGGGCTTTCCCGATACGTTCAAGTTCTCTGGCACGTTGCACGATCAGTTCAAATTTGTAGGGAACGCCGTACCACCGCCCATGGCGGAGGCCTTGGCCACCCAGATATCAGCTCTTCTGAAGCGATGAATGCACTGGAAGATAAACTGCAGCGTTGGATCATGTCGCTGCCTGACGGCCCGGTGTTCCAAGCGATAAACGAACACGTGGAACATCTTGCCGAAGAATTGTATTGCAAATACGAGCCGACGAAGGGTCCCTTCCCAGATTTTTGGCAACGCTTCGAAGACTGGTTGGAAAACGGTGACGACGAAGCTAAACAGCAATCTCTGTTTCGACTCATGCCCTACCTGTTCTTCATTGGGCCGACAGAGTTGGATAACCTTTATCGTGTGGCTTTCAATTTCAACGTCACTACTTGGCTTATCGAAGAACTTTCGCTCACGCTGGATGATGTAGCTCTGTCTTCCAAGGTCTCCGAAGCCCTCGCCCACACATGGTTCTGTCCACTAACTGACAGCATGCGAATCAACACCTTTTACCATCTCAACCACATTTCTGGCCGGAACCATCGACCCGATTGGCTGTCTCTCGCAGTGCTGGCTGACTCCGCAAAGGTGGACGCATTTCTGAATAGCAAGAAAATCGAGCGTATAGTTTTATTGGAGGATTTTGTCGGGAGCGGCAGCCAAATTGAACCTGCAGTTAACTTTGCTGGATCGCTATCGTCGCGGCGCCCTACTCTTGTTGTTCCATTAGTCATTTGCCCTGCCGGAGTTGATGCGGCGCGAACTTGGGAGGCGTCCTTTACTAACATAAAAGTCCATCCCGTTCTTGAATTGCGTCGCCTCGACTTTTTGACGCGAACGCCTCAAGCTGACGAGCCGCCAGAGCACGATGTATTTCGACGGCTCGCCATAGACTCCTTCTCAAAGCTACTTGCGGGCAAGACTGCCAAGGAAGCCAAAATCTATGGTCCTTTTGGGTTCGACGACACTGGTGGACTCGTAATTCTTGCGACGAACTGTCCGGACAACACATTACCTCTCATTCATCATGAGTCCGTCACTTGGAACCCCCTGTTTCCCCGAGCCTCAAGGATTTGAAGATGGACAAACGAGCAAATCCGTTTAACGAGCTATACGTCTCGGAGACAATCGGTTCTTCCGCCTTTGTCGAGATTTTCAGCCCGTCCATTCTGAGGAACGCGTCTGCCCTTTTCTTGCCGGGAAACGTTGTGCTTAAGGGAATGCAAGGTTCTGGTAAGAGCATGCTATTAAGCTTGCTCAAGCCGGAAGTACGGCTAGCATATGCAGAGTCTAGTACGCCCTTTCCCGTCGCGGAAAAGCAGGCCCGATTCATTGGCGCCGGCATCAATTTGACCCGCAGCGGAGCCATCGATTTCGGCCAAAGAACTATTGATCCTGGCAAACGCGAAAGCGAAATCCTCCCAGTTTACTTCGGTGATTTTCTAAACTATTGGATCGTCTTCGACATCTTGAGCACTCTCGAACTGTTTAGAGAGCGTGCCGATGGTCTCGTTGCGAAAGAACTCCAACTCAGCATGGACGATGAGAAACTCACCACCTTCGTAAAAGGGCTAAGAAGTTCTCGGTGCTGGTTTGGCTATCTGAACCACATTACAACTTACGCGGATTTGCGCCAACAAATTGCCGATCGAATAAGCCAGTATTTGGCGTTCCTGAACTTCAACTCTGACGATCTGCCAGACAATATCCGAACGACAAAAACAACGGTTGGCGAACCTGTTGCCCAAACTGTGGGCGCTTTGGTAGCTGCTGGAATTCTTCCGCGGGATGTCCATCTGTTTGTTCGAATCGATCAGTATGAAGAGCTGATTAGACTGGAAGGAAAACGCAAGGAATATGGCTCGCTTTTTAGAGAGATTGTGAACAAAGCTCTCAGTTTGCGAGATCCCAATGTGTCATACCGCATCGGAACACGCGGGTATGCATGGGACGAGCATCCTCGTGTCTATGGAACCGTCGGCAACCTAGAAAGGGACAGAAATTTCAAGCTTGTTGATCTCGATGAGATTTTGCGCCGTCGCGAAAACCGAAAAACTTGGGTGTTTCCGGAATTTGCCGAGGATGTATTCCGCAAGCGGCTGCTATTCGCTCAGTATAAAGATGTCCCGGATTCCAACGCGCTCGGAAAAGTTTTTGGATCTGGACCATCCCCTGAACAACGGGCTGTCCGTTACTGCGGAAAGGCGTCATCAAGAGCGATCAAGATTGACAAGAATTGGCCACAGCAGTGGCGCACCTATCTGCTGCAGTTAGCCGAAAGGGATGCCTTGTCAGCCAGGTTGGGGGAAGCGTGGGCTCGACAAAAGGGGAAAGGCAAAGTCGTTAATGAAGAACCTAGCGACCCACCCATCTGGAATCAATACAAAACTAGGTACTGGCGCAAGGAACGTATACAAGCAGCGTTGATGCAGATTGCTGGCCGGTGTGCACAGAGAATGATATGGGCAGGTGCAGAGGACATTCTCGAATTGAGTGGGGGAAATATTCTGGTCTTCGTGAGTCTGTGCCAGCATATTTGGTCCGCGTGGTTGCGGACTATTCGCAGCGCAGACTTGGCGGAATCAGATAACGCCATCCCCAAGCTTGACGACATGATTCAAGCAGTGGGGATACACGAGGCCAGTACCCACTGGTACAACAAGCTTGCTGAAGAGAGCGGCGGAACAACACGGCAACGGTTCGTTACTCTCGTTGCAACGGATCTTGAGCGAAAGCTTTATAACGACGAAGCTCTTTCATATCCTGGGGCGAATGGCTTCTCCCTTGAGATCGCAGAAATTGAAGCACACTCCAATCTCCGAGATTTTCTAAACGAGTGTGTGGATTATGGTGCGCTGGTCGACGCTCCGCACACCACGAAAGAAACAAATCGCCGTCCACGGCGAAAATGGTATCTCAATCCTGTTTTGTCGCCCTACTTTCGTCTGCCGCACGTTCGTACCAAAGAGCCTGCCTATCTTTCGGTCAAAGATGTACTCGCATGGCTTGATGCGTCACAAAGTGGCGTATCACGTGTCGCACCACAACCTCTCGATGTAGGTCGAGAAAAGCAGTCAAGTTTGTTCCAAGAGGAGAACTCGTGAGGGCTGGTACTGCCGCCGTCCGCCCTTGGGGATCCATCGAATGGGTCATTGAAAAGCTACCAAAACGCACCTGGTCGCTTCTCGGCTGCCTTAGCCCAGAGGAGCGCAGCTTAGGGTTATGGGAGTATCTGCGATCTTCCGCTAAGCAAGACAAAAGCTTGCTGATCAAAATTAAACCAAGCTCTGCGAGGTATGCACTTGAATTTGCAGATCGCCTGCAGCTGCGCCTTGACAAGCTGCGTCAGATTGGACAGCCGAGCGAAGGAATCACTGAACTTGAATTATTTGCGACCGACGCAGAAATCGTTCAGATTGTCGATCAATTCGCTTCCGCTTGTGGACCTCACGTAATCCTCGATTTGTCGTGTTTTCCGAAGCGTTTTTTCTTTCCTTTTGTAAAGCGATTACTCGCAAAGGCAAGAATTGAGACTTTGGTCGGAACGTACACGATTCCCGAGCAATATTTCGCCGGAGTGCTGGCTGAAGACCATCTGGGTTTCGCCCACTTGCCTCTGTTTGGACCGTCCCAGTTTCCTGGCAGTAAGGTCGAAATGGTGATTGTTACGGCAGGGTTTATGAAATTGGGGTTGCCAGAACTACTTGAGCCCTATAAGACTGGCGTTGCAATCCGGACGATCCTTCCTTTCCCGCCAGGACTCCCCGCTTACCATAGAAATTGGGAGTTCATTCGCGAAATGCAGCAGACACTTCCCCCAGGGCTGGCTCCGCCAATCCGGGTTGAGGCATACGATTGTGCAGACGCCTTCCACCATTTCGTACAACTAACCAAAAAAGGAACGAAAAACACGATCTTTGCACCTTTTGGCCCAAAGCCCTTGTCGTTGGCCATCTGTTTGTTTGCATCTTTAGCCCGCCACGCCGTTTACTACACTCAACCAACCGTCTACAACCCCGATTATTCGTCCGGAATCAAGAGGTGGAAGAAAGAACTCGCAGCATATGCTTATACACTTCGCATAAATGGGAACAATACGTACTCGATTACCTGATACTTGAGTATGTCGATTCTCTAGTCGCTTTCGCCCATCGTGATTGCTCCATCTTGATCGTCGGCAATGTCAGAGCGCTAGCCTCATTCCCTGCACAACGGATGAAGTTTGGCTGACTTCCAAGGCGGAGGTCTTCGAGACCTCGGCTCCGAGCTGCGGGCCGAGTTTTTCCATATCGTCGGTGAAGAGCGTGGCCTCGTGGCTGGCGCGGGAGATGGAAACGTAGCCGAAGCGGGAGTTGAGCAAGTCCGGGTGAACGCTGGTGTCGGCGTGAACGAGAACGCGTTCGGCGGTAAGGCCCTGGGAGCTGTAACTGGTAACGGCGTAGCCGTGGTCGAGATGACGATGCTCTTTGGCGTTGAATTCGATCTGGCGGTTGTTGTCGAGGCGGACGGACAGGTGACCATCGGGGTGGATCGCCTCGATCGCGGCCATATCGCGATTTGCAACGCCGAGTGATTTGTGAGGGGCAGTAAACTGGATGCGGTCGCCTATCGAAAGCTCGCGTTCGATCTCTTGGTAGACGCTGACACCGGTGAGGCGGCGGGGATCGTAGGTCGCAAGTTCTCCATTCGCCTTCTCGACCGTGAGCTGGTTTGCGGCTGGGTTAATCGCGACGACCGATGCGTAGGCGGCACCTTCGATTCCGATGGTTTTGCTGCCCCTAGCGTAGCGAACCACGTCGTTGATCTCGTAGTGACTTGCCCAAGAGCGTTCGGCACCAGTCATGTCCTGCCGTTGAACCAGCACACGAAGAGTGTGATCTTCCGGCGCAAGGCTTCCATTGGCCTTCAACTCCAGGCGAACAGCGACGTTCAGCTCGCGGCGGGAAGCATTGTCCGGCGAGACGATGAGGGTATTCTCGGGCGATTCGACGTAGCTCTTGGCGATGGCGCGGATGCGGTCTTCTGCGTTGGGAATTTCCTTCACGCGACCCTGCTGTTGGAGCGCGTCCAGCGCCGCGGAGACTTGGTCCGTCGCCAGCAGTTCGACGGCAGATTTCAGAGCGGGGTCCTTTTGGCGCACGATCTCATCGAGTGTGGCCGTACGCATTCCGGCTTCCTGCAGTTGCTCGAAGGGACGGCCCGCCTCGACACCCTGATGCTGGCGGGTATCGCCGATTAGAAGCACACGGTCGTCGGTACCAAGCCGCGCAAGGAACTCGCGCATCTGGTTGGTGCTGGCAAGGCTCGATTCATCGACAAGGTAGAAATGCCTCTGATCGCATAGGTCGGGATTTGCAGCACGGGCGAGGAAGCCTTGCAGGGTTCCCGATTCAATTCCTGCATCGTTCAGTTGGCGCGCGGCGCGGGAGGTCGGGGCGAAACCCTCAACCCGATAGCCCTGCCTTTCCGCGGCGCTGCGGATGAAGGTGAGGGTGGTGGTCTTGCCCGAGCCGGCGAAGCCTTGGATTCCTTGAATGCGGTCCGGCGAACTGAGAACATCTTCGATCACGCTCTTCTGCGCGTGATTGAGATGCGAGTGCTGATCGGCAAGGGCGATGGCGTGTGGACGCGAGAGGACTGGTTTAGCATGGTTTTGCCCCTCACGCATCGTGCTGATAATTTCATGTTCCGCTTCGATGGTTTTCGCGGTGGTGTACTGGCGGCCGGGAACACCGTGAGTTCGTTCCACGATTTGAAATTCTCCGGAAGCCAAACGAGCCTCAAGATTGGAGCGAACCTGTCCATGTGTGATCTCACCCATGCCACGGCGGAGCCCGTCGCGGATCAACGCACGTTCATCCACAACCGCCTCACGCTCAAAGTTCTTGTCGCGAGCAAAGGTCAGAGATTCTCGAACGCGGTCAAAAACGTTGACTGGCCTCTCCTGATGTTGAGACCGTTCACGCGCCGCGCGTACAACCGCGTCCGCTTGGTGTCCAAAGTCTGCAGCCAGCTTTCGGTGTGCGGCCATCACCTCGCCCGGTGAATGAATTTCCTTGCGGTCACGGGT
>Ga0302325_10023252_pt1 | contig 12930 bp, 12 predicted proteins | sample Palsa_T0_2_FD_201948 | JGI IMG/M metagenome (GOLD analysis project Ga0302325, IMG submission 201948) | Peat permafrost microbial communities from Stordalen Mire near Abisko, Sweden - Palsa_T0_2 | ecosystem: Environmental > Terrestrial > Soil > Palsa > Peat permafrost | place: Sweden: Abisko... | reverse complement strand
CGAACCAACCATGGCGCAGCGGATCAGCCGGGCCAAGCAAAGCATCCAGGACTCCAATATTCCATTCCAACTGCCGACTACCGGGGAGCGAGCGCAGCGCCTGCGCGCTGTTCTACACGTGCTGTACCTCATTTTTAACGAAGGCTACACGAGCACCGCCGGACCCCATCTGCGTCGAGCCGATCTGTCCCGTGAGGCGGTGCGTCTGACCCGGATCCTCCACCATCTGCAACCGGACGACATGGAGGTGGCTGGATTGCTCGCGCTGATGTTGCTGACCGACGCTCGCCGTCTCGCGCGAACCGGTGCTGCGGCTGAGTTGATACCGCTCGCGCAGCAAGACAGGGCGCTCTGGGACCGGCAACAGATCGCCGAGGGAGTCGCCCTCATCACGGCCACGTAACCTAAGGGCGCCGTCGGCCCATACCAATTGCAAGCGGCCATCGCCGCCGTCCACGACGAGGCTGCCCGAGCCGGGGAGACGGATTGGCCGCAGATCCTGGCGCTCTATGATCTGCTCGGGCGAATGTCCGACAACCCCATGGTCGCGTTGAATCGCGCCATCGCTGCGGCGATGGTACATGGCGCAACGAAGGGCCTGGAGCTGCTGGACGCCCTCAAAACGGATGCCCGCGTCGCTGATCATCACCGCGTCGACGCCGTTCGAGCACATCTGCTGGAACTTGCAGGGGACCGCGAAGCCGCAGTCCGGCACTACCGGGCAGCGGCGGCCAAGACAGCGAACTTGCCGGAGCGCAACTACCTTCTCGCGCAGGCCGCGCGACTCTCCGGCGAACTGGGACCAACGACGGAACACGAATGAACCAAAGCCGCCCTCCCGGCCACCCCACCTAACGCTATGACTCTATCTGGAGTGATCCGGCGCGTGACTGCTGGGGAGTGGCGGGATTTGGAGCGCCGGATCACTTCGGATAGAGTCGTAGCGTTTCTCAGTGCTTATTAATTTCGGCACGTCTCCAATGTCGAACGCGCTCCTTTACCGCGCCCCAGAGCGGGACATCATCCAAATGTTGCCCGTATCCTCGGTGAGGACTATTGCAATTCTCCCGGCCGCCGCCGACCAACCCCCTGCCCGATAAAACACGCGTCCGTGGAGATGCTGCACCGCGAAAGCCTCGCCCACTGGCCTATGGGAGCTTACTTCGAGGTGCTGCCCCCACAAACAGCTATGCCCATCCCTGCTCGAGGTGAAGTATAGCGTCTTCCCATCCGGCGACCAGTTAGCCCAATCTTGAGCTTCCGACGGCGCGATCGTAATCCAGTTGTTCTCGGGAACGGGTTTCGGCCCATCGACAGGCGCGATCGCGATGTGGCCGCGATTTGGTTCCGTCCGAACTGTAAAACTAACCCAGCGATTGTCAGGCGAGAACCGGCCATAGAGCAAACTGTATTTGGGATGCTTCAAGAGTGGGGTCTGCCGGTGCGAAGCAAGCTCCAGAACATTGATTTGATAGGGAGTACCGCCGAAGACGAGTGCCGTCTTCTCGTCGCGCGACCAGTCGGTCAGTCGCAGGCATCCTTCACACAGCTTTTCGGGCGAGCCGCCCGGAGATACCACATACAAGACCCGCTTGTTTTTTTCGTACACCGAATAGGCAACTCTGGTGCCCGAAGCGTTGGCCACCGGATACGCTTCAGCAAACGATGAGCTGGACACATTCGACTCTTTCCGTGTCACCAGGTCCCGTATCCAGATGTTTGGCGAACCGCCCGATTGATCGGAAGAAAATGCCACGTAGCGCCCATTGTTTGACAGCGATGGATAACTTCGAAAGGCGGGACCCTGTGTGACGCGCTCCAGCGCGCCCTTCGGGGTTCCACGCTCCCTATCAATAGGTAGCAACCAGACGTCGCTTGTCGTTTCTTGATTGGTGAATGCCAAGGCACCGCCAGACGCGCACGACGGATTCACGTCGTGGCCGGACCCAATTGTCAACCGCTGGAGCGTGCTATTCACTCGGCCCGTTCGTGGCGACACGCCGATTTCCCAGAGATTCTCTGTGTCGCCGATGTCGGTAAAGAATACCACCGTGTTGCCGTCCGACCAACAACCGGGAACAGGAAAGTTAGTTGACGCGGCAAGTTGCAGTCCGGCCCGGTCCAATGCTTCGCGCACGCCGGTCTTTACCGCTTCGCCTCCATTCGTGGGAATCACCCACCAGTCAATATTGGAGCGTTCGAACGCCTTCGGCGACGTGTACCCGGTGAATAGCAGGTATTTCCCGTCCGGAGACCAAATCGGATTGCGAGCAGCGGCGAAATTCTGCCCCACTCGTTGGGGCGGCCCCCCGGTTACGGGGACCACCCAGACCGCGCCGCTCCCGGGTATTTCCGGGTCTACACTTCTGTCGCCAGTCCAATAGGCCACTTGCGAGCCATCCGGCGAAAACTTCGGATTCCAACCTTCCCGCACCACCAACCGGGCCTCTCCGCCAAACGACGGAATCTCGTAGATGCCGCCGCCATCACGATTCGATCGAAACACGATCTTACTGGTGTCCGGTGAGAAATCCGGCATCGTGTTGCCCGCGCCGTCGGATGTTAACCGAATAGGCTGGCCACCCGCAACCTGCTTAACATAAAGGTCAGGTTCACCATCCACGCTGCGATCGGAGGCATAAGCCACTAGCTTGCGATCGGACGACAGTGCCGCAAAGTCCGAGAGTCCGGTGTCGTTGGTAAGTCGCATCAACTTCCAAGGAGGCGGCGAGGCATGAGAACCGCGCAGCCAGTAGCCAGTCGCAGTAGCAGCCAAGACCGCCGCCGCAGCCAAGCCCGCCCATATCTGCCACTTCCGCTTTTTTGTCGTGGGCACTGCGCTTCGGCCCCTTGATGCGGGTCCCTGTTCGGCCACCCACTGTAATTCGCTTTTCAGATCGCGCGCAGTCTGCAAGCGGTCTTCAGGATCTTTGGCCAAGCATCTCTTCACAACCCAATCGAGTACCGGCGGGCTCATTGGCTTGAGGCTGGAAATCTGGGCGGGCTCGTGCTCCAGGATAGCCGCAATCAAGCTGGCGCGAGTCTTTCCCTCGAACGCCTTCCTGCCGCTGGCCATTTCGTAGAGCACCGCACCGAAGGCAAAGATGTCGGTACGCGCGTCGGCATCCTTCGCCTCCAACTGCTCTGGCGCCATGTATTGCAAGGTGCCAAAGATCACGCCTTCTTCGGTAAGTGTGATTGCCGGTTGCTTCAGGCCTGCCGAGGCCTCAGCTGTCCGCACCTTAGCCAGCCCGAAATCGAGCACTTTCACTGCGGATTTGGTTAACATGATGTTGCCCGGCTTCAGATCGCGGTGTATCACTCCGTGCCGGTGCGCATGATCGAGGGCATCCGCGATCTCGATGCCGTGGCGCAATACCTGCTCCAGGGGCAGCGGGCCTTTCTTCAGCTTTTGCGCCAGCGTCTCGCCTTCGAGATACTCCATCACGAGATAATCGATGCCGTCCTGGTGCCCGACGTCGAAGAGCGGACAAATGTGCGGATGGCTCAAGCTGGAAATCGCCCGTGCCTCGCGCTCGAAACGCTCGCGCGATTGAGGCTTGCTGGACAGATGTTCGGGCAGCACCTTGATGGCCACGATCCGGCCCAGCCGCGAATCCTGCGCCTTGTAGACTTCACCCATTCCGCCGGCGCCGAGGAACCCGACAATCTCGTAAGGCCCCAGCTTGTGGCCCACCGACAGAGCGTTTGCCTGGCTGGTGGTTGCGGTCAGCAGTTCCGCGGCCTGGCCGTCGAGAATCTGGCCCTCCGTATCTCGGTTCAACAACGCCTCAACCTGCCGAAGCAATTCGTCATCACCCTGGCAAGCCTCAGCCAGGAATGCGCTGCGTCCGATCGGGTCGCGTTGTTGAGCCGCGTGATACAAGTCTTCGATCTTGCGCCAGCGCTCCGGGGTCATCTCCAGATTCTAGATGAATCTCACTGCGCCGCGACTTCCACTGATTTCCTCGCCGCCCGAACGCGAGCGCCGGGTTCCCTGCTCGCGACCGTTTGGCCGGCGCGTTTCACGAGCCCAGCGTCGATCAGAGTCACGTCTTCGCTCGTGAACGGGAGTTGCCCCCACATCATGCTGGTGAAGTCATCCGTCCCGTCGGGCCTTCATTGAACCAGCTGGCGGAATTCGATCCGCGGAAAGCACGCGTCATCGAGCTCAAGCCCAAACGCCGTAAGTCAGCGCGAACGGGACCGGCGCCCAATTGCGCGCCTGCAGGATACCTGAGGCATTGATTTCGCATGTCTTAGGGAATGACATACGGTCCCGAAGATAAGATATGGGTTGGCCACGACTCGCTACCTCGATTTTCTCTATTTCGAAGCCGGAGGAGGGCACCGTAGTGCGGCGCTGGCCCTGCAATCGGTTCTAGCCAGCCGGCACCCGGAATGGGAAGTGCGCCTGGTAGACGCTCAGCAAGTCCTTGATCCCATCGACATCCTCAGGAAAGTCACTGGCATTCGCACCGAAGACATCTACAACAAGATGCTTGCCAAGGGCTGGACCTTGAAATCCGAGTACCTCCTCCCAGTGCTGCACGGGCTCATTCGCGTGCTCCACCGCGAGCAAGTGAAAATGTTCCGGAACTTCTGGGCACCGCGAAGGCCGGACCTGGTGGTATCTCTCATACCGAATCTAAATCGCTCGCTGTTTGAGAGCTTGCAAGCGGTTCATCCCGGCGTGCCTTACATCACCATCCTCACCGATCTGGCCGACTACCCTCCGCACTTTTGGATCGAAAAGCAGGCGCAGTACTTCATTTGCGGGACCCCTCGCGCCGTGGAACAGGCGCGCACATTGGGTCATCCTCCCGAACGCATTTTCTTGACCAGCGGCATGATTCTCCGGCCGCTTTTTTACGAGGCCACTGAGGTGGATATTGCCGCCGAGCGCCGTCGTCTGGGGCTCGATCCCAATCTGCCGACCGCGCTGATCATGTTTGGCGGCGAGGGATCCGCCAAAATGGAGACCATTGCCAAGCGGCTCGGCCGGTGCCAGCTCGATCTGCAGATGATCTTCATTTGCGGCAAGAATGCCAGACTGCTCGCAAAGCTCGAGCGGCTGGAAACGCGCAACGCGAAGTTTGTCGAAGGTTTCACCAGCCGGGTGCCATACTACATGCGGCTCGCGGATTTTTTCATCGGCAAAGCCGGCCCGGGCAGTATCAGCGAAGCGATACACATGGGCCTTCCCGTGATTGTCGAGCGGAATGCCTGGACGCTTCCGCAGGAGGTTTTTAATACTCACTGGGTCGCGGAGCAAGGGGTGGGCGTGGCGGTGAAAGATTTCAGTAACATCGTTCCCGTGGCGCGCGGGATGCTGAGTGCAGGGAGCCTGGCGGGCATGCGCGAAGCGACTTCGCGGATCCACAATCGCGCCGTGTTTGAAATCCCTGACATGCTCGACCGGGTAATGGCGATGGCGGGAGCGCCAGCACAACGATGACCGGCTCGCCTTCCCGCTTCCATACTTGGTTTATGCTAATCCTCGGCCGCCGTATGCGCATGACTTCCAGAAAGATGCCGGCCAAAGACGAAACACGGCTAGCCGCGGATGAACGCCGATTAACGCTGATAGGAAACAAGTGGCTGATCCGCGTTCATCAGCGTTCATCGGCGGCTAAAGAGCGCAGTCGTAGCCTTGGCGCCTTGGCCGCGCTCGCGCTTTGTATACTGAGCGCGCCACTCGTATCCGCTCCACCACCCGCGTTGACCGCGGAAGAACAGGCGGTGCTCAGCGGCATCTCGCCGGACTCTTTGCGGGCGAATCTCTCCTTTCTGGCTTCTGACGATCTCAAGGGCCGGTACACCCCGTCACCGGAATTGGACATCGCGGCAAGCTTCATTGCCGCGCGATTTCGAGGCGCAGGCCTCGAGCCGCTGGGTGACCAGGACTACTTCCAGGTGGCGCACATGGTCCGGAGAAGACCCGCCACGGCGAGCGGCATCGCGGTCCATGCCGGTGGTGAACAGATCGATATCCCGGCGGCCGCCGTTTCGATCGGCCGCGCCGGCGCTGCGTTCCACGCCGCGGAAGCTCCGGTTGTGTGGGCGCCATCGCAGGACCCGGCGCTGCTGGACAAAGTCGACATCCGCGAGAAGGTGGTGGTGACCGTGGCGCCGGAGTTTCGCTGGAAGAGCGGACCGGAAATAGAAGAGCTTTCCCGCAAATCGCGTGCCTTCGCACAAGCCCTGGAAACGAGCCGGGCGCGCGCGGAAATCATCATTACTGGGCGTTCGCCCCGTTTCGGCCGGACGCTGCTGTTTGAGGAGGAGGCAAAAGCCACGCTGCCTCCGACGCTCTTCCTCAGCGCGGAGGCGGGCGAGAGATGGCTGAAGCTTTTGAAGGCGGGCGCTGCGCAAACCGTGTCATTTTCTCTCAGCGCGCCGCAGGACGAGCCCGTTACCGTTCGAAACGTGGTTGGCATCCTGCGCGGCTCCGATCCCAAGCTCAAAGGCACGGCGGTGATGCTCAGTGCGCATTACGATCACCTAGGCACAACCGAAACCGCGGGTCCCCTGGCGCGGCGAGCCGCCGGGGGCCATACGATCTATAACGGCGCCAATGACGATGGCAGCGGCACGGTTTCCGTGATCGAGATCGCCTCTGCGCTGGCGCGGCTCCCGCATCACCCCAAGCGCAGCATTATCTTCGTCACGTTTTTCGGCGAAGAGCTCGGCTTGCTGGGTTCACGCTACTTCGCCGAACACCCGCCGCTTCCGTTAGCCAGCTTCGCCGGGGACGTGAACCTCGAGCAGGTGGGCCGCACGGATTCGAGCAAGGGCCCCGAGATCTCGAACGCCAGCCTCACAGGCTACGATTACACGACGGTAACGAAGTTCCTCGAAGAGGCCGGCCGGCAAACCGGCGTGAAGGTCTACAAAGACAGCGAAGCAAGCGATCCTTTCTTCGCGCGCAGCGACAACTCCGCTCTGGCCGAACACGGCGTCCCGGCTATCACGCTGTGCGTCGCGTTTGAATACCCGGACTACCACGGGCTCGGCGACGAATGGCAGAAAATCGATTACGCCAACATGGCCAGGGTTGACCGCATGGTGGCAATTGGACTGCTGCACATGGCAAACAGCGCCGAGCCTGCGCACTGGGTGGAGTCCAATGCAAGGGTGAAGCGCTACGTGGAAGCGCAGCGCGAAGCGGCCAAGACGGCCGTCCAGTAGCGCACCGGATACAGATTCTGCGAGAGGCTCGCCAGATCCTGCATCATCCGGAGGGGCGCTGGTTGGGCACACCCAAATGCGCCACCAGCACACCGCGCCGCGAGCCACTTTAGGCGTTTTCGTGCATTCCGAAGCAATCCGATGCGCGGCGGTCACAAGAACCGGTTCATCTATATCTCCCTTCTAAACAATGGAATAGCCGGAAAAGCTTGGGGCGGCAGTACTTCATTGCCGGGTAGCCTCGCACAAGAAGAAATTCTGAAAGAAGGTTACCTATGAAGACCCTTGTGATCCTCGCCGGCAGTCTTTTGCTCGCGGCAGGGCTGGTTTCCGGCCAGACCTTAGCTACGCCGCCGCCGACCACCGTCAACTCCGCCGCGCTTCCCAGCCTCACGATTGGGGTTGGGCCGAGCTGGACGCGCGGAAGCGCATACGCAGCGAATGCCGACGTGGACATCGCCATTCGTGTCGGCACCAGCAACTGGTACAGTTGGTCCACCGTCAGCACCCCGATCACTGCCGCGCCAGCCGGCGGGATACTACCCGGGACGCCCCTGGTGTCTACGATTACGACGGGCGGCGCATGGGTTGCCGCACAATCCGCGTCCGGGGCGGTTTCCTTGATAACCATCGTGCAGGCGGGCCTTAGCGCGTCGGCAACCGCGTCGGTTGCATTTACGGGCAGCGTGGGAGTCGCCTTTCGAGTGGGCAAGAAACCCATCTACGTCATGCCTTACGCCAAGGCCAGTAACGCGTCCGCCGGAACAAACGGGGCATTTGCCTCCGCTGTGTTGCAGCCCGGCGTGATGATTCTTTACGGTTTCGGCGGCAAATAGCTGAGGCGGTGAGCTAGCCATTCGCTACTCCGCTTCCACTACGGCTTCTATGGTTCCGGGTGCGTTGCCTTCGAGGCGATTATTCACAAACACAAATGTGGGTTCGGAACGGCGCTTGGCCCGAAGCAACAGGTTTCGCAGCGCGTCGCGCACTTCGTGGTTGGGCTCCTGGATCGTTTTGTAAGGCGTGAACAATTTAACGGCGTCCTCATACGGGCGGCCCACTTTCAACAGCGCTCTCGCCACTGTGAAATTCGCCGTGAACGCGCCGGGAATCAGGATCTGCCGGGACAGGACAGGCATGCGGGTCCACGCGTTGAAGACGTGCGCGATGTTATAGCCGTGTAGCAGTTCGAAATACTGCGCCTCCAGAAACTCCGCGTTCCGGATCTCGACGGCGTAACGGAACGTCTCCGGCAGCACGCGCAGCATCGGCTCGATGGCGCTCAGGAACTGCGCGGGCTCCTCGAAGACGGCCTTTGAAAACGAGCCGAACTCGAAGATCAACACGGCAATCCGTTCGCGGTAAGGCTCGAGTAAGTCGAGGAACTCGGCTTTCAACACGCGCGCATCCAGGAAATTGGGGTTCGGCAGGCCCGCTCGAGCGCCGTATCGCGGGTGCGCTGGAAACATCGCGGCGGTAATCTCTTCGGGAATCTTGAAGGCCAGCCGCAGCGGAACCGGCGCGCCCAGGAACAGCCTGCGCCAGAAGTCCGGGGTCGGGAATTGATAGAACGAGAAATCGCCGCACACCACTGGAAATGTCTCGGCGTATTCGGCCAGGCATTCACTTTGGAACCGCTTTTCGGAAAAGCGCCCGCGAACCAGGTAGCGCTCCAGCGTGTAGATCTGGCCCAGCCATCCTTCGTATTTCCAGGAGCTGGTGCCGAGGTAGATGCCCTGCTCACTCAGCCGCTTCAACTTCCCGGCTAGGGTAGCCGCCTGCGCCGGCTTGGGTTCGTCAAATAGCGACAGATTCTCCATGCTTCCAAACGGTGCTCGCGGAAAAACACGCCCGTCAGGGCGCTAGTTCTCCCACCTGTCGAAAAGCTCCGGCAGGTTCGCGGTTTTGCCTGGTGTCTCGAGTGCTGGCTCCTCAGCCAAGGCGGGCTTGAGCAGCGTCAGGAAGCGGCAGCCCGCGACATGGGCTGGCTTTCTTCCTTGTAGACCATGGCACCGACCAAAGCCGCGACAATGGCTTCCACCAGCGCTATAGCCAGCGTAATGGCTGACAGCCGGCGCGGGAATATGTGCACGATCACCGGAAACGCGCCACCCAGGGCGTAAGCCATCAGCCACATGCCGGCGCCGGCGATCACCGCCGTTCTCGGTCCGGCGCCGTAACGCGGCCGGATGGAGGCGTAAAACCACATTGTCGCGATTCCCGTAATGAATCCCCACAGATTCAGCGCCACCATCTGCTTCATGCTGAAGGCGGTCGGGCGGTTAAGATTCGCCATTACGCTATCCCATGCGCCTGCAAAGATGACGCCGTTCACCAGCGCTTCAGACGCGTCAATGATCAAACCAGCCAACAGACCGCCCAGAATCAATCGCTTCCAGTTGAGCTGTCCCATTTGTGAAACCTCCATGACAGGAAAGTCTATGCCCAAAAGGGCCGCAATGCAAGGTCCGCAAGTTTCGCGTGAGCCTGTTAGTAAAGCATGTTATCTTTACTGTAAATGAGCTTGGTAAAGATGCCTCCGTCCAGCACGATCAGCAGCAAAGGGCAAATCACAGTCCCTCTTGAAATTCGGCGCCGGCTTGGATTGAAGGAGGGGGACCGCGTGGAATTTGTGGTGGCCGAGGATCGCACGATTATCCGCCCGGCTCGCGCACAGAAGAATCCGTTTGAAAGGTATGCCGGGGCGCTCCCGGCATTCGACAACAAACGCGAAATCAACGCATGGGTGCGCAGTTTACGGGATGAGGAAGCGCCCGATCAGTGAGAACGGCGATTGATTCGAACATCCTGTCAGCCTTGTGGTCGAAGGAATCTCTGGCCGGGAGCATTGCCCGGCAGCTGGGAGAGGCAAAAGGCGACGGAGCACTCTTGATGGCTCCGGTAGTCTACGTCGAACTGCTTGCCTATCCGGGCGCGACTGAATCTTTCCTCAAAAACTTCTTAGCCGATACCGGAGTCACCGTGGAGTTCGATCTGCAAGAGGCTGTATGGAAGGAGGCGGGCCGGCGGTTTGCCCGTTATGCCGGCCGCCGCAGCAAGTCGGGACACGGAAACCCGAAGCGCCTTCTGGCGGATTTCCTGATCGGTGCTCACGCTCTTGTTCAAGCGGATTGCCTGATGACGCTCGACGTGACCCGATATAGGCAGGACTTCCCCGAGCTGAGGCTCGTTACACTGTGACAGAGGAAACGGCCATGGCTGACCTGTTGCGTGAGTTTCCAAGGCGCGACTTTGTCGCTTTATCCGTAGCGGCGGGTCTTGCCGCCACGGGTTCGGCTTCGGCCGCCGATCAGCCCATCGTTGAGACCGACGTCGAGATAAAGACGCCAGATGGCGCCTGCGACGCCGTCTTCCTTCATCCGGCCTCGGGTTCCCACGCCGGCGTATTGGTCTGGCCAGATGCAGGGGGCCTGCGTCCTTCGATGCGCGACATCGGCAAACGCATCGCCGCGGAAGGGTACTCGGTCGTGGTGCCGAACCCTTATTATCGTTCGGCTAAGGCTCCTGTGTTCGATATTGCCTCCTTCAATTTCCAAAACCAAGCCGATATGGCAAAGCTCAGGGAGCTTATGGCGCCCCTGAACTCACCTGGGGCGGCTGAGCGCGATGCGGCCGCCTACATCAATTTTCTGGACTCTCAAAAGCAGGTCGACAAGGCAAAGAAGATCGGCACCCAGGGGTACTGCATGGGCGGACCGTTGGTGGTGAAGACCGCCGCCGCGCTGCCCAATCGCATCGGCGCGGGCGCGTCGTTTCACGGCGGAGGCTTGGTTACGGACAAGCCCGATAGCCCGCATTTGCTGGCGCCGAAGATCAAGGCTCGCCTGTATTTCGGCATCGCGGCCAATGATGACGCGCGCCAACCCGACGCGAAAGACAAGCTCCGGGAGGCGTTTGCGGCCGCGAACGTTCCCGCCGAGATCGAAGTCTATCCGGGAACCTTGCATGGATGGTGCGTTCCGGACATGCCGCTGCAGAACGGCAAGCCGGTTTACAACAAGCCGGACGCCGAGCGTGCATGGGGCAAACTTGTGGCTTTGTACAAGCTGGCGCTGGCGTAATTCTGTCGATTTCAATAACGACCTGCCAGGCGAGCTGTCTCTAATCCCCCGCGCCGGCTGCGTGGGTAATTTCCCTTCCCTCGGACGAAGGGCGCGAAGGAAGAAATTGCTTCCCAAGTGCAGAATTTTCGTGCCCTTGGCCATGCGCTATGGGGAAATCGGTGCGCGAGACGTCCGAGACAGTAGATCTCCGCTTTTTCATTCGCAATGGAGGCCTACGTGCGTGGTATTTGCTGTTGGAGCACGCACGGGAAAATCATTCCCAGACCGTGGAGGAACATCATGACTAATTCTAGGACGTCAACAGAAACAGCGCCGGAGTGCGGCAACGGAGCCGGGGATTCCGTCGAGGAGTTGAGCCGATCCGCTGCCAGGAAGATCGATCGGGGAATAGACCAGACGGGAAGCACCCTCCATTCAGCCGCTTCGTCGGTTCGCGACAAAGGACGACAGGGTTCCGAGGCGATTGACAACCTCGCTGCCGGCACGGCGGCTCGGCTGGATGCCGCAGCATCATACATCGAAGATCAGCGTGCGGCAGACGTATTTGAGCGCGTACGGAGGTTCGCTCACCGGCATCCGACCCGCACACTGTTGGCCGCGGCCGCGATCGGTTTTCTGGCCGGATCCACGATAACCAGAGCCACACATTCGCGCTGACAAGTCATGGACGAGGAAGCGAAGAAGGAAGCGCCGAAGTTCGACTGGGTGACTGAGCGCTGCCGGTGCTCAGTGCCGAACGTATTCAAGGAGCTCCGATTACAGGTGGAAGAGGACGTTAAGACTCGCAATGCTCTGCGCCCCAATAACTCGCCGTACGAGTTTACAGTGGAGGAGAATGGCGACGACTTCACGGTTCTTTTAACAGCCAAAGATGTGGAGAAGTCGGTAATATTCAGCCGCGCCGAGCACGCGATTTTGGTGCTTGACGGTCATCGCAAGACGATGTTTGAGGTGACGCTGGCCTTTAATGACGAGGGCGTTTGCAAACTGAGGGTCAATCAGCAGGAGCGCGACTTTTGGCAGGTGCGGCGAATGGCTCTCGAAGAGCTGTTGTTTCGGGGAAATTAAAGGCTAGCCCTGCCCTCTGGCGCCGCGCGTTCTGCGCCTCTGCCGCTACGGAGTAGTGGCGACCTTGCGCGGCGCCTCTTTTGACGTAATCTGCGATGCGGCGGGCAGTTGCGCGACATCCCATCCGCCTCCCAAAGCCTGGATCAACTGAACCGCCGCCGTCATCTCGTTCACGCGCAGAGTGGTCAGGGTTTGTTGATCGCTCAACAGTGTGGTCTGCGCGGTGATCACATCGAGATAGGGATCGAGACCGGTCTTGTACCGCGACATAGCAATGTCCAGGTATCGTTGCGCGGCATGTACCGCCTCCTCTTGCTTGGCGATCTGCTGGGATGTCACACGCAGCGTCGCAATGTAGTCTTCCACCTGTTGAAACGCCGTCAGCACCGTCTGCCGGTAAGCGGCGCCGGCGGCATTATATTGCGCCGTGTATTGGGCTACCGTCGCTTTGCGCAGACCGGCGTCGAAGATTGTCTCGGAAGCGGAAGCCCCGATCGACCAGATAAGCGCTGGCAGTGAAAACAGCTTCGCGATGCTGGAGGCCTCAAGCCCACCGCTCGCCGTAAGGCTTACCGTCGGGTAATAA
>Ga0302325_10023250_pt1 | contig 12930 bp, 8 predicted proteins | sample Palsa_T0_2_FD_201948 | JGI IMG/M metagenome (GOLD analysis project Ga0302325, IMG submission 201948) | Peat permafrost microbial communities from Stordalen Mire near Abisko, Sweden - Palsa_T0_2 | ecosystem: Environmental > Terrestrial > Soil > Palsa > Peat permafrost | place: Sweden: Abisko... | reverse complement strand
CAGAATCGGCCGGGTGGACTCTGCCCTCCTCGAGGCGTTCGGCCTCGACCCCGACGTCCTGCACCTCAACCACGGCGCGTTCGGCGTCGCCCCGGTCGCCGTGCGCCGGGCCGCCGCCGCGTGGCGCGACCGCGCCGAACGCAACCCGCACCGGTTCAACCGCGTCGAGCTCCCCGGGCTGATCGCGGCCGCCCGCGAGCGCGCGGCCGGTTTCCTCGGTATCGACCCGCAGCGTGCGGGGTGGGTGCGCAACGTCTCCGAGGGAGTATCGGCTCTCCTCGGCTCGCTTGAGCTCGGCGCCGGCGACGAGCTGGTGACCAGCAGCCACGGCTACGGCGCGGTCCGCAAGGCGCTCAACCAGCACGCCGCCCGGGCCGGGGCGCGGGTGGTCGAGGCGGTCTTCCCGGTCGGCGCCGCTGACGACGAGATCGTGTCCGCGTACGCGCGCGCCTGCTCGCCGCGGACGCGGCTGGTCGTGGTCGACCGGATCACCTCGCCGACCGCCACCGTCATCCCGGTCGCGGCCGTGGCGGCCGCGGTCCGGGCCGCGGCCGACGGAGCCGGCGTCCGGGTGCTGGTCGACGCCGCCCATGCGCCGGGTCAGCTTGGCGACGACATCGAGGCCCTCGGCGCCGATCACTGGGTCGGCAACCTGCACAAATGGGCCTACACCCCGCGCGGCAGCGCGATCCTGTGGAGCAGGCCGGGCACCCTGGTGACGCCGACCGTGCTCAGCTGGCAGCTCGACGACGGTTACGCCGAGTCGTTCGACTACCCCGGCACCTGGGACTACGCCGGCTGGCTGGCGGTCGGAGACGGCCTCGCCTACTGGGCGGGCCTAGGCGGCTGGGAGGCCGTAGCCGGGCTGGCCGGCCTGGTCACCGACGGCCAGAAGCAGGTCGCGGAGGCCCTCGACGTCTCGCTCGAGAGGCTCCCGGTCCGGCCGGCGCCCACGATGCGGCTGGTGCCGCTGCCCGAGCGCGTCCTGACCGCCGCCGATCAGGTCGACCCCTTCTACGAGGCGCTGTCGCAGCGGCGCATCGAGGTCGCGCCGATTTATTTCGACGGGGTCGGCTACCTGCGGATCGCGGCGGCGCCGTACAACACCCCGGACGACTACGACCGGCTGGCCGCCGCCGTGCGGGAACTCCTCGACCGGGGCAGCTCAGCCGGCCGTTCCCGGTAGCGGGTTCAGACGCTGCGGCCGAGGAAGGCCGCCAGCCGATCGATGGCCGCAGCGCCCCCCGAGACCGGCTGCTCCGGTGCGAACGAGGACCCGGGGGAGCGGCCGCGAAGCTGGTCGCGCGCCTCGGCCAGACCGCGCGCGGCGACGTTATCGGGGAAGTCCGGAGCCTGGCCGGTGGCCCGGGCCAGGTCCCAGCCGTGGCCGAGGAATTCGGTGATCCGAATGCCCGCCAGCGCGGCGCCCGGCACCTCCCCGAACGGCAACGGGTAGGTCAGCGCCGCTATCCCCGGCGTGCGCAGAGCGGCGACGAGCAGGTCGGCCGAGGCGCGAAGGGCGAAGAAAGGGTCATCGCCGAGGTGATCGGCGTCGCGGACAGGTGGCTCCGTCCCGGTAATGAGGGTGACGAACGCGAGGTTCCCGGTAACCAGGTGATTGACCATGGCGCGAACATCCACCCCGTCGCACGGAGTCGGCAGCTCCCATTGGTCTGCCCTAATGCGGGCCACGATGCGTTCCACGCCCGCGATCGCGGCATCCAGATCAGCCAGCGGATCAGCTTCGTCCATGTCGGGAACTCTATCTCGCAGTAGAATCCGTGAAGATGCGCCGCGTTGCGATAATCGGGCTGCTCGCCGCCTCCCTGATAGCCGGATGCGGTCACGCCGCCGCTCCCGTTCGGCCGGCGGTGACGATGTCGTTGTGCGGGAGCGACTCGGAGCCGGCCCCGGCGATCGTCGAGGTGGTCTGCAACACCGACGACATCACCGCCAGAAGTCTCGCCTGGGCTTCCTGGGGACAACCAACGGCAACCGCCAAAGGCGTGGCTGTCATTGACGAGTGCGCTTACGAAGACTGCCACACCGGTTCCTTCAGCACCGTCCCTATCAGACTCGTCGCCACCGGGATCGCCGCGTGCGGCGCGAACAAGCGGGCCTACACGACGCTTCGGTATGTCTTCATTGACGGCACGCCCTGGCCAGGGGTACCCGCTGACATGAATACCTCCCATTTCATGTCGGACCCAGGCCGGCCTCTCCCGCCAGCCGATCAGACTGTCGGACTGACCTGCGGTTAAGCGCAGTCCGCCTAAAGTCGGGCGATATCAGAGTGGTCAATAAGGCCTGCATGACCCGTTGTGCTCGTCGATGGCCCGGTCTAGTGTCCGGAACATATCCGCTCATGCAACGTCGCATGGCAGGCGAATGCACTCTGGGAAGGGAAGAAGTGAAAAGTACCCGATTGTGGGCCCTGGTCGGGGCCGCTGGACTGGCGATATCCTTCACCGCGGCGGCAGCAGGGACTGCGGAAGGCGCCACCAGCGCAACCCCAGCCAGCTCAGCGAATCCCAGCTTTTCCAAGCTCAGCACGGGCCAGGTCAAATCCCTCTCGTCCGGCCGGCCAGAGCGCATGGTGGTCGTGTTTGACGACCAGCTCGCCAGCCTCCCGGCGACCAAGGCCCACCGTCAGGCCCGCCAAGCGGCCGCCAGCGCGCTGCAGGCGCCGCTGGTCGCCCAGCTGAAGCAGGTCGGGGCCACCAGCATCACGTCCCTGTCGCTGCTCAACGCGGTCGCGGCGACGATGCCCGCGGCCGAGGCGCAGGCGCTCAGCCGCGTCCAGGGCGTCAAGGAGGTCGTCCCCGACGGGACCATCATCATCGGGGACGCCACCTCGACCACCCCGACGGTAGCCGCCTCACAGGTGCGGAAGACGGCCACGCCGGCCTCGGCGGCCGACGGGCAGCAGCTGTGCAGCACGTCCTCCGGCGCGCCGCTGGTGGAACCCGAGGCCCTCACCAGCATTCACGACGCGTCCAGCGACCCGAACGCCGTCGGCGAGGCGTCCTCGATCGCGACCGGGCAGGGCGTCATCGTCGGGAACGTCGACGCCAACTCGCTGGCAGGCAACCCCAACCTGATCCGGCCCGGCGGCCAGCACGTGGTCGTCGACGCGCCGAACCCGAACGAGAACGTCTTCAGCGACGAGTTCAACGGTGACGTCTCCACCATCGCCGCCCAGGGCACGGTCACCTACACTTACGCGTCGCAGCTGCCCTACGCGAACGTCCCGGCCAGCTGCAGCTTCCGCATCGTCGGCGACGCCACCGGCGCTTCCCTGCTCAGCACCGGGTACTTCTCCGACACCAATTCGTCCGGTCAGACCGTGGCGCCCGAGTCGCAGGTCATCGCCGGGCTGCAGCAGGCGGTGAGCGAGGGCGCCAACGTCGTGTCGGAGTCCTACGGCTACGGCGCCCTGCCCGGCGCCAACGACGACCTGCTCGCCCCGACCAACGACGCGATGGTGCAAGCGGGCGTCGTCGTGGTCGAGAGCGCGGGCGACAGCGGCTCGTCCGGCACGGTCGAGGCCCCCGCCGATGACCCCAACGTCATCGACGTCGGCGGAACCAACGACCTCCGGCTCCTCGCCCAGGCCGACGGCTACACCAAGGGCTGGGAGGACGACAACATGACGACGCTGTCGTCGGGCGGCACCGCCCCCAACGGCGCCGTGGTCGACCTCGTCGCCCCCGGCTACCTCGCCCTCGCCGCCGCCGGGGCGGGCCAGACCCCGCCCCTGCCGACCGAGGCCTTCGGCGGCACCAGCCAGGCGGCCCCGTTCGTCTCCGGCGCCGCGGCCGACGTGATCCAGGCCTACCGTGACACCCACGGCGGCGCCAGCCCGACCCCGGCCCAGGTGAAGCAGGTCCTCACCAGCACCGCCACCGACATCGGGGCTGCCGCCGACCAGCAGGGAGCCGGACTGCTGAACGTCTACGCCGCCGTTGAGGCGGCCCGACAGCTGCCTGGCACCACCGAGGCGCACTCCGCCGCCGCCGAACTGGTGGACAGCCCGAGCCAGCTCGACCTGCAGGGCCCGGGCGGCTCGACCGTGCGCACCTCGGTCACGCTGTACAACGCCTCATCGGCCAGCGAAAGGGTGGCCGGCACCTACCGGTCGCTCGGCAGCGAGCGGCCGCTCGGCCGGTCCGTGACCGAGAACGTCAGCGCCCCGTCGTCCAGCGCCGCGATCCCTCCCCAGGGGGCGACCGCCGCGGCCCCGATCACCTTCACGGTGCCGCCGGGCGTCAGCGTCCTCGACGCCGACATGCGCTGGCCGGACCCGACCAACAGCGATGACAACATCCTGTCGTTCATCCTGACCGACCCGGCCGGGAAGCTCGCCCAGATCTCCTACGACTACGGCGGCGCCAACGGCCCCGACGCCAGCCCGGACATCCAGCACAGCACGGTCGAGCGCCCGATGGCCGGAACCTGGACCGCGCAGATCGTGTGGGCCGACGGCCGCGGCCACGTGCAGGACGCGCCGAACACGCCGGGGACCTACACCGGGACCGTGACCTTCCAGGCCAGCGGCCAGGACTTCACCACCTTCCCGGCGTCGGCGCCGGTCACCGTCGCGGCCCGCAGCTCGGTCAGCGTGCCGCTCTCCGTCGCCCTTCCCCGCTCACCCGGCGACGCCCCCGAGTCCGTCCAGTTCACCGGGCCCGGCGGGCTCGAGAGCTCAGTCCCGGTCGCCCGCCGCACCCTGATCCCGTCGGCCGGAGGCTTCTTCAGCGCCACGCTGACCAGCTCGGTCTCGCGGGGCCCGGGGCAGATCAAGACGTTCTACGTGAACGTGCCGGCCGGGGAGCGCGACCTCGACCTGTCGTTCTACGCGCCCGACCACTCCGCCGACGACCCGGTGTACTTCTACCTGTTCTCGCCCGCCGACCTCGCGCCCGCGGTCACCGAGTCCGGCAACATCGAGGGCACCGCCATCGACACCTCGCCCACGCCTGACAACCCGACCGGTCTCACCTCGCTCATCGCCCCCGATCCGCAGGCGGGACTGTGGGAGATCGACATCATGCAAGGCGCCACGACCGACGGGACCGAGTTCTCTCAGTCCGTCATCGGCGCGCTCGCCTACAACCGGCTCGCGCCGGTGACCGAGACCGGCCTGCCGACGTCCGCGTCGACGACCATCGCCTCCGGTTCCACCGTCCCGGTCACGGTTCGGGTCAGGAACACGACGGACCACGTCGGCTACTTCGAGCTCCAGCCTTCGGGCAACGACATCACGGGAGGCAACACCGTCACACCAGAAGAGCTGGCACCGGGCGCCACCGGAACGCTGACGGCCACGCTGTCGCCCACCGCGACCGCGGGCACCGCGGTGAACGGCACGCTGAGCGTCATCGACTCGACCGACTGGGGAGCCTTCGAGCCTGCGGTCGGGTTCCCGGCGTCCTTCTCCGACTTCCACGATTTCTCCTACGCCTACACAGTCGGCAGCTAGCGCCGGCCACAACCGCGAGGCCCGGACCCCTCAGGGGTCCGGGCCTCGCCCGTGTCTGCCCCGCCGGCGCTCTGCGGCCGCGGCGCTCAGCGGCAGCGCGCCAGCCAGACCGTGTGCCCGTCGCAGCCCGGGTCTTCGGCGATGTGCGCCGCGACATCGAAACCGTTCTGGCCGAGCAGCAGGCGGTACTCGTCCGGACCCAGGCTCGCATGGTAGAGCGGCTCTCCTTCCAGCGTGCCGATCGCTTCCCCGAACGCGGGGCCGCTCGTGAACAACAGCGGCGCGCCCGCCCGGGCATGGTCGCGGAACACGGGGAACATCAGGCGCTGGTCGTCAGGGGCCAGATGGAAGAAGCTGTCCCACGCGATCAGCCCGCCGAACGCGGCGTCCAGGCTGAGCGAGCGCATGTCGGCTACTTCGGCGACCTGGCCGGGGAGATTGGCCCGGAACAGGGCGATCATCTCCGGCGAGCTGTCGATGCCGGTGACGGGGTGGCCCCGCCGGACGAGATAGCCGGCGATGGGCTCGCCCGGTCCGCACCCGATATCAAGCACCGTCGCGCCGGGCTCCAGCAGCCCCGCGAACCGCTCGAGCCACGCGCGTTCCCTCAGTTCGGTGCCGCGGGCGGCGGCCCATGCCCCGGCGTGACGCCGGTAGAGGTCAACGATGCGTTCGGCCGCGGTCATGTCCCTTGGTTATCACAGCGGCCTCTGCGAATTAGATAACAGCAAGAAGCGGAAGCCGAAACACCCCGACGGCAGGCGCTAACGCGCGAAAAGGCGCTTACCGCCGGTCAGGCACCCTCGAAGACAAGGAATCCGCCGATCAGCCTGCGGAGGTCCTCGTCATCCCGGATGACGTCACCATAGCTGCCACTGCGAATGACGCGGGCGGGACGCTCGGCCACGTCGCGGAGGCGGCTCAGCATGGCGGGGGAGACCGCCGCGTGGTCGAGGCTCCGGATTTCGCGCAGCAGGTCCAGGGCGCGCTCGTGGCTGCGCCCTCCGTCGGCACCGACCGCCGTTACGAGATGACCGGCCAGAGTGCTCAGGCTGAGGCCGCCCAGCCCAGCGCGCAGAATTGCCTCCGCGGCAGGCGGGCAGAACATGGGGGCTTCCAGGAACTGGGCCAGCCCCGGAATCAGCGGCTCTGCCGCGAGCCCCAGGTCGCTCGCCGCCTCGAGGACCGCGTATCCGCCGACCGGGCCGCCAAGCCTGCCCGGATCCCGGCGCAAGAGCTCTGTCATGACCGGGAGGACGGCACCTGGGTCCGCAGCGAACCTATACAGCGCCCTGGCCACCTGGGCTCGCGCCTGCTGGTTCTTGCCGCTGGCGGCAAGGGCCTGTTCGAGGGCGGGAACGAGCCATTCAGGTGGGTTTTCGATGCTCCTGGCGGCCCTGGCCGCGCGGTCGTGATCGCGTTGCCTGCCGAGCCCTTCCCTGATCGCCTCGAGGAGAGGACCGGCATCCCCGGTCAGATCTCGCAGCACGCTAGCGGCATGGATCCGGTGCGGGAACGCTTCCGGCTCCGTCGGGGCCGCTGCCACGCGAAGAGGCTCGATCGCCTCCGGCACCGGCCCGACGATGGCGGCCAGCGCCTTGGCCGCGTCGACTGTCATGCCAGGCAGGAGGGTGATGATCTGGGGGACGGCCGGGACAGCGGCCGGTCCCCACGATGCCAGCAGGTTGAGGATGCGGCTGAGGGCGTTGCGCCGCACATGGACTGGCCGGCCGGGCAGGAGGCCTCCGGCGTCGCAGTCGCCCGTGCTGAGAACGTCGCCGATTGCGTCGAGCAGGCCGGGGTCGAATCCCAGCGTCGCCCTGCGGTCCGACGGCGTCAAGAACCAGTGGCTGGCGAGCAGCTCCGCACGGTGCGGCAGGTCGCGGGCGAGCAGTCCGGCCGCTCGCGAGTCCCCGAGATCAAAGAGGCAGGCCAGGGCGTCGTTGGCAGCTAGGTCCTGATCACGGGTGTCGGCGGCGGTGAACAGCACGTCAGCGAGCGCGTCGCACGGTCCGGAGGCGGCCAGGAGCGCGAGGTCAAGGCGGCGCAGTAGGCGGAGCGCGTTCCTCCGAGACGCCTTATCGGCGATGACGGGGACCAGCGCGGCGGCGATCTCTGGGACTGGAACCCGGTAGTCGGTCGCTAGCTGGTCCATGGTCCAGGCGACGTCGCCCCGGGCCTGGGAACGGGTGGCCGCGTTAATGCATTCGGTAGCGAACTCGAGGGCGACATCGAGATCGCCGCGGCGAGCCAGTCCAATGAGCAGGCCAGGCAGCGATCCGCTGTGCTCCCCAGGCCACCAGTCGGCCGCTAGGTCGAGACCATCGGCGAGCCACGCAGCGGCGGCGTCTTTTACTTCGGTTGTCCACGGCAGGCCCGCGGCCACGCACGCCAACGCGGCGGCGAAGCGCTCGCCAGGGGTGCCAGTGGGCAGCGCGCGTTCGGCGATACCGCCTGCCCGCATCGGATCGAGGACCGACATTGCCGTCAGCATCGTGGCGCGTATCGAAGGAACCACTTCGACATCCCGCTGCCGGGCAAGCGCCGGGAACGCTTCCTCCGCCGGCCCGGACTGGGCCAGCGCCCAGGCGACCGCCATCCGGGCTTTGCCGTCAGGTGACCGGAGCATCGGAGCGAGCAGGCCCGACTGTGCGGCGACCGCCGCCCGGGCACTGCCAGGCACCCTGAGGTGAGTATCGTCCGTGCTCTGGGCTATGAAGCCCAGCAGGTAGGCGAGATCGGCCGATTCCAGGTCGGCCGCCGCCATTCGGGCGAGAAACGGCACGGCAGGCGCCGTCGCCTCGCGGGCAACTATGCCACGGCGGTCCGACAATGCCGGGGTTCAGTCACTGCGGTTGGTGCTAGCTTGCTGCCGTGCAGCTTCGGGAACCTGAACCAGGCCGCCCTCGTGCGTGACGCGGGGGAGGGGGTCGCGGCCGACGGGACGATCATGACGGGCGTGGGTCGCTCTCTGGTGCCGGAGCGTTTCGAGCCGGCGCTGAGCACGGCCGTGGCCGCGATCGCGGAGGCCGCCTCCGATGCTCCGTCGGTCTACGTCTACGGATCGGTGGCCACTGGCCGGGCGCGGCATGCGCAGTCAGACGTCGACCTGCTGACCGTGGGGCTGCCTGCGGGGCGCGCGGCGGAACTCGGCCGGGAGCTTTCCAAGCAGTTCAATGGCTTGTGCCGTGGGATTGAGATCGCTGCCATGATGTCGGGTGACCTGGCCGGGGAGACCGACGAGGCGTATGGCAACCGGGTCTTTCTGCGGCACTATTGCGTTCATCTGGCCGGCCAGGACCATGCTCGTGGCCTGGCTCGGTTCCCTGCTGACGCCAGGGCGGCACGCGGCTTCAACGGCGACATCGCCCTGCACGCCGCCCGCTGGCGGGATGCGCTCGCCGCGGGGGATGAGGTCCAGCAACTGGGACGACGACTGGCCAGAAAGTCGCTGCTGGCGGTGGCTGGACTGGTCAGCGTTCACGATGCGACCTGGACGACCGACCGGGCGCTCGCCGCCGACCGCTGGGCCGACATCGATCCCGAGCTCCGAGCCGCCCTGCCGGAGCTTCTGGCCTGGACCGACGGGCAGGCGCTGCCCGACCGTCACGACGTGCGGCGAATGCTGGACGTCGCGACGGCGCGCATCGTCGCCGCCTTCGCCGAGACGATCGGCCTGTGGCCCCTGGCCGACAAGTCGATCACCCGGAATGAAGATGCGCTGTATACCCCCAAAGAGTTAGCCAGCCTAACCCTGATGATGTCGCCGGCCAAGGCGTTCGCCGCCGGTCACGTCAACCACGTCGAGTTGATCAGCGACGCCGGGCGCGACGAGTTCAACGGCGGCGTCTACAGCAATACCCCCGGGCTGCCCGTGATCGTCGCGGACACCGCCGCCCAGCACAAGCAAGCGGGTGCACGAGCAGTTCGGCCGGCCAGTGCCGACGGTGGAACGACTCGACCCGCTGAGCCAATACCAGTCGCCCTACGACGCGTACCGGACGATCACTCACGCCGACAGCCCGGCCGGTGAAGACCTGACGCTGCCCCTCGGCGCCCCGCATCGCAGCGCAGCACAACTGCGGCTTCTGGAATGAGGCGGAGGCTCGTGCCTAGGCTAACAGCGCGATCAATATCGTGAAGGCGGTGCCGCCCGGGTTGATCGTCACCTGCCGGCCAGCGGCCGAGCCGCTGGCGGTGACCGTCACGGTAGCGGTCGCGCCCGCGCTTATCGTTCCGCCGGAGGGGCTGAGCTGCACCGTGCCGGACCCGCTGGACACGGTGCTTGACCAGGTCACAGGGCCACCCTGCGCGGTCAGGGAGATCGTGGTGCCGCCCGGCGGCACCCACAGCGCGCCGCCCGACGGTGAGACGGAAAGAGTACCCGGGGTGGCCTTGACGGTCGGCGTCGCTGTGGATGCCGGAGTCGGATTGGTCGTCGCGGACGGGGGAGCAGCCGGTGCAGTCGCGTGATTGGCCGCAGTGGGCGTGCTCGGTGGTGCGGTGATGGCGGCGTCGGTGGTCTTCGCCGTCGCCTTGGCGGCGGTAGGGGTCGCCGAGTTTGTCGGCGAGGTCCCCCGTGGGGCCCCGAACGGCGCTGCGGCCGAGGCCCCGGTCGGCGGCACGGAATCTGCCAGGTGTCCTGCGGCCTGCCTTCCGTGCCCGGAGCTGTCGATCAGCACGACGGCGACGGTGCCGATGACGGCGGCGGCCACGAGGCCCGCCGCCACGACGGCCCGCCCCCTGCGGCGGGCCGGGCCGCCCCCGTCGCCGCGCGCTGGTTCCTCCGGCGGCTCGGGCGCAGGCTTGGGGAAGCCCTGAGAGTCGAATATCCCGGCCTGGCTGAGCACAGCGCCCCGGTGCGCAATCGCTTCCGGTTCCTGCCCGGCCGCCAGCGCCAGGGTCTGCGCCCTCAGGGTGTGGGGCGCGCCGACGGCGGTCCGAAGGCTGTCTGCCGCCGCGGCGGTCAGCGCCTCGTCGGGCGACTGGCCGAGCAGCCGCCCCGGATGCAGCTCTAGGTCGCGCCGGGTGGAGCAGGTGGCGCAGCGCCCGATGTGCCGGTGCAGCTGCTCGCGCAGGGTGACGGTGAGCTGGCCGTCCCAGCCAGCCAGCATCCCGCTCAGCAAGCGGCAGTCGCGTCGCCCGGTGCGGGCAACGACGACCGCCGCCAGAGAGGCCCCGAGGTGCTCGCGGGCACGGGAGGCCAGCGTGTTCGCCCGGGTGCGGGAGACGCCAACGACCGACGCGATCTCGGCCACCGCGAGGCCCTGCCGCAGCTCGAGCTCGATGACCCCGCGCTCGCCCGGTGTCAGGCCCGTGGTCGCGTCATCGAGCAGACCGCGCAGCCTGGCACGCTCGGCTTCCTCGGGCACCTTGGGAGCGCCGGCCATCACGAACTCCACCTGCACCTGGGCTGATGCGAACGTGGGTCGCCCAGGCCGCGCGATCCGCTGGCACTCGCTGCGTGCCACAGCGTACAGCCAGACCCTGAGCCGGTCCGGTTCTCGCAGGTCTGCCAGCCTGGTGGCAGCGATGACGAACGTGTCCTGCACCGCGTCGGCTGCCTCAGTCGGCTCACCGAGCGACGCGAGGCAGTACTTATAGAGCGGATCCGCGTACCTGTCGTACGCCTCAGTGAGCCCGCCGCCTGAACAGTCATCCGCGATGGATGCGACAACCTCGCTGTCGTGCATAGGGAAACACCGTAGCGATGTTTGCTGACAATGTTGGACAAGACATGTCATTTGTAGCCATTACGGTCCCGGGAGTTGGCTGGACCACGGCAGACAATGTCCCATCTCATGCCAACCATTCGTCACCGACAGTGTCCGCTCCGGGGAGTAGAGTTATCGCCTCGGAGATATGCGCAGTGTCGGACGGCTCGGCCGCGACGGGGTGGGACCCGGGAGCACATCAGGACGCGGGCTCGTCCGAATGGCGGGCGAGGGGAGCGCGGCGTCATGGGTGAGGCGGCGGACGCGGATGCCGAGGTGCGCATTCCGCGCTCGGCCCTCGGCTCTGTTCAGCGGGCACTGGCCTCTGTGCACGCAGCCGTCGGGTTGCGCGCGACGCTTCAGGCGATCGCGGAGGGCGTGACGAGTTCGACGCCGTACACGAACGTCACGGTGACCACGGCCCGGGAGCCGGACGCGGTGGACCTGCACGTCGAGGCGGTGGTCGGCCCGCCCGAGGCAGTGGCGCTGCTGCTGGGCACCACGTGCCCGCGTGCCGCGATGGCCGAGCACCTGACTGGGGGAGAGGCGTGGGGTGCGCTGCGCTTCTGGTCCCATTTCGGCGAGACCGATGGCGTCATCATGTTCGTTCCCGACTATGAGCCGCTGGATGTCCCGGATGCCTGGCGGCCCGAGTACGAGCTGATGGCCCCGCTCTACGGGCCGGGCGGCGAGCTGATCGGGACGATGAGCCTGGACCGTCCGCGGGACGGGCGCATCCCACCGCCGTGGGCCAACGAGTTCCTCGAGCTGTTCGCCGAGCAGGCGGTGATCGCGATCCTGAACGCCCGACGGCACGAGCAGGCGCTGCGGGCGATGCACACGCTGGAGCAGGAGAGGGCCGCTCTGCACGCCGCGGTCGCCGAGCAGTCTGCCCGCGAGACCCACCTGCGCCACCAGACTCGCCGAGATGCGCTGACCGGCCTCGCCAACCGGGTGCTGCTCCAGGAGCGGCTCGAGGAGCTGCTGACCGAGCAGATCCCGCTATCGGTCGTCTTCTGCGATCTCGACCAGTTCAAGCGGATCAACGACACGCACGGCCACGCCGTCGGTGACGAGGTGCTGCGGGTCATGGGGGCGCGACTGGCCCGGCGCCTCGCAGCAGCGGACGTCGTCGCCCGGATCGGCGGAGACGAGTTCGTGGTGGTTGCGGCCGGGGTCCAGCAGCACGACGCACCGGGGCTGCTGCGGCGGATCGAGGACGCGTTCACGAGCGATCCGGTACGCGCCGGAGACCTGCGCCTGGACGTGTCGTGCTCGCTGGGCCTGGTGAGCGAGCCCGGTGGTGCAGGTGTTGGGCCCGGTTCGGCGGCTGAGCGCGCCAAGGAGCTGCTGAGCAACGCGGACAGGGAGATGTACGCGCACAAGCGCTCCCGGGTCGGCGTGCAGCGGCTGCTGCAGCTGGCGGAGAGCCAGCCGGGCTCCCGGCGTCCGGATACCGATCAGCGCTGATGCCGCAGCTGTCCCTACTCGGCTCTCGGCCCTGGGGCTTAACCGCACCCGCACGCCGCGGACCACGACAGCGGCCGGATGAGCTAGGGCGCCAGGATCCTGTAGCGGGTCGGCGTCGTAGGTCACGATGTCGCCCCCCGGGTGGATGCCGAGGAAGTCCCGGGCCAGCGAGCCCGCTGCGGTGATCGCCTGCGCGGCAGTGAGTCCGTGAGCGGCCAGGAGCGCGATCTCGTCCGCGATAGTGCCAACAACATCGGTGCCGGC
>Ga0302325_10023248_pt1 | contig 12930 bp, 14 predicted proteins | sample Palsa_T0_2_FD_201948 | JGI IMG/M metagenome (GOLD analysis project Ga0302325, IMG submission 201948) | Peat permafrost microbial communities from Stordalen Mire near Abisko, Sweden - Palsa_T0_2 | ecosystem: Environmental > Terrestrial > Soil > Palsa > Peat permafrost | place: Sweden: Abisko... | reverse complement strand
CAGCAAGCCACCTTCGAAATGCGGGTCAGCCGCAAGGGACAGGTTACTTTGCCGAAGGATATCCGCGAGCGGCTCCGCATCCGCAATGGAGGCAACATCAAATTCGTCGTGAAAGGAGATCAGGTCGAGATGCAACCTGCGCAGCTCAGCGTCACGCGTCTCGCAGGGGTCCTGGGCAAACCGCGCAGGCATGTCAGCCTGAAGCAAATGGATGAGGCCATCGTCAAAGGGGCGGCCGGAAGATTTCGGCGAACATCGAGATGATCGGCCTGGACACGAATATTCTCGTCCGGCTCCTTGTGGAAGACGACCCGAAACAGACCCGGTTGGCCGCACAGTTTATCGGCGAGCATTGTTCGCCGATGGCTCCCGGTTTCATCGATCGTATCGCGCTTTGCGAGACGGTGTGGGTGCTTACGAGCGCCTATGATTACAGTCGCGCCGCAGTGGCCAGCGTCGTGCGGCAGCTGATCGCGAGCGCCGATATCTTGCTTGAGGACGGTAAACTCGTCGAATCGGCATTATCGGTATTCGAGCGGGGCAGCGCCGACCTGTCGGACGCACTCATGGCGCAGGTGAATCGCGCGAAGGGGTGCACGGCAACGGCGACCTTCGACCGCAAGGCGGCGCGGCTGGACGGCTTTACGCTGGTTTCGTGACTTGACGCGGCTGCTATAATGCTGGGAACGCCAAACGCCCGAAGGATGCATGATGCCCAATCATATCGACGTTGCGTTGCCGAAGGGCGGCAAGATCACCATCGGCAACGACTTGCCGCTGACATTCATGATCGGCCCCAACACCCTGGAATCGCGGTCGCATGCGATGGAGATGAGCGCGGCGCTCAAGGAAATTGCCGACAAATTCAAGATCGACCTGATCTACAAGACCTCGTTCGACAAGGCGAACCGCTCGTCCGTGAAATCCGAGCGCGGCATCGGTCTCGATGCGGCGTTGCCGATCTTCGCCGAAATTCGCGAAAAGACTGGGCTGCCGGTAATCACCGACGTGCATGAACGCGAGCAATGCGCACGCGTCGCTGAGGCCGTCGATATTCTGCAGATTCCCGCATTCCTCTGCCGCCAGACCGATCTGCTATTGGCTGCGGGAAGAACCGGTCGCCCGATCAATGTGAAGAAAGGCCAATTCCTCGCGCCGTGGGATATGAAAAATATCGTCAGCAAGATCGCTTCGACCGGTAACGACAAGATCATGCTGTGCGAGCGCGGCGTGAGCTTCGGTTACAACACGCTGGTCACCGACATGCGCGCGTTTCCGATCATGGCAGAGACCGGTTGTCCGGTTGTGTTCGACGCGACCCATTCGGTGCAGCAGCCGGGTGGGCAGGGCGACCGCGCAGGCGGTCAACGCGAATTCGTACCCGTGCTTGCGCGCGCGGCCGTAGCCGTCGGCCTTGCTGCGATCTTCATCGAAACGCATCCCGACCCCGACCACGCGCCCTGCGACGGCCCGAGCATGACGCCACTCAAAGACCTGCCGGCCCTTCTCGGCGATCTGGTCGAGATCGACCGGATCGCCAAGAGGCGTTTCAGTTAGGCCGACGCTGTGCCGCCCGCGGAAACTGCCATCCACGTCATCACGATTCCGATGATGGCCAGAACGATCAGCAGCACTTGCGCGATCCCGCTGATCAGGAAGCCCGTGCTGCGCTTGGCCGGATCGGCGATGTAGCCTTGTGCATAGAGAATTCGTCCGAGGATCCACACCAGGCCCAATGCGGCCGGAAGCCATGGCAGAGGCAGCCACGTAATCGCTTCGATATAGGCGGTGGCGATCCACAGAGCCGGCAGCAGGATCGGCATGGATTCCAGCGTATTCAACTGCACGCGATAGCCGCGTTCGAATTCGGGATGCCCGACAACCGAGGGCGCGATGATGTTGTGCTTGCCGCGTAAACCGCCCACGCGGAAGATGAGATAAATGCAGAACAGCCCGATCAGGATCGTGACGAGTGCAGTCAGCATGACGGGTGTCGAAGACATATTGAGCATTGCGTTTCCCCCTTGGGATTGGCGCGCGAATCGAACCGGCGCTTCGGAGCAACTCTAACGCATCGCGGCGGAAAACGAATCGGCCGCTGCGGTATTCCTCCGCAGCGGCCGACAATCGTCGACTGGTGTTCGATTACTGGCCGCCCGGTCCGGGACCATCCTGTCCCGGCGGAGGACCTTGATAGGGACCTTGCGGTCCGCCCTGTCCTGGCGGCGGCCCTTGATATTGTCCCTGGTAGCCGCCCTGGCCCGGCGGCGGGCCGTACGGGCCTGGGCCTTGCGGCGGCCCATATTGACCCTGACCGCCCATTCCGCCGCGGCGTTCGGCAAGCCTTTGCTCGAACTTCTGCTGTTGAGCCGGCGGCAGGGCATTCCATTCGGCCTGCAGCCGGTCGCGCAATGCCGCCTTGTCGGGCGGACTCATTGCTTCAAATTGCGACTTGAGCTGTTCGCGAAAACCACGGCGCTGGTCGGGCGTCATGGACGAGATCTGCGCCTGGTTTTCTTTCAGCCACATGATCCTCTGCTCGGGCGACAGAAACCCACGCCTGTGCATGGGGCCGGCAGATTGGCCCTGGTCCGGCGGGGGCGGTCCGTATTCACCAGGCGGCGGACCGTATTGACCCTGATCCGGCGGCGGGGGGCCATATTGGCCCTGGTTCGGAGGCGGGGGTGCATTCTGGGCGACCGCAACGCTTGCGGTACCCAGCAGCAGGCCGGCACTCAGACCGGCCAGCAGGAAACGTGACAAACTCATACGAATACTCCTTGATCGCCCGCCCAGCGGCAGGTGCAATGCTCGGACCCCTCCGGATGAAACGCGCGAGCAAGGACAATCCGTCGTCGCTTGCCGGTCGCCGCGTCATCTCCTAGAAGGCCAGCGCAATCCGACTTTTCTGTGTCGAGGACATTAAATGACAGCAATCGTCGACGTGACCGCCCGCGAAATCCTGGACAGCCGCGGAAATCCGACCGTGGAAGTGGACGTCCGTCTTGAAGATGGCTCGTTCGGCCGTGCCGCCGTGCCGTCCGGCGCCTCGACGGGTGTGCATGAAGCGGTCGAGCTCCGCGACGGCGACAAACGCTATGGCGGCAAGGGTGTCGAAAAGGCCGTTGCCGCCGTCAACACCGAGATTTTCGACACGATCTGCGGGCTCGAGGCGGAGGACCAGGTTCGTATCGACCGCATGATGTGCGAGCTGGACGGAACGCCCAACAAGAGCCGGTTGGGCGCGAACGCGATACTCGGCGTGTCTCTCGCGCTCGCGAAAGCTGCCGCGGACGCTTCGGGACTCCCGCTCTATCGTTATGTCGGTGGTGCGTCGGCGCGCATTCTGCCGGTGCCGCAAATGAATATCGTCAATGGCGGCGTGCATGCCGACAATCCCATCGATTTTCAGGAATTCATGATCATGCCGGTCGGCGGCGAGACCTTCTGCGACGGTTTGCGCATGGGCGCGGAGGTCTATCACACACTCAAGAAGGCTTTGAAGGATGCCGGCCACAACACCAATGTCGGCGACGAGGGCGGCTTTGCACCCGCGCTGAAGAGTGCGGACGAAGCGCTGGGCTTCATCATGCGCGCCATCGAGAAGGCGGGATACAAGCCCGGCGACGACATTGTTCTCGCGCTCGATCCCGCTTCAAGCGAATTCTTCAAGAACGGCCGCTATGTGCTTGAAGGCGAAGGCAAGACTCTCGATCCCGCTGGCATGGTGAAGGTCTATGAGGAGCTGTGCAGCCGCTATCCGATTGTCTCCATCGAAGACGGCATGGCGGAAGACGATTGGGATGGCTGGGCCGGGATCACTGCCGCGCTCGGCAAGACCGTGCAGCTGGTGGGCGACGACATTTTCGTCACCAATGTCGCGCGCCTGAGCCAGGGCATCGCCAAGGGCTTGGCGAATGCCATTCTGATAAAGGTCAATCAGATTGGGACCTTGAGCGAGACTCTTGAGACCGTGAATATGGCGCATCGCGCGGCCTATCGCGCCGTGATGTCCCATCGCTCCGGTGAAACGGAAGACTCGACCATCGCCGATCTCGCGGTCGCCACCAATTGCGGCCAGATCAAAGCCGGCTCGCTCGCCCGCTCCGACCGCTTGGCCAAATACAATCAGTTGCTGCGCATCGAGGAGCAGCTGGGAAATCAGGCGGTTTATGCGGGCAAAAGCGTGCTGCGGGGCCAGTGAAACGGCGTGAAACCGTCAGCGAGCCGTGATAGACTCGGCAAATGACCAAGGAACAAATCGAAAGCGTCCTCGATCGCGTCCGCTCCTGGCCAAAAGAGCGCCAGGACGAAGCTGTCGAAATATTGCTTTACCTTGAGACGAAGGACGAACCCTATATTCTGTCCGACGAGGAGAGGGCTGCGGTGCGCCGTGGTTTGACGGATGCCGACGCCGGTAACTTCGCCTCTGATGAGCAGGTCAAAGAGCTCTTTGGCCGATATCGGAAGTGATTGTTCGCTATACCGCGGAGGCCTACGCCGATCTGGCCGCGATCCTGGCTTATTTCAACAACGAGAATCCGCGCGCAGCAATCGCCGTTCTTGATCGGTTGGACGAAGTCACAGATCGGCTCGCGCAATTTCCCAAGAGCGGCCATGTCGTCGACGATGCCGGCGTGCGCATGGTTCCGTTGGTTCGTTTTCCCTATCTCGTGTTCTATCGGATTGAGAACAACGGGAGCGAGCTGAGCATTCTCAGCATCCGCCATGCCGCGCGGCGGCATCCGGGATTTCAGGAATCTTCCGAACAATTCGCCCGTTAATACAATTCTTCTTGACCTGCCGAATCGGTTTATGATTCGGTCGCTTTCATGCGAATCAGACATAGCGTGACACGGTTCTTTGGCATTCTTGTGATCCCGGCGATCGCGGCCGCCTTTGTCAGCTATTTCGGCTATTACACGATCTTTGGCGGGCGTGGATTGCTGGCACTGTCTGACGTGCAAGCACGGCTTGCCGTCAAGCAGCAGGAGCTCGCCTCCGTCCATGGCGACCGCGCGCGGCTGGAACGCCGCATCAGCCTGCTGCAGCCCGGCCATGTCGACCCTGACCTCGTCGAGGAAATCGCCCGCGGGCAGCTCCTCGGCAGTGCCCCCGGCCAGGTGGCCGTCCCGCGCGACAAACAGTAAGGCCGAAAACCCCGTTCCGGCTTGCCAAAATCCCGGCCGCTTGCCACAACCGCCCGCGCTCCGTGCGGTTACGGGAGGATTATCGGGAATGGCCGAAGCAAAGGCAGCCCAATCGAACAAAGCCGGCAAGATCAGCCAAGAGGAAACTGCGCTTCAGAAGAAATTCTATTCCGACATGCTGCTGATCCGCCGCTTCGAGGAGAAGGCGGGGCAGCTTTACGGCATGGGTCTGATCGGCGGCTTCTGCCACCTTTATATAGGTCAGGAAGCGGTGGTCGTCGGCCTGCAAGCCGCGCTGAAGCCGGGCGACGACGTCATTACCGCCTATCGCGATCACGGCCATATGCTGGCGACCGGTATGGACCCCAAAGGCGTGATGGCCGAGCTGACCGGGCGCGCCACCGGCTATTCCAAGGGCAAGGGCGGCTCGATGCACATGTTCAGCCGCGAGAAGCATTTCTATGGCGGGCACGGCATTGTGGGCGCGCAGGTTCCCATCGGCACCGGGCTCGCCTTCAGCCAGAAATACCGCAAGACGGGCGGCGTCACGCTCACCTATTTCGGTGACGGCGCGGCCAACCAGGGCCAGGTCTACGAATCCTTCAACATGGCGGAACTCTGGAAGCTGCCGGTCGTCTATGTGATCGAGAACAATCAATACGCGATGGGCACGAGTGTCGAACGCTCGAGCGCGCAAGCGCAATTCTCGAAGCGCGGCGCGTCGTTCAATATTCCGGGCGAGGAAGTCGACGGCATGGATGTAGAAGCGGTGCACGCGGCGGGCGAAAAGGCCGTTGCATGGTGCCGCGCCGGCAAGGGCCCCATCATTCTCGAGATGAAGACCTATCGCTATCGCGGCCATTCGATGTCCGACCCCGCCAAATATCGCACGCGTGAGGAAGTTCAGGCCGTGCGCGAGAAGCGCGATCCGATCGAACATTTCGGGCAAAAACTGAGCGAGCGTGGCATCGCGACGGAAGACGATCTCAAGGCGATGGACAAGGACACGCGCGCTATCGTGAACATGGCGGCGGAATTCGCGACCGAAAGTCCGGAGCCCGCGCCGGAAGAACTCTACACGGATGTGTTGGCCTGATCATGTCCAGCGAGATTCTCATGCCCGCGTTGTCGCCCACCATGGAGGAGGGCAAGCTGGCCAAATGGCTGGTGAAGGAAGGCGATGCCGTGAAATCCGGCGACATTCTTGCCGAGATCGAGACCGACAAGGCGACGATGGAGTTCGAAGCCGTTGACGAGGGCAAGATCGGGAAAATCCTGGTGCCGGAAGGCACCGAAGGCGTGAAGGTCAATCAGGCGATCGCAACCTTGCTGCAGGATGGCGAGGCGGCGCCGGAGGCGAAAGCCAAACCCGAACCGAAACCCGAGCCTGCTGCGAAACCTGCGTCAGTCGCGAAGGCCGTGTCGAGTGAGACGGAGGCGCCCCGCCCCGACGCGCCGAAGGGCGCGTCGACCCTCCCTCAGGGGGACGGTGGAAAAGCGCTGCTGGAGCCCGATGTCCCCGCCGGCACGACGCTCGTCAACATGACGGTGCGCGAAGCCTTGCGCGATGCGATGGCCGAAGAGATGCGGCGCGATCCGACCGTATTCCTGATGGGTGAGGAAGTCGCGCAATATCAGGGCGCCTATAAGGTGAGCCAGGGCCTGCTCGAAGAGTTCGGCGCCGACCGCGTGATCGACACGCCCATCACCGAGCATGGCTTTACCGGGCTGGGCGTCGGCGCGGCATTCGGTGGGCTGAAGCCCATCGTCGAATTCATGACCATGAATTTCGCCATGCAGGCGATCGACCAGATCGTCAATTCCGCCGCGAAGACGCGCTACATGTCCGGTGGGCAAATGAGTTGCCCCATCGTGTTCCGCGGGCCCAACGGACCGGCCGCGCGGGTTGCGGCCCAGCACAGCCAGGATTACAGCTCCTGGTATGCCCATATTCCCGGCGTGAAGGTGATTGCACCCTATTTCGCGGCCGATGCGAAGGGTCTGCTCAAATCCGCGATTCGCGATCCCAATCCCGTCATCTTCCTCGAAAACGAAATCGCCTATGGCCGCACGTTTCCCGTGCCGAAGCTCGACGATTATATCGTGCCCATCGGCAAGGCACGCGTGATCAAGCAGGGCGCGCATGTGACCCTGGTCGCGTATTCGATCTGTATTGGGCTCATTCTTGAGGCATCCGAAAAACTCGCCGCCGAAGGCATCGACGCGGAGTTGATCGATCTGCGCACTTTGCGCCCACTCGATATCGCGACAGTGATCGAATCCGTCAAGAAGACCAATCGCATCGTGACGGTGGAGCAGGGCTGGCCGGTCTGTTCGATCGGTTCCGAAATCGCCTCGCAGGTGGTGGAGCAGGCGTTCGATTATCTCGACGCGCCGCCGACGAAAGTGACAGGCAAGGACGTGCCGATGCCCTACGCCGCCAATCTCGAAAAGCTCGCGCTGCCCCACGTGGAAGACGTGATCGCAGCAGCGAAGTCCGTTTGCTATCGGGAGTAGGGCCGATGGCGAAACCGAAAATGGTCAAGAAAACCGGCGGCTGCCATTGCAAGGCGGTGCGCTATGAGGTGCAGGTACCGGACGAGGTCGAACTCGTCGCCTGCAATTGCTCGCTGTGCTGCATGACGGGATATCTGCATCTGATCGTGCCGAAATCGCGCTTCAAGCTGCTCAAAGGCAAGTCGAAGCTCACAACCTATGTCTTCAACACCGAGACCGCGAAGCATTATTTCTGCTCGGTGTGCGGGATCAAATCGTTTTACGTGCCACGCTCGCATCCCGACGGCTTCAGCATCAATTTCCGCTGCCTCGACGACCAGGAATTCCATTCCGTGCTGACGGTCGATTTCGATGGACGGAATTGGGAGCAGCATTCCGACGAACTGGCCCCGCTGGAAGGCGGCAATATCTGATGGCCACGCAAATCCTCATGCCCGCGCTGTCGCCCACCATGGAGGAGGGCAAGCTCGCCAAATGGCTGGTGAAGGAAGGCGACGAAGTTCGCTCGGGCGATATCCTGGCCGAGATCGAGACCGACAAGGCGACGATGGAGTTCGAGGCCGTCGACGAGGGCAAGATCGGGAAAATTCTCGTGCCTGAAGGCACGGAAGGTGTGAAGGTCAACCAGCCGATTGCCGAGTTGCTGGGTGAGGGCGAGAAGCCGGACGCGGCAGACATTCCGACTGCAATGGCGTCGATCAAAGACGCGATCGCGGCCGAAACCAAAGCGGCACCCGTGCCGAAGCTAAAGCCGGAAGCACCCGCGGCGCAAGCGGCTCCGGCGAATGCGCAGGAACCGACGACCGCTCCCACGAGCGCGCGTGCGGCGCCCAGACCAATTGCTCCGTCCACGGAACATTCCGACGATCGTGTTTTTGCGTCGCCATTGGCGAAACGGTTGGCAGCACAGGCAGGGCTCGATCTCGCGGCGCTGCAGGGAACCGGGCCGCGCGGCCGCATTGTGAAAGCCGATGTCGAGGCGGCGGCGAAGTCAGGCGCTGCGAAGGCTTCAGCGAAACCCGCGGCGCAACCGTCTGCCGCGCCAGGTGCACCCGCGACGGCGAGCGCCATTCCCGGTATCGCGCCGTTGCCGGATGCAAAACTGTTCTACAAGCCTGACGATTATGTGGAAGTGCCGCATGATTCCATGCGCAAGGCGATTGCGCGGCGGCTGACCTCGGCCAAGATGCTCATTCCGCATTTCTATTTGACGATCGATTGCCGGATCGACGAGTTGATGGCGATGCGCGCCCGGCTCAACGAGCGCGCGCCGAAAGGCGAGGGCGGGTTCAAGCTTTCGGTCAATGATTTCGTCGTCAAGTCCTGCGCGCTGGCGCTACTGCGCGTACCCGAGGTCAACGCGAGCTGGACGGAGAATGCGATCCTGCGCCACAAGCATGCCGATATCGGCGTGGCCGTCGCGCTCGATTTCGGGCTGATTACACCGATTGTGTTCGGCGCCGAAGGCAAGGGGCTCGCGATTATCTCCAACGAAGTGAAATCACTCGCCGAGCGCGCACGTGCCAAGAAACTCAAGCCGCAGGAATTCGAAGGCGGCAGCTTCGCGATTTCCAATCTCGGCATGTTCGGGATCAAGGATTTCACGGCGGTGATCAATCCTCCCCATGCGGCCATCCTCGCGGTCGGCGCGGGCGAGGCGCGGGCCATCGTGCGCGACGGCAAGATCGAAGCCGCGACCATGATGACCGTGACGCTCTCCTGCGATCACCGGGTGATCGACGGCGCCACAGGCGCGCGCTTCCTGCAGGCCTTCAAGACCTTCATCGAAGACCCGGCGGCAATGCTGCTATAAGGCAGGCAGCGGGGGCTCGACGATGTCTAACGCCAAAAGCGCGGTTGCAAAACTGGATGGCGCGTCCGCCATCGAAAAGGCGGCGTCGGTTCTGGCCGAGCACGGCCACGAAACGGCCACCTGTCACAATTGCACACTGCCGACCATCGGTCCCTTTTGTGCCGTCTGCGGCCAGGAACGCGATACCCATCGCCGCTCGGTCTACAATCTCATCCGCGACCTGATCGAGGATATCATCAGCTTCGACAGCCGCATTCTGCGCACGGCGCAGGCATTGCTGTTCGAGCCGGGCGAAATTCCGAAGGCCTTCCGCGAAGGCCGGACAGTCCGCTACATGCCGGCGCTGAGGCTCTATTTCTTCGTCTCGCTGGCGTTTTTCCTGATCCTGAGCATGACCGGCATCGCGCTGGTGCAGGTCGAAGTTACGGCAACGCCGATGAAAATCGTCCGCGACGCACAGGGGCGTTATTTCACGCCGAATGCGGCGTACGACCCCGACGATCGTGACTCGCATATGTTCAAGCCCATGATCGAAATTGACAAGGAACGGGCAACGCGACCGGGCGGGCTGTTCAATTTCTCGACGTCATTCCACTTTTTCTCGCGGATCGGAGCTTACCGCTCGACGCTGACCAGCGCGCAGAAGGCGCAACTCGTGGAGGACCGTAGCTTCCATGTCGTGGTGCGCCCACTGGCGGGCGCCAAGAAGGCCGACATTGACAGGGCCAAGAGGATGAGCGGCGAAATCGAGAAGGGCATCTTCGGCGGATTGGGCCGTATTGCCACGGACCCGGCCGCACTCAATGGTCCGATGACGACCTGGATTCCGCGCATCCTGTTCCTGTTGCTGCCGCTCTATGCGCTCGTGCTTGCGGCGTTCTATTGGCGACAACGGAAGAAATTCTACCTCGTCGATCATCTGATATTCTCTCTGAGCGTGCACACGTTCTTGTTCGTGGCTCTGATCGTGGATGTTGGACTGGCGCAGCTCATATCCAACGATATCGTCGCGTGGCTGTCCTTGATCGCGCTCGGAGTCTACATTTTCATAGCGATGAAGCGCTTCTACGAACAGGGCTGGGTCTGGACGACGATCAAGTTCGCCGCCGTATCGTTCATCTATTCGACATTCTTCCTCGCTCCGGCATTGGCCGCGGCCATCTCGCTCAGTTTCTTCGGAGGTTCGTTTGGCTGACTCATTCGACGTCATCGTGATCGGTAGCGGGCCTGCAGGTTATGTGTGCGCGATCCGCGCCGCGCAGCTGGGCCTCAAGACGGCTATCGTCGAGCGCGACAAGCTGGGCGGCATCTGCCTCAATTGGGGCTGCATTCCGACGAAGGCGTTGCTGCGCTCTTCCGAAATCTGGCACTTGATGCACCGCCTGAACGAATTCGGCTTTTCGGCGGACAATTTGCGTTTCGACATCGCCAAGATCGTCGAGCGGTCGCGCAAGGTTTCGGCACAGCTGTCGAACGGCGTGGCGTTCCTGATGAAGAAGCACAAGATCGTGGTTATATCCGGCGAGGCGAAGCTCGCGGGCGGCGGCAGGATCGCCGTCGCGAAAGACGGCAAGACGACCGACTACACCGCGGAGAACATCGTGCTCGCCACCGGCGCGCGAGCCCGCACATTCCCGGGCATGGAACCGGACGGCAAGCTGATCTGGACCTATCGCGAAGCGATGGTGCCGCCGGCATTCCCGAAATCGCTGCTGGTCGTGGGCTCCGGTGCCATCGGCATCGAATTCGCGAGTTTTTATCGCACGCTCGGAAGCGAAGTGACGGTGGTGGAGGTTCTGGATCGCGTGCTGCCGGTTGAGGACGAAGAGATTTCGCAATTCGCGGCCAAGGCCTTCACCAAGCAGGGGATGAAGCTTCGCACGTCCACGACCGTCGAGAAGCTGGAGAAGGGTGCCGACAGCGTCACCGCGACGCTCAAGTCAAATGACGGCAAGACAGAAACCGTCACGACCGATCGCGTGATCCTCGCCGTAGGCATTGTGGGCAATGTGGACAATTTCGGCTTCGAGGCGGCCGGCGTGAAGGTGGACAAGACGCATGTCGTGATCAATGAGTGGGGTGAAACGGGCGTTGCGGGGCTTTGGGCCGTCGGCGATCTCGTCGGGCCGCCCTGGCTCGCGCACAAGGGCATGCATGAAGGCGTGATCGTGGCCGAGCGCATCGCTGGCGTGAAGGGCGTGCATCCGCTCGATGTGTCAAAGGTGCCCGGCTGCACCTATTGCTGGCCGCAGGTCGCGAGCGTGGGCATGACGGAAGCGAAAGCGAAAGCGTCAGGCCGCAAGATCAAGGTCGGCCGCTTTCCCTTCATCGGCAACGGCAAGGCGATTGCGCTGGGCGATCCGGAAGGACTGGTCAAAACCGTATTCGATGCCGACACCGGCGAATTGCTGGGCGCCCACATGATCGGCGCGGAAGTGACCGAACTGATCCAAGGTTACACCATCGCGCGCACGGCCGAAGTGACGGACGCGGAACTGGAAGAAACGATATTCCCGCATCCCACGCTGTCGGAAATGCTGCACGAAGCGGTACTCGATGCGGACAAGAAGGCGCTGCATATTTGAACTTTTCCCACCCGCCCCTTGAGGGCGGGTGGAGAAGATTACAACTCTATCCCCGGATACCATCCGCTCTTCGCCAGGAACGCCTTCGCATCGCTCATCTGCAGGATTTCGCGGAATGCCTGCCGCTTGTCGGGCGCGTGTTCGTAATAGGATTTGACGATGCGATATCCCACCCAGTAGCCGAGATCGCCGGGCTTCTCCATCGAGCCGTTGTAGAGCCAGGCGGAAAAATCGGTCTTGTCTTCGTCGGGAACGAAGGCGCTCTCGATTTCCTTCTCATGCCCTTTGGTTGAAACTTTGAGGTTGGAATTGCCGATTTCGCCGGAAATCAGTTCGGCCGTGAATTCGGCGGCGCCTTCGATCAGGGACGCTTCGAGGACTGTCGGTTTGTCAACGTTATAGAGCTTCGGCGACAGCAGCGCCTGCTGCACATGCGTATATTCGTGTGAAATCACATGCACGAACCGGTCTTCGAGGTTGGGGTTCATCCACTGGACGGCGCAGAGTGCTTCGAGGCCGATCATGACGCCCGAGGCGTCTGCCACACCCACGGGCTTGCCGCGGCCGACGACGATCGTCACCGGCGGAAATTGCGCCTCCGGCAGGAGATCGCCCAATTTGTGGAACGCGACGACGAGCCGCGCGCGCACTTGGGGCAGCACGGACGTGCAGCGCCTGGCGCCCGTATAATATTCCGGATGCCTGGCGAGCGTGTCGGCGATCCGCACACCCGTGATGTTTCTGAGCTTGGCCAGATTGTGAAGGCCGTCCGAACCCGGATCGAGATAGTCGTGCTGAAGCTGATCGGCGGTGGGATGTCCGCCCGCGGCGTCGTATAGCTTATAGAAGCTGTCGACGTCTTCGA
>Ga0302325_10023245_pt1 | contig 12931 bp, 5 predicted proteins | sample Palsa_T0_2_FD_201948 | JGI IMG/M metagenome (GOLD analysis project Ga0302325, IMG submission 201948) | Peat permafrost microbial communities from Stordalen Mire near Abisko, Sweden - Palsa_T0_2 | ecosystem: Environmental > Terrestrial > Soil > Palsa > Peat permafrost | place: Sweden: Abisko... | reverse complement strand
GCGAGCGAATACGAGCGCGCAAATCCAAGGCGGACCAGGCCAAAGTGCCGCCGAGAACGGCCAGCGCTAATCCGATCACCAGAAACGGTATCCAACGCGCGCGCTGGATGGGCCGATCGATTTGAGCCTCGGTTGTCATTTCGTCATTAATTTATATCGGACGCTCCATTATTCAAAAATTTACCTATGGACATTTCAGAACTCCCAACGCAAGCCGCAGGTGAAGGTTCGCGCTGTGTAATCACCCAAATTGTCGGCGTAGTTCGAATGGCCTCGCTGATATTCCACTTTGGCGAAACCCTTCAAATGCTTAAGAAGACGGCGTTGAACTTCGAGCGACAAAACCAAGAAGTTCCGGTTAAGAAATTTGCCGTTCAATCTGCCGACCCCCTGCACCGGATACTCCTCGTAAATCTGTTGCGCGCTCCCTTTGACCTGCCAATCGTCGGTTTGCCAAAGAATATCCTCAACAATCTGATATTGATAGTAGTTGAAGTAACCGCCGCCATTGTCCTGGTCGTAGGCGAAAATGAATCGCGACGAAGTGCGCAAATGTTGATGTGCGTCCCAGTATTGGCGCCACGCGAATTCGGTCTGATCCTGGAACACTTCCAAATTTGGGGGAAGAGGCCTCCCATAGTCATCTAAAGCAACCCATTGCGCGTGTTGCTGATAAGATGCTCCATAACTGGCCGTGACATCGGAATGCTGGCCGAGATTGAATCCGACAGTTGCAACCGGCCCAAAATCCCAATAATCATCCAATGGCGCATCCAACAACCAGCGCGTCATCGACATTTCCACCTGCAACCACAAACCCGCTTTAAAATCCTTGCGCACTGAAGGCGCAGCCGTGATTGCATATCCTTCCACCAGCGCGGTAGCAGGTGCTGCTGATCTCGTGGTGACGTCGAGCACTTGCTTTTCGTAGAGGCTGCGCAATTCCAAACCAATCTGCCAGCGGTCCGGCAGTTCGCGCTGGACGCGGAAGCTGGAATTGAACGAGTCTTGCGAGTTCGTGCCTATGTTGCGCCAATAACGTCCATCCTCGCCAATGACCACGCCCTCCATTTGCCATCCATCCAAGGGCAAGCGTATCACAACTAAATCAAATCCGTTGATGGATATCGCGGTCCCACGCGCATCAACAGCGCTCAACAGCACGTTGTCTTTGTAACCCACCCCGGAGTCCAAGGCGCATTGTGTGTCCCAAAGCATGGATTCGGTCCAAAGTGGAGTGTCTTGGGAAATCAGGTTGGTTTCCGACATGGGCGTTTCCGCCGCGCGCGTGCGCAGCACGAACACAGAAACATATGAAACGGCGATTAGAATCCGCCGAAAGACGCACCGCGTCCATGCAAGAAAACTCAGGCGGCCTGGAAAGGCCGTCCCGCTCGAATTCTTGAGGATGGGCCGGTTCAGAATCCTAGTGCCTATTCAATGACCTTTGTGATGGCCAATGCCGCCTTCGGTGGCCGCATTGTGGGCCGCGTCGAGGATCCGCAGGAATTCCTCGTGGCTGATTTTCCCTTTGAGCGCCGCCAATTCGTCTTTGAGTTGTAGGCGCAAAGCACTTTGAGCGGCGAGGAAAGCTTTGCGGTTGGCCTGCAGCTCCTCACGGATACGTTCCCGCTCCGATGGCGTCGTGGCATGGTTGAGCTTAATGCGCAGTAAATCCTGTTCGGCCAGAAATTTGTCGCGGGTCAGGGCAAAGCTTCGGAGCAGGGCTTTAATGTCGCCGGGAACGCCGGCAAGGTCGACGGCATTCGGCGGTGTCACGGTCACGGGAGGGGTCGTGGTGGGCGGCGTGGGGCTCGTTTGCGCCCAGGCATTAGCTGGCGCGCAAAGACCGAGAACGGCCAATGCGATCTGAATTATGTAACGGACCGCTTTCATTGTATTCTAACCTTCATTTGTTGGAGCCAACCGGCTTTTCGGCGGCTCCCCTTTCAACGTATTATAGCACAAATTAAGCCACTGGCTGTCAAATTCACAAAGCCATTGAAAACACGAGGTGAAATTGTACTCCCGTTCCGGCTTCGGATGATTCTAGACTTTTTAAGTTGGGTGTATTCACCCAATACAAGAGAATTCCCTAGGCGTAATTGAGTGTTATTCCCCATCAGGATTATCCTTATTCTTCCCTCCGCCCAAGCGGTAACGTAGAAAATCCCGCGATACGCCCAGCAACCTCGCCGCAGCGGAGACATTGTCATTAGTCTGTTTTAGCGCCTGGCGGATCAGTACCGCGACGGCATCGTCAAGCGCAAAGCCTTCAGGTGGAAAACGAAAATTCGGATTAAGCCATTCGGCCAACGCCGCTGTTTTGGTGGCAACAATAGGCGTCTGCAATTGCTCCAAGTTCAGCTCCGCCCCGCCCTCGAACACAATCGCCCTTTCCAATTCGTGAGACAATTCGCGCACGTTGCCGGGCCAGAGACAAGCCGCCAACCGCCGCCGCCCTTCCGTGCTCAAATGCTTGACTGGCACGCGATGCCGTCGGCACAAATTTTCCATCAGCATGTCCGCCAGCTTGACCACGTCTTCGCCTCGTTCGCGCAACGGCGGTATCTGCACGCGATAAAGATCGAGGCGATGGAACAAGTCTTCACGAAATTTTCCAGCCGCAACCAAATCTTTGACATTCTGGTTGGTAGCGGTCAGCACCCGCGTATCGACCGCCAATTCGCGCGTTCCGCCAACACGCCGTAGTCGATTTTCCTCGATGACCTTGAGCACTTTGGCCTGGAGCGCGGGCGAAAGACTCGGCAATTCATCCAAAAAAAGCGTGCCGCCGCTGGCCGCTTCGAAGAGGCCGATGCGCGCACTGCGAGCGTCAGTAAAAGCGCCGCGTTCGTGCCCGAATAATTCCGATTCCGCCAGCGATTCCGCCACGGCTGAGCAATTCACTTCAACAAACGGCTGAGCGGCGCGAGGTCCGCGTTGATGAAGCCAGCGCGCAATGGTTGTTTTGCCGGTGCCGGTTTCTCCTTGAATAAGCACCGGCGGCAAATGGGTTTGCATGCGGGTGTCCGCCTCGAGAATTTTCTGCAACTGCGCCTCCACGTTCGCCAGGGCACGGCCAAAAAAAAACATACCCGCTGCTTTGGCCGTGTCGTCCCGCTCTTGTTCCTCGATCCTGGCGCTCTTGCGCGCCTTCTGCGCCCGGGCCAGAACCAGCGGCAATTCCCCGACGTCAAACGGCTTGACGAGATAATCGATTGCGCCCAGGCGCATCGCTTCGACCGCATTGGCCACGCCGCCATTGGCCGTCATGACAATGACGGACGATGACGCAGGGAAAGCCTTTTCGCGCAACAAATCCGTGCCTAGACCATCGGGCAAATTTACATCAAGCAGGATGAAATCGAATTGGCCATCGCGAAGGCATTCGCGGGCCACGGCGATGGAGTCGGCCGCGGAAACATCGGCGCCGAATTGTTCCAGATTCGCGGTTAATTGCCGCCGCAACATCGGTTCGTCTTCGACAATCAATATGTTTATTGCCTTCAGGTTAGTTGCGCTCATGGCCATGGAAGTTCCAAACCGCAGACGATCTTGAAGCGCAACTCCCAGGTTGTGAAGTCTGAAATCTCGGCGGCGTTTTATTTGCCTCCACCGGCGCTTCTTGGCTTTCACGGATTCCGCAGGCGGTAAAATTGCTGGCCGCGATGAGCCAGAGGGATGACCACTTCATTCATTCCGTTGTTCAACAGAAGCGGGGCTGTGACTGCGACCCAATTGGTCGTCGCCAAATCCACATTTTCTTCCAGCGCAAAACCGTTCGCCGAAGATAGCGCGGGCCACGAAATGGCAAGGTTTCCGTTTGTTGGCGCGATGTTCAAGACCGGTGTGGATTGCCACGTGTAGATTCCCGCAGGAAAACCGGTGACCGCCAATCTACTGCCGTCGGCCGAGGAGGCAATCGAAGTCCAGTATTCGATAGGTGCCATGGTTGGCGCCCAAGTGCCCCCGGCATTAGTCGAAGTATAAATCAAACCATCTCCGTACCCTGAGTCCGCCGCGGTGAGAAGCGTTCCATCTGCGGAGCAAGTGACTGAAGCCCATTGGTTGGTTGGCGCTTCGGTGGCCGACCACGTCAATCCGGCGTTGGTCGAAATGTAAATCAAATCATCACCATCACCGGAGTTGGCAGCGACAAGTCTTGTTCCATCCGCCGACGAAGCCACGGAAGTCCATTCATTGGCGGGCGCCAAGGTCGGCGTCCAGGTGCTCCCTGAATTGGTCGAGGTGTAGATCAAGCCATCGCCATACCCAGAATCCGCCGCCACCAATTTTGTTCCATCGGCCGACGCGGCCACGTACGCCCAAGAGTCGCTAGGCGCCATGGTTGCATTCCAGGTTCTGCCAAAATTGGCTGAAATGTAAATCAAACCGTCGCCATAGCCGGAATCCGACGCTACCAGCAGAGTTCCATTCGACGACGAAGCGACACAGCTCCAGAAATTAGTCGGAGTGGAAGGCGCCTTCCAATTTGCGCCTGAATTGGTTGAGGTATGAAGAGCGCCGGCGTTATTATTGACATCCGAGTACACTGCCGCCACCAGCTTCGTTCCGTCTGCGGACGAGGCGATTGATTGCCAGGAACAATTGATGGGAGCGCTGCTAATCGCCCACGTGACGCCGAAATTTGTGGACGTATAGATCGGCCCACCATCGCCATAACCGTCATCATAGGCCGCAGCCGTCAATGAGCGAGCGTTCGACGAGCACGCGATCGATTGCCATTGAAAAGACGAGGGAGCGATGGTCTGAGTCCAATCCTGGGCGACAACCAAATAAGGCGCAATAACCACTGCGCCAGCGCTAACCATCGTCAGGAAGAGGTGCTTCGAGTTCATGTCAATTGCCTTCGTTATCCACAATTTGAATCAGTGAAAAGGCCCCGCTGGCAACCGAGCGAGGATTTTCTCCTTCGCCCGATTGCCAGCGCTCTACTCGATTTTCATGGGGCCATGGAAGCGCTACGCGCTTTACGGTGTCGCAATTGGCAATTCGTGACGGAAGCTCAGCCCTCCGTGGGGAACAAGAACCGTATTCGTGTTGCCATCGGTGATCGCGTCCACGACGCCAACCAAATGGCCCAAACCAGTGCGGACCGTCAGCGGCACAGAATCCGGATCGTCCTTGGCCGACAATTCGGTGTCGTCAACAAACCTGTCCAAGGGGTCGCGGTCAAGGTAGACAAACACAGGCTCAGGGCAGCCATTGGTGGGATCGAGGTGGATACGTCCCGCCACCGTGAAGTAACCGTCCACCAAACCATTGGTCGCGTTGCCATTAGCGCCGATCTGTAATGTAGCCACGAAATGAGCGCGATTCGGACCCGCTTCCTTGGCATCCTGTTGCAAAACCGAACTTATGGTCGTGCTGGAAGCGATGGTCGCGACCACGTTGGATGTGCTCCAGTCATAGACCACGAGGCTGGCCGAACTTAAGTCACACGCAAAGGTCATCGCCATGACTTGTTTAGATTCATTGGTATCGTTCACGGCCCTTCCCATGGCGAGGTTAACCAGATTATGTCCGGCGAAATCCGCGTTCTCGTATTTGGGTTTGCCGCTGATGGGATCGCTGCCTTGGGTCAGGCCGATAAAGTACCCAAGAGATCTGATGGTGACGCTGCCCGCGGCACTGGCCGCATAAGCGGTAACGGCGGCTACAGCGAGACTTGCTGCTCCGATGATCAAGTTTTTCTTAGTTTTCATGTTCTGTTAATGTAATTTTTCGCCCGGCAAACGTTGTTCGATTTGAAATTGGCTGCCGGGCTTCCTCCTTGGCGTTTACTGCCAGACCAATTTCGTTTCGCGGTAATTCACCGCAAAAGGGTATTAGCAATTGTTGCGCCATAGGCCGCAGCTTCGCCGCAACAAGCTGATTTGCAATTATATGCACGAAAAGGTCCGGCAAAACGTTGCAACGGATTTAAAGTGAATTGGGAAATGTGCCCCAATCTCAAAGGGCTAAGTGGGCGTGGATTGGGGACTAAGACCCAACCGTTTTGCGGCGTGAACTCTGAGCTGACGTTTGGGCTTTGACTGGAATCAAAGGCGCGGCGTTTGGCAACACCCTTGAGTTAGCTTCCCAACCCGCTCGCCAATCCTCCCAACGACCCACGCATCAAATATCGTTCATATTTTCCAGCCGATATTCTGCCCCTTTGACATTAAAATATGCGCTTACAAATGGCTAATAAAATGGCTAACAAACCAAGCGGAAACCGGAAGTTCCAATAATGACACAATCTGCTTGAATCACGAGTGAAATAACCCATACTAAACACTGTCGTCCGCCACCAAAGGCGCTCGATTCCGACCCTAGCCTCTGCCGACCGTCAGCAATGCTCAAGGATCCGAGGGGACCTGATCAATCCAGACGCCAATGTTCATGTATAAGTTTGTCGAGTTCGGCACTGGGGCGAGCGCGCGGACTTCCACCGTCTCGGTGATGCCGTTCGTATCCGGCGTCGAGGAGAATTCTTCGACGTAATTCGTCCCGGTCTCCCAAGTCAGCAAATTTGTGGAAACAAAGACTCCGTATGCAACCACTCGCGGCGGCAGCCACCGCGTGTAAGTGAGCGTGAGATGTTCCAGTCCGTCATTTGGGTCCACCTGCAAGCCCCACTGGTAGGGCGGGTTGGAATTGGTCACTTTGGGGTCGAGGTTGAAGGCGTATGTGGCAAAATTCGGTATGCCATCGTTGAGGAAACTCGCACCAGGGCCCGTCAGCAGCGGTTCCGTCAACTGCACCAAAGTAAAATTCGCGATGCTCCATTCCCCATAGGGCGAGTCGTGAATGGTGACTGTGGCTTGTCCTTGTCCGCTCGCGATGGAGTAGGAAAGGTTCGAGACAATGGTCACGATCACGGCTTCATCGCCTTTGATGGAATAATCCAGGATCGGCAGCACTGGAAAGGAAACGGTGTTGGATCCCGGCTCGAACATGATGAGATTGGTCAGGGCCGCATAGTTGATGCCATTGCTGGCCGTGCCGGTCACGGCCAGATAAACCATCAGGGCGTCATTCGTGTTGCCTCCCACGCGAGTCAAGGTGAAGTCGCCGGGAACAGGCCCCAAATCATAAGCGTCGGATATATCCGCGTAAATGGACACCTCCGTCGGCGGAGTGGATGTCACCGTGACCAGGCTGAACGTTTCGGCCTGGCCGTCATCGGCCGCAAACTCAAAAGTGTAGGCTCCGCCGTTGGTGAAAATAAAAGTATTGCTCAGACTGGTGGGATCGGGAATGGGGAATGTATTGGTGCCAAAATCCGACCAGGTTGTTGTGACAAAGCCCGGTGGATTGGGCAAACCATCGTCGGTCTCGGTTCCGGTGAGAGTGACTGGGACATCAAATTGGACAATGACATTGGAGCCGGCGCTCACCACCGGAGCGTGATTGGAAACTACCCATCCGTAGAGCGCAAGAGCTTCATTCGCGCTCAGGGCGCGCAGGAAAAGACGCACGTCGTCCACGGAACCATTCCAAGAACCGAGGCTGTTGGTCAAACCCTTGCCGACAATAAATTCCGGACAGTTGGTCAGTGCGCCAAAGGCTTCGACCATGCCGGCGTGAGGCTGATCAAGCTGCCCGTTGATGTAAAGCGACGGCGCTACGGTATTGCTCCAGGTCAAGATGATGTTTTCCCATTGCAACGGCTGGATGGCGCCACTTGCACTGATGTGGTGAACGACTCCTCGAGTGGTGGGAACAGTGACTTCGATCACGTCGGAGTTGGTGCCGCAGGACGCTGTCTGCCGAGCGACCATCGAAAGAGTCTCGTTCGTGTAGGTGTCGTCGGCGCCGGCGAAAAAGCCGCCGTCCACGTTGGTGGTTCCCGTCTTTATCCAAAGCGAAAGGGTGAACGCGGGCAGTCCGTTGAGATAGCTCTTGCTGCCGGCCTGGCGCACGAAATCGTTGCCTCCATCAAAATTGATGGCGCCGCCGGTGATGCCATTGCTGGTCCATGTCGGTGAGCCGACCAGGACGCCGTTATTTCCCGAGCCCGAAACGTCGATCACATTGGTCCCGGCGCCTTCGTCAAAAGTCCAATGCAGCAAATTCGTGCTTGTCAACACATCGGCCGCCACTATGGCCGTGACCTCGGTCGAACCCAGCAAATGCCCGTTGTTGGCCGTGCATTGCAAAACGTAAATGCCCGCGTTGGTGAGAATAACGCCCGTGTCGGAATTAGTTGTTTCAATGAAGGCGAAATTGGTCGGGCCGGATAGTTCGCTCCACGTGACCGTGTCCGTTGGGTTGGTAGCGGTCACGGTGGCATTGAGGACAAGTCCGACATTGGTGCCCACGAGATATGCGACATTTCCGACAGGAGTGTCTATCGTAACGATGGGCGTTTCAAACCCGCCGGCGTTGTTGATGGTTAGCGATGCGTTGCTCGGAGACAGAATCGTGTAAGCGGGGTTGGGCACGATGGTCGCGGTAACAGATGTATCGTTTCCGGCGACCATGTTGTTGGTCGGCGAAACATACAAGTCGATGTAAGTAACGCCGCAGTTGAAGTAAATGTTGGTGGGGAAGCCCGGATAATCCACCCCATAGTTGGCGGTGCCTCCTACGGCCAGATAGGCCGTGAAAGGGATGTAAGGATCGCCGGCGCGCGACAGCCGGAAGATGCCGTTGGTCCCGCTGCCTTGCAGCACGTTGGTAACGATGGAGGTGATGGTGAGCATCGGATAATTGTCGGCGATCGTCACTGTGGCGCTGGTCGGCGCGCCCAGCGAGTAGGCGGAGTTCGGAAGCAACGTTAGCGTAACAGTTCTGGGTCCTTCCACGACGCCGGTCAGAAGCGGGAGGATCGGCAGCGCCACTGTCGATTGGCCGGCGGGAATGACCACGGAACTTGCGATGAGAACATAATCAAAGCCGTTTCGCGCCGTACCGCTTATCGTGTAAGAAATGGTCACCGGCGTATTCGTGGTGCCAAAGCGCGCGAAGGTGAATTGCCCCGCGACCAGCTCATATTTCGCCGCGTCGAAATCGCTGGCTTCGATCCAGACGTTTTGCTTGTCGCCTTGGACTACGACCGTCGCAGACGCGGCAGATCCAATTTGATAAGTTTGACCAACGGTTAGAGAGAGAATGACTGTCTGCTCGCCCTCGACTGCGGTGTTGTTAAGCGCCACGACCGGCACCGTCACGCTGGATTGCCCAGCCGGAATGGTCACGGAATTGGCCAGCGCCACATATTGCGTGCCAGGGATGGCCGTGCCTCCAACCTCGAACGAAATGGTGAGGGCGCTGCTGGTCGATCCGGTGCGCGTGATGACAAATCCGCCATTCCCACCGCCTTCGACTGCAAACGGTTGATTCGTCGAAGTGACCTCCACAACCGGCAGCGGGTTGGTGTTATTGTCACTGATGTTCACGGTCGCGCTGCTGGGCGACACCACGGCGGCGTTCGTCGCGCCGATCAGCGTCAATAGTATCGATTGGTCAGGTTCGACAGAATATTGGTCGGAGGGATTGACCGGCAGATCCACGTACGTCGCGCCGGCGGGGATCGTCGCTGAAGTCCCCAGTGATTGGTAATCCGTCGGCGCGCTCGCGCTGCCCGTAATCTCGAAGGTGACGAGCTGGCTGGCGGTGGTCGGCCCGGTGCGCGAAATGCGGAAGTTGCCAGGCACCGGCCCGGCATGCGATGCATTCGGCGCCGTCGCCGTGACGCTGACCGTCGCCCCGTCATCGGCTAGAATCGTGTAGGTGTGGACCTTGATCCCGCCCAGCGCCGCGTTGACGGGATTGTAGAGCGCCACTTCAATGGTTTGGGCCGGCTCGGCTATATTATTGTTGACGATTTGCAACGGAATTATCCCGACCTGGTTGGTGGGCACAATGGTCAGGGTGCCGGCCGGCAGAGAATAGCGCGAGGCGGGCGCGGTGCCGCCTACCACAACGTAATTGACGCTGACCGGATTCAAGGAAGGCAGACTCAACGAAACCGCGATGCCCTGAGATTGGGTTTCCGGATAAGCAGAGGAGGCGAAGCTGAAACTCACCCCCGGCAGCTGGCTTGAGCTGGCGGGAGTAATCTGCACGACGGCATTGTCAGGAGAACCGACATTATAACTTTCGTTAGTCTCCAGGTTAAGAATGACGGTATTGGTCGCTTCCAAAATCGAATTGAGGAACGGAATGACCTGCAACGCCGCGGAACTTGAGCCATCGGGGATGATGGCGGGATCGTCGAGCGTCAAATAGTCAAACCCGCTCACCGCAGTCCCACTGATGCTTAAGTAGACCGCCAGATTGCCGCTGGAATTGTTCCGCGAAAGGAGAAACTCACCAAAGGAGGTGCCTTGCGCGGAAACGCTGGGGACGGGCGCGCTGATGGTCACGGTCGGTTTTTCGTTCTGCGTGATCGCGATGGTGGCGCTGGCGGGCGTGCCGATGTCGTAATTGTAATCGTTGGTCAGCGTGAGCGTGACCGATTCGTCCAGCTCCAGCACGCCGGTATCGATGGCTGTCAACGACACATCGGCCGTGGTCGCGTTGGCCGGAATGGTGACGGTTCCGCTTAATGCGACGTATTCCTTCCCGGCCACAGCCGTGCCGCTGACGTTAAAATTGACCACCAGGGCCTCCGTCAAATCGCCGTCCCGCTTGATCGTGAACACTCCCGGCGATGAGGTGCTGGCGGGTTCGGCGGTGGGAAAGACAGTCACCACCGTGATGGCGTCGTTAATAATGGTGATCGTGACCGAGGATGAACTGCCGACACTGTAAGTTCCATTGGCATTGAGGGTCACAGTGACCGTGGCATTGGGCGCAATCGTATGGGCATCCAAGGGCTGCAACGGAATGGAGGCGCTGCTTTGGCCGGCGGCTATGACAGCGACGCCCACCAGCGGGGTGTAATCCGTGCCCGAATTGCCGGTGCCACCAATGGCATAGTTGACATAAAGATCATTCTGCGTCGAACCGTTGCGGGTGAAGACGAACTCGCCGTTGTCGATGCCGTCCTCTGAGATTTCCGGCGTGCTGGTGGCCACGCTGACGGTGGACTGGGCTGGCGGGTTGTTGTCGAGAATCGTGATGGTTGCTTCAGCCAGCGGCCCCAGCGTGTAAGCCGGAGTGACAATATTCGTGTCGTCCACCGCGGTGAGAGTCACCGTTTCCGGGCCCGTCACGGCGCCGTCTGCAATGGCTTGAAAGGCGAAAGTGAGACTGTTGGAACCTGCCGGAATGGTGACGTTGTTGGTCGCCAGGGTCGGGTCGAGCGAATACTCCGCTCCGAGCGCGGCCGAGCCGGAGAGATAAAATTGCACCGTCAATTCATTCGTGACCTCGCCCGTGCGGGTCAGCGTGAAATAATGCGTGGTCGTGTCATTTTCCCAGACTTGATTTGTATCCACCGTGAGGCTGACCGCGGGCAGCAGCGCACCGATAAAGTCCGCGTTCGTGATGGCTTCGGTGCCTGAAAGCGTGCCTTGCCAGTTCGTCGTGGCCGTGAATGTGGAACCGTACTGGGTCGCATTCAAAGTCAGGCTATTGTTGACATTGGCAATAATGTAATAACCATCGCTGTCTGTGTAGCAGCCTTGGAAGCCGCTGATAAATGGCGAGCCATTCCCCACCAGAACTCCTTCCAACGGCTGTGCATTGGTGTCCGTCACTCGTCCGGAAATGAGCAATCCGCCCGACTCCCCAACTGTGACGACCGTGTTGGCGCTGGCTTCGCCGCCTTTCATGTCGCTCACCACGCAATGCACGACATGATCGCCAGGCGTCGCCAAGGTTTTGGCGACCCACGGCAAATTGTTGGTCGAAAAACTAAAGTCATCAAACGTCCACGAGTAGGCGAGCGTGTCGCCGGCAAGGTCCGCGGCGGTGGCATGGAAATGAACCTCGGTGCCGGGAGCGACGTCGGTCTGGTCCACCTCCACGTCCATGAAAGGCGGTTGATTGCTTGGAAACGCGCCCAGATTTACCTGCACGTCCAGGTACGGATCGGTGCCCGTGAGGCCGCGCGCGAGCGTCGTGATGTGGACGCCCGCGGCGTCGTCGTTAAAGGTGCGGCCTATGACGATCGCGGCATCGTCGCGGCTGTCCGGGTCCGAGGTGTCGGGCGAGCCAGGAGTTGTATCAATCAAGTGCGATCCGCCGTTGCTCTTGGGCCATGGCGCCCAATCCAGGAGCACACCGTTTTGGGTCCAAGGATTGTAGGTAAAGAGGTTGCGAAATTCGAGCCAATAATTGCGCATGAAATCCTTCCGCACGATGGCGGCATAAAATCTCCCCTCCACGCGCGTCGGGTCGTCCATGGGATAAATACGATAAACGCCGTTGGTGGTGATGACCTGCACGGCGTCGGCTTTGAGCCAGTCCAACGCGTTTTTGTGCGCGGCGTTGAATTGGTTGATGCCGCCGCCGGCGTTGCCCATCGTGTCGTAAATATTGCCGTATTCGAGGTTAGTCCCCGGCCCCATCGAACTGAAGTTGGAGGTGGTGTTCCAAAGATTGGCGTGCCAAAGCCCGTAATTATGGCCCAACTCATGCGCGGTCACACCCGCCGCCGCTTCCTGCAGCCAGACACCCTTGCCTCCCACATAGGCCAGTCCGCCAAAGGTGTACCCGGGCACGGATGTAAACACGATGACGTCCCTGTCAAAATAGGCGGTGTTGTAGCCGGCCTGGAGCGCCGCCGCGCGGGCGTCCGCCAACAGCAGTCCCGGATCGGGTGTGTAATAGGCCTTGACTTGCGGCACCGTCACCACCGGCGTCACCGTCGGGTCCAGCGAAGTCAGATTGTAGGATTGGGCCATGTAATAATCGTTGACCTGGCGCATCGACTCATACGCGTCCGCCTCGGAAATCGGCTCGGTCAAATCGTCTGGAAAGTTGACCCGTATGTAGAGCACGGCCTTGGGCCCCATCGTCCAGGCGTCGT
>Ga0302325_10023244_pt1 | contig 12931 bp, 13 predicted proteins | sample Palsa_T0_2_FD_201948 | JGI IMG/M metagenome (GOLD analysis project Ga0302325, IMG submission 201948) | Peat permafrost microbial communities from Stordalen Mire near Abisko, Sweden - Palsa_T0_2 | ecosystem: Environmental > Terrestrial > Soil > Palsa > Peat permafrost | place: Sweden: Abisko... | reverse complement strand
CCAATAGTCGCAGCGGCAGCGACTCAGTCGGCTTGCCGGCCTCCTGCCTGGCCTTCAGCTTCGCGTCCTTCTTTTCGCTGCGGCGCGCCTGGAAACCCGCGTCGCGTCCCGTCCCGAGCACGAACGCGATCAACACCGCCAAGAGGCCCACGACGATGTCCTCCAGCGGACTGACCGTGTGCTTTGAGGTGCTTTCCGTGCTCGAACCCTGGAGCGTGAACACGATCACGAGCCCGAGCGTAATGCTGGTCGTGTAGGCGCCCAGCAGGTAGCCGATCATCAGCCGCTTCGGGTTCGGCAGCAGCAGCATCACCGTCACGGCAGCCAGCAGCGACGGGTTGAACATCGACACCAGTCCGAGCAGAAAGATGTCGAGCAGGTCGCTACTCATGATCTACGCCCTCGCGGGCCGGGGCCTCGCGGCACACGAAGTGATTCAGCCGCCCATCCCGGCCTGCGCCTCGGCCAGTCCGGCTTTGAGCTCCTTCGCGCTCATACCATCGATCTGAGCCACCGACTTCTTGACCGCATTGACGAGCGCCTGGTCAACCGCGTCGGCGCCCCCGGAGTCATAGATGGCGATCACGCCTCCCGAGCCGGGTGGCAGCGCGTCGTCCATCTTCTCCCCGATCCCGGTCTCGAGCCGGTGCTTGCCGAACTTGGCCATCACGCCACCTGCGGCCGCTCCCACGGCGGTCGCGGCCAGCAGCGGAGGCGCCAAGAGCCCAACGACGAGTCCCGCACCCCCGCCGATCTTCAAGCCCGTGCGACCGAGATGGTCGCCGGTCTCCTTAACGTGCACCTCGCCATCGACATCCTTTTGGACCAGCACGACGCCCTCGACGGTGATTGCCTTGTCCTCGGCAAGCTGCAGCACCGCATCGAAGTCCCGCTGGGCGAGGTCTTCGAATAGGTATGCCGCGATCAGTACGTCCTTCTTGTCATCACTCATGTGTGTTCGTTCCTATCCGCTGATCCCGCGGGCAATGTCCGACTGTGAAGCGTGCTCGTGCATCGCGTGCTCGTCCTGGTCGTCAAGGTGTGGGGCGACGTCAAAGACGACCTTCTTGACCGTGCCGGTGAACGCGAACGGCGCCTTGTCAGCGTAGCTGCGGTCGACGACCAGGCCGTTGTCGAGGCCGACGTCCATCCCCGCGTAGCCACTGAAGATAAACGGCACGGTGTGATCCATCCGGCCGCCGCCCACCGGCTCGCCGTTGACCAACAACGTCACCAGCCCAGGGGTGGCGGGCTTCGCTGCGTCCGCCTTGAACAACATCTGAACGTTGACGTCTCCGCTCGGCAACTCGTGCTTGGATTCTTGGCGGTACTCGAATACGCCCAGGAACGCGTAGGTGTGCTTGAGCTTCCCGTCCTGGACGAAGAGGGAGAAGCCTCCGAGATGGCTCGCCTCGGCGACGATCACGCCCTCGGCGCCACCGTCGGGGATGTGGAGGTCCGCGCTGATCGTGTAGGAGTGGTTGTAGATCCGCGGAACCGCGCCGGGGGCGATGTTCTGCACCACCCCGTGATACGTGCTGGTCGAGATCGCGCCGATCGGCGGGAGTATTCCGAAGAAGCCGGCAAATCCGGCCAGCAGCGGCTTGACGTGATACTTCTCCGCCTCCTCCCAGAACAGGCTCTGCAGCTCTTTGACCTTCTCCGGATGGCTTACCGCGAGATTGGTCGCCTGGGAGAAATCATCGGGTAGGTAGTACAGCTCGACCGGATCCTCATCGGGCTTCCAGACCCCCGGTGCGAACCGCTTGAGCACGTCCGGATCCAGCCGCCACGGAATCCGGGGCATCCGCATCGACAGCCACCAGCCGTCCTTGTACATCGCCCGATTGCCGAAGTTCTCGAAGTACTGCTGCATATGGTGCTCAGGAGCGTTCGCATCCGCAAGCGAGTCGGCGAAGCTCGCGCCGGTCATCGGCTGCTGCCCGACGCCGTCGACATGAGTCGGCTGCGGAATCCCGACCAGGTCGAGGATCGTCGGGCCGACATCGCTGACATGGGTGAACTGCGAGCGCAAGCCACCGGGCTCGGTGATCCGCGACGGGCAGCGAACGACCAGCGGGTTGCGGGTGCCTCCGAGATGCGACGCGACCTGCTTACCCCACGCAAACGGCGTGTTCCCCGCCCACGCCCACGCCGATGAGTAGTGCGGATACATCATCTCGGTGCCCCACGCCTCCACCCCACCCCACTTCAACGTCAGCTGCAGCTGCTCCTGGTCGGTCAGCGGCAGGCCGTTGAGCATCGTCCCCTCGTTGAACGTGCCGCTCGGAGTGCCCTCCAGACTCGCCCCGTTATCCCCCCAGATCCAGACGATGATCGTGTTATCGAGCTCGCCCATCGCCTCGATCGACTCGAGCAGCCGGCCGACGTGGTGATCGGCGTTCTCCGAATACCCCGCGTAGACCTCCATCTGGCGCGCGCACACCCGCCGGTTGTTCTCGTCCAGCGAGTCCCAGGCCGGCATCGACTCGTCACGCGGCGTCAGGACCGCGTCGGCGGGGACGACCCCGAGCTGCTGCTGACGCTCAAAGGTCTCCTCCCGCAGCTTGTCCCACCCCTGATCGAACCGCCCCTTGTACTTCTCTGACCACTGCTTGGACACGTGATGCGGCGAATGGCTACAACCGGTCGAGTAATAGAGCATCCACGGCTTCTCGGAATCGTGGCCGCGGACGCCATGAAGCCAATCGATCGCCTGATCGGTCATCGCCTCAGGGAAATAGAACGGCTCACCATCCTTACCCTTTTGCACCCCGATGAACTTCTGGTTCTCGGCGATCATCGTGTCGAACTGACTCGCCTCGGGAGCCAAGAACCCCCAGTAGTAGCCAAACCCCCAACCGTTCGGCCAATGGTCAAACGGGCCGGCCGGGCCCTGCTCCTTCTCGGGCGTCAAATGCCACTTGCCGATCGCCGCGGTCGCATAACCGTTCTCCTTCAGCACCTTCGGGAACGGCGCCGCGTCCTTGGGCAGCTGCGCGGAATAGCCGGGGAAGCCGCTCGAGGCCTCGGGGATGCCTCCCATCCCGACCGCGTGGTGATTACGACCGGTCAACAGCGCCGCCCGCGTCGGCGAACACATCGCCGTCACATGAAAACGGGTGTATCGCAGCCCCTCCCCGGCGATCCGGTCATAGTTCGGGGTATCGATCGGGCCGCCAAACGCGCCCGGATTACCAAACCCGGCGTCATCGATCAGCACCACCAGCACGTTGGGAGCCCCCTCCGGAGGCCTCACATGGCCGATCTGCTCCCAATCGGGCTGGGAACCACCGAGCGTCTGCTCCGCGACGCCACTGAACGGCGGACGCCGGATCGGCAGCTTGGTGCGGTCACTCGTCTCGTCGCTCACCTGACGCTCACTCTCGGTCGTATGGTTCGGTTCGCGCCTCGTGCCCTCGTCTAAACGAGGCGCGAGCGGTTCTCGCGAATCCGACGTAGCGACCGTATAGCCCCGCGCGCGAAGCGTCATCGCCCGATCGGGATGAAATGAGTGACTCCGGACCGAAGCCCTCCACGACGAACGCAGCGCTCGGGCGATGCCGGACACGTTGATCAGAGCGATGTGATCCGCTTATGCGCTCAACGTGCCCAATCCAGCCGATCGCCAGGAGGCCCGACGATGACGACACCCGAACCGAGCGCGGCCGCTCCACCACCGGCCCACCCCCGGGCCGCAAAAGTACTGTTGCGCAAGCCGATGACGGTTCCGCGGGCGGCGCGGATCATCGCTTCAGTCACGGTTGCCGTGACGGTCCTCGCCGCGGTGCTGATCCACTTCACCGACCGCCAGACGTTCCCCAACATCGGCGACAGCCTGTGGTGGGCGGTACAGACCGTGACCACGGTCGGCTACGGAGACCTGGTGCCAGCCAGCGTGGCTGGGCGGCTCGTCGCCGCGCTGGTGATGCTCGTCGGGATCGGGTTCCTGACCGTCATCACCGCCGCGATCACCTCAACCTTTATCGAGACCGCCCGCAAACGCATCGAGGGCAACACCAGCGACGGCATCTCGACGAGGCTCGACGAGATCAGCGCCCGCCTGGAGAAAATCGAAGCCGGACTCGCGACCGCCGGCGGCACGACCACGATGCACCCCCATGAGCCTTCGGGAGACCAGCCGTGAGGCGCCCGGCCGAGGTCGCATACCAGCCCCTCTCTCGCTCGCCCACCCGACAGTTATCGTCCATTCGCCAGGTAGCGGCCGGACCGCAGTGGCGTTGCGGGTCCCCCGGGTGCTGCGTTCGCGCTGGCCTGATGTCCGAGACGTACGACACCCGTAACCTGACCCGGGAGGAGGCGGTCGAGGTCGGCAGCGCGATCGGCGCGCTCATCGGTCTCGGGATCGAGGGCGACGAAGGCGCGAAGGCCGGCGCCCGCTTGGGCGCCGAGGCGGCGGCCGACGACGGCGTTGAGGTCCTCTCTGATGAGCCGGCGTGAGATGTCCTGGAGGAGATCCCGAATGACTCTAGGAGGCATTCAGATGTTCGCCCAGCTTGCAGAATGGTTCGCCGCACGTCACGTCGCGTAGGACGCCGACGGTAGAGGAGCTCGCCCGGTCGCGCGGCCAAGAGACGTTGGTCTCCTTTTCGGCCGCGGCCGCCGCGAGACGGGGGCCGGCGCTCACGCCGACCCCGCGCGCCCGTGCGTCCGTTTACAGGCCGGTTTCGGCGGTGATCTTGCCGGACTTGACCGCGGCTTGGAGCTCGATGTAGTCGCGGTCGTTCTGTTCGGCGTAGGCCTCCGAGAATTGCAGGATTGCCTTGTCGAAGCTGTCGCCGTTGCCGAGATAGGACGCGATCGCGATTCGGTCGCCGCTGCGGGCGTGTGCGCGTGCGAGCGTCCAGCCGCATAGCTTGCCGTAGGTCGCCATCCCGCGCGGAACCGGCCGCTCGGTTCCGCCGAGCCCTTCCAATCCTTCAGCTGCCGCCCGTAGAAGTCACGCGACTGCCCGTCGATCCCGGCCTCGACGTGCAGCCAGCCAAGGAAGATGTCGCTGCTGGCCTGCATTAGCCGCTGGCCGGTCGCGCTCCTTGCCGGGTGCGAGCGCCTCGATCGGCACGATCAACGGCGACTCGTCAACGATCCGAGCCTGGCCGTCAACCTCGTGGGTGAGCTTCGAGAACGCCGCCATGCTGTCCTTCGTGCGAGCTTTCGCGATCGTCTTCTCGGTCAGCTTGATCATCTTCGCCTTGAACTGCGAGGCGTTCTGCTGCAGCAGACTCTCGATCTCGAGCTTGGCGTACCAGACCTCCAGGTTCTTCATCCCCGCGAACTTAGCCATCGCGGTGCGATACCGGCGCACGGTCTCGAGCACGATCTGCTGCTGATCCTTGACCTTGAAGCCGTTGTCCCGCGCGGCGATCAGCATGCTCGCGGCGACCGCTTGACATCCCACTCCCAGGGGCCCGGGAGTGTCTCATCAAAATCATTGAGATCGAACACGAGCTGCCGCTCGAGCGAGGCGAACAACCCGAAATTCGACAGGTGCGCATCCCCGCAGCACTGCACGCTCAGCCCGGATCGCGGCGTCGCCGCGAGGTCCTGGGCCATGATCATCGCCGCGCCGCGATAGAACGTGAACGGCGAGACCAGCATCCGCCCATACCGGATCGGCACGAGCTCCGGCACCCGCGTCTTGGCCTGCAATTCCAACAACTCGAGCGGAGGCACCCGCGTCGGTGAGAGCTCGAACACGCCGTGACTGGACCGCGACACCTCAGCCCGCGCCGCCCGGCCGCGCGCGACGCGCTCGGCTACCGACAGATGCGGTACCGCCGTCGCCTTGCCTGTGGCTGCCGCCGCCGTATTTCTTCTCGCGGTCCGTTTTTCCGCGGTCGGTGTACTCGTCGTGGGCATCACTCGTGCCTTTCCTCGCTCGTTACGCGAGCCATGATGCTGGTCGTCCCATCCAGCCGCGACCATGGTGTGAGCACTACTGTCGCTCCGGTAGTTGCATCTCCTCCGACATGGGGTACGACGCGGGCTGACACGCTGCGTGCCGCCAGGTGAACGGATGTTCGCTGGGCAAATGCGCGCTGCGAACGGCTAACCGGCCGCGCGCGCCGACGGTGCCAGCGTGCCGGGCTCTTACCGATGGCCGTTCGCCCATTTCCGGAGTAGCCTGTCGCATGAAACAACGCGGCAAAGACCCGTCCGGTGAACGGACGCTCCGGTCGGCACTTGAGGAGGACGTCCGTTTGAGCGGTGGAAGCGAGCCGCGGATGGTTGACGAGGGCGGTCGCACGGCGATTCGGATGATGCATGGCGGACCGTCCGCAAGCGGCAGGCCCCTGCGGGGGATCGTCGGAATAGGCGAGTCGGGGTGAGCTCGCCCCCCACCGCTGACGTCAGGTTGGCTCCCGCTCTGGGGACGCCCGCTCGCGTCCGCACTGATGCGGTTCCCGCAGGGGTGATGGAGACCAAGCTGGCCGCGCCGGCGGTACGCCCGGGGACCATCCCACGGGGTGAGCTTGTCGACCGACTCACTGCTACGAAGGCGTCGTCGGTGGTGGGGATCTTCGCGCCGGCGGGGTATGGGAAGACGACGCTGTTGGCGCAGGTCATCGCGCGTGAGCAGCGACCGGTCGCGTGGGTTTCTCTGGATGAGGGCGACAACGATCCGATGGTGCTGTTGCTGCATGTTGCTGTCGCGATCGACCGGGTGGTGGCGGTGAAGCCGGCATTGTTTGCGATGCTGTCCTCGCCCGGGCCGTTTGACCTCTCCGTGATCCATCGGGTGTGTTCGGAGCTGAGCGCGCTTGGAGAGCATGTGTTGGTGCTCGACGACGTTCATCTGGTCTCGGGGTCGTTCAGCCGTGACGCGATCGCGGCGCTTGCCCTCCATGCCGCGCAGGGCTCGCTGGTCGTCTTGTCTGGTCGCGGCTCAGAGGGCCTGCCGATCGCGCGGCTCCGGGCCACTGGTCGGCTGGTGGAGATTGGCGCCGCCGATCTCGCGTTGGATGAGGCCGAGACACATGGGGTGCTCGAACACGCAGGCGTGAGCGTTTCTGACGGTGATGCGGCGCTGCTCTCGCAGCGGACCGAGGGTTGGGCGATCGGCGTGTATCTCGCTGCGCTGTCGCTCGCTGCCAGCGCCACGATGGGTCAGACGTTGGCGGCGTTCACGGGCGAGGATCGCTACGTCGTCGATTATGTGCGCTCGGAGTTCCTGGGCGGCCTCGCGCCGCCGGAGGTGCGCTTTCTCACCGCGACATCGATCCTCGACCGGCTGTCCGGACCGCTCTGCGACGCAGTTCTGCAGACCACGGGGTCTGCAGGCAAGCTGGAGGAGCTCGAGCAGTCAAACCTCAACGTCGTGCCGCTTGACCGTACGCGCGAGTGGTACCGCTACCACCACCTTCTGCGCGATGCGCTGCGCTCAGAGCTGCTGCGTCGAGACCAGGCGGGGATACCGGCGCTGCATCGTCGCGCCGCGGCCTGGCTGGAAGGCCACGGCCAGCCGGTAGCGGCGGTCGACCACGCGCTGGCCGCCGGGGATCTCGATCACGCCGCCCGGCTGATCGCGCCGCTGGTGCTCGTCCTGGAGCGCAGCGGCCGCGGCGCGACCACCCGTCGCTGGCTCGACGCGCTCGGCCCCGAGGCCGTAGAGCAACGTCCCGAGTTGGCCCTAGCCGCCGGCTGGTTCGCCGCGCTCGAGGGGGATGGCACCGTTGCGCAGCGCTGGCTTGCCAGTGCTGAGCGGCGATCAGCAGAGGGGTTTCCTGCGCTCGGGGCCGCTTCGGCGGCATCTGCGGTCGCGCTGCTGCGCGCGACGATCTGCCCGGCCGGCGTGGCGCAGATGCGCACAGACGCCGAATTCGTCGTCGAGAACGAAGAGCTATGGGGCCCCTGGCGTCCGATCGCGATCGTCCTGCTTGGCTTTGCGTACGTCCTGGCCGGAGAGAATCGCAACGCCGAGAAGGTGCTCGCCGAAGGCGTCAGAGAGGCCAGCCGTGTCGACGGCCACCACATCTGGGCACCGGCGCTGGCGCAGCTTGCACTGTACGCGCTCGAGCGCGGGGAGCTGACCGACGCCGACGCGCTGGCGCGCCAAGCCCGTGAGCAATCCGTTCCCGCGACAGCTACCGCGAACGGCGCCTTCGCGCTCGCCGTGAGTGCCCGCGTCGCGCAACGCCGCGGCGATCCGCGCAGGGTGGCTGAATATGTCGCGGGTGTGCAACTGGGCAGGCCTCAGCTGACGGCGGCAAGGCCATGGATTTCATCGCTCACACTGCTCCAGCTCGCTCGCGTCCACATCGCCACGGGCGACTCCGGCGGCGCTCGCACCATCCTGCGTGATCTGAACGACCTGCTGAGCGAACGGGCCGATCTCGGAATCGTCGGGGATCAGGCGAGGCAGCTGGCCGAGCAGGTACGAACGCTCCCGATGACCAGCGCGGGGGCGACGACGCTCACGCCCGCCGAGCTGCGCCTGCTGCCGCTGCTCGCAACGCATCTTTCGCTCCCGGAGATCGGAACGCGACTGTTCCTCTCGCGTCACACCATCAAGACGCAAGCGATCTCGATCTACCACAAGCTCGACGTGTCCTCGCGCGGGCAGGCGGTCACGCGCGCCCGCGAGATCGGGATGCTCGACGAGTTCGTCAGAGACGCGCCCACGCCCTAGAGGGCGCTCGTACTCACCAAAGCGCCGTGTCGCAGGCCCAGACCCCTCGATTTCATGCCGTCAGGGCGATGCGCTGGGCCCCTGGCAGCGGTCTACTTAGCACGGCATGACGGACTACGAGCAGACGCTGCAGAGGCTCGCGGTGAGCGACGACCGGCTCGTCGCGTCCCTGCTGTCCCAACGCGACCCCGATATCGGCGGCAGCTGTCACGCCGCACAGAGGCGCGCCCTGCTTCGACTCGCCGCGCTGATCGCCAGCGACGCGACGACCGCGTCGTACCAGTCAGTCGTCGAATCGGCTCTCGCGGCGGGCGCAAGCGTCGAGGAGATCATCGATGTCCTGATCGCCGTCGCGGGGACGGTCGGTAGCGCGCGAATCGTCGCGGCGGCTCCCCTACTAGCACGCGCCGTTGGCTTCGACGTCGATGAGGCGTTTGACATCGATCAGCCGCCGCGTTTGGCCCCCGGCGGCTGACGCCATGCGCGCCCACCGTCGCGATACCCGAGGAGCGCGCACGCCAACGCAAGGTCACACCACTCCGCGCAGCGTCGAACAGCGGCGGCTCTCCCGCGCGCGGCTCGCCAGCGCCGCCCAGGAGCGCCGTCGCGTAGCGCGCGACCTCCACGACGGCATCCAGAACGAGCTCGTGTCACTGATCCTCGGGCTCTCACTCGCCGAGGACGACCCCAACACGCCACCTGAGCTCGCCGCCAAGCTGTCGGTGTTGCGCGCCCGCGCGCAAGCAACGCTGAGCGCAATCCGCGAGATCGCGCACGGCATCCGTCCACCGCTGCTCGCTGCGGCTGGCGTGATCGAAGCGCTACGCGCACAAACGGCTCTGGCCACCACCACGGTCAACCTTGTCGGCGCCGCTCCCCGCAGCAGCGATAACGCCGAGGAGGCGGTGTACTTCGCCTGCCTGGAGGCACTGCAGAACGTGGCCAAGCACGCCCCGAGATCCGCAAGCGTCACGCTCCGACTGCGCTACCGCGATGGGAGGCTGTCCGTCCGGATCGCCGACGACGGCGGCGGGTTCGTCCAGATCCCGAATCACAACGGCGCCGGGCTGACCAACATCCGCGACCGCGTCGCCTCGGTCGGAGGCACGACCAAGATCAGCTCGACGCCCGGGCACGGAACCGTGGTCGCCATCGCGCTCCCCTGGCCGGCCCAACCGGCGCGAGAACCCCGGCCGTCCGCTATCCGCGTCGATGACATCCGGGGTAAGCCATGACTGAAGCTGCTGCGCGAGCGATCGCGAAGACTGCTCACGACGGCCAGCAGACACCGGCGGGCAGCCCACAGTTCGATCACGTCCGACGCGTCGCGGCCGCAGTCCCCCAACGCGCGCGCGTCACCGCGTGGCTTCACGACATCCCGGAGCGTACGGGCACAACTATCGACCAGCTGCGCGGCCAGGGGATGAGCCCGGCTGAGCTCAGCGCGCTTGCGCTCCTGACCCGCACCGAAGCAGACGACTACCGCGCCTACGTGCAGCGGATCGCCGACGCACCCGGCCAACCCGGCTCCCTCGCTCGGGTTGTCAAGCTCGCCGATCTCGAGGACCACCTCGTCGCCCCGCCCGTCGGCTCGCCATCGACGCCGCCCTACGCGTGGGCTCGGCGCGCGATCCTGCTCGCTCACGCGGACGCGTCCGTCTCGGCGGCGAATGTGGATTACGCGATCTCAAACGTCTGGCAGATGTGATGTCAACAACGCAGCTGCAGGAGCGAGAAGAGGTCGACGGTTTGACCGAGCGCGGCCACAGGGTCGGCGTGCTGACGTGCGCCGAGATCGCGGCCACCACGATCGAGCTCGGCCACAACCAAACCGACGTCGAGCAGTTGCCCAGCGTCTTTGATGGCTTGGAAATCGAACTGATTAAGGAGATCCATCCGGCTGCTACGACGAGCCTGAACCTCCACCGCGCGCTGAAGACACCTACCGGCCGCAAGGCTGCGAAGCAGCTAAAGACCGACGGCAGCACCGACTCCCTGCAGCTGTTCCTGAAGGACATCGGCAAGCTGCCGCTGCTGAGCGTCCGGGAAGAGATTGACCTCGCGAAGCGGGGAGTGTGCGGTGACCTACGCGCGAAACAGAAGATGGTCGAGTCGAACCTGCGTCTCGTCGTATCGATCACAAAGCACTACCGCAACCAGGGACTGCCGTTCCTCGACCTGATCCAGGAGGGGACGATCGGCCTCGTCCGGGCGGCGGAGAAATTCGACCACCGCAAGGGGTTTAGGTTCTCGACCTACGCGACCTGGTGGATCCGCCAGGCGGCCGTCCGCGCGCTGTCTGACCAGGCGCGCACGATCCGGATCCCCGCGCAGCTCGTCACAAAGTTCAACCACATCCGCAGCACCGAGAGCAGCCTCGTCACGGTCCTCGGCCGCGAGCCGACCGCCGAGGAGATCGCGGAGCGCGTTTCCGGCATCGATCCCGATCAGGTCGAGGCGATCAAACGCTCGGCGCAAATGCCGATCTCGCTCGAGAAGCCGATCGGTGACGAGGAAGAAGCCGAGTTCGGTCAGTTCATCGCCGACGCACAAGCCGAGTCTCCATACGACCGTGCCGTGGCGGCTCTCGCCAACGAAGCCTTGCGCCATGCGCTCGAGAAGCTCAGCTACCGCTCGCGCCGCGTGATCGAGCTGCGGTATGGACTCGGCGGCGGAGACCCCTGCACGCTTGATGAGGTCGCGCGCATGTTCAACGTCACGCGGGAACGTATCCGCCAGATCGAGAACCACTCCCTCAAGCAGCTCCAGTACCTCCACGAAGCCTGAGCTCCGCGGCGACGTTGAGGTCGCTCTCTTCATGCTGTGTGCCCACCCGCGCCCGCGAGCTGACTCGACCTCCGCAAGCATTTCATGCCGGTCAGGCGATGCGCCGGCGGCCCCACTCGCTGATGATTCAGCAGCGAAATCAGGAGGCCGTCGAAGGTGGCGGCCGCGGACAAAAGGGAAGGCGCACTTGAAAGGTACAGGCAGGGCGGTGTTCGTCGCGGTGCTGTTGCTTGGCGACTGGCCAGGCCCCAACCATCTACCTTTCAGCGCCGTAATCGTAAGCAACGCGAGCGCGCCTCCTTCACGCGATAGGGGAAGCGAGCCGTCCAGGCTGCTCGCGATGAAAGCGCAAGCGGCCGGGGCCGGCGCCCACGGCCCGAGGCGGGTCGGCGGCCACGCCGGGCCACGCTCGGATCTGGGCGATTGCGGTAGCCAGCTTGACGGACTCCTCGATCGGCATCGGCGACTGCGATGCCTATGCGCCGGCTCGGATTCGGCCAACTGCTCGGCGCTGCTGCGTCTCGTCCGAAGCGCAACTGATTAGTTACGCTTCCGTTCAGTCTGGCAAGGCAGAGAAGTGTGGGTGAGAGTTGCGCTCAGCCTGCAGGAGCAGTCATCCGGTCGGCGGGCCTCCGACCGCGTTCGCCTTCGTCCGTTGACATCGGGGCAGCTCCCCCCCATGGAGTTGCACCGGCATCAGCCCCGGCGTTCAGGATCGCGACCGATTGACATTGCGTCCCGGTGTATGGTTGTGGCTCGCTTTGCCCTAACCCTCGGCGGGCGATGATTTCCGGCTCAAGCTCTTGGCCGGCGTGGCGTGTGGACCCCCAGCGGTCACCGCCGAACGCAACCGTCAGGAGGTGAGCATGTCCGTTTCCGCACCAAGTCCCGCGACCAACGGTGTGGCGTCACCTCGTGCTCCGACTGGCCTGCCCGAAGGCTCGGCCGGGGCCTACGAGTCGAGCTGCGGCCGGGAGATGGGCCACAACGGGCTCGAGAAATACCTCGAAACCAAGTCTGTGGTCACCCGGCTCGCATAGCCGGACGACCTGGCATGGCGGGCGCCTCCCAGCCCTCCAGCAGCACCACCAACGAGAAGACCCATGAAGGAGACGGAGATGGCGGATCGAGTAGTTCACGTTGTCTGGGCCAAGCCGAGGCGCCGTATCGCGGCTGGCGTGGGCTTAGCGGTCTTCGTTGCTGTAGTGGCGCTGCTAGTCAGCGGTCTGTCAACGACCTCGAACGCGGCGTCCACCAGCCGGCAAGCGAGGGGGAGCCAAGCAATCGCGGCGCAGCAGCAGTCGATCAGTAACAAGGTCTCTGGCCTGCTTGGGCGGATGACGGTGGCCGAGAAGTTCGGTCAACTCGAGATGGCCGGGCCGGACGGGGCGAACGGGACCCCGGGCGACCTGATCACGTGGGCCGAGAAAGGGGAGATTGGGTCGGTTCTCGACCTGACTGGGGTCAAATACATCAACCAGGTCCAGCAGGCCG